>Ga0209062_1000973_pt1 | contig 61171 bp, 48 predicted proteins | sample Coa_R2_2_FD_187158 | JGI IMG/M metagenome (GOLD analysis project Ga0209062, IMG submission 187158) | Surface soil microbial communities from Centralia Pennsylvania, which are recovering from an underground coalmine fire - Coalmine... | ecosystem: Environmental > Terrestrial > Soil > Unclassified... | reverse complement strand
GGGGCCGGGCGGCCGGGCGGAGGGGGCTCCAACGGTTGTCGCGCGGTGCCGGGGCGGCCGCGCCGTCAGTGGGGAGCGGTGCCGCCGAAATGCTCGACCGTGATGATCGAATCGGTGGGCGGGGGCGGCCCGCCACTATCGGCCGTATCCGCGAGCGTCCGGTCGAAGAATGCCCGCAGATATGCGCGCACGAGATCGAGGTCGTGCCGCTGCTCCTCCCGCGCGCTCGTGTCGGCCGCCTGGAGCAGCTTGAGGTCGATGAACGTGCGATGCGTGAACGTCGCGGCCTCCGCCATCACCCGCTCCGCGCCGCCCGGCATGCGCGCCAGCGCCTCGTCCTGGTTGTGCTGATACAGCGCCGTGATCGAGTCGTACTGCGCGCGGGTGAGCTTCATCCGGTCGAGCGCTTGGGCGGTCGGCGGCGGTGTTCGCGCGCTGACGTAGATCGAGTGCCCGCTCGCGAAGAACAGGAATGGCTGCTTGATGAGGTGCGCGGCCGGGCCCCCGGCGAAGGGCCGCCCTTCGTCGTCCGCATCCTCGTTGGCGCACGCGCGGATCCGCGCATCCACTCGGCAGGCGTCCGCGGCCGCGACCCCGCCCAGCGAGTGCCCGAAGGCACCGACCCGACCGAGATCGAGCCGATGCGCGAAGGGGTTGCGCGGAGCGGGTCGCGCGTCGAGCCCTGTGACGCGGTCGAGCACGAAGCGCATGTCGTCGGCCCGCACGGGCACCTGCGCCAGTTGGTACGCCACCGCGCCGGTGGGCCGCTGTCGGGCAGAGTCCCAGCTCGAGGCGGCGAACGGGACGACGCGCCCGTCGGGGAGCCACACCGCAAAGGCGTCGGAGGGATGCTCGATCGCGAACACCACGAAGCCATGGCTGGCGAGATCGGTGAGCTGGGCGGCGTAGGTGAGCGACGTCTCGCCGAACCCGGGTGAGAAGACGAGCACCGGATAGCGCGGCCGCGCCCGCGCGAGCGGCGGCCAATCGAGTGCGTACGAGTCGACATCGCCGGCGAGGACGCGGGGCAGCGCCGCGCCGAACTCGTCCCGCATGAGGGAGTCGCCGAGTGCATGCGCGATGGCGTCGACGTGCGGCACGTACGGCGCGCGTCGCCCCGTGACGCCACGGTCGGTCGGATACCACACGTAGACCATCACCTCGCGCCGCGTCGCGAGCCGCCTCGCGAAGGGGTCGGTGCGGGACGGGTCCACCCAGTGCAGGCTCGTGCGGCCGACCTGAAACACCCCACTCGGCGCGGGCAGTTGCGCCCCGCCCTGCTGCGCCGTTGCGCCCTGCTGGGCCGCTGCGCCATGCAACCCCCCCGACAGCACGAGCGCTCCCGCGGCGCACACCCAAACGGCGCCGGCGGGTCTCTTGCCCCTGGCCATTCCTCCGCCTCCGGGTCCGGATGTCGTCCTGCTCGCATCGCGCGAGGTCGAGCGCGCCTCGGGCGAGGCGCTACGCGTACTCACTTTGGATCGATATCGGCATCGGCGCCGCTATCCGCCGCGCGGTGCGCGGTATCGGAAGCAGCCGGTGAGGTGGTCGTTCACGAGGCCCACCGCCTGCATGTAGGCATAGATGGTCGTGGAGCCCACGAACGCGAACCGCCGGAGCTTGAGGTCCCTGCTCAGGCGGTCGGACTCGGGCGTGGTGGCGGGCACATCGGCGGGTCGCCGCCGGTGGTTGATCCGCGGCTGGCCATCGACGAAGCGCCAGACGTAGGCATCGAACGTTCCGAACTCCTGTGCGATCGCCAGGAACGCCCGGGCGTTCCGGACCGCGGCCTCGATCTTCGCGCGATTCCGGACGATCGCCGGGTCGGCGAGCAGCTTCGCGACGCGACGGTCGGTGAACCGCGCCACGGTGACGGGGTCGAAGTCGCCGAACGCGCGGCGGTAGCCGAGCCGTTTCCGGAGCACCACCGACCAACTGAGCCCGGCCTGTGCGCTCTCGAGCAGCAGGAACTCGAAGTGCACCCGGTCGTCGTGGACCGGGACGCCCCATTCCTCATCGTGGTAGCGGGTCATGAGGGGATCGTCGCCGCTGGCCCAGGGACACCGGCGGACCGGCGGCGGGGTCACCCTGCCCGTCGGCCGAGGGGCTCTCATGTCCGCACGCTAGCGGCGAGCGCGGGTGGCAGCAATGACAAGGAAGGAGGTCACTTTCTGCCACAGCGGCCCTCCGTCGCCGTTATCGGCCCCTGGCGCTCTACGGCCGAGCGCCGACGAGAATCCATTCAGGTAGCGCCCGCTCACGCCGCGACCCGGGTCTCCGTGGCTCACTCCGCTCGGAGCGCCACCACCGGGTCCACGCGCGCCGCTCGGCGCGCCGGCAACCAGGCCGCGGCGCTGGCCGCCGCCACCAGCACGATCGACACCACGGCCAGTGTCGCCGGGTCGCCCGGCGCGACGCGGTACAGCACGCTGGCCAGATAGCGTCCCAGGACGACAGCGCCTGCCAGGCCGCCAAGGAGTCCGACCAGGACGGGGCGTCCTGCCTGGACGGCGATGAGGCGCACGATGTCGCGCGGCGCGGCGCCAACCGCGATCCGCACGCTGATCTCGCGCCGACGCTCGACGACGAACTGCCGCAGGACGCCCGACAGCCCGACCGTTGCGAGGAGCAGCGCGAAGGCCGCGAAGGCCGTGAGCAGCAGGGCGCGGAAGCGAGGATAGGCCAGGAGGCGCGCCACGCGCTCACGCATCGTCTGCATCTCGCCGATGGCGATGCCGGCGTCGAGACCGTCCAGTGCGCGGCGGAGGGCGGTCGTGCTGCCAGGGAACGCGATGACCGCCGAGAGCGGCGGGTCCTGTGCGAGCGGGGTGAAGACCTCGTCACGTTCGACCCATCCGATCTCGTGATAGCTGCTGGAGGTCTTTTCGTCGGCGACCACGCCGACGACACGGCGCCAGGGGTTGTCTGCTGCCGGCGTGCCGACGGCGAGCATCTGCCCGATCGGATCGACGCGGGGGAAAAGCTGGCGAGCGACCGACTCGTTGATCACGATGACCGGGTCCGAGCCCGCACGATCGCGGACGTCGAACGCCCGTCCCCGCAGCACACGAACGCCCAGCTCGCCGAAGTAGCTCGCGCTGACCGTCCGGTGCCCCACCCGATGCACGTCGGACGGATCGACGGCTGGGGCGCCCTGGACATAGAGGCCCCGGGTGATCCCGGGCCCGTCCGGGGGGAGGCTCGTGGCGATGACCGCCTGGCCGCCGAGCCGACCCGAGACACGCTCGTACAGCTGGAGCCGGGCCGCGCTGCTCGGGTAGCGTGCCACGGGAAGGCGCACGTCGGCGACCGCGAGCCCGGTCGCCCGGAACCCGAGCGGTTCGTGACCCATCCGAAAGAGGCTCTCGATCAACAGCCCGGCCGCCACGAGCAGCGCGAGCGAGAGCGCCATCTCGGCGGTGATGAGCCCACCGACGAGGCGTCGCGACATCGTGGTACTACCGCGCCCACCCGACTTGAGGCCCTGGACCGGGTCGACCCGCGACACTCGCCACGCGGGCACGAGGCCGAATACGACGACGGTCGTGGCCGACAGGAGCAGGGCGAACAGCAGCACGGTGGGGTTGATTGCCACGTGCGATCCGACCGGCATCTCCACCGGATTGACCGCCCGGAACGCGGCCACGGCCGCCCCGGCGACGCCGATGCCCGCCGCGCCGCCGATCGCTGCCAGCACGATCGCTTCCATGAGCAACTGGCGGACGATCCGCCGGCGCCCACTGCCGAGGGCCAGGCGCACGGACAGTTCGCGCTCGCGGCCGAGGGCTTGGGCCAGTAGCAGCGTGGCGAGGTTGAAGCACCCGATGAGCAGCACGAAGCCCACGGCGCCGGCAAGGATCCAGAGCGTCGTCTCGAGATCGGCTTCGGCGAGGAAGGTGAGCTCTTCCTGTAGGCTGTACACGACCGGCACGAGGTCGTGCTCACGGCCGTCCGCGCGGTGGAGGGCGGCGTGCAGTGCCGAGACCTCGGCCTGCGCCCGGGCGATCGTGGTGCCCGGCCGGAGACGCGCAAAGATACCAACCGGCAGAGTGTCGCGGGCGGGCGCACCGTGTGGCGTCAGGAGGACCCACAGGCCGGCCGTCTCCGGGTAAAATGCGAAGCCGGGCGGCATGATACCGACGACGGTGCACGGCTCGTCGTCGAGCGTGATGGCACGGCCGACGAGCGTCGGGTCCGCGCGCATCGATTGCCGCCAGAGATGATCACTCAACACGATCGTGCATCCCTGCCGGTCATCGTCCTCCTGAAACACCCGGCCGCGCGCCGGCGCGACGCCCAGCAGCGGGAAGAACGACGCGCTGACCGGCATCGCCAGCACGCTCCGTGGCGGGCCCTGCCCGCTCAGCAGCCGGCTCTCGACGGCCCAGGTGGCAGTCGCGACGATACTGAACGCGCTGGCATGTGCGCTGATCTCGCGGAAATCGGCATAGCTGTCGAAGATCTTCGAGGTCCCGCTGGCCTTGGCGATCCGGTCCCAGACGGCGACGAGACGGGCCGGTTCGCGGTACGGAAGCGGGTGCAGCAGCACGCCATCGACGATGCTGAACACGGCGGTGGTCGCTCCGATGCCGAGCCCCAGCACGACCGTGGCCGTGATCGCGACGCCGGGCGATCGAGCAATGGACCGCCAGGCGTGGGTGAGCTCCTGACGCAGCGCGGCTATCATGTGACCTCGAGCTGGTTGCCTTTCGGATCCAGTTCACTATATCCGCGACAAGGGAAGATACGCGCGACAAGGGAACCAGCCGACGCCCGCGTTGTTCCGTCCGGTTCCACGATCGTTATCGGACCTGGCCCGAGCAGTCGAAATCCTGTGCCGCGTGTTCGGACGGGTGTGGACCCACGGCCGACTGGCATCGCGCTCCCTGCCCTGCTAGCGTTAGCCCCCGGGCCCCCACGTCCCGGGAGGTGGCATGCGACACCGTCCGATGGTGGCTGGCGTATCGCTTGCTCTCGCTGTCGTGCTGGCGCTCGTGATCGGAAGGCACCTGCGGTCACGACCGGCGTCGCCGGGGACGACGGCCCCGCCGGCGCAGCAGACTGCCGCCGGCCCACCCGCGGCGGGACCCGCGTCGGCAGCCCCGCCGAGCCCGACACCGCGGCACCTGCTCGCCGACATCATCGAGCAGGGAGTGACGCCCGAGCGGGCCAAGCTCCTCTTCGGCATGGCGGTCGGCCCCCTGCCCGGCGTGACGGTCCCCGCGGCGCAGCGCCGTGACCCGACCGACTTCGATGGCACGCTGGCGATCGGCTACATCACCCAGGAGTGGGATTCACTGACGCCGGAGCAGCGGCGCGCCGCCGACCGATTGATCCACCCCGCCCGCCGCAGCCCCGGCGGGCAGCGCTCCGCATCGGCCGCGCCGCGCTCGATGGTCCTGCCGGTGGCCTACGTGCCGGCGATGGAGGGTCCGGCGTACGACTACAACACCCTGGCCAGGAACGCCGACGCCACGATCGCCGCCTTCGTCGCCCAGCAACCGGTCACCTTCACCCTGGACACCAATTACGGGCCGCCGCCAGGAAGCGAGGCCGCCCACACCTGGTCCTGGTTCATCTCGCCGCTCCATCCCGACGAGTCGTACAAGGACGTGCCCTACCCCTCCGGATGCGAGATCACGATCAACGATCAGGCGTTTCGCCCGTTCAACGCCACCGACGCGCAGGCCATCATCACGCACGAGATGTTTCACTGCTTTCAGCAGCGCGTCGCCGGGAGCGCCTCGCGATGGTGGAGCGTGCGCGCCTGGATCCTGGAAGGGCAGCCTTCGTGGGTCATGCAGGCGGTCGTGCCCGGCGTCTCGGGCGCCACGATGGACAGCGTGTGGCTTCCATACGTCAGGGAGCCGACCAAGCCGTTCATCAACCGCTCGTACGACGCGGATGGCGTCTACGCCCACCTGGCCGACCTGGCCGGCGATGCCGCGGTCTGGCCCAAGCTCCTGCCGATGTTCGGCGCCGGGATGGGCGGTATCAGCTCCCCGCAGGTCGACGTCAACGCGTTCGACTTTTTGATCGCCGGGCATGAGGTCACGTACTTCACCGACTGGGGCTCGAGCTACTTCGAGGTGAATCAGAAGACGCCGTGGGACATGCTGACGCGGATCCCGGCCGGGTCGAAGGGGCCAGAACCGCAGCCGGTGACGGTGGACAACACGACAACCGAAATGCTCCCGGCGGCCGGGCAGTTCCAGGGCGAGTTGTTCCATCTCGACGGATCGGCCGATATCGTCATCGTGTCGCTGCTGACCGGATACGGCCGCCTGCACGACGAGGGCTTCAAGATCGACGAGGCGCTCGACGTGGGTGGCCCGCTCGCGCTGTGCCTCAGGCAGGGCGGCTGCAAGTGTCCCGACGGGTCGGCGGGCGCCTCGCTGTTCACCAAACCGGCGACCCGGCCCATCGCCATCGGCATCAACGGCGGCGACCACACGACGCAGGTGGGCGTGGCGGGAGAATCCCTCGACAAGTTCTGCAAGCAGCCGGACCCGCCGGCGCCCCCGAATGCGTCTGCCGGGGGCGGTGGAGAGCGGGGTGGACCCCCGATCTCCGGGGACTCGTTGCCCTCGCCACCCGAGGGAGCATCACGCGGCGATCCCCACGTCGTGACCATCGACGGCCTCAACTACGATCTCCAGACCGTCGGCGAGTACACCCTGGTGAAATCGACGAAGGACGATTTCGTGGTCCAGGTGCGCATGGTGCCCGTCCGCGGCTCCGACGCGGTCAGCATGAACCAGGCGATCGCCACCACGCTCGATGGTCATCGGGTGACGGTGGCGATCGAGAATGCCACCGAGGTCCTGCGGGTGGACGGCAAGGAAGTGTTGGGCGAGCCCCCTGCGCCGCTCCGTGGGGCGGTGCTCTGCACGGAGACCATGTACGGCCCGAGCTGCCAGCTCAACTGGCCCGACGGGACGATCGTGCGCGCGACGCAGATCGAGCGGTTCGCGCTCAATGTCGACGTGCGGCCGGCGCGCGCGCGCCTCGGCACGCTCGCCGGCCTCCTGGGCGATGGCGATGGCTCGACAGCCAATGACCTGGTGGGCCTGGGCGGTGCGTCGCTCGGCACGTCACCAAGCCCACAGGCCATCAATCGCTCGCTGGCCGACAGGTGGCGCGTCCGGTCCGGCGCGTCGCTCTTCGACTACCTCCCGGGCCAGTCCAGCCGGACCTTCGCGGACACGACGTTCCCCCGCAGCGATGCCGGCCGGCTCGCCAACCGCGATTCCGCCGAGCGGGTGTGCCGGCAGGAAGGGATCACCGACGTGGCCTTGCTCGACGACTGCGTCACGGATCTCGCCGCGACGAACAACGTCGCCTACGCCAGCGTGTACAGTCACACCCAGCGCGTCGCCGATGCGCGCGCGGCGCTCCGGCAGACCGCGATGCGCGGCGTGGTGCGCACCCTGTACATGGACGGTACCATCACCGACACGTCCCGGCCGCCGGTGTTCACGTTCGCGGCCAAGGACTCGGACGTCATCTGGATCGACTCGACCGGCTGCAAGGACGGCAACGGGACGATTGTCCTGCATCCGCTGTGGCACCTCCCCGGCGATGCGAGCAGCACGTGGGATCTTCAGCAGAACGCGCTGCCGCTTTTCGAGCCCGGACTCGGTGACCCGACGCGAGTCTCCGCCTGTCGCGCGGGCCGGCTCAAGCTCATGGCTGGCACGATCGCCTTGTTGGCCACTCCGCTCAAAGGCGCGGGCGGCGGATATCACATCCCGATCCGCTTCATCCGCCACGACCACATCCGCGCCATCACCTACGGCACCACGGTCGACGGCGAGATCGAGAATCCGGCCGCGCGCGACGTCTACACGTTCATCGGGCACCCTGGGGACATCATTCGGATCTCGGGGGACGGCTGTGACCTGGGCCACATGATCACCGGGGTGGTGCTCCCGGGCCAATACGCGCAGCAGGGGCCCGTGTGCAGCGGCGGGGATTTCACAGTGCCGCCGAGATCCGCGGCCGGCTCGATGGACTCGACCACACAGTTCATCATCAATTTCGGGAACAACGCCGGCCGGGCGAAATACCACTTCGTCTTCCGCGGAGCGCCGGCGAAGAACTAGGGGACAGGGACGGGGGTGCGGGCCATCGGTCTCCCGGGCCGCCCGCAAGTACATCCCGTCCGTCGCGCCCGTTACTTTTTAGGCACTCGGCCAGGTAGCTCAGTTGGTAGAGCAGCGGACTGAAAATCCGCGTGTCGGCAGTTCGATTCTGCCCCTGGCCATTCGGTCGGACAACAACTTGGAACGCGCGGCACGAACGGGCGCGAACCCAAAATGAAGGGTATGGGTCTTCGCCGGTACTGCGGTTCGCGCGGCGGAGCGCCGGGTGAATCGCGTTCTTGGCATCCCGCTTCGCCTGTCGTGCCGCGGTGTTTCCATCGCGGCGGGCGCCCGAGAGCTCTTCAGTCAGCTCGTCCATTGCGACCCGCTCGGTCGACCGGGCGGTGATGGCGAATCGCTCACTTGGAAGAACACGAGCAGTGTAATTGTTGAAATATCTGCCATGGTTGACAGATATTTCAACCGCCCATATCATTGCAACAGTGCGCGAGATTGATGCCCACGTTCGCCATGGTATCACTCGTCTCCTCGCCGAGTACACGGGAGAGGAGGCTCGTCTCGTCGCGCCGGAGGCGTGGGGACGTCAACTCGGCACGCAGCAGCGCCAACTCAGCCCAGACCTGGTTGTAGACGCAGCCGGAATCCGCTTCGTGGTCGAAACTAAGGCGAGTGGCGCCGCAGCGCCGGTCGCAGCTGGCCTCAGGGTACTCAAGGCCTACCGCAGCGCATTCGAGGCACCTGACCGCAGAGCGCGCCGCAGCGTGCCGCTCCTCGTGGTCCCATTCATGGGTGAGGTAGGCCGGGAACTGTGCACCGAGGCTGGCATATCGTGGCTCGACCTGGCCGGCAACGCACGCATTGCCGCGCCAGGACTCCGCGTCCGGGTCGAGGGGCGACCGAATGTCGACGCGCGGCGGACGTCGCTGGTGAACCCTTTCGCGCCGCGTGCCGCGCGCGTGCCACGCCGCCTGCTCCTCGCGCCCGAGCGGGCATGGACGCAGCATGCGCTCGCCAAGGAGACAGGGCTCGACAAGGGCTTCGTAAGCAAGGTGGTCGGTGCCCTCGTGAGCCAAGAGCTCCTCGCCCTGGAGCGCGAGAAGGCCGGTGTAGGGGCGCCGCGCACCCTCCGCGTCGTCGATCCGGACGCGCTGCTCGATGCGTGGCGCGAGGTATACGCCTTCGACAAGCACGACGTCCACCGCGGCTTGGTCGCGGCGCGGTCGGGGCCAGAGCTCCTCGAACGCCTGGCGGCGCGCTTCGGGGAGTCCGACAGGCCGGCTGGGCGCTACGCGGCAACGGGTCTGGCTGCAGCCTCGCGGCTCGCTCCCTACGCTGACTTCAGGACGGTGACGTTCTACTGCGAGGAGCTGCCGAGCGCCAGTGTTCTCGCCGATCTCGGCTTTCAGGACGGGGTGCGCGGCGGCAATGTGTGGCTCGCCGTGCCCAGCGACATGGGCGTCTTCGATGGCACCGCGACTGCCGGCGGTGTCCCATGCGTGAGCGCCATCCAAACGTACTTGGACCTGTTCGCGCATCCCGAACGTGCGCGGGATGCCGCGGTCGAGGTCCGCGCCCAGTGCCTGTCTTGGCGTCACTGAGGAGGTCGCGGACGAACCGCTGCATCAGACCGGAGCGCGTCGCCACACACCAGGCCGAGAAGCTCCCAGGACGACGCGTTCCCTCAAAGGCCTCGATAGCATGACAGCGGTGGGCAGGATCCCCTACGGCGCGGCGAAGCGTGGCTCACCGATCGAAGCGGGCCGAGGTGTCTCGGCGCGGGCCGGTCCTGGTGTTCTTGCCGGAAGGGCAAACAGGAGCAGGACTCCGATCCCGCCGATGATCACGATGTCCCAGGGACCGTCGGCGCGGTGACCTCCATGCGCCCAGGCCTCGGCTGACATGATCGTCATCGTGAACGCATGGGCGAGGCTCGACCAGGCCCCATAGGCGATCAGCGACCGATGCCGTGCCGGCTGCTTCACGGCCAGCAACAGGAAGACCCCGAGCACGGCGTTGAGACTCTCGAACATCGGCAAGGCATCCTGATCGCCCCGGAGCCAACTGGAGTGCCACAGGCTCGCGAACGTGAGGTAGGTCCAGATGAAGTAGAACAGGCCCACCAGGACCAGGATGACCTGCGAGGCGCGCTCGCGCTTCATAGCGTTCTCCAGTCGGGGAGGTCAGCGACGCGACACCGACACACTGTGCGCTACCGGCCTGAACACGTGTAGCCCAACGTGCGCGGTCGCGGTCCGCCGCCCCGACAGGCTATCACGCGCGATCACCGGCCGATTGCCTACACCGCCACCCATATCCTACGCGGCGAGGCGGAGGCCAGTTTCACATCACCGCCGGCAGCGCGCCGGCGGCGATAGTAGCGCCGCGCTTTCGCCCGGTTGCCACACTCCCGCATGTCGCACCAGCGACGGTTGTGCTTGCGGCTGCGGTCGACGAAGAGCCACCCGCATCGGGGGTTCGCGCAGCCGCGCAGACGCGCGAGCTCGGAGCCGCCCAGGAGGTCGATCGCCGAGCGGATGACCGGGGCGAGCACCGCCGCGCCCAGCTCGGGGCCAGGGCTCCGCCCAGCGCCGATCACCGGCACCGTCCACGTCCAGGAGCCCGCGGGCGTGGGCGGCGCAGCCGGCAGCGCACCGGGCGACGCGCGACGCGCACCGCCTCCATCCGGCGGCGCGAATCGCAGCCGCCGAAACCCCCAGCGCACCCACGCATCGAACGCGGCGACCGTCGACGGCGTCGGCGGCCGTCCATGGGCCGCATCCTCGAGCACCGCATGCAGCACGCCCCGCAGCGCGCGCGCGTCGCGCAGCAGCCGGTTGCACGGCGGCGCCTCACAGGCTCGCTCCGCGCCCGGCGCCCCGTGCGCCACGAGAAGTCCCGCGGCATGCCCCCACTCGACCACGTCGGCGCCACGCACGAGGCGCTCGTTGAGCAGGACACCGGGCTCCGCCCAGGTGACGGTGTTCACGAAGTCCAGGCACAGCGCCCCGCCGATCCAGGCGAACGGCGGGCGCTCGCCCTCCGGGCGACGGCGGGGACGGCCAGGCGGGGCCATGGTGCAATGAATAACCGATATGTGCCAGTTGACAAGTGATAAGCGCCGGTGTAACTCACGACCTCCATGGAACGAACGGCACTGCCCGGGGCCGGCGCCCGGGTCCCGAGGGCCCAGGCGCCCCACGACCCCCACGACCCCGACACGCCGCACGCGCCGCACGCCCGTGTCGAGCCGTTCACGAGCGAGGTGCCCGGCTGGGTGCTCGACGACCTGCGCGTGCGACTCTGGCGGACACGCTGGCCCGACCAGGTGGCCGGCACGCCCTGGGGGGACGGAACCGACCAGGATTTCCTGCGCACGCTGGTGCACCACTGGCTTCATGACTACGACTGGCGGATCGCCGAGTCGCGGATCAACGCCCTGTCACACCACCGGGCGACCGTCGGCGGCACGCGCATCCATTTCGTGCATGTACGTGGGCGCGGCCCGTGCCCGATGCCGCTCATCCTCACCCACGGCTGGCCCGGCTCGTTCCTCGAGTATGGCAAGATCATCCCGCTCCTCACCGATCCCGCGGCGCATGGGGGCGACCCCGCGGACGCCTTCGACCTCGTCATCCCGTCGCTCCCAGGGTACGGCTTCTCCGACCGGCCGACGGCGCCGGGGATGCACGTCGAGCGGATCGCGTCGATCTGGGCGGAGCTGATGACGGATGTGTTGGGCTACGACCGATTCGCCGCGCACGGCAGTGACATCGGCGCCGGCGTCACGAGCCTCCTCGGACTGCTCGTGCCGGAGCGGCTGTTCGGGATTCATCTCACCTCGGTCACCGGGTCGGCGATCGTCCGCTGGCTCGGGGAGGGCGCGCCGCCACTCACCGAGGCGGAGATGCGGTTCCTCGCCGATGCGGACCAGTGGACGGAGGCGGAGGGGGGCTACGCGCACGTGCAGCGGACGAAGCCGCAGTCGCTCGCGCACGCCCTCAACGACTCGCCGGTCGGACTCGCCGCCTGGATCGTCGAGAAGTATCGCGCCTGGTCCGATTGCGGGGGCGACCTCACGCGCCGGTTCACGCTCGATGAGCTGCTGACGACGATCACGCTCTACTGGGTGACGGGCACGATCGGGTCCTCGATTCGCCTCTATCACGAGGGGCGAGCGCACCCGCGCCGCCTGCGCCCCGGCGAGCGCGTCGAGGTGCCGTGTGCCGCCGCGCTCTTCCCGAGAGACATCGCGCGCCCGCCCCGCGAGTGGGGCGAGCGGGCGTACCGCATCACCCGGTGGACGGAGATGCCGCGCGGTGGCCACTTCCCGGCCCACGAGGAGCCGGAGCTGTTGGCGGCCGACATCGCCGCGTTCTTCCGGCCGATGCGCGGGGCAGCGCGGGCCGAGGAGCGTCGGGCATCGTGACGATTCGCGTCTGCGTCGCGGGTGCCACCGGCTGGGTCGGCCGGAGCCTGGTACCGGCAATCGTCGCGGCCGCCGACCTCGCGCTCACCGGCGCCGTGGCGCGACGCGCGCAGGGGACGATCGGGCCGGGTGGGGTGCCCATCAGCGGCACGCTCGGCGACGCGCTCCGCGCCGGGGCGGACGTGCTCGTGGATTTCACCTCCCCGCTGGTGGCCAAGGCGCACGCCCTCACCGCGATCCGGGCGGGTGTGCACGTCGTCATCGGCACCTCGGGGCTCACCGACCGCGATCTCGAGGAGATCGATCGGGCCGCCCGCGAGCGAGGGGTGGGCGCGATCGCGGGCGCGAACTTCGCGATCGCGGCCGTGCTGCTCGAGCATCTGGCGCTCATCGCGGCGCGCCACATGACGAGCTGGGAGGTGCTCGACTACGCCCAGGCGGACAAGCCCGACGCGCCGAGCGGCACGGCCCGGCAGTTGGCGTACCGGCTCGCCGAGGTACGCCAACCGGAGGTCGCCCGGCCGGTCGACCAGACACTCGGCGCGCCCGCCGCCCGCGGCCTCACGCTGCACGGTGTCCAGGTCCACTCGATCCGGCTGCCGGGCCAGGTCATCGGCGCCGAAGTAGTTTTCGGCAGCATGGATGAGCGCCTCTCGATCCGCTACGACGGGGGCAGCAGCGCGGCGCCCTACATCGCCGGATGCCTGGCCGCGATCCGACACGTTGCGGACCGCGTCGGGCTCCGCCGCGGGCTCGCCGACATCCTCTCCGTCGACACGCCCGCCGCACCGGGACCGGAGCGGCACACACGGTGAGTGCGGGCGACGCGGCGCTCGCACTGGTGCTGGAGTCGGCACGACTCGTCCTGCGGCCGGTGGCGGTCGCCGACGCCGATGCGCTCTCACACGTGGCGCGGACCGGCGACATCGCCGACACGATGATCACGGTACCGGACCCGCTGACGCCGGCGGTCGCGCGGGAGTGGATCGACGGCGAGCGAGCCGCCATGGGGGCCGGGCGTGCGGTCACGCTCGCCGTGCGGCGGCTCGGCGACCCGGCGGTGGTCGGCGTGACGTCGCTCCGGCACATCGACCGGGACCACGCCTGTGCGGAGCTCAGCTTCTGGCTGTCGCCGGCCGTGCGCGGGGCCGGTCTCGCGACCGAAGCGGCCGAGGCCGTGCTCGCCCATGGCTTCGCGGCCCTCGCGCTCAACCGCGTCGAGGCCTACCACATGGTGCGCAACGCCGCGTCCGGCCGCGTGCTGGCGCGGCTACGGTTCCAGCCCGAAGGGCTGCTCCGCTCCCGCGTGATCAAGCGCGGCATCCCCGAAGACGTGCGCCTCTGGTCGCGCCTGCGAACGGACTGACCGACGCGCGGAGGCAGCCCCACCCCGTGCGCCCGACGAGTGAGCGCGAATACGCCTAGCCCATCGCGTCGCCAATGCGCCGCTCACTCCTACCACTGCGACCGCACACGGGCGGCACGGACCTGGTCGATCGCCTCGGCGATGTCGAAGTCCGGCAGAAGCTCACGGTCGAACTTCACCGATCCGTCGGACGCTCGAATCACGGCCGTGCGACCATCTTGCGGGCGGAGACGGAGCTCATAGCCGACCGGAATCAGTACCGCCCTGGTGTAACCACCAGTCGCCCTGTCGTGATCGTACGTCATCCGACCGGCCCGCCAGTCGGGGCCAGGGGGGGCCAGGGGGGGCTAGGCGGGGAGTACGGCGAGGGCGGCGTCGGTGACGGCGCCGAAGACGAGGTGGCCGGCGAGGCCGCGGGCGTGCGTCTGCCAGGGGAAGTGCGTCGGGCCCGGCGTGAGGCCGAGGGCGTACACGGCACCTTCGTCCATCAACAGCCAGACGGCGGTCCCGAACAGGAGCCCGCGCGCGAGCGGACTGCCGGGCACGCGGTCCCGAAGCGCGCCGTAGAGCGCAGCGGCCCCAACGCCCATCCCCCAGTGGATGACGGTGCCGTAGCGCTGGCGATCCGCGTTGGTCAGCGTCGTGCCGGCGAGCCGCGCCACCTTCTGCGCCGCGGCACCATACGCCGTGTCGCCACCCCGGGCGCGATCCTCTGCCTCGCGTGCCGGCTTCGCCTCGTGATCGTAGAGATACGTGGTAACCTCGCCCATGGCCCACGTCGCGATCGCGCCCCCGATCGCGCCGGCGATCATGTCGCCCAGCACGCTGCCATCCCTCGTGCGCATGTCGACGCCCCTCCGGCTCACCTGTCCAGGGGCGCGATGCCTCAAGAGTCGAGCCAGTCGCGTGCAGGATTGCAACGACGGCGCCGACAATGGCACACTCGCCCGTGGCACACGGTCGATACCGGCATGAACGACCCAACGCGCCGACCACGATCAGCGTGGCGCGCCCGCTGAGATCGAGGAGGACGCTCGCCGACTCGGGGAGGCTTCATCCAGGAATCCTGGATGCGAGCGGGCGCACAGCTCCGTTCATCGCACGCGCGCCTGAGCAGCACCGCGCCTGAAACAGCGGACGCGCCTGGCGACGGCGGTGCGGCCACCGGCAAGCGGCCGATCGGCGACGCACGCAAGGAGACGAGCGCCATGTTCGCGATCAGCGTGGACAGCCGCCCGGAGGTCGACGCGATGGTGAAGAAGGCGCTCGCCGCGGGCGCAACGCGCGCCGGCGAGCCGCAGGACCACGGCTTCATGTACAGCAACAGTTTCTTCGACCTCGACGGTCACTACTGGGACGTGTTCTGGATGGACCCGGGCATGGTCGCCGGCTGAGCCGGCCGGACTGCGTCTGCCGATCGACGACAGCGCCCACTCGGTCCGCGAGTGGGCGCGGTCACATCGCACTCCGCCGCCCGCTACCCGTGACTGATCGAGTACTCGTAGGCGGAGACGGACTTGATCTGCGCAGGCGTCAACTGCGCCCCACCCATCGGCAGCATGGGACCGGGATACGGCGGGGTCGGCTTGGGCATGCCATCGCGTACGCGCTGCTGGATGAAGGTGAAGCTGCCGTCCCCCGTCAGCCACTTGTGGGCGATGAGCGGCGGCGCGAGCGGCGTGCCCTTGGCGTCGGGCCCGTGACATGTTTGACAGAGTCCCCCGGCTTTGAGGCCGTGGAAGATGCTGTCCCCCTCGGCGAGCATCGCCGGCGTCGTCCCCACTGGCGGTTTCCCGGGCTGTGGGTCGGGCAACCCGCCGGGGCCCGCGGTCGTGGTCGCGGCAGCCCCGGCGGGAGCGGCCGTGCCGGTCGAGCTGGCCGGGGTGGCGGAGGTCGCCGCGGCCGTCGATTCCGTCCCGCCGGCTGTGTTCGCCTGGTTGCTCCCGCCTCCACCGCACGCCACGAGCGCGAGCAACAGGCCGACGGCGACGCGCTCCGCTCCGAGACAATCGGATCTCACGGCCTCATCCCCCACGTGGAATGGTTCTGCGTCGCAGTACCCCCGAGCCTGGACCGCACGCCGCGCGACGCCCGACGCCGCGTCGGTGCCGCCGCGATTGTCGTACCAGCCCACCCGATGCCGCCCCCGGGACCGGGCGACCGTCTCGCGCGATCCGAGCGACGGGACCGACCCGGCGCGACGTGCGTCGCGCTCGCGCCGGCCGTCAGGAATGGCCGCTTCCGTTGCTGCCCTCGGTCGCAGCCACCGATGCCGCGATCCGATCAGCGAGCTGCCCGAGGATCTGGCTCATCGCGCGCGCCTGCGCGGCATAGTCCGTGGGCGAGGCGGGCGCGCTCAGATGGACGTGTCGGCCCATCGCCGCGGTGTCGGACCCGCTCGGCACGAGCGACCAGCCGCCGTCGAACACCACTGTCCCGGACGGGTCAGCCGAGAAGTCGAGGATCTCGACCACCAACTGATTCGCCCGGGGCGGCACCGGCTCGTTCGGGAAGAGGACCGCGCCCGGCGGCAACCGTTCGGCCAGGTCCAGCGTCAGCACCCGTCGCGTCATCTCCGCGAACGGCGCACCCCAGCGATGCTCGTCGCTCAGCGCCAGCCGCGCGGGCGCCGTCTCACGAACCATCTCCTGCCGGTCGAGCGCGGCCGGGATGTGGACCGCCGCGACCTGGATCGGATGGCCGGCGGCGCGGGCTGGGGCCGCGACCGGATGTACGGGCTCGAGCGTGAAGAACTGGACCGGCGGGCTCGATCCGCACGCCGTGAGGAGAGCGCTCAGCGCGGCCGCGACCGCGAGCGGCCACCGCGCCTCCCTCCGCCTCCGCCGTCCGCCGCCACCACGACAGCCACCACGACAGCCACCACGACAGCCGACATCACGCGCGATGCCGCTCATCGCGAGCGCCCCTTGATCAACGCCTCCGGATGCTGGTCGAGAAAGTCGGCCAGCGTGCGCAGCGAGCGCGCGGCCTCCGTCAGCTCGTGGAGTGCCTGCTGCACGTTGGCGTCGGGCGCGCCGAGGCTTCCGCCCGCCACCCGGCGCACCGAGGTGACCGTCGCGTCGATCTCGGCCGCCGTCTGACCCAGCGTGCGGACCATGGCCGGCAGCTCGGGCGCGACGTCATGGACCGTGGAGTCGAGCGCGGCCACCGTGCGATTCAGGTGATCGATCGTCGACCGCACCGCTGGCGCCGACACGAGCGCCCGCATCCGCGCCGTGATCGCGAGCACGTTGGCACCGATCGAGTCGACCGGCATCGCGGCGAGCGTGGTCGCGATCGCGTCGATGCCGCCGGCCGAGCCGGCCGGGATCTCGGGATACCGACCGCCGGACAGCAGCGTCGCCGCGCGAGCGCCGCCCCGACGGTCGGACGCGGCGCGCGGTGCGCGCTGGATCGCCAGCTCGACCTGGGCGGCACCGATGAGCGGAGGCTGGCGCGTGAGCTCGGCGCGCAGCCCCTCCCGCACGAGCGTCGCGATGGCGGCATTCATCACGGGGACCCAGGCGGTGCTGTCCGAGGGCGCGGCCGCGGCCGCTCCGGCGAGATGGAAGCGCCCCGGATCGAGCCCGATCGTGACCGGCGTCGCGATCGCGCCGGTGCTCGCGTCGTACGTGAGCTCGACCCCGATCACATGACCGACCGTGAATCCCCGCATCGTGACCGGCGCGCCGACGTGCAGGTCGCCCACGGCGCCGTCCAGGTGCACGAGATAGGGGACCACCGGCCGGACACTGTCCGGCGGAGGCTCCGTCGTGCCGACGAACCGCCGCGTGGGGACGCCCGTCCCGGGCACCATCACGATCGTCGGGCCCGAGAGCACCGCCTTGAGCGACGAGAGATCGGAGAGGCTGGGGTGCGCGCCCTCGACGTAGAAGCGCGTGCCGGTGGTGAGATCCGCCTTCCGCTGGTCGTCGATCGAGAGCCGCACGTTCACGTGGCGGCCGTCGGCCGCGATCGCGACATCGGTGACCTGGCCGACATCGACACCGCGGTACGTGACCGTCGTGCCATTGGCCGTCATCCCGGCCGCCTCGTCGAAGACGACCGTGACGTCGACCCCGCGGCCGCTGATCGCGCGGATGAGCAACCAGACCACGATCGCGACCGCCGCGATCGGCACGCCCCAGATCCACCCGGGCCAGCGGGACGTTCGGACGCCCGCCATCGTCCGGCGCAGGTGCACCCGGGCGTCGGAGCCGGGCGGCGACCCGCCGGGCGGCTGGGCCCCGGACGGCGGTGGGGCGGTGGGGTGCGACGGCGGCGCGCCGCCAGGTGCGGTCATGCCGGCGCTCCCTCCGCCGCTCCCTCCGCCGCTCCCTCCGCGGCGTCCCACAGGAGCCGTGGGTCGAACGCGCGCGAGGCGATCATCGTCAGCACCACGACCAGCAGGAAGGCGGGCTCCCCCGTGCCGGCGCTGGCGGTCGCGAGACTCCCGAACTGGAGCAGCGGCAGGAAGACCGCGACGGTGAACACATCGACGTTCGACCAGCGGCCGATCTCGTCGATGAGGCGGTAGAGCTTGGTCTTGCGGACGAGCCATTCGCGCGGCGTCGGGGACCGGCGACGGACCGAGACCACGAACCATCCCAGGCCGGCGAGCTTGAGCGCGGGGATCGCGATGCTGGTGCAGGAGATGAGAATGGCGAGCGGCCAGAGCCCGGCCTGGATCAGCTCGCGGATGCCATCGATGATGCGGTGCGGCACGAGATGGCCCATCTGGAGGTCCGTACTCATCGGGTAGATGTTGGCCGGGAGGTAGAGCGCGGCGGCCGCGGTACCGAGCGCGACGGTCCGCAGCACCGAATCGGGTCGTCTGGCGCTCAGCCGGAGCGCGCACCGGGGGCAGGCGGTCCCCTCGCGCTCCGCCGGGACGACCAGATCGCAGCTCGTGCACGAGATGATCGGCCGGTCCCCGGACGCGTTCCGCTCACCCCCGACCGCGCGCCACACCGTGCGGCGGTCGAGCGTCGCGCGCGACAACATGCAGAGGAGCGCGGCGGCGATGAAGCAGACGCCGCCCCAATGGATGGTGACCGGCAGGTTGGCACGCACTCGGCTGTAGCCGACGGCGGTGGCGATGAGGAAGACGTCCGGCATCGCCCAGAGATCGAGGTGCTGCGTCCAGCGGAACGCTCGACCCAGCCACCGCGGCACCGTCCGGAGCAGCACGCAGCCGAGCACGACGCTGAGGATCCCGAACCGCAGGAAGGGAAAGACGATCACGAACGCGCACACCAGCGCCGCGACGAGCGGGTGCTGGTGCGTCCAGAGCATCGTCACCCCGGAGGCGATGTGGCTCGAGCGGTGCGTCCCGAGCATGCCGACGCTCATGAGCGGGAGCAGGTTCGCCGGGAAGAGAAGGACGAAGGTCGAGAAGGCACAGGAGAAAGCCGCGACGACGCTCCGGCCGCTCGTCCGCTCGAGGTGAGAGTCGCACGCGGGACAGATCGCCGCCGCCCCGAGGGGGAGGCGTGGTAGCTCCTGGAGCGTCCCGCAGTCCGGGCAGGCGATCATCGGCCTCGACTCCCAGTGCCAGGCTCAGGCCACCGGCGCCGGGACCGGACCGGCCCCCCGCCGAGTCTGCCGCCCGCGGCCGGGCCCGCCGACGGCGCCGGGTCTCGGCGACGGGGCGCGCTCCCGAGGTGGCCTGGCATATGCCTCCACTGGTCAATGTATGGTTATCAATAGACGTGCCCCGATCGGCGCGAGGAGGCGCTCATGACGGCTCCCGCTCCACCCGCGCGCGGCGACCGGCCGGATCGGCGCCTATTCATCCTCGGCGCGTGGACGGCGGCCGGTCGGACCCGGGCGATCGCGTGATGGCGCGCGTCGCCGGCCTCTTTCCAGCTGCCCGCCGGCCCCCCGGCCGTCGTGGCGGTGCGTGGCTCACACGCGGGAACGGCGGCGGCGCGGCGGCGGCATCCATCGCACCGCGGTCCCGGCGCCCGGGTAGCCCGGATCGCCCGTGCAACCGCTGAGGGTGGCGTGAGCGGCCGCCCGCACCGCCGCCGGCACCGATGATGGCGGTGACTCCCGTGCTGCCATACGTCGTCGCCGATCCCGGGGTCGCCGGCGGGTTGCTCGTCGCCGGGGGCTGGTACTGGCTGGGGGTCCGGCGGCTCTGGCGGGGCGCCGGGGTCGGGCACGGGGTGTCGCGCACGAGCGCCCGGCTCTACGCCGCGGGGCTCCTCGTGCTGGCGGCCGCCCTGCTCTCACCGCTCGACGCACTGGCGGAGGATCTCTTCTCCGCCCACATGATCCAGCATCTGTTGCTGATCACGGTCGCGGCGCCGCTGCTGGTGCTCGGCAGGCCGCTCGTGGCGGCGCTCTGGGCACTTCCTTCCCGCTGGCGGGCGGGGCTCGGGCGCTGGTGGGGTACTCGCCCCGGCGCGCGCACGGCGCTCGCCATCCTGGGCATCCCGGGCGTCGCCTGGACGATGCACGCGCTCGCGCTGGCGCTCTGGCACGTCCCGAGTCTCTACGATGCGGCGCTCCGGCGGGACGCGCTCCACGCGGTGGAGCATGTGAGCTTCGTCGTGACCGCCTGTGTCTTCTGGTGGATGGTGCTCCCGGGCACCGGCCGGACGCGCCTCGGCTACGGCTCGGCGATCCTGTCTGTCACGGCGATGGGCGCGGCGATGGGGATTTACGGCGCCGTGCTCACCTTTGGCCGCAGCCCCTGGTACTCGGGTCACGCGCCGCGCACGGGCGCCTGGGGTCTCACGCCGCTGGCCGACCAGCAGCTCGCCGGCCTCATCATGTGGATCCCGGCCGGCGTCGTCTACCTCGGCGCCGCGCTCTGGTGCTTCGCCGAGTGGCTGCGACTCGAGGGGCGACGCGCGGCGGCGGCGCAGGTGCCCGCAGCCGGTCGAGCCGATGATGGCATTCCAGCCATCTCGGGCGTCAGCGGCGGGACTCGAGGAAGGCGATGAGCGACTGGAGCTCGGCGTCGGTCAGGGTGCCGGCGTAGGCCGGCATGTCGCCGCCGCCGCCCAGCACGCGCGAGACGAGCTGCGCGCGGTCGAGCCGGCGGGCCACGTGCGTCAGGTCCGGCCCCCGCACGCCGCCCGTCCCGGCGATCATGTGACAGTACTCGCAGCCCTTGTCGTGAAAGAGCTGCGCGCCGTCGGACACGGGGCCGGCGGTGGTGCCGACGACGGCGGCGGCGATCGGGTCGGCGCCGAAGCGCGGCGACCACGGTGCGCGACCCCCCTCGTACGCGAACCAGGCGACGCCCCCCACGATGACGAGCACGATCACGGGCGCCCACGGACGGTCGCGGAGATGCCGGCTCCCCCGCCCGGCCACGAATGGCAGCGCCAGCAGGACGATGATCGCGATCACCGGCGCCAACACCATGGTCAGCGACTCGAGCCAGTGCGGCACGGTGGCGAGCAGGGCGTAGTACCAGAGGAAGTACCAGTCGGGGCGCGGAGACGCATCGACGAGCGTCGGGTCCGGCGGCTTGCCCAGCGGCGCCGGGCCGACGACCCACGCGAGCACGATCACGGTCGCCAGCACCACGGTCGCGAAGAGCAGGTCGCGCCACGCGGCGCTCGGCCAGAAGGGCCGGCCCTCGCGCTCGAGGAGCCGAGTGTACCAGGGCCGGTAGGTCCGCGGATCGGCGGGCGCGCTCACCTCCGGCGGCTCGGAGACCCCGGTCCGCAGGACGAGATAGATGTGCAGGCCGACGCCGGCGAAGATCAGCGCGGGGATGAAGAAGACGTGAAACGCGAACGACCGGGTGAGCGTCGGGCCGCCGATCCGGTCGCCCGCGAGCAGGAAGTGCGCGATCGCCCGTCCGATGCCCGGAACCCGCCCCGCCTGCTCGGCGGCCACCACCTCCGACCAGACACCATCCTGGTCCCACCGCAGGAGCTGCCCCGTGAACGCCATCAGCGTCGTCAGGAAGAGGAGCAGCACGCCCGAGAGCCAGTTGACCTCGCGCGGGAATTTGTACGAGCCCGTCAGGAAGACGCGCGCGAGATGCGCCCCGATGAGGATCATCATCGCGCTCGCGCCGAAGTAGTGCAGCCCGCGGAGGGCGCGCCCGAAGGCGGCGTCGTGCGTGATGTACTGGAGACTCTGGTAGGCGTCGGCCGTGGACGGCACGTAGAGCGTCGCGAGCGCGATCCCGGTCGCGACCTGGAGGAGAAACGCCACCAGCGTGGCGCTGCCCAGGACGTAGCGCCAGCCGACGCGCGGCGGCACCGGATGATCGAGCAGCCGCCGGACGAGGGCACCGATTCCCGTCCGGTCGTCGAGCCAGGTGCCGAGCCGCGACCCCGCCATCAGCTGGCGTCGCTCATGTGATCGGGAGACCGGACGTCTGGATCTGCACCGTCCCCTGACTCACGCGCACCGGATAGCGCGTGAGCGCGCGTTGGGGCGGGCCGGCGGCCACCGCGCCGTCCTCGTAGAAGACCCCGCCGTGGCATGGGCACATGAAGAGCTTCGCGCCGGCGACCCATCGGACGGGACACCCGAGGTGTGTGCAGTTGAGGGAGAAGGCGGTGAACTCCGTGTCGCTGACCCGGCGGAGCCAGGCCGCGGTGGCGGCCGTGCGGCCGCTCCACGGCGTGGATTGCGTATCCGCGAACGTGACCTTCACCGTCTCGCCGATGCGGAATCGCGACGCCGGACCGACGGGATGCCACCGGTCGCCCACCGGTCGCGCGAGCGGCGCGACCAGCAGGCCGATCACCGGCACGCCGACGGCGGCCGCTGCGAGACTCGCGAGCCCGAGGCTCACCCAGGCGAGGAAGCGCCGCCGTGCCGGCGGCGCGCCCGAGCCGTCCACCGTGACCGGAGTGGCGGTGTCCGTCATGCCCGACGATCCCATGCGGGACCGAGCACCAGATCATCGACCTGCTCGTGAAACGGCGTCAGGATCTCCGCCCCACTCTGGCCCACGGCGACCACATCGCAGTGGCGCATGCCACCGTACCCGTTCAGGTAGATGCCCGGCTCCACGTTGAAGACCATCCCGACCTCGAGCACATCGGGGGAGCAGGGATGCAGACGTGGCAGTGCCTCGTGGTCGATCGCGGCGAACCCGACCCCGTGGCCCGTGGAATGGCGGAACGCGCCCCCGAAGCCGCGCTCCCGAAGCGTCCCGCGGGCCGCCGCGTCGACGTCGGCCGCGGAGGCGCCCGGCCGCACGGCGGCGAGGGCGGCGGCGCGCGCGGCGAACACCGCGTCGTACATCCCCCGCTGCCGCCGGTCGGGCGCGCCCAGGCAGTAGGTGCGCGTGATGTCGGTCCAGTACCCGTCGGCGTACGAGTTACAGTGGACGAGCACGAGATCGCCGGGGGCGAGCCGCGTCGTCGTCGATCGGGCGAAGGCGCCGTAGGCGCGAGCGGCGTTCGGGCCGGCCATGCAGAAGGCGAATCCGTCGGCGCGGTCGACGTCCGGCTCGACGATGTGGGCGCAGAGCGGCGCACGGAAACACGTCGCCGCCTCGAGCTCGGTCATCCCCGGCCGCAATCGACGCGCGCCCTCGGCGAACGCATGAGCGGCGATCCGGCAGGCCGAGCGAATCGCCGCCCGCTCGCGCGACGTGGCGACCGCGGCGAGACCCGCGAGCGCGGCGTCGGCCGGCGTCGGCGCCAGGTCGGCGTGGCGCTCGACCAGTGCTCGGAGGCGAAGGCCATACGAATGCACGCCGACGTACGGACTGGGCTCGTAGCCGATGCCGGTCTCCACGCCGACGCGGCCGTGCCGGGCGCCGACCCGGCGCAGCGCCACCAGGAGCGGCTCGGCGATCGCGTCGGCCGGCGTCTCCATCGATTCGAGCGACGCCGGCTCGAACGACAGAATCGCGTCCGCCCATCCGCGTGCGGCGAGGGCGTACTCGTCCGCTGGAGCGATCACGATCGTCCCGTTGGGCCCGACGACGGTACAGGCCGTGCCGACGACGGGCCAGTATCCGGAGAGGAGGAGGACGTTGCGGGGCCGCGCACAGACCAGCCCATCGAGTCCCGCCGCCGCCAACGCGGCGGCGATCCGCGCCCGCCGCTCCGGGTCGTCGTGCGCAGTCGCTCCCGCCAGGGCGCGCGCCGGGTCGGCGCGGAGCCGCGCGATCGGGTCCACGGCCGCCTCCGCCACCCGTCTCATTCCGCCGCCCTCCTCCTGGGAGTCGACACGCGCAGTGGAGGTGGTCGCGCGCCACCGACGGACGGTGGACGCGACCTCGACTGCCAGCTGCGCGGGCCCGGCCGGCAGGACTGCCACATTCATGCCGTTCGCCCCCGCGCGGCCGCCGATGGCGGAATCACATTGACACCCATGGAATGAGTGGGAGCCGGCGTCGCGCGCGTGCCCGGGCGCGCCCCGGGGCGCCCGGGCGGCACGGCTCCTGCCGTCCCGCATGCGGGAGCAGCGAGCGCGCGCGAGGACCCTGGACGGTCCAGCCGCGGCACCCGGATCGGAGCGCCATGGCAGTGTCTCCCCACGACAGCCGCGAGAGCGCAGGCGAGGCGGGTTGCCCCGGTCGCCCGGACGGTCACCCGTCCGGTCGCCCGGGTGGGCTCACGCGATGATCGCGCCCGAGCGGCGCCGGCGCCTGCTCGTGGTCGCGAGCGCGATCGGCGCCCTGGTCGGGACCGGCTGCGCACGGAGCGGGAGTGACAGCTACCGCCCGGTCGAGGGCGGCAATCCCTCGCGCGGCGCGCAGGCGCTCGTCCACTACGGCTGTGGGGCGTGCCACGTCATCCCCGGCATCCCGGACGCGGCCGGGATGGTCGGACCGCCCCTCACCGCGTTCGCGAGGCGTGGCTACATCGCGGGAGAGGTGATCAACACGCAGGACAATCTCATCCGGTGGATCGAGCACCCGCAGGCGATCGAGTCCGGCACCGCCATGCCGGACCTCGGCGTGACCGAGCAGGAGGCCCGGGACATGACCGCCTACCTGTACACGCTGCACTGAGACGCGCGGCGTCCGCTCACACGGCGCGCACGCCGCACGCGCCGCGATCGCGGGGCGCGCGGCCGATGTCGCGTCACTTGCTCCAGGGCGGGGTGATCCCGTTCATGCGGGCGTAGGCGATCAGCTGCCCCAGGTGCTCGTGGAGGTCGGCCCCCATTCCGATCGAGGTCTCGATGATTGTATGCTCGCCGCCGAAGAGTTTCTTCGGGCCGGTGAGCGCCTGTGCGTCGAGCGCGCCGAGGGTCGCCTTGGTGTAGGCGAAGCCATTCTTGAGATGCTCGAGGACCTCCGGCTTCGATGACATGGCCTCGAACTTCTTCATCGCGCCCTTCTCGCGGGGGATGACGGGCGACGGCGGCGCGCCGTACGCCATCGGCGTGTACACGTAGAACTCGCTCGCGACGTGCATGAACGCCTCACCGACCGACCGCACGCCCGCCGCCGGGCGCCACGCGTACTTGTCCGCCGGAAAGGCGTTGGCCAGGGCCAGGAACTTCACCTGGAGGGTGTCGAGATCCTCCATGAACTGCTTGCGCACCTCGAGCGCGGACTCGCGATTGGGCACGCCGGGGGCCGGGTCCTGCGCGGCGAGCGTCCCCGCGCCGGCGGCGAGCCCGAAGGCGAGCCCGATGACGAGGGAGAAAGCCTGACGGGGGCCGCGAACGCGCCGGCGGCCGAAGGTGCGGGGATGCAGCATGGACGTGCTCCTGATCGGGTGAAGGGTCGAGCGGTGCGGCCGGCGCGGGCCCGGAGGCTGGCCGCGTCGTTTCCTTAGTCATCCGCCGCCGCCCTGGCGTTCCCTGGCGGCGGTTACAGGGGCCGCTCGGCCACGGTCATTGATACGGTCGGACCAGGGAGCACCGGATGCAGGCGTTGCATGTGCCGCTCGTCGTAGCGCGGCGCTTCGCGCTGGTCGTGGGCGCGGCACTGTTCGGCCTCGCCGGGCTGGAGCGTCGCTGGCATGTCATCACCCGGTTCTGGGCCGTCCTCGGCGTGGCGGCGGCCATTGCGATCGTCGGCTGGCACGGGCGGCTCGCCTGCGGCGTCGCGGCCCTCACGGGCCTCTATCTCCAGACGGTCCCGCAGCTCTACGGGAAGGTGAATTACACCGCCGATCATCTGTAGGAAGGACGCGACGGAGGGCGGGCGACGGGCGGCCGGGGGGCCGGGGGGCCGTGGCGCCGGGCTGGACGGTTGACCGGCCGGGCCGGCCCCGGGTCGCGCGCAATTTGCCCGCATGGGGGCGGCGGCGATAGTATCACACCGCCGCCGGACCAGCCCACGACCGTCGATGCGCTATCGGCTCACCCTGCGCCTCTGCTTCGTCGCCCTCCTCGCGCTGCTCCCGATCACCCGCGCCTATCTGAGCGTTCGCGCCGAGGCGACCATCGGGACGCTGGTGCTCGTGCTCGCCGCCGGCGCGTGGCTCGCGACCTGGCGGGCCGAGCGCGCCATCCGCCGACGGGTGGCGATGCTCCCGCTGGAGGAGCAGATCGCCGCGCTCGAGGCCGATCCGGTCGTCCGCGACGCGGCGGCCGGCGACGTGTTCGGTAATGAGCGCCGGGATCGCCTCTGGAGCTCGGCGCGGATCGCCGGGCCGCTCCTGGGCCTGTTCTATGTGCCGCTTCTGTACTGGCTCAGCCTGACACCCGCGGAGAAGCCGGACGGCCGGATCCTGCTTGCCCTCCTCGTACCCGGCTTCGTCATCTGGCGACTCTGGGCCGTGCACTACGTGCGGCACTATCGCTGCCCGTCGTGCGCCCGCACGCTCCCGGCGATCAGCCTCCGGCCGATCCGCTACGTGTGCGGGGCGTGCGCGACGACGTGGAGGCTGTAGCCCCCGCTGCCGTGGGGAGCGTCAGGCGCGACGGCGTCGCCGCGCGCACGGTGATCGGCGGTGCACCCGCCGACCGGAGCGCGGCCGACAGCGCGGCGACCCGCGTCTCGACCGTGCTCCACCGGCCGCGGGCGGCCGCGAGCTGCCGCACGAGCTGGGCAAAGACGGCGCGCATCGCGGCCGTCGGCTCGCGATCGGCACCCTCCACGGCGATCTCGAGCCCGGCGAGTGAGGCCGCGATCGCCGGCGCCTGAAGCGAGTCGAGCGCCGCGCGGAGGGCCGTCGCAGTCTGACCGGCCGCATCGTGGAGCCCGGGCTCGCGCGCCGCGAGCGTATCACGCAGCGACCCGGCCGCTCTCGCCAGGGCCGTGGCCTCGGCGAGGGCGTTCCAGAGTCGTGTCGCGAGGTCGACCTGCTGCGCGAAGACACTCGGCGCAACGCGGACGCGCGGGTCTGCCAGCACCCGGAGCGGCACGGTCTCCGTCGCGCCGGCGGCGGTGAGTCGCACCCGATACTCGCCCGGCGCGACGAGCGGGCCGTCCGGCTCGGCCGCGCCGCCCAGCCCCGGGACGACGCCGCTGCTGTAGTCGTACGACTCGGCCGGTGGCCGCGGGTAGCGCAGGTTCCAGACGAAGCGGTTGAGCCCCGCGTGCGCCGGCAGCGGCTCGGCGGACGGGAGAAACTGGGCCATGAAGTAGGGCGCCTCCGCCGGGTGCATGGCGAGGGTCGAGTCGGTGGGCGCGTCGCTCGCGAAGTGCCGGACGATGGCGCCCGTGCGATCGAGGATGTCGAGGCTCACCGGCACGTGCGGCGCGTCTGCCAACCAGTAGTCGATGATCGCGCCCGTCGGCGGATTGTCGCCATGCGGTACTTCGGGCGGGAGCGGCGTGTCGCGGTTCTGGCTCGGCCGGACACGCACCGCCGGCGCCGGTCGCAGGAGCCGAGCCGCCGCGTCGACCACCGTCGGCGAGAGCTGGCGGAGCGGCGTCACATCGTCGAGCACCCAGAACGCGCGGCCGTGTGTGGCGACGATCAGGTCCGCGTCGTGGATCACCAGGTCGTGCACGGGCGACATCGGGAGGTCGAGCTGGAGCGACTGCCAGTGGTCGCCATCGTTGAGCGAGACATAGACACCCAGCTCCGTGCCGGCGTACAGCAGCCCGGGCCGGATCGGGTCCGCGCGCACCGCCCGCACGATCGCGCCGGCCGGGATCCCCTGGTCGGCGCGGCTCCAGTGCCGGCCGAAGTCATGGGTGCGATAGATGTACGGCGCGACATCGTCGAGCCGGTGGCGGTCGATCGCGGCGTAGGCTGCGCCGGCGTCGAGCGCCGAGGCGTCGATGAGACTGACCTTGCTCCACGGCTCGAGGCCGGGCGGCGTCACATCGCGCCAGTGCGCGCCGCGGTCCGTCGTGACCTGGATCCGCCCGTTGTCCGTGCCGGCCCAGATCACTCCCTCGCGGAGCGGCGACGGCGCGATCGTGTACACGACCCCCCAGCCCTTGGCGGAGGCGTCGGCGCGGGTCGGTGGGCCGTCGGCGCGCCGAGCCGCCGAATCGACGCCGGTGAGGTCGGGGCTCGCTTCCGTCCAGTGCAACCCGCCGTCCGTCGACCGGAGCACGAGCTGCGCGCCGAAATAGAGCGTGCGGCGATCGACCGGATCGAAGACGAGTGGCGACGTCCACGTGAAGCGATACCGCCGCTCCGGCATCCGCTCGCCGAACGCGCCGTGCGGCCAGGGGCGGATGTCCTGGAACTGTCCCGTCGTGCGGTCGAAGCGCACCAGCTCACCGTACGGGCCGCCGCCGTAGATGATCGTCGAGTCGCGGGGGTCGGGCGCGATGTAGCCGCTCTCGCCGGCGCCCGGGGGGAACCAGTCGCGGAACGTGATCTCGCCGTAGTCACTCCGGCTGGCGATCGCCACCGCGCCCGCGTCCTGCTGCGCGCCGTAGATCCAGTAGGGCCAGCGCCCATCGGTCGCGACGTGATAGAACTGCGCCGTCGGCTGGTTGTACCACGAGCTCCAGGTCGCCCCGCCGTCGAGACTCACGCCCACACCCTGGTCGCTCGCGAACGCGATCCGACGCGGATTGGTCGGGTCGATCCACACGACGTGGTAGTCGTCGCCGCCCGGCGCACCCTTGATCGCCGTGAACGTGCGACCGCCGTCCGTCGACTCGAGGATCGACTGGTTGGGGACGTACACCACGTCGGGATTCGTGGGGTCGACGAACAGCTGTCCGAAGTACCACCCGCGCCCCATGCGGTGATCGGCGCCCGTCCGCCGCCAGGTCGCTCCGCCGTCGTCGGACCGGTAGACCCCAGGCGCGTCCTTGGCCTCGGAGCAGAGCGCGTAGACCGTGGCGCCGCCGGATCCGCGGGCGACCGCGAGCCCCACGCGCCCGAGCGGGCCCTGGGGCAGCCCGTGCCCCGTGATCTCCGTCCACGTCGCGCCCTCGTCCGTCGACTTGAACAGACCGCTCCCCGGCCCTTCGTCCGGCGGGTACTGGCTCCACGGCGTGCGCTGTGCCTGCCAGAGCGCGGCGTAGACCACGCGTGGATCCGACGGATCGGACGCCAGATCGATCGCCCCGGTGTGCTCGTCGCGGAAGAGCACCCTGGTCCAGGACCGGCCGCCATCGCGCGAGCGGTAGACGCCGCGGTCGGGATTGGGTCCGTAGGCGTGCCCGAGTGCGGCGACGAGCACGACATCGGCGTCATGGGGGTCGACGAGGATGCGCGCGATCTGGCGCGTGTCGGCGAGTCCGATCCGGCTCCAGTGGGCGCCGCTATCCGTCGACTTCCACACCCCGTTGCCGTACGTGATGTCGGAGCGCATGTCGGCCTCGCCCGAGCCGACATAGATGATCCGTGGGTCGGAGGGCGCGATCGCCAGAGCGCCGACCGAGACGAGGGGGACGGAGTCGGTGAGCGACTGCCAGGTGGCGCCGGCATCGCGCGTGCGCCAGACGCCGCCGGCCACGGACCCGAAATAGAACGACGACGGGTCCCCCGGCACGCCCTCGATCGCCAGCGCCCGCCCGCCGCGCGCGGGGCCGACGAGCCGCCAGTGCATCGCATCGAGCGCGTGCGGTGGGAGCGTCGCGAGCGGTGGCGCCGGCTCGGCGGCCGCGCGTGCCGGCGTCTGCGCGGGGAGGACACCCGCAGCGCCCACGGTCGCGACGACAGCAATGACAGCAACAACAGCAACACCAGCAACAGTCGTGAGGCGAGCTCTCATGGGCCAATAGTGGTCTCTCCGGCCGGCACCCGGTAGTAGGCGGCCCGGCGGGGGCCCGGGGGGCCTTGGATCATCCGCTCACTCTTCGGCGCCGATCACGGCGGTGGTGACCGGTGGCTTGGTCGGCGGCGGCTCGGTCGCCTTGGGCACGATCTCGGGGAGCCCGGCGCCTCGCAGCATCGCGTTGAGCGGCGGCAACTCCGTGGCCAGCGTCGACTGGAGGGCCGAGAGCTGCGTCTGTAGCTGGCGCGAGAGCGTCGTGAAGACCGCGTACGACGGGGCGGTGGGGCGGCCGTCGGCGCTGGCTACCGTGTTCGCGAGGGCGGCGATCTCGTTGTTCAGCCTGATCGGGAAGTTGAGCGGGTCCTGGTCGCTCTGGTTCTTGACCTGGTAGATCTCGGCCTCGATCGCGTCGATCCGGCCGACGAGGCGCGTGGCCGCATCGGTGAAGGCGGGCGGCGCCTTGGGCCCGACCGTGTGGATCTGGTAGTCGACATTGCGGATGGTCTTCACCGCGTCGTTGGCCGCGCTCAGCCGGTCGCGGATCTTCATCAGCAGCGCGAATTGCGCCTCGAGCGCGAGCTGCGTGGCGTGGCTCCGCGGGTCGTTGCGAATCACGAGCGGCTGCGACTGCGTGACGCCCCCGACCGAGAGGCGCACCGTGTACGTCCCGGGCGGGACGACCGGCCCGTTCACGTTGCCGGCCCACACGATGAGATTGTCGAACGCGCTCGCGTCCGGCTCACGCATGTTCCACGCGAACTGATTGAGCCCGTGCTTGGCGGGGACGCGCGGCGGGCGCGGCACATGGTGCGTGCCTTCGTCCTCGTCGCTCTCCTCCCCGGCGCCGGGCCGCGCCGTGTCGGCGGCCGCGAGCAGCTTGGTGATGCTGTCCGGGGCGAAGCCGGCTCTGGCGAGGCTGTCGCGGCGGACGCGGTGGATGCTGTCCGCGTGCTGGATGCTGTCGGCTCGGCCGGCGCTGTCGAGCCGCGAGCTGAGTCGGCGGACGAGGTGTCCCTGCGCGTCGAGGAACTCCATCGTCACTTCCTGGTTCGCGTCCGCGAGCGTGTAGTAGATCACCGCGCCGTTGGGCGGGTTCTTGCCCTTGGGGCGGGCGAGCGCATCGCCCCCGCCGCCGCCGCGCCCCCAGTTGACCCGGTACGCAGTCGCCGGCCGGAACAGGTGGACCGGTGCGGTGGCGACGGCGGGGGTGAGCTGGCGGAGCGGCGAGATGTCGTCGAGGATCCAGAACGACCGGCCGTGGGTGGCCGCGACCAGGTCGTTGCCGGCGACCGCGAGGTCGTGCACGGGGACGGGCGGCAGGTTGCGCTGGAGCGACTGCCAGTGGCTCCCGTCGTCGAAGCTGATCCAGACCCCGCGCTCGGTGCCGGCGTAGAGGAGCCCGGGGCGCACCGGATCCTCGCGGAGCACGCGGGTGAACTCGGTGGCCGGGATCCCGTCCGAGATCCGGGTCCAGGTGGCGCCGTAGTCGGTCGACTTGAAGAGATACGGCGCCATGTCGTCGAGCTGATATCGATTGGCGGCGACGTAGACGGTGCCGGGGTCGGTGTGCGACGGCTCGATGCTCGAGATGCGGAGCCAGGGACCGACGCCCGGCGGCGACACCGTGCGCCAGGTGGCGCCGCCGTCGCGTGTGACGGAGAGCACGCCATCATCGCTGCCCGTCCAGATCACGCCGACCCGCACCGGCGACTCGGCGATCGCGAAGATCGTCGCGTAGTACTCGACCGATGTCTGGTCCTTGGTGATCGGCCCGCCCGAGGGTCCGAGCGTCGCCGGATCGTGGCGCGTGAGGTCGGGCGAGATCACCTGCCACGTCTGGCCGTCGGTCGTCGACTTGAACAGCACGTTCGCGCCGGCGTAGAGCACGTGCGGGTCGTGGGGCGAGATCAGGATCGGGAACGTCCACTGGAAGCGATACTTCAGGTCGCCGGCGGAGTGTCCCATCGGGTTCTCGGGCCAGGGGGTGATCTCCTTCTGGATCCCGGTGGTCATGTCCTTGCGGGACAGGTACGAGTAGCTGCCGGCGTAGACGATGTTCGTCTCGTCGGGGCGCACCTGGATGTAGCCGCTCTCGCCGCCGCCCGCCTCCTTCCAGTCGGCAATGTCGATCCCGCCGGAGGCCCGGCTCGGGCCGCAGAGCGTCGTGTTGTCCTGCTGTGCGCCGCAGACCTTGTAGGGGAAGTCGGTCGTCGTCGTGACGTGGTAGAACTGGGCCGTGGCCACATCCTGCGGCGTCCACGACTTGCCGCCGTTCACGGAGACGTTGGCGCTGCCGTCGTTCGCCTCGATCATCCGCTGCGCATCGTTGGGCGCGATCCACAGGTCGTGGTTGTCGCCGTGTGGCACGGGGATCTTCTTGAACGTCTTGCCGCCGTTCACGCTGCGGTAGAAATCCGTATTCAGCGCGTAGACGGTCTCGGCGTCCTTGGGGTCGGCGAAGATGCGCGTGTAGTACCAGGCGCGCTGGCGGAGCTTGCGCTCGTCGTTGGTCCGCGTCCACGTCCGGCCGCCATCGTCGGAGCGGAAGACACCGCCCGAGTCGGCCTCGACGAGCGCCCACACGCGTTGCGGATTGACCGGCGAAACGGCGAGCCCGATGTTGCCGATGATCCCGTGCGGGAGCCCGGGGTTCCGGGTCAGCTCGGTCCAGGTGGCGCCGGCGTCGGTGCTCTTGAAGATGCCGCTGCCCGCCCCGCCGCTCACCAGTTGCCAGGGCGTGCGCCCGGCTTGCCAGAGCGCCGCATACAGCGTGCTGGGGTCGTGCGGGTCGAGCACGAGATCGGTGACGCCGGTCGAGTCGTTCCGGAAGAGGACCTTCGTCCAGCTCTTCCCGCCGTCGGTGGTCTTGAAGACCCCACGATCGGGGTTGGGCGCCCACACGTGCCCGAACGCGCCGACGTAGACGACATCGGGATTGCGCGGGTCGACCCGCACGCGGGCGATCTGCCGGGTCGACTCGAGCCCGACCTTCGTCCACGTCTTGCCGCCGTCGGTGGTCTTGTACACGCCGTCGCCGTGCGACACGTTGCCGCGGATGTCGGACTCGCCGGTGCCGACGTACACGATATCGGGATTGGACTCGCTGACGCCGATGGCGCCGATCGTGCCGCCGAAGTACTTGTCCGTCGCCGGGCTCCAGTGCATGCCGCCATCGGTCGACTTGAACACGCCCCCGCCGGTCGTCCCGAACCAGTACTCGAGCGGGCGGGCGGCCGAGCCGCTGACGGCGACCGAGCGGCCGCCCCGATACGGACCGATCTCGCGCCAGGTGAGCCCTGTGAACATCGACGTGTCGTAGGGCGCGGCGCGCTGCGCCCGGATCGGGCGGGCGCCGGCCGCGAGTCCCACGACGATGAGACCCGCCACCGCGAGTCGCTGTAGCGGGATGGCCGAGCGGGTCGACGCGGGGGCGGCGCGCCGGGGCGCGGGGGTCGGCGCGAAGGTGCGGCTGTACGCGGGCAGGCCGCGCGCGGCGCGGCACGGAACGACGGTCACGACGATCTCCCGGCTGAGGAGGGTACATCGGGCGCCGCCGGTCGGAGCCGGCGGCGAACCCGGTACATTGCCTCGCGGGCGCCGCGCCCGGCAAGAGCTATCCGGGCGTCACCAGATGTGCGGCACGTCGGCTGCCGGTCGCACCATCGGATCCCCGGCCGTGCACCCGAAGGCGGCGGCGAAGGCGGTCGAGTTGGAGAGCGGGCCGTTGACGCGCCACCGCTCGGGCGCGTGCGGGTCGACCGTGACGCGGGTCCGCTCCTCCTCGGGGCGGGTATGCGTGCGGAAGCTCTGGGCGTAGCCGAGGAAGAATCGCTGCTCGGGCGTGAAGCCGTCGATCGGTCCGGGTCGGCCGTCGCGCTCGAGGGCGCGCTCCAGCGCGTCGTAGCCGGTGAGCACGCCGCCCAGGTCGGCGATGTTCTCCCCTTCGGTGAGCGACCCGTTGACGTGGAACGTGTCGACCTGGATGTAGCCGTCGTACTGGCGGACGACGCGGTGCGCCTCGCGCTCGAAGGCCGCCGAGTCGCGCGCCGTCCACCAGTCGCGCAGGTTGCCGGCGGCGTCGAAGTGGCGCCCGGCGTCGTCGAAGCCGTGGGTCAGCTCGTGGCCGGCCCAGCTCGCGCCAAGCGAGCCGTAGTTGGCGCCGTCGTCCGCCCGCGGGTCGAAGGTCTGGGGGAGCAGGGCACCGGCCGGGAAGACCATCTCGTTCTTCCCGGGATCGTAGTACGCGTTGACCGTCGGTACGGTCATCCCCCACTCGGTGGTGTCGACCGGCGAGCCGGGGCGGTCGACCACCCGATCCCACTCGAACGCCGCGGCCCGGGCGACGTTGCGGACGAACGGCTCGCTGTCGCCGACGACGAGGCGAGTGTAGTCCCGCCACCGGTCCGGGTAGCCGACCTTCTCGTGCATCCGGTCCAGCTTCTCCAGCGCGAACGTCCGGGTCGAGTCCGACATCCACGGGAGATGCTGGAGCCGGGTCCGGAACGCACTCCGGATGTCGTCGATCACCGTGCGGGCCCGTGTCTTGGCCTCGGGCGGGAAGGTGCGCGCCACGTAGGCCTCGCCCAGCGCCTCGCCGATGTCGCCGTCGGTCTCGCGTGCGCACCGCTTCCACCGGGGCAGCATCGCCTTGGCCCCGGTGAATCGTCGCGAGAACGCGAAGTCCTCCTGCACGAAGGGCGTCGAGAGCCAGCGCGCGCTCTGCGCGAGCAGGTGATAGCGGAGGTACGCGCGCCAGTCGGCGAGCGGGGCGGCGCGGAGGAGCGAGTCGGCGCGGTGGAAGAAGGCGGGCTCGGCGACGTTGACGCGCGCGACGGTCGCCGAGAGTCCGGCCAGGCGGGCATACCGGGGCCAGTCGAGGCCCGGGGCGAGGGTCCGGAGTCGAGCGACGGGCATCGGGTGATCGACGGCCGACGGCGCGCGCAGCGCCACGCGCGTGAGCGACGCGCGGGCAAGGGCGGTCTCGAGCCGCATCACGCGGTCCGCGTCGTGCCGCGCCGCCTCGGGCGTCTCGCCGGCGAGCGAGAGCAGGCGGGCGACATGGGCGACGTACTGCCGCCGGGTGGAGTCGGCCGACGCTCCGCGGTCGGTGTAGTAGTCGCGGTCCGGGAGTCCCAGGCCGCCCTGGGAGAGCCAGACCATGTAGTGGGCCGCGTCGTGCGGATCGGGGAGCGGCGTGTAGTCGAAGAGCGCCGTGGCGCCGCGCCGCTGGAGCGCGGCGATGGCGGGCACGAGGTCGCCGCGCGACCCGAGGGCGTCGATCTGGTCGAGCTCCGGCCGGATGGGCCCCAGCCCGGCGTGCTCGGCGGCGCTCGAGTCCATGCAGGAGGCGTAGAAGCTGCCGAGCTTGCGCAGCGTGCTACCGGCGGGGGCCGCGCTCCGCCGCGCGGCCGCGTCCTCGAGCACCGCCCGGACGACCAGCTCGTTTCCGTCGCTCATGTCGCGCGCGACCCCCGAGCTCGAGTACGCGGCGGGGATCGTGTCGTGCGCGAGCCATCCGCCGTTGGCGAACTGGAAGAAGTCCGTGCACGCGTTGGCCGTGCGGTCCATGTACGCCGGATCGACCACCCGAAGCACCGGTGCCGCCGAGAGACTGGCGCTCGTGACGCCCGGGCCGGGCGCCTGCGCGCGCAGTGCGGACGTCGCGAGCGCGAGAGCAAGCGCGAAGCCGAGCGGGAGCGCGACCGTTGCGGGTGGAGGGCACGCCGTGCGGCGGAGATCGCGACACGATGGCATGGCGGTGAGGCGGGGTGGCGAAGGTGGCGGGGGTGGCGAGGTGGCGGGTGGCGAGCTGGCGGAGGTGGGGAGCTGGCGGCGCCCGAGGCGGAAGCGCGGCGGGCGCGCCGGCCCGGGCGCTCGGCCGCGGTCCGCTCTCGCGCCGGTGACTCGATCCCTACTTAGACGCCCGAGGGCGTGCAAGGGTTCTCTTCAGCGCGGCGGCGTTCCCTGGCGAGGGTCGGAGGGCGCCGCTAGGTTGGCGGCCATGGCTACGGGACCGGAGACGACGCCGATGCCACTCGCGGGCATCGGCGTCGTTTGCATCGCCGTCTATGTCCCGGCGCTCGTGGCCGCACAGCGGCTCCGCGAGCTCGGCGCGGCGGTCACGATCGTCGAGCCGCCGGCCGGTGACCCGCTGGCGACGATGTGTCCGGCGTGGTACGACGCGCTGCACACCGGGCAGACCACCTGCCGGCTCGACCTCAAGAGCGGAGAGGGGTCGGCGGCGCTGCATGGGCACCTCGCCCACGCCGACCTGCTGCTCACGGCCTTGCGCCCGTCGGCGCTCGACCGGCTGGGCCTCGGCTGGGCGGCGCTGCACGCGAGGCATCCGGCGCTCTCGCACGTCGCGATCGTCGGCTATCCCGCGCCCGCTGTCGAGGAGCCGGGTCACGACCTCACCTACCAGGCGCACATCGGCCTCGTGCACCCGCCCGAGATGCCCCGGACCCTGCTCGCCGACCTCGCCGGGGCCGAGCGGGCCGCGCTGGCCGCCGTCGCGCTTCTGCTGGGCCGCGCCCGCGGGCAGGCCGTCGCGCGGCACGACGTCGCGCTTGCCGACGCCGTCGAGTCGTTCGCCGATCCGCTCCGCTATGGCATCGCCGCGCCGGGCGCGTTGCTCGGCGGCGGCTCGCCATCCTACGGACTCTACCAGGCCGCCGACGGCTGGGTCGCGGTGGCCGCGCTCGAGCCCCACTTCTGGCGCGGGTTGCTGAGCGCGTTGGATCTCCCGGCCGACGCCGACCGGCCCGCCCTCGAGCGTGCGTTCAGGGCGCGCGGCGCCGAAGCCTGGGACAGGTGGGCCGCCGACCGTCGGCTTCCGCTCGTCGCCGTTCGACCTGCGCCGGTGCAGGTGGCGCTCGGCGCATGAGAGTCCTCCTCCCCCTCCTCGCGGCGTCGGCCATCCTCGCCGCCGCCCCGCCGCGCACGGCCGCGGCCCAGGCGCCGCCCGACCTCCAGTGGACGCCGCTCGGGACCGACGCGTCGGGAAGCGAGTGGGGCGACACGTCGCACATCGCGCTCGCGCCCGACAGCACCGTCACCGCGTGGTACAAGGTGAAAGCCGCCAACGAGCCCAAGTCGGTGGTCGTCCAGTACGCCATCGACTGTGTCGGCTTCCGCCTGTCGCTCCGCCGCTCGATCACGTACGATGGCGCCGACCAGGCGGTCGCCGAGGAGAGCGCGCCGACGCCGTTCTATCAGCCACCGCCCGTCCGTGCACTCCAGGACTTCATGCGGATGGCCTGTCGTCGTGCCCGAGGCCCCTCGTAACCGCCGGCGCTCGCCGACCTCCCCCCGCCCTCTCCCGCTCCGCCCCCCGTCCTCCCCTTCCCCGGATCACGCCACCCCGATGACACGAGTCGCTCGATTGGTTCTCGCCGCGCTGGCGACCGTCGCTCTCGCCCCCGCCGCGCGGGCGCAGCGCCCGATCAAGGTCTACATCTCGGCCGACATGGAGGGCGTGGCGGGTGCGGTGACGGCTGACCAGCTCCTCCCGACCGGCTTCGAGTACGAGCGCTTCCGGCAGTTCATGACCAGCGAAGTGCTGGCCGCGATCCAGGGTGCGCGCGAGGCGGGGGCGACGGAGTTCGTCATCAGCGACTCGCACGGCAATCAGGAGAACCTGCTCATCGAGCAGTTCCCGACCGACGCGACCATCATCCGATCGGCGCCTCGCCCGCTCGGGATGATGGAGGGGATCGATTCCTCGTTCGCGGCGGCGGTGTTCATCGGCTATCACGCCTCGACGACCAGTCCGGCCGGCGTCCGCGCGCACACCTTCTCCAGCGCCAATCTCGCCGCCGTGTATCTCGACGGCGTCGCGATGCCGGAGGCGGGCGTGAACGCGGCGATCGCGGGGGAGTTCGGCGTGCCGGTGGTGGCGATCTCCGGCGACAACGTCGCGGTGGCCGAAGCCCAGCACCTGCTCGGCCCGATCGAGGGTGCGGTGGTCAAGCGCGCGCTCGGCTTTCATTCGGCGGCCACCATGACGCCGCAGGCGGCGCAGGCGCTCATCCGTGAAAAGGTCAGGGCGGGGGTGCAGCGGCGGGCCGAGCTCCACCCGTACATCGCCAAGGCACCGATTCACCTGGGCCTGACATTCAAGAACTATCGTCCGGCCGAGGTGCTCAGCTACCTGCCGATCGTGCAGCGGACGAGCTCCCACGCGATCGAGTTCGTCGGGCGCGACATGGTGGAAGTGTCCAGGTTCGTGGAGTTCGCGCTCAGCTACTCGCCGGAGCTGTCGCCCTGACCGTGCACCTGCCGGCACGTGCATGCGCTGGCCGAGCTGCCTCTTTCGACCGTGCGGCGGGCCCGGGTAGCTTGAGAGTGCGCCGGACGAGGCGGCTCGGATGCCGTGTCCGTCATCGGCTGCTCAGGGAGGTGTGACCCATGTCAGTGAAACGCGCCGCCGACGTGCCGGCGCAGTCGGTCGCGGCGGGGAAGGACACGATCCGCCAGGTCCTGATCGGTCCCGACGAGGGGCCGCATTTCGCCATGCGGCGGTTCGTGATGCAGCCGGGTGGCGGGATGCCTCGCCACACCAACACCGTGGAGCACGAGCAGTACGTGCTCGCCGGCCGCGCGACGATCGGCATCGGCGACCGGACGCTCGAGGTGGCGACGGGCGACGTCGTCTACATCCCCGCCGGCACGCCCCACTGGTACCGAGCCCACGACGGGGAGCCGTTCGAGTTCCTGTGCGTCGTGCCCAACCTTCCCGACACGACCGAGATCCTGGGCGACTGCTGATCGGACGCCGGCGGGGCGGCGGGGTGACGTCCCCGACATCCCCCGGGGATGCACCCGCCGGCGCCCCATGCCGACCGGCATCGGTGCGGGATGCAAGTCGGGGGCGGCATGAATGCCGCCCCCACCGACCCACCGCACCGGCGGTGGCGGTCAGGCCACCGCGTGCGCCTCCTCGTGCGCGCGGCGCGGTTTGTGGGCCGCCACGACCTTGTCGGCGATCTCGGACGGGACGTAGTCGTAGTGGGAGAACTCCATCGAGTACGTGCCGCGGCCCTGCGTCATCGACGTCAGGTCCGTGCCGTAACTCAGCATCTCGGCCAGCGGCACCGTCGCCTTGATCACGACCGAATGGCCCCGCGCCTCACTGCCGCTGATCCGCGCGCGGCGCGCGCTCAGATCACCCAGGAGCGCGCCGGAATACTGGTCGGGCGCCTCCACCTCGACATGCATCAGCGGCTCCAGGAGTGACGGTCGCGCCTGCCGCACCGCCTCCTTGAACGCGAGCGACCCGGCGATCTGGAAGGCGATGTCGGACGAATCGACATCGTGATACTTGCCGTCGTAGAGCCGCACGCGGAAGTCGACGACGGGAAAGCCCGCCAGGAAGCCGCGTTCGGCCGCTTCGCGCACGCCCTTGTCCACCGACGGAATCCAGGTGCGCGGGATCGCGCCCCCCACGATCTCGTCCACGAACTCGATTCCCGCTCCGCGCGGCAGCGGCTCGACCTTGATCCGACAGACGCCGAACTGACCATGTCCGCCGCTCTGCTTCTTGTGCCGACCTTCCCCTTCGGCGCGGCCGCGGATCGTCTCTCGATAGGCGACCTTGGGCGGTTTGAGCGTCAGCTCGACGTGGTACCGCTTCCGAAGCTTGGCCACCACCACCTCGATATGCTGCTGCCCCGCGCCCGAGAGCAGGAACTCCTTGGTCTGCGGGTCGCGGCTGAAGCGGAGCACCGGATCCTCGTCCAGAATCCGGTGCATCGCGGTCCCGATGCGATCCTCATCGGCCCGCGTCTTCGCCTCGACGGCGAAGGTGATCGACGGCTCCGGCAGCCGCGGACGAGGATAGAAGATCGGCGCGTGCTTGTCGCCCAGCGAGTCACCGGTCGCCGTCTCCTTGAGCTTCGTGACCGCCCCCAGGTCGCCGGCGTGAAGCTCGCTCACGGGCACGGCCGTCTTCCCCTGCATCGTCTGAAGGTGCTGGAACCGCTCGGCCGTACCGCGCGTGAAGTTGGTCACGGTGGCGTCGGTGTGCAGCACGCCGGACATCACCTTGAAGTAGCTCACACGCCCGGCAAAGGGATCCGCGAGCGTCTTGTACACGAACAGTGAGAGGGGCTCGGTGTCGGCGATCCGCCGGCGTACCGTCTCCCCGTCGCCCGCGCTCTCGGGCACGTTGGTCCCGATCGCCGCACCGCGCGCGGCCGGCGAGGGGAGGATGTCGGTCACGAAGTCGAGCACCGCGTCGGTCCCGATGTTGTGCACCGTCGAGGTGAGGAGGACCGGGAAGAGCCGCCGCTCCTGGACGGCCTCGTGGAGCCCCTTCCTGAGATCGTGGACCGGCAGGGTGCCCTCGTCGAAGAACTCCTGCATGAGGGCGTCGTCCCCCTCGGCCACCATCTCGACCAGGGCCTCGTGCGCCGCCTGCGCGGCCGCCGCCATCTCGGGCGGGATCGCCCCGCGCCGCGCGCGGCCGTCACCGTCCGGCGCGTAGCGGAGCGCCTCCATCGTCACGAGGTCGATCACGCCCTCGAACTTCCGCTCCTCCCCGATCGGGAGCTGGATCGGCACGACCGCCCGGCCGAACACCTCGCGCAGCGCCGTCAGCGTGCGGTCGAGGCTCGCCTGCTCGCGGTCCATCCGGTTCACCACGATCGCGCGGGGGAGCGCGTACTCTGTCGCGTACTCCCAGACCTTCTCGGTCACCACCTGGACGCCGGCGACGGCGTCGACCACGACCAGCACCGCATCGGCGGCGATGAGCGCCCCTTTGGTGTCGTTGATGAATGTCGAGTAGCCGGGTGTGTCGAGGAGATTGATCTTGGTCTTCCCCTCCTGACCCGCCGGCTGGCCGGTCGGTGCCCACTCGGCGTGCGCCACGCCCGTCTGAATGGAGATCTTCCGCGCGATCTCCTCCTCGTCCCAATCGGTCACGGTCGACCCGTCGCTCACCCGCCCCATCCGCGGGGTCATCCCCGCGGTGTAGAGACACGCCGCGACCAGTTGTGTCTTCCCGGTGTCGCCGTGACCGACTACCCCCACGTTGCGGATCCTGTCCGTGCCGTACGCGTGCATCGCTCACCTCCGCTGACTCGGGTCGGGCAGGCACGCTGAGCGTGCCGCTGCGTGCCGCAGCGTACCACGGCTCCCGCGCACTCGCCGGCCAGTCGCCCGAGACGGAGACGCTCGTTCGCACGCCTCGCGCGGCCGCTCCGGAGGTGCCCGATGGCGCCGCACCTCCCCGAGATTTCGGGAGATTCCCCGCCCCGGGCAAGTCGGCCGTAGCCTGCGTCAGCGAGCTCGGCGGTATGCCGCGGTGCGACCTGCACGGTCGCCGGCAGCCGCCCGCCCGCGGGTGCTGCGCGGGAAATGCTTCCCCCGAAAGCACTTGCCCGACGACCCGACGGCGACCCCGCTCGTCACACGAACGGGGTCGCCATCCAGGTCGGCCGGCATCCCACACCGAGGCCCGGTTCGGCATTCACCCGGTCGCCGTTCGCCGTTGGGCTTTCATGCCACCCGGCGTGGGCGGTGAATGTCGAACGGGCGAACGGCGGGCGGCATGACGGGCCGAACGGCGAACGGCGGGCGGCATGACGGGCCGAACGGCGAACGGCGGGCGGCATGACGGGCCGAACGGCGAACGGCGGGCGGCATGAATGCCGCCCCTACGCGGGGCGGCCTGGCGGCCGCCCCTACGCCGGACCGGCGGTCCTCGTCGTGCCGGCCAGGTCGACGGCGAACGCGGCGGCCGCCGCCGACAGGTCGATCGGCGACACACCGGCCGCATCGGAACGATCGCCGACGCGCTCGAGGCTCACGCGCGCTCTGGCGTAGCCGCTATCGGCCGCCAGGGCCAACCGGTACGCCGTCGCAGCCGCGGTCAGGTGCCCACTGCGCTCGAGCGCGATCCCCAGATTGTTGGCGAACGTCGGCACCGTGCTGTCGAGCTGCACCGCCCGCGCCAGTGGACCGATCGCGTCGGCGTACCGTCCCACATCGATCAGCAGTAGACCCATGTCGTTCATCGCCCACACGTCGGTCGGCGCGAGCACGATCGCGTGACGGTACGCGTCCGTCGCCGCCCGGACGTCGCCACGGCGCGCCTGGACGCGGCCGAGCGTGCGCCACGCCTCGCCGAGCCCGGAGTCGACCGCGATCGCCTCATTGGCGCGCACGAGAGCGGCGGAGGACTGTCCCTGCTCGAGCAGCACGCGACTCAGATTCACCAGACTCCGTGCGTGCTTCGGATCGCGGGTGAGGGCGTCCTCGAACGCACGCCGCGCCACGTCGAGCTGCCCGCTCTTCCAGGCCGCGAGCCCCCGCATGTAATGGCCCCACGGATTCTCGGGACGCCGGGCCGCGTACGCCTCGAACATCGCGGCGGCCGTCGGATACTGGCGCGCGTGATACGCCGATTCGGCGGTCGCGTACGACACATCGGGCGGGACCACGATGCCGCCGGCACCGGCCGCGGCGGCCGCCGTCGGCCGGCCGCTCGAATCCCCGCGCGACGGGGTGACGAGCGCGCCGGCCACCACTTTGGCGGCGTCACCGGACGTCTGATGCGATCCGCCGCACGCCGCGAGTGCGCCGATCGCGAGTGCGCCGATCGCGAGTGCACCGGCCGCAACTCCGCGGGCGAGCGGCGGAGGAACGACCGTCGGTGCGGTCGGCAGCGCGACAGTGGTGGAGCGGGCCTGCCGGGTGCGCGCGGCGGGGCTGGTGGAGTGGAGCGTCGGGCGGGGCATAGGGCCTCCTCAGGTGGGGCGCCGCCGCCGATCTCCGGAGTGGAGGTCGCGCGGGGCACCGGTGCCAGGTGGCCCACGGGAAGGCAATCGCCCGACCGCGCCGCGCGATGCGCCGGCCGCGCGACGTAACCGTGCGGGACGCCGAGACTTGCGTCCGGTGACGGCGCGCGCAGCCGATCGGCCGCGTGGCCGCTCGTGTTCGGGTGGACACGCACCGGACTCGCGCGATGTGTCCCGCCGGACACGCTCACACGCTATGGCGACTCGACGCCGAGCCTCCGCATGATCTTGAGCAGGCTCGCGTGGTCCGCCAGCCCGAGGTCGGCGGCCGTCCGGGTGATGTGGCCCCCGTTGCGCTCGAGCGCCTCGACGACGATGCGCCGCTCGGCTTCGGCCTTCCGCTCGACGAACGTGCGGGCCGCGCCCGCCGGCGCCCGCCCCGCCGCGGCGTCCCGCACATCGGCGCTCACATGCTCGGCGCCGATCGTGTCGCCATCGGCGGCGATCACCATGCGCTCCACGACATTTCGCAGCTCACGCACGTTGTTCTCGCGCCAATCGTACGCCGACAGCAGCGGCACCACCTCGGGCGCCAGCCGCTTGCGCCGCACGTGGAACCGCTCGCAGGTCGCGTCGACGAGGTGCGTGACCAGCTCGGGCAGGTCGGAGAGACGCTCCCGCAATGGCGGCACCGCGAGCACGTGGACATTGAGCCGGAAGTAGAGATCCCGACGGAAGCGTCCGGCGTCGACCTCCACGCGAAGATCCCGGTTGGTCGCCGTGATCACCCGCGCCGGTACGCTCACCGGGCGGTTGCTGCCGAGCCGGACGACGGTCCGGTCCTCGAGCACGCGGAGCAGCGTCGCCTGGGCCGGGAGCGGGAGCTCGCCGACCTCGTCGAGGAAGAGGGTCCCCCGCCCGGCGCTCTCGAACGCACCCCTTCGCATGACGTGAGCGCCCGTGAAGGCGCCCCGCTCGTGCCCGAACAGCTCGCTCTCCACGAGCTGCTCCGGGAGCGCCGCGCTGTTGACGGCGACGAAGGGTTCGCGCGCACGGTCGCTCAGCCGGTGGACGTCGCGGGCGACCAATTCCTTGCCGGTCCCACTCTCGCCGACGATCAGCACCGGGCTCGGGATCGGGGCCACTCGGGCGATCGCCTGCTTGAGCGCCCGCATCGCCGGACTGCCGCCCAGGAGGGCGCTCTCATCATCGGCATAGCGGCGGAGCCGGGCGACCTCGGCGAGGATGTGCCGCCGTTCGATGGCGTTGTCGATCTCGCGCGCGATCCGCTCGACCGGCTCACCCTTGTCGACGAAGGTGTACGCGCCGGCCCGTATCGCGAGCACGCACCGCTCGTAGCTGCCCGTCCCCGTGTACACGATCACCGGCACCTCGATCCCGCGGTCGCGCATGGCGCGCATGACGCCGAAGCCATCCAGCCCGCCGGGCATCTCGAGGTCGAGGATCAGACATTCGACCGACTCGCGCGCGAGCGCGTCGAGCGCCTGCTCACCCGACCGGGCGACCAGCACCTCGTGACCGCCGATCCGCCGCAGGTCGTACGCGTACTGCTCCGCCAGCGCCGCGTTGTCGTCACAGACGAGAATGGTCGCCATCGCGCTCCGCCGACTCCGATCTGAAGGTGAGACTCACCTCGGTGCCCTGCTCGGGCCGCGTCTCGACCCGAACGGACGCCCCCATGTCGGTCGCCAACCGCCGCACGATGGAGAGCCCGAGGCCGGTCCCCTGCGGCTTCGTCGTGTAGAAGTCGTCGAACGCGCGCGCGAGCTGTGCCTTGCTCATCCCGCACCCCGTGTCGCGAACGGCGACCCGCACGCCGCCCTCGGGCACGCGCTCGGCCACGATGGTCACCCGGCCGCCGGAGGGCGGCAGTGCGTCCAGTGCGTTGCCGATCAGATTCTCGAGGATCCGACGGACCGCGAACGGATCGGCGAGCGCCCGAGGAAGATCGGCCGCGACCCGAACGTCGACGACCGCGGCGGCCGGGGCGCCGCCACCCGCGACCGGCGGCGGCGCCTGCGTGCCGGAGACGGTGACGGTGTCGCGGATGATCGCGGCCAGGTCGCAGGGGACGACCGCGAGCCGCGGCGTGAGCCGGGCAAAGTTGCGCGCCAGCGCATCGAGGTACTCGACGCTCGCGTCGAGGGTCGGCCGTCGCTCGGCGAAGATCGCCGCGAGCTGCTCGGGGTGCGTCCGCTCGACCTCCCCGAGGTGGCGAAGCACGTGTCGCAGGGGCACGAGTCCGTTCTTCACATCGTGGTGGACCTGTCGGGCGAGGTCCCCGACGGTGGCCCGACGCTCGGCCTCCCGCAGCCGCGCCGCGCTCGTCCGCAGCCGGCGGGTCATCGTCCGCAACAGCCGCGCGAGGTCGCCGATCTCGTCCGGCCGGCCCGCCTCGAACGCCACGTCGAGATGGTCGAGGTCGACTCGCGCCGTCTGCTCGGCGAGCCGGGCGAGCGGCCGGCCGAGCCGCGCCGCGAGCGCGGCCGCGGCGGCGGCCGCCAGGAGCGCCGCGAGCACGGTGGTCGCGAGGAACCAGCGGTCGACACTGGACCGGAGCGCGTCGAACGCGGCGTCCGACTGGACGATCAGCAATTGCGCCGAGTCGAGGGCACGGACGCCGCCGGCACGAGCGACGATCGCCGGAACCGCGAGCGTCGCCACGACGTGCCGATCGACGCCGGGCGGTCGAGCAACGGGTGCGGATGGCGCCGCGCGGCTGCCCGTGGCGGGGGCCGGGCTGTCCGGCGGTGGGGCGGCGGACGCCGCGGGAGCGACTGTCGCGCCGACCTCCGGAGTGTCGGGGATCATCGACGTCGCGCCGGCGCCGGCGACGGGCGGCGGCGGGAGCCGGAGCGCGATCGTGAAGTCCGAGTCGGGAGTGAGGGCCCGCAGAAAGGACGGACCGACCTCGATCCCGCCGACGATGCTGAACCGACGCCGCCCGAGATAGAGGAAGTCGACGCCGGCCAGCATCTCGCGGGGGCCGCCGGGCGTCCGCGCCTCGACCAGCGCCGCCCCGCCGGGTGCAGCCCTCAGCAGGGCAGGCAGGTCGGGCTCCAGCCGGTCGTACTCGTTGCGGAAGTGTCCGGAGCTCAGGATCCGACCGCTCTCGTCCTGCACCTGAAGCATCGAGAGCCCGGTGAGTCGCATCGCCTGCCCGGCCCAGTCGAGCAAGTACGGCCGCTCGCTGACGACGCCCTGGACCGCAACGAGCCGGAACCGGTTGTCACTACCGAGCGCCGTGTGGAGCGAGGCGAGGCGGTCCCGGACCGACGCCGCATCGCGCGCGAGCGTCTCGCGGGTTACCCCGGCGAGCGCTGCGGCTCGCGCGTCGTACTGCGCGGTGAGTCGCCGTGTGAGCTCCCGGCGCACACCGATCCCGATCGCGAGCAGCGGGAGCAGCGCGGTCGCGGCGAACGCGAGGACGAGCCGCGTGCGGAAGCGCATCAGGGCGCCGGCGGGTCGCCGGCCGGTGGTCCGGCGGTCGCCCGAGCACCGACAGCGCCCACCGGGATCGCGAGCGTGTCGATTGCGAGTCCCAGCACTGTGCGTCGCACGATGGCGTGCGAGCGGGTCGCGACCAGGGGGACGAGCCGCGCGTCGAGCGCCGCGCCGGCGCCCGCGAGCCATGGCACGGCGCGGGCGGCCGCGGCGAGGGCCTGACATGCCGGACCCTGCCGCGTGGCGTCCACCACTCCGCTGGCGGCGCCGCGCGTCGCCGGGGCCCGGGGCGGCAGCGGCAGCCCCCACACGTACGCCGCATCCCGACGCGTGATGAGCGAGAACACGAACGCCGAGTCATCGAGCGGCGCCGCCCGGATCACCTGCTCGCCGGCGAGCCCGGGTGCGAGACGCGCCAGCGCCTGACTGTCGCCGACCGTGAGCGCCACCAGGCGCTCGCTCAGGCCGCGGGCGACGCTGTCGTCACGTGGATAGACGATGCGCGGGGCGGGCCGGCCGGTGCCGCCCGGTTGCGCCGAGCCGTCCGGTCCCCGCCGAGCCGTCGTGCTGTCGAGCGACGCCCCACACGCGGCCAGGAGTGCGGACCACCGCACGGAGTCGGCCGCGACCGCGTCGGCGTGCACGGCGTCGGACGCGAGAGCGACGCGGAGCGCATGCCCCGCCGAGTCCGGCGCGCGCCGCGCGCTGTCGACGGCGCCGGAGGGAGGAACGAGCAGCGCGTACATGCGGGTCACCGGCAGCGGCACGACGGCGTACGCTCCCAGGGTCGCCGCATAGGCGATCGTCCGCGGGTCCGCCGTGATGACGAGATCCGCCCCCTCGTCCAGTGCGTCGCGGCCCGCATCGGATGCGACCCGGTCGGTGCGGACGACAGGATGAGTCCCCGGCTCCGGTGGCTCGGCGCCCCTGGCGCCGGCCCGGACATCCGGATCTGACGAGCGACTGAGCACGAGCGACCCGCCCAACCGCGCGATCGCGGCGTACCGCCCGGCTCCCGCCGTGCAGCCTGCGCGCGTCACCGCCCGATAAGCGCCCGCCGCCGCGTGGGTCGCATCAATGGCTCCGGCGACACCGGCCGACAGGCGTGGCCAGTCGGATTCGGCGATGACGATCCGCACCGAATCGAGCGGGCCGGTGAGCGGCGGCGGCTCGACGAGAACGCACACGCCGCGCGCCGACATCTCGTCCGACGACGCGGGCGTCGGCCCGACGCCGTGTCCGGCGGGGTGGGCGCAGGCCAGGGCTCCGAGCATGACCCACGCGGCGAGACCTCGCGCCAGGGTCGCCGGCGCGCCGTGGCGGTCCATTGGGAGAGACGCTCCGTGTTTTCCTATTGTACCCCCGACTCCCGCGCTTCGGTCGCGCGCATCGACACGAGGACCTCCCGTGGCGGGACAGTCGCTCGATGGGTGAGACGACCGCGCCGGCCCGAGATGCACATCATCACATCGACGCGGGTGGCCCGAACCAGGTCGTGAGCGCGTCGACGAGCCCCGTCTGCGCGAAGTCTCCCACCCAGGCGACGTGGCCGTCGGGCCGGATCAGGATCGCCGAGGGTGGGGAGACCGCACCGATCACCGGAAGCTCCCACGCCCCCGCGTAGGTGGCGTCGAGCAGGCGAACGCGATCCCAGGGGCGGCCGCCAGGCCGCCCCACGTCGGGGCGGCGTTCATGCCGCCCGCGATTCGCATCCCGCACTGATGTCTGGCCCGGCATGTCGCGCGGTCCCGCGTCCCGCGGCGACGACCAGGGCGCGATCTCGAAGCGGCCGGGCAGACCCAGATTGAGGAGCACCGGGCGAGCTTCGTGGAGCAGGGTGAAGAGCCGCCGTGGACCGGTGGCGGTGACCAGATCGAGGTCGGGCACTCGACGCCCGAGCAGGGGATGCCCCTCGCCGAGGTCGTACCGGATGCCCAGCCCGGACATCTCGGCGGCCAGTCGCCGGCGAGGCTCACCCATCCCGAGGAGCTCGGAGACGATCTCGCGCAGCGCGTCGGTGCGGTCGTCGGTCCGGAGCAGCGCGACCTGCGCCATGGTATTGCGCAGCACGCGGGCGGCGACCGGGTGCCGCTCGGCGTGGTACGTGTCCAGGAGCGCGTCTGGGGATGTCCCCTTCACCACCTGGGCCAGTTTCCAGCCCAGGTTCACGGCGTCCTGGACGCCGATGTTGAGGCCCTGTCCGCCCGACGGGTAGTGCACGTGCGCGGCGTCGCCGGCCAGCAGCACTCGCCCGCTCCGGTAGGACGCAGCCTGGCGAGCCATATCCGTGAATCTCGAGATCCACGCGGAACCGTGAACCCCGAAATCGGTTCCGTAGGTGGCGATGAGCTCCCCGCTGAGCTCGCGCAGGGTGGGCTCGCCCGTCCGGCCGAGCCGCCGCTCGGTCACCAGGACGCGGACCGGCCCGCCGCTCTCTGCGCGGCTGAGCGAGTGGATGCCGAAGGCGTCCCGCCGCAGGCCCCATTCGGGCTCCCCGGTCATCTCGACCTCGGCGATCAGGTGGCTGGTCGTCGGATCCCAACCGGGGAACTCGATGCCGGCGGCCTTCCGGACGACGCTGCGCCCGCCGTCGCATCCGACGAGGTAGTCCGCCCGCAGGATCTCCCCGCCCGACAGCGCGACATCGACGCCCGCCTCGTCCTGCGCGAACCCTATCACCTCACGCTGGCGACGGATCGGCACCCCGAGCTCACCGACCCACTCGGCGAGGATCCGCTCGATGTGGCTCTGCCAGAGCGCAAGCCCGTAGTTGTGCCGGGTGGGAAAGTCGCTGATGTCCAGCCGAATCCACGCGAACGCCGCGACCTGGGCCACGGTACCCTGCGCGAGGAAGCGCTCGGCGATCCCGCGCTGATCGAGGATCTCGATCGTGCGCGCGTGCAGACCGCCGGCGCGCGAGCCATCGACCGCCTGGGTCGCCCGCCGCTCGACGATCGCGACATCGACGCCCGCCAGCGCCAACTCGCCCGCCAACATCAGTCCCGTCGGGCCGCCCCCGGCAATCACCACCGCATGCTCGGCCATCGCCACCCTCCGTTCGGTCGCATCACGAGCCCCGGCCAGCCCCTCCGGCCGAAGCCGACGACTCTACCCCGGGATGCCGGGCTTGCCGCAAGTCCCCGGGCCCGCTATAAGCTGACAGTGGCGAGCCGCGCGGACATGCGTTCGCCGTCGCGCGGCCGCCCGCACGCGGCCCGATCGACATCGCGGCCCCCCCGGCATAGGTTTGCGCCCCACATGATCCGATGTGACCGCACGTGACCGGGGGGAGGGGACGGCGATGCGGGATGGTGTGATACGCTGGCGCCGGCGGAGCGGCGCGGCCAGGATCGTCGCGCTGGTGCTGGCGGGCATGGCCGCCGGACGGCAGGTCTCCGGCCAGGACCCGGCAGGGCGGACCCCGCCCGCTGGGACCGTCGTCCCGCCGGGCGCCGCGGCCGTGCGCGCGGCGTACGACAAGCACGAGTACCGCATCCCGATGCGCGACGGGGTCGAGCTGTTCACCGTCGTGTACTCACCGCGTGACACCTCGCGCGCCTACCCGTTCCTCATGGACCGCACGCCCTACGGCGTCGGCCCGTACGGCGACACCGCGTACAAGACGAGCCTCGGCCCGTCGCCGGCGTTCATGCGCGAGGGATACATCTTCGTCTATCAGGATTGCCGCGGCCGCTACATGTCGGGCGGCACGTACGTCTACATGACCCCGCACATCGACCGTCCGAGCGGCCCGCACGACACGGATGAGTCGACCGACACCTACGACACGATCGAGTGGCTCCTGAAGCACGTGCCCCACAACAACGGGCGCGTCGGGATCTGGGGGATCTCCGCCCCGGGCTTCCTCACCGCGGCGAGCATGATCGACGCCCACCCGGCGCTCAAAGCCGCCTCGCCGCAGGCACCGATGATCGACTGGTACATGGGCGACGACCGACACCACAACGGCGCGCTGCTGCTCGCCCAGACCTATCGCTTCCTCGCCGGGTTCGATCGGCCCCGATCGGGACCGACCACCAGCTACGGCCCGCCGACCGACTTCGGGACACAGGACGGCTACGGCTTCTTCCTCGCGATGGGGCCGGTGGCCAACGCGGACACCCGATATCTCCACCACACCGAGGTGTTCTGGGACTCGATCATGCGCCACGACCGCTACGACGCGTTCTGGCAGGCGCGGAGCCTGGCGCCCCACCTGCACCGCGCGCCGCCCGGTGTGCTCGTCGTCGGCGGCTGGTACGACGCCGAGGATCCGTACGGGCCGCTGACATCGTTCCGAGCGATCGAACGCCAGGCACCGGAGTCGCACGAGACGCTCGTCATGGGCCCCTGGTGCCACGGGTGCTGGGCGCGAGATCCCGGCGACCGCTTCGGCGCGATCCCATTCGGTCAGCAGACGGGCGTCTTCTACCGCGACTCGATCGAGCTTCCCTTCTTCGAGTGCTACCTGGAGGATCGGTGCGGGTCGGCGCTCCCGAGGGCGATCGTCTTCGAGACGGGCACGAACGAGTGGCGCCGCTTCGACGCCTGGCCGCCCAAGGACGCGGTCCCGACCACGTTCTATCTCCACGCTGGCGGAGCGCTCTCCACGACGCCGCCCGGCGCCGGCGAGCCGCCCGATCACTACGTCAGCGATCCGCGGCGGCCGGTACCGTACACGACCGCCACGCCCTTCGGGTACTACCGCGAGTACACGATCGAGGATCAACGCTTCGCGGCCGCCCGGCCCGACGTCCTCGTCTACGAGACGCCACCGCTCACCGAGCCGATGACGCTCGCTGGCCCGATCCGCGTCACGCTCCACGTCGCGAGCTCGGGGACCGACTCCGACTGGATCGTGAAGGTGATCGATGTCTATCCCGACTCGGCGGCCGATCCGCCCGGGCTCCCGCCGGGCGTCCACCTCTCAGGGTACCAGCAGCTGATCCGCGGCGACGTGATGCGGGCGAAGTTCCGGACGAGCTTCACCAACCCGACGCCGCTGGTGCCCAATCAGCCGACGACGGTCGCGTTCACGATCCAGGATGTCTTTCACACCCTGAAGCCGGGCCACCGGCTGATGGTTCAGGTGCAGAGCAGCTGGTTCCCACTCGTCGATCGGAATCCGCAGACCTTCACCGACATCAATACCGCGACCGAGCAGGCCTTCCACGCCGCCACCGAGCGTGTGTACCACTCCCCCACGCGCGCCTCGACGATCACGGTGCCGGTCCTGCCCGCGGTGCGTCAGTGAGCGGGCCGATACCGGGCGGGCGGCCGGCGCTCACCGCACGTACGACGCGCCGTTGATGTCGATCGTCGCACCGGTGGCGTGGCGGGCGAGCCCGGAGGCGAGGAAGGCGACGATGTTCGCGACCTCGTCCGCGGGCGCCATGTCGCCCATCGGGATGTCGCGCGTCAACGCGGCGAGCCCATGGGTGCGCTCCGCCTGCTTGGCCATCTCTGTCCGCACCCAGCCGGGCGCCACTGCGTACGCGAGCACGCCCTCGCGCGCGTAGCCGCGCGCGATGCTCTTGGTGAGCGCGACGACGGCGCCTTTGGACGCGGCATAGTGGAAGTACTCGGGGTTGTCACCGCGGAACGCTGCCCGGCTCGCGATGTTGATGATCGTGCCGCCGCCTCGAGCGCGGAAATCGAGGATGGCCTCCCGACAGAGGTCGGCCACGGCGACGACGTTCACGCGCCAGGTCTCGTCCCACGCGGCGGTCCACGCCTCGCGGTCGTCGAGGCCGACCTCGAGCGCCACGGCGGCGTTGTTCACGAGGACGTCGATCCGACCCCGCCACGCGAGGGCCTCGCGCCACAGCGTTGCCGCCTCACCCGGGCGACCCAGGTCCGCGTGGACGAGGTGGGAACGATCCGCGCCGACCGCGGCCGCAACGGCCCCCGCGCCCGCGCGGCTGCGCCCGTAGTGGAGCACCACCTGCGCCCCGGCCCGTCCGGCCACACGCGCGATCGAGGCCCCGATCCCTCGGGACGCGCCAGTCACCAGCATCACCTTCTGCGACAGATCGATCATCGGGGTGTCCCTGTGTGGAAGCCGTCCGCGCCCGGAGCCAAGCCCGCCAGGGTACATTCTAGCATGCAGCCTCTCTCCGGATGGATGCCCTGTGCGTGAGCCCCGTGCGTCCCCGTCGGTGGCCGCCGACCCACCCGGATCGTTCCCCGCCACCGCCGGCGCGGCGAGCGCCGGGAGCCCGGGCCGATCCGTGACCCCGCGCACGATCCGCATCATCGGAGTCCCGCTCGATCTCGGCGCCAGCCGGCGCGGGGTCGACATGGGGCCCTCGTCGCTCCGCATCGCGCGGCTCGTCGAGCGTCTGCGCGCGCTCGGCCACTCGGTCGAGGACGAGGGCAATCTGATCGTCTCGCAGCGCGAGCAACTGGCGAACTGTGGGCCGGAGACGATCCCGGCGATCGCCGCTGTCTGCCGCGAGCTCGCGCGAGTCACGGCCGACGCCGTGCGGACCGGCGCCACGCCCCTGGTGCTCGGCGGTGATCACTCCCTGGCCATGGGCTCCGTGGCCGGCGTCGCCAGCGCGCTCGCCGAGCGTGGGGAGCGGGTCGGGGTCATCTGGCTCGACGCGCACGGCGACATCAACACGCCGGAGTCGAGCGCCAGCGGCAACGTGCACGGCATGCCGGTCGCGCACCTGCTCGGGATGGGGGATCCGCGGCTCTCGGAGATCGCCGTGCCGACGCCGGCGGTCGACCCCGAGCGGCTCGTCATGGTCGGACTACGCGAGCTCGATCGCCCCGAGCGACAGTACATCCGCGACCTCGGGATCGCCGCGTTCACGATGCGTGAGATCGACGAGCGCGGGCTCCAGCGGGTGATGGCGGACGCGATCGAGATCGCGAGCCATGGCACCGGGCGCGGATCGGCGCGCAAGGGCGAGGGCGGCATCCATGTGTCCTGCGATCCGGACTGGATCGATCCGATCGAGGCGCCGGGTGTGGGCACGCCGGTTCGTGGCGGAGCGACGTTCCGCGAAGCCCACCTCGCGCTGGAGATGGTCGCAGACTCCGGGCGACTGATCTCGATGGACATGGTCGAGATCAACCCGGTGCTCGACGAGCGGAACCGGACGGCGACGCTCGCCGTCGACCTGATCGTGAGCGCGTTCGGCGCACGGATCCTGTAGGGGCGGCATTCATGCCGCCCGCGATTCGCATCCCGCACCGATGCCGGGACGGCCGCGTCCCGCGGCCCCCAAAGGAACGGGTTTTTTGGATGGTGTCAGGGGCAATCGCGACGCGATTGCCCCTGACACCGGGAACAACAACGACAGGTGCGATAACGGTACCGTGGCGTGTGGGCGCATGGGTGCCCCCGGCACCGCGAACGACGGGTGCGACCATCGGCGGTCGTGGGACGTTGGCACCCCGGCGCGTGCCCGCCGGGAACAATCACGGCGGGCGCGACGCGGGTGCCGCCGCGCGCGGGGCAAACGTGCGCGCCCGGTCGTAGGGGCGGCATTCATGCCGCCCGCGATTCGCATCCCGCACCAATGCCCGGGTGGCATTCATGCCGCCCGCGATTCGCATCCCGCACCGATGCCGGGACGGCCGCGTCCCGCGGACACCAACGGAACGGGTTTGTTGGATGGTGTCAGGGGCAATCGCACAGCGATTGCCCCTGACACCGGGCACGGCAACGACGGGGTGGGGGCACGATGCCGTCGCCGGCACGTGGCCGCGTTGGGGGGGGTGGCGTGCGTGTCCCGGCGCACCGGGGAACGGCAACAACGGGCGCGGGGTGACGGCGCCGTGGCCACGGGCGGGCGTGTGGATGCCCCAACCACCAACGACGGGGGGGGCGCATCGTGACGTCCCGTAGGGGCGGCATTCATGCCGCCCGCGACTCACATCCCGCACGGATGCCCGGCCCGGCATTCATGCCGCCCACGATTCGCATCCCGCACCAATGCCGGGGCGGCATTCATGCCGCCCGCGACCCGCATCCCACACGGATGCGTGACCGGCACGTCGTGCCGCCCGCGAATTGCATCCGCACCGATGCCGGCCGACCCGGGATGCCGCCCCGGGTGTGGCATTCCGCGCCCACGCTGGTGGCGTGGATGCCGACCGGCAACGGCGAACGGCGTGACATGCCGGGCCATGCATCCGTGCGGGATGGGAGTCGCGGGCGGCATGAATGCCGCCCCTACGATACGACCCCGTTGCCGCGTGCCGACGACGGCATCGGCATCCCGCCCGCCGTTGCTGTTTCCGGTGCAGGGGCAATTCGCGACGCGAATTGCCCCTGCACCATCCAACAAACCCGTTCCGTTGGTGGCCGCGGGACGCGTGCCGTGCGGAACGCCGGAGCATTGGTGCGGGCGCCGCGCCCGGGGTCACCGCGGGCCGGTGTCACGGAGGCATCGGCGGCAGGGGAGCAGCGTGCCCAGGGCGCGTGCACGGCCCTCGGGTGTCGTCACCCACTCCCGGACCTGCCAGGGCGGCTCGTGACGGACGTGCTGCGTGTGGCCACACCGGAGCTCGGCCACCCAGTCGCCATCAGCATCGCGATGAAAGCCGACGATCGGCTGCGGCACCCCGGCCGGGAACGCGGGATCCGGTCGCATGTCGGAGAATGCTAACCCCGGCCATCCGCGCGCATTGACCAGCGCGCCGACACCGTGTCGCGGATGGGCGCGAAGGATGTGGACCCCCGACCAGAGCGGCGGCGCCCGCTCACTCACGGGCGCTCGCCATCGGCTGGGGGACGAGCGCCCTCTCGACCGACCGGCGCGTCGATGCGATGAAGGAGCGGCGCGGCATGCAGGCGGTGGTACCGGACGCCGCCGGGACCCGGGAGACTCACCATGAGGTCGACCGACCGGCTCTCCGCCCGGGAGGCCACGGTGATCGCCGCGGCCGCCCGCGTGAGCGTGTGCACCGCCGCCGGTGCGAGCCGGTCCCCGACGCGGCCCAGCGTGATGTGCGGGTGAAAGGCGCGAGCTTCGGTCGGGAGCGCGAGCGTGCGGCAGACATCGCCGACGGCCGATGCGAGCGACGCGAGCGTGGCGGACTCGGCGATGCCGAGCCAGACGACTCGCGGCCGCCGCCACCCGGGGAAGGCGCCGACCCCGTCGATCGCGAGCGTGAGTGGTCCGGCGAGCCGACCGGCGCTGTCGAGGGCGGTGGCGAGTGGCGGCACGACCGACTCCGGTTGCTCGCCGAGGAACGCCAGCGTGAGGTGAAGGCGGTCCGGCGCGGTCCAGCGCACGTCCGGCGCGGCGTCGCGGAGCGGAGCCGTGGCCGCATGCCACCGCGCGCGGACCTCGGGGTCGAAGTTGAGCGCGACGAACAGTCGCATGGTGTCCCGGCGCTTCCCGACCCGCGGGGTCCGGTCGCGGTGATCTACGTCCTGGCAGTCCCGATGCCGGCATCCCACCCGCGTGGGCGGGTGGGCTCCGTCAGTGGATCAGCAGTATATCGGCTCCTACTGGAGCCGGAAGATGCTGATCTGAGTGTGCAGCGTGGCGCTGAATGTGGCGCCCGAGGCGGGCGCGAAGACCACCGTCACCGTCGACTGACCGGAGGGCGTCGCCAACTGGTAGAACATCTCGGCGCCCGGCACCAGTGATCCGGCCACGCTACTCCCGCCGGAGAGCGACTGGAGCGTGATCGGAAACGGGCTCCCGACCCCCGGGCACCCGCCCCCCCGCGTACATCCGTTGTAGAGCGCCTGATAGATCGCCCTGAGGTTGCGGGAGACGAAGCGATCCTGCGGTGGGACCGCGTTGCGCGCCGCCCCGACAATGCTGTCGGTGTACAACGCCAGGCCGAAGTTGGCGAAGAGCGTCGGGAAGCTCTGCCCGGTCGCCTGCGCGATGTTGGCCGTGCCGATCGACGTGCTGTGCTCCATCTTCGCGTAGACGGTGGAGTCGAACTGGTCCCCGATGTAGCGCAGCAGCAGCCAGTCGCCGCCCCGCCAATCGAGACCGTTGTCCGCGTCGGAGTGCAGCGTCACCGACTGCGTGTCGGGCGCCGTGAGATAGCTGTACGAGTCGAGCAGTTGCTCGTTGATGAACGGCTCGGCCGAGTCCGGGAACATCTGGACGGGATTCGTCCGTCCGGTCGGGGGCGGGAACTTCGCCTCGTAGTACCGGGAGCCGAGCTCCGTCGCGACGATGCTCATCCCCTCGTCGAGCCACCCCTCCTCGGGTTGCCCGCCGTGCACGAGCACATGCTGGCCGTTGCTGATCATGTGCTGGAGCTCGTGCAGGAACGTCGGCGCGGTCGCCCCCTCCACCTCACTCAGCGAGTGCTTGCAACTGACCGTGCCGCCCGTGTCGGGCACGACCTGATAGAAGATCTCGCCCTTGTTGGAGTTGGCGCTCGCCGTGTCGTCGAGGTCCAACCCGTCGAAGAAGCCGGCCACGAACCCGCTGGTGGCGCAGTCCGCTTTGGGCGTGAGCGCGTTCACGATCGGCGTCAGGAGCATGATGACGGCGCCGTTGTGATCGATGTCCGTTGGCGAGCCGAAGGCGCCCAGGTCGAGCGGGTAGAGCACCTGGTCGGCGTACTGCCCGAACTGCGTCAGTTGCTGTGGCGTGAAGCCACCCGGTGGCGCGGCGTTGTCGATGTACACGATGACGTTCGTGCCGCAGTAAGCGAGCGTCGCCGTGCTGCTCTTGAACGTCGTGCCGTTGGAGTTGGCGACGACCTGGAAGGTGCGGGTGGACTGCGAGGGGCAGGTCGCGCGGGTGTGCACGCCGGGGTTCTGGAGCGCGAGCGTGCCCCGCGTGCGGGCGGCGCCGAGCGCGGCGAGGCGCTGCCGGTCGGCGGCGCGGAGCCGCAGGTCGAACTCCGCCTGCCGGACGTTGACACCGGGCCGCGTTGCGGTCGACACCAGGGCAGACGCCGGCGGACGTCCGGCGGCGAGGGCGGTCGGTGCGCCGGGCGATGCGCGGCGGCCGATCGTGTAGGGGACGCCGGTGTAGGGGACATCACCGACGGCAAACTCCGGCACGATGAGGTACGTGGCGCCGTTGCCCGCCAGCGTCACCGTCGTGCCGCTGGTGCAGTCGAGCGTGGTCCCCTGGAGGACCGCCAGCGACACCGTCCCGGACGGGGCGCAGGCGGCGCCGGCTTTGGGCCCCGTCGACAGGGGCGCGCCGGAACAGGCGCCGAGCGCGCCGGCGACCGCCACTCCCACCACGACTGCCATCCCCCGCCCGCGTGCGTACCGCCCGGCCGTTCTCCCCGCCACGCTGCCTCCGTTCTCCACGGGTCGCGACACCGACTCCCTCGACGTGCAGACGATCGTCCGCGCCAGTTCATTTCACCTGAACGCCCGGCCGGAACGGCGTATTGACGAGCTCGGCGCCTTTCGTCGGGACTTGCGCGTGCCCACGCGTGAGCCAGAGCGGGGTTAGCGGGGCCTCACGACCGCGCGGACGGCGATGCGGCCGCCCGGCGGAGCGGCTGTTTCCGCCCAATGGCTGAGGTCGTCATGTCGCGCTGGGGCGGCAGCGCCCCGTTCGGTCCCTTCCCCCGCCAGGAGTCAGCGACATGCGTCACGCCACCGCGGCCCACGTGATCGGTGCAGCCGGCCTGTTGTGCCTTACGACCGCGTGCAGCTCGAACACGTCCACCGCGCCGAACGCGGCGCCGACCCAGGCCGACGCCCAGTACGTCGCGCAGGGGATGCAGACCGCCATTCAGAGCTCGCTCTCGTCCTTCCTCGGCGGCGTGAGCCCGGTCCTGCCGAGGGCGGACCGGATCGGCCCGTCGCTCGTCGGGTTCGCCCGTCTCCCGCAGGCACTGCTCCACGGCACCGCCGGGGCGCCGATGCGGTTCGGGATCGACCGGAACACCAACAGCGTGCCCTCGTGCGTCGTGCTCAGCCCGGCGCAGCCGGTGGACTCGGACAATGACGGCATCCCGGACACGGCGACCCTGACGGCGGCGCCGCACTGCACCCAGCAGATCGATTCCGTCACCACGCTCGCGATCTCCGGCAGCATCGCCGAGGGCGACCCGACCCCGACGACCCCCGACGCCAACTACACCGAGTCCGTCAGCAACCTCCACCTCGCGCTCACGACCACCGGCGCCAGCGCGACGATCGGCATGAACGGCACGGCGAACGTCAGTCAGGCGCCCGGCGTGTTGACGCTCGACAACCTGTTGACCCTCGCGATCGCGACGACGCAGAACAACCAGACCTTCAGCGCCACCTACGCGAACAACTGGACCGCCGTCTTCCAGTACTCGGGCACCTCACTCGTCGGCAGCTCGACCCTCCCCGGCGGTACCCTGTCGGTCACCGGCTCGACCGCCTACACGAGCGCCTCCAAGGCGTTCAGCCTCGCGATCACGACCCCGACTCCGCTCACCGTGGACCCGACGTGCAACGCGGCGTCGCCCGTCACCGGCGGCGTGCTGAAGGGTGTATTCAGCGGCTCCAACGGCTCCGCGTACCTCACGATCACCTGGAGCGGCTGTCAGGCGCCGGTCGTGCAGTTCGTCGGCCAGAGTCACTGAGCGTCGCCGGCTCCGTCGCGGACTCCATCGCCATTGGCGCGCCGCATGGCCGCTCGAGCGGCCATGCGGCGCGCGTTGTTTTCCTCCCGGGGCGGCGCGAGGATCGAGGGGTCGATGTCGGGGTCGACGGCCAGCGCGTCGAGCTGCTCGCGGGCCGCTTCGCTGACCAGGAGGGCGACGCGGGCGCGCTCGTAGGCGGCTTCCGGCGGCGCCTCGGGCCTGATCCCCAGCGCGCGCAGCACCGGTCCCATCGTGAGCCCCTGGATCAGGATCGAGAGGATCACCACGCCGGCCGTCATGGTGACGATCGAGGTGCGCGCCGGCACATCGGGCGCGAGGCCGAGGGCGAGGACCATTGAGAGCGCGCCGCGGAGGCCGCCCCAGAGCAGCGCCGGCCGCCACCGGCGGGGAAGCCGCTGCCGCGTCGGGTGCACGACCGCCGACACGCCGAGCAACACCGCCTCGCGCACGACGAGCACGACCCCGTACGCGACCAGGATCAGCGGCCACGCCTCTCCGAGCGTTCGCGGCTGCACCGAGAGGCCGAGGAGCAGGAAGACGAGCGAGTTGAGGACGAACGCCACGTACTCCCAGTAGGAGGAGACGGCGCGGCGGGTGACCGGCGACATCCCGCCACGGGCCGCGCAACTGCCGCACAGCAGCCCGGCCGCCACGGTGGCGAGCACGCCCGAGACGTGGAGCGCCTCGGCGCCCAGGAACGCGCCGTATGCGGTCACCGACGTGAGCGTGATCTCGAGCGTCGCATCATCGATCCGGCTGATCGCGAACCAGGCCGCGCCGCCGATGACCGTGCCGACGAGCACGCCCAGTCCCACCGTGGTCACGAACTCGCCGGCGAGCGTCAGGACGGAGACGCCGTGCCCCTGCACCGCCGCGAGGACCAGCGACAGGGCGACGATGGCCGTGCCGTCGTTGAGCAGGCTCTCCCCTTCGACGAGGAGCCGCAGTCGATCCGGGACGCCGAACCGGCGGAAGACGGCGACGACGGCGATCGGGTCGGTGGCGGCGATGATCGCCCCGAAGACGAGACCCGTGGGCCAGGTGATGGCGCTCGCGGGGGCGAGCGCGCGGCTTCCCCACGCGAGCAACCCGGCGGTCGCGAAGATCGACACGGCGACGCCCGGCACGGTGAGGGCCACGAGCGTGCCCGCGTTCCGGCGCAGCGCCCGCAGATCCATGTGGAACGCCGCCTCGAAGATGAGGCCGGGCAGAAAGACGGAGTAGAGCAGCCCCTGGGTCAGCGCCGGCGCGTGGATCGCGTGTCCCGCCCCGAGGGCGAGCCCGGCGATGACGAGGGCGACGACGTAGGGGATGCGCAGCCGATGGGCGATGAGCGCGACCGCCACCGCCGCTGCAAGCAGGATGATGATCGTCCCCGAGACGTGCTCTCCGGCGAACACCGCCCGTGCACCTCACCATGTCGGCGACCCCAGCCCCGAGCGCCGCCCCCGGCGCCACCCGCGCCCCCGTGCCCCCCACGCCCCCCGCATCACCGCCTCGCCCGTCCGGCGGCGCGTCGTTCGGATCGCCCGTATACTAAGGCGAACCAGAGTACGGCGGGCGCCACTCTGCGGCACGTCTGCGACCCGCCTGGGGCTCGTCCGCCATTCGTCCGCCATTCGTCCACGAGCGGCTCCGGCGCCGGCGGTCCAGGCGCTCGCGCGGGGATAGTCGGGCAGGTCCTCGCACGGTTCTCGCACGCTCGAACGACAATGCGTCGTATCTTCGTGATCGGGCGGTGCCGGCCGGGGCCGCTGCCACGACGGCACCGGCGGGGCGGCGGACCCACGTGCCGCGGGCCCCTGGGCTTCGCGGTCCTGCTCGGCTCGGCGATCGCCGCGGCCGGCTGCCATGGGGCGCGCGCGGCGCGACCGCCGGCGCCCAGTCCGGCCAAGGTCGCCGTGTCGGAGAACGGCACGGTCCCCAGCGACCAGCAGTGGATCGACTCTGTCGCGCTCGACTGGCGAGGGCGGCGGGTCGGCGCCGAGCGGCTCGCGCTCGCGGGGCCCGACACGTTGCAGGGGCGCGGGGAGCGGGCGGGAGCGGGCACGTCGCGCGCCGCCGGGTTCGGCGGCCCGCGCGGCGCCGAGTCGAGCGGCGCAGGGCATGAGGGAGCCCTGTCATCGTCGACGTCGTACGCCGACGCCGCGTTGCCCGCCGCGACCACCTCGGCTTCCCGCTCCGACGTCGCCGCGGGCGCGGCGGGCGCGGCGGGCGCGCCATCCGGGTCGCTGGCGGCCATTGCTCCGCTCGGCACCCTGCTTCTCCTGGGCCTGGCATCGTTCGCCATCGTGGCCTGGGCCGTGCGAGCCTGGCGGCGGGCGGGTCGACCGGCCCACGCACGCTTGTAGGGGCGGCATTCATGCCGCCCGCCATTCGCATCCCGCACCAATGCCCGGGCGGCATTCATGCCGCCCGCGATTCGCATCCCGCACCAATGCCGGGGGGGCATTCATGCCGCCCACCCCCCGCATCCCGCACGGACGCCTGGGCC
>Ga0209062_1000972_pt1 | contig 61282 bp, 62 predicted proteins | sample Coa_R2_2_FD_187158 | JGI IMG/M metagenome (GOLD analysis project Ga0209062, IMG submission 187158) | Surface soil microbial communities from Centralia Pennsylvania, which are recovering from an underground coalmine fire - Coalmine... | ecosystem: Environmental > Terrestrial > Soil > Unclassified... | reverse complement strand
GGTTGGAGCGGATGGGAATGCTTTTGAGGAGGTCGGTGCGAAAGACCTTATAGCAAGTCTCCATGTCGGTGAGATTCAGGTTGGAGAAGATGTTGGAGAGCAGCGTCAGGTACTTGTTAATCATGGAATGCCAGAACGGCAGGGCGCGCGTTTGCTCGCTGACCAAGTAACGCGAACCGAACACCGCGTCGGCGTTGCCGTCGAGCAAGGGACGAAGGAGGCGCGGATATTCGGAGGGATCGTATTCGAGGTCCGCATCCTGAATGATGCAGAAATCACCGCTGGCTTGCTGGATGGCGGTGCGGACCGCCGCGCCCTTGCCCTCGTTAACCTTCTTGCGAATTAGACGGATGCAGGGCTCCTGCGCAGCCAGCCGCTCCAGGATTTCCGAAGTCCCGTCTGTCGAACAATCATCGACGAGAATGAGTTCTCGGTCCATATTTTCAGGTAGCGGCGCGGCGAGAACGAGTGCAAGGCTCCGCTCGACGACGGTGCGCTCATTGTAGACAGGAACCAGGATGGAGAGCCGCAATTCCTTAGTATATCGGGAGGTTGTTTTCGAAATTTCAAGGAATCCGCGTTTCGTGGTCACATGAGAACTTCCTATTCGAGGCAAGTAGAAAGTTCCTTATCCTGAACAAGCGAAGTTGGGAGGTGGAACGAGTCGAGATGAGCCAAAGGAATGAGATCGGCTGCACTGGCTGAAATTCGGGACTCGAAGCAGATCACTCAAGCGCAAGCGGCCGAACGGATGCAGGTAAACACGCGGTGGGTCAGGAAACCGTTAGCGCGCAAGAGGCGGGACGCGGACCGGGTGGTGATCCACTGCCTGCGAGGCCGCGGTTCTAACCGGCGGCTCGCCAAAGCCTGAAACGACGCGCGCTGGGGCTGATCGCGAACCGCTATCTCGATGTCGGACCGACCTTGGCAGCCGAGTATCTGGAGCAGCACGGGCTGAAAGTCGGTACAGAAACGGTGCGAAAGTGGATGATCGAAGGCGGACTATGGTAGGCAAAGCGGGCGCGCGTTTTGAAAGTGCACCCGTTGAGAGCGCGGGGTAGTTGTGGCGAACTGGTGCAGTGGGACACCAGCGTGTATGCCTGGCTGGAGAATCCGGGGGCGGAAAAGATGTACTTGGTAGCTATGATCGATGACGCGACCAACCGCTTGCATGCGCGTTTTGTGGACGCGGATACGGCCGAGCAGCACATGCGGGTCCTGTGGAGCTACCTGGAAAACTAGGGGCCGCCGCACGAGGTGTACACCGACAAGGCGCGAATGTTCGGCCGACCCTGGGCGCGTGGGTGGAAGACCGAAGACGCAGGAACGAAGACCGAAACGCAGTTGGGAAGAGCACTGCGAGAGCTGGGATCGAATGGATCGCGGCGCACTCACGACAAGCCAAAGGCCGCATCCATTGTAAAAGCGCGAGGGATTGAAGATGTGTTGGATGCGCTACCGCGACAAGGATGGTGTCCGCCGCCGAGAATCGACCCTTACCGGAAGACTGGGGCGAAGCGCAACGTGCCTCAGAGAGCGTTTGCAAGCCCGAGACAATAACACGCTGCCTGCGGTGCGCCGCCGGCAGGAACTGATCTTCGGGGAATGGTCGGATTTTTATTTGGGAGAGCTTTTCCAAGCCGCCCAAGGCGATGCGAACGTGTTCAAGAAGTACTCTCAGTTGAAGCGCGAAGCGCTGGCCAAGCTTAACTGACAAGCCAACGAAAGCCGATTGAGTTTTGGCACAGCACAACCAAACTGAACAGGATTTTGGCACAGTTTAGGACACAGTTGAGTGGATGGAACACGAAAACGATGGAGCGATAACAACGAACTCGTTTGCAATCAACACGACGTGTGGTGGGCGGTCGCGGGCTCGAACCGCGGACCTCCTGCTTGTAAGGCAGGCGCTCTAACCGGCTGAGCTAACCGCCCGATACGCTCCTTCATTCTACCCGAAGCCCCTGCACATTAATGCTTTGCTTATTGCCGTTTGGATCGCTAAGTCTTCCAAAGGCCAACAAGCCGGCGCGGACGGTAGGATAAGAATGTGAAGTTCACGGCTCTTCTCCTGGTCACCGCGGCGGGGCTAAGCGCAGCTTCGATCCCTTCCGGGACGGAGGTTCAGGTCCGGCTGACCTCCGCAATCAATACAGCCACTGCTAAACCGGATCAGCGTTTCGAGGCGGTCATTATCGCGCCGGTTGTGGTGGACGGAAGGATGGTAATTTCGCCGGGCGCGACAGTACGAGGACATGTCGCTAAAGTTCAGGCGGCCGATGAAAAAGATCAGCAAGCAAGCATAATGTTGTCATTCGACGAGATCGCCGAAGGCCGCCGAAATTCCAAACTGTCGGCGAAAGTCACCAGTGTCGACAACGCACGCGAGTCCGTCGACGAAAACGGGCAGATTATGGGCATCAAGGCCTCCGAGACCGGGTCGGCGCGCCTCGATCAGGGCATTAATAAGGTCACCCAGAAATATCCGGGCTTGGGCGATCTGCTGAGCACGGTGAAGCAAGCGGTGCTCAAGGAGACGGACGCCAACATCGACTATGCGGCGGGCGTGGAGATGACGATCGCGCTCACGAAGTCGCTCGAGTGGGCGGAAACAAGCGCGGGCTCCCGAGTCAAGGCGATCGAGCCCGCGGACGCGCTGGCACGGCTGGTGGCTCGCGAGCCGTTCCGGACCATGGCGGCCAAGCCACCCCGCCCATCGGATATTACGAATTTGATGTTCTTCGGCACACGCGAGCAGATCGAGGCAGCGTTCGAAAAGGCGGGCTGGTCGTCAGCGGATCGGTTGAACGGGATGTCGAAACTGGAAACATTCCGGGCGATGGCCGAAGACCGCGGCTACCGCGAAGCGCCGGTCTCCGTCCTCTATTTGGATGGGCAGCCGCCGGACCTGGTCTTCGAAAAGCTCAACGATACGTTCAACGCCCGCCATCACATCCGCATCTTTCACCGCCCGGTGCGCTTCAATGGCCAGGAAGTCTGGCAAGCCGCCGCAACACACGACATCGGAATTGATTTTTCGCAGGAAACGCGGACATTCATTCACAAAATCGACCCGCAGATCGACCGCGAAAGGGCCAAGGTGGTCAACGATTTGTTATTCACCGGCCTTGTTCAGGGATTATCGTTGGTGCAGCGCAGCTTGCCGGAAGGAATGTTCAACGCGACGGGCGACGCGCTCAAAACAGACGGAAACATCGCGGTACTGGCATTCTAACATCGCCCGGTACATATATCCTTGAGAAGATGCCCGTCTACGCTATAGCGCAACTTTCGATCCACGACCGTGCAGCCTACCAGCGGTACCAAGAGCAGTTTATGTCCGTTTTCGCCCGGCACAAGGGGCGACTGCTTGCCGCGGACGAGAACCCGCGTGTGGTGGAAGGCACGTGGGACCGCGACAAAGTCGTGCTGATGTCGTTTCCAGACGAGGCCGCTTTCTTCGAATGGGCTGAATCGCCGGAATATCAGGAAATCGTGCGAGACCGTCATGCGGGCGCGAAAACGATTGCTCTGCTCGTCAAAGGCTTGCCGGCCCAGTAAGCTCGCGCGTTTTCGCTACGAACCAAGAGCTTCGCGGGCCGACGCGCGCGATGCGGTCGTCTTCGATCAGCATGGCGCCGTCCGGGACGATGGCGAGAACGCGGAGTTCGGCTCCCGTGCGGGGGACACGGTGGACCGGCTAGCGTGAGCAGTTGCGAACAGCCGAGGACGGCGGCCTTCACCGCTCGGGCGCCTTTTGTTCGAGCGACGGCATGCGGATGCCGCGCTCGCGCGCCACTTCGATGGCCTTCGCGTAACCGGCGTCGGCGTGGCGGATGACGCCGAGACCTGGGTCGGTGGTGAGGACGCGTTCCAGCCGCTGGGCGCAGGCCTCGGTTCCGTCGGCGACTACGACCATTCCGGCATGCTGTGCGTAGCCGATGCCGACGCCGCCGCCGTTGTGGATACCCAGGAGGCGCCGGCGGCGGTGTTGAGAAGCGCGTTGAGCAGAGGCCAATCGGCGATGGCGTCGGAGCCGTCCAGCATCGCTTCGGTTTCACGGTAGCGCGAGGCGACGGAGCCGGCGTCGAGGTGGTCGCGGCCGATCACGATGGGGGCTTGAATTTTTCCGCGGCGCGCGTAATCGTTGATCGCGAGTCCCAACTCGGTGCGCTCGCCATAGCCCGGCCAGCAGATGCGCGCGGGCAGGCCCTGGAAGCGGATGCGTTCTTTGGCGAGGGTCATCCAGCGGGAGAGAACGGGGTTGTTCGGGAAGAGTTCGAGCGCCAGCCGGTCGGTGGGTGAATGTCTTCGGGGTCGCCGGAGAGCGCGGCCCGGCGGAATGAGCCTTTACCTTCGCAGAACAGAGGCCGGATGTATTCAGGAACGAAGCCGGGGATCTCGAAGGCGTCCTCGACACCGGCAGTCTTAGCCTGCTCGCGGATGTTGTTCCCATAGTCGAACGTAATCGCGCCCATGCGTTTGAGAGCGAGCATCGCGCGGGCGTGCTGGGCCATGGCTGCGTAGGAGTGGCGCGTGTATTCTTCCGGATACTATGCGCAGCGGAGAGCGAGCGCGTCTTCGAGGCTCGTGCCGTTGGGGACGTAGCCGTTCAGACCGTCGTGGGCGCCGGTCTGGGCGGTGAGGACATCCGGCACGATGCCGCGGGCCATTTCGGGGAGCACTCGGCACAATTTCCGAGCAAGCCGACCGAGAGCGCATGGCCGCGCTGGCGGGAGTCGGTAATCAAGTCGAGAGCTTGATCGAGATTTGTCGAGAGGCGATTGCAGTAGCCGGTGTCGAGGCGCTTCTGGATACGGGCGCGGTCGAGTTCGATGCCGAGGAAGCAGGCGTCGTTCATGGCGGCCGCGAGCGGCTGCGCGCCGCCCATTCCGCCCATGCCTCCGGAGACGACGGTCCAGGCGATGGAACTGTTCGTCATTGGACCAGCGGCCGACCAGGTTGGAGTTGGCGATCAAAACGCGCGGGGCGGCGTCGTGCGTCTGGAAGATGCCCACCGGTTTGCCGGATTGGACAAGCAGTGTTTCATCGTTGCCGAGGGAGCGGACGATGGCTTCAAAGGACGGCCAATCGCGCGCGGCCCGGCAGGTGCCGCCGTAGACGATCAGATCTTCGGATTTTTCGGCGACCTCGGGATCGAGGTTGTTCATGAGCATACGGAGGGCGGCTTCCTGATGCCAGCCCCGGCAAGAGATTTCGCGGCCTCGGGGTGCTCTTACGAGGTGCACACTACTTCCATTTTTTCACGTTCGCGGGGGCGTGGCGCGCTAGGAAGCAGCAGAGAGGGCGGGGTTCGGCGTGGAGAGGCAGGGCGCGGTAGCGGTGTTCGCGGCCTGGTTCAAGGCAGTGTCGAGGTGCGAGTTGGAACCCGCTGCGGCGCTCGAAAAAACGAAGCCAATTGGAGCAGCATCGCTTTTGTTGTCAAGCGGCGCCGGGCGGGCGGCGGATTGGTTGGACGCGCGGTCTTTCGAGGCGCGGCGCTCGGCCTGCAGGTCGCGCAGAGTGGCCAGAGTCTTATTGAACTGGCGCGATAGCCGCTGAGCGTGGAGTCCGAGAGTGGCGAGAGCGCGCGTCGCTTCAGAGATACCTGAGACTCTGCGTCTGAAGCGGAAATCGCCGGCCGCGGTGTCGAGGAGCTGAGCTTCGAGTAGCGGGATACGATTCAGACGCCAGGCGGTGTCAGCGAGTTCCTGGACGAGTTGGCGTTCGGTCGGGGTTTGGGGTTGGTATTCGTCGTGGAACTCCTGGGAGTGGCGTTTGTAGGCGGCAGGATCTTCCGAGCGCAGGACGGGGCTGCGGCTGGTGAGGCCGTGGCGGACGGCGTTTTGAGAAGAGCGCTGTTTGCCGAGTTCTGTACGCGGGCCGGTAGAGCGCTGCGCGTTGGCGCGGTTGGCGGTAGCACGGAGTGCCGCGACGGGATCTTCGAAAGTGGGTTGCATCGGAATGTCCTTTCGAGACCGGCATAGCATGCCCGGCGGAGTGGGGAACGAGGACGCGGCGTAAGTCGCAAGAATCAAAACGGTAGAAAGCGGGCGGAGTTCTGTGACTCGGTTTAGCTCAGCGGTGTCAAAAGAAGTGTAGGCGTTCTCGGCGGTTTGGGAACGTCGGCACGGCCGAGTGCGCGCGGCACAACGGCGCAATCACGGATCGAACGGAATTATTTGTGTTTTTCCATCTGAGCGTTAGCGTGGCAAAGCGGGTTTCGGATATGACCGGGCGGGCGTACGCTCGGGTAGAAACATATGGTTCGGATTTTGTCGATCGATGGGGGCGGCATTCGGGGGATCATTCCCGCGATGGTGCTGGCGGAGATCGAGCGGCGCACCGGAGAGCCTGCGGCGCGGCTGTTCGATCTGATAGCGGGAACCTCGACCGGCGGCATCATTGCGCTGGGACTGGCAATTCCGCGCTGTCCGGGAGCGCCGCTGTACAGCGCGAACCGGTTTGTGGAGCTATACGAGCACGAGGGGCGGCGTATTTTTTCCCGATCGTTCGCGCGCGCGATGTTTGCGGTCGACAATCTGACGTGGAAGAAGTATTCATGCCAGGGCATCGAGGGAGTGCTGAAGGAATATTTCGGCGATTCGCGGCTGCGCGATGCAGTGACCGATGTTTTGGTGACGAGTTATGAAATCGAGCGGCGATTTCCGTTTTTCTTTAAGAGTGCCAACGCGCGCACGTGGGCGGATTACGATTTTCTGGCGCGAGACGTGGCGCGCGCGACCTCGGCGGCGCCGAGCTATTTCGAGCCTATGAAGATTTCCAGCGGAACCAATTCGGAATACTACACGCTCATCGATGGGGGCGTGTTCGCCAACAATCCGGCGGCTTGCGCACTGGTCGAGGCGCGGTCAACGTTCGGCGGGCCGGAGTATCTGGTGGTGTCGCTCGGGACGGGGTCGCTCATGCGCAGCCTGCCGCTGATGCTGGCCAAATACTGGGGAGCGGCGCGCTGGGCCAAGCCGCTGCTCGATATTGTTTTCGACGGCGTGAGCAGCACAGTGGACTATCAGCTGAAGGAACTGCTGCCGCAGATCGCCGGCGAGTGCCGGCATTATTACCGCTTTCAAGTGGCGTTGGACGGCAGCAATCACTCACTGGACAATGCCAGTCCGTCGAATATCGCGGCGCTAAAGGGGTTGGCCAACGCACTGATCGAGGCGGAGTCGGACAAGTTAGACGAGTTGTGCGAGACTTTGACCGCGCGCGCTACAGTTGGGTCGCAAAAGGCGTGAAGCGGGTATCGTAGTCGAACTTGTCGACGCCCTCGGTGCGCTTGAGGAAGCCGACGATCAAGTAGGTCAACGGCGTGGCGACGACTTCGTAAACAACTTTAAACAGGTACGCCGAGATAATCAGCCGCACCATGCCGGCACCGGTCACTTCGCCAGTGAAGGCGATGATGACCAGGATGACGGTGTCGACGGCCTGGCCGACCACGGTGGATCCGACGGTGCGGGTCCACAAATAGCGGCCCTTCGTCAGCAGTTTCATTTTGGCCAGCGTGAACGAATTGGCGAATTCGCCGCACCAGTAGGCAATCAGGCTGGCGATCACCAAGCGCGGGACCTGATGAAACACAATGGCGAAGGCATCCTGATTCTTCCACTCCGGCGCGGCGGGCAGCGCGACGATAAGGTTGCCCAAAAGCGCCATGGTGGCATTGGCGAGGAATCCGATCCAGATTACGCGGCGGGATCCGCCATAGCCGTACACTTCGGTGAATACGTCTCCGAAGATGTAGGTGATGGGGAAGAGGAGTTGCGCGCCGCTTACGCGGAACGGGCCGAAGGCGCAGATCTTCTGGCCGACCAGATTCGAAATTACCAAAACCACGATGAAGATGCTGGCAAGAAGGTCGTAGTATTTGTAGACGCGGGTTGGTTCGGACAATTCTAAATTCTATACTGCCGGCGTGCTCCGACGTTTCCGGTCAGATTTCATCGGGATGTTTTGGGTTCACAGGAGAGTGAACCCGGCACGCACGAATGCGTGCGCCACATAGTATAGTGGCGAGAGCATCCCTATGAGCACAGTGCAGACCGTTCGCGGGCCACTCGACTCGCAGCAGCTTGGCGTCACCTTGATGCACGAACATATTTTCGTGCTCTCCACCGAGATCATGCAGAATTATCCGGAGGTCTGGGGCGAGGAAGACAAGCGCGTGGACGAAGCGGTGGCGCGCATGAACGAGCTGTATTCGCGCGGAGTGCAGTCGGTGGTGGACCTGACGGTGGTGGGATTGGGCCGTTATATTCCACGGATCGAGCGCGTGGCGGCAAGAACGAAGCTGCAGATTATCGTGGCGACCGGGATCTACACGTACAACGACATCCCGTTCTACTTTCATTTCCGAGGGCCGGGGACGCCGTTCGACGGGCCGGAAGTGATGGTGGACATGTTCGTGAAGGATATTCGCGAAGGGATCGCGGGGACCCAAGCGAAGGCGGGAATTTTGAAGTGCTGCACCGATCAGCCCGGGCTGACGAAAGGCGTGGAGCGCGTGTTGCGCGCGGTCGCGCAGGCGCACCGCAAGACAGGCGTGCCGATCTCGACGCACACGCACGCACACTCCAAGCGCGGCCTCGATCAGCAGCGGGTGTTTCGCGAGGAGGGCGTGGACCTATCGCGGGTGATCATCGGCCATTCGGGAGACACCACGGACATCGATTATTTGGAGGAACTGATCGCGAGCGGGTCGTATTTGGGCATGGACCGGTTCGGCATCGACTCGATTCTGCCGTTCGAGGATCGCGTGAACACGGTCGCGAAGATGTGCCAGCGAGGGCATGCGGGCAAGATGGTGTTGTCGCACGACGCGGCCTGTTTCAATGACTGGCTTCCGGAGCGCGACCTGCCGGCGGTTCTGCCGCGCTGGAACTTTCTGCACATCCACAACGATGTGATTCCGGCACTCAAAAAACAGGGCGTGACGGATGAACAGATCGAGACGATGCTGGTTCATAATCCGCGCAAGATTTTCGAGCAGCAGGGGACTTACTGATGATCCGGCCTTTCGACCAATCGGGGATAGCGCGGGGGACGGACCACATCGCGCGGTATCAGAACCGGCCCGCTTCGTTGGTCGAAATGCTGCGGTGTACGGTGGACCGGTCGCCGAATAATGAGGCGATTGTCGAGCTGGGCGGCGACCGCATTAATTATCGTGAGCTGTGGGAGCGCGCGGCGCGGGTGGCGGGCGGGCTGAAGAAGCAGGGCATTGAACGTGGCGACCGGGTAGCGATCCGGCTGGGTAATTCCCTGGACTGGTGCGTGGCATTTTGGGGGACTGTGCTGTCGGGCGCGGTCGTGGTGCCTGTGAATACGCGGTTCAGCGAGCCCGAAGTGGAGTATGTGATCAACGATTCAGGATCGCGGTTCGTGTTTATGCCGGACCAGCCGCTGCCGTCGGGCGATCCGTTTGTGGTGGAGAATCTCAGCCAAGCCGAGGTGGCGGCGATCTTCTACACCAGCGGCACCACGGGATTCCCCAAGGGCGCGATGACCACGCACGAAGGTTTCCTGTCGAACACGGAGACGTGCCGGCGCATCGTTCCGCTTCCGAGCGACGGCAGCGTGCGGACGCTGGTTTCGGTTCCGCTGTTTCACGTCACCGGATGCAACAGCCAATTGCTGACGAGTTGCGAATCGGGCGGCGCAACGGTGATCATGCGGGCGTTCGAGGTGCAGGCGTTCTTGCGGGCAATCGCGCAGGAGCGGGTCACGTCGGTGACCACGGTTCCGGCGATTTTCTGGTTTGCGATCAATCAGCCGAATTTCCGCGAGTTCGATGTAAAGCACGTGCGCTGGGCGATGTATGGGGGCGCGCCCATTGCGCCGGACCTGGTGGGCCGGATTGTGGAGGCGTTTCCGAACGCGCGGGTCGGCAATGGATTCGGGCTGACGGAAACATCGTCGGTGGCGACGTTCCTGCCGCACGAATACGCGGGAGTGCGGCCGGATTCTGTGGGGTTCGCGGCGCCGGTTGTCGATCTGGATTTGTTCGAGACCGATTCGGGCGGTGTGGGCGAACTGCTGGTCCGCGGGCCGAACGTGGTCCAAGGATATTGGAACAAGCCGGACGCGACCGCGCAGACGTTCGTAAAGGGGTGGCTGCACACCGGCGACCTGGCGCGCATCGATGCGGAAGGGTTCGTCCAAATTGTCGACCGCAAGAAGGATATGGTGAACCGCGGCGGCGAGAACGTGTATTGCGTCGAGGTGGAGAACGCGCTGTGCGCGCATCCGGCGGTGTACGAGTGCGCGGTGATGGGCGTGCCGGATACGATGATGGGCGAAAAGGTGGGCGCGGTGGTGGTGCTGAAGCCGGGCGCCAATGCGAAGCCCGAGGAGATTTGCGAATTTCTGAAAGGCCGGCTGGCCGATTTCAAGATTCCGCAGTACATGATTATCCGGCCGGACGTGCTGCCGCGCAATCCGGGCGGAAAAATTCTGAAGCCGAAGCTGAGGAAAGAAACTGTGTGGGGCCAAGCGCTGCGCTAATTCGCCCGGCGCGGTTCTCCGGGTGGATCGCGGCAACATTCTACCTCGGAATTGTTCTGGCGCTCTGGGCGCCTTTCAATCTCTTCAGCGGGATGCCGTACGAGACCGGGTTCGTGTACACCAGCGAAGTGTCGACCTGGTGGAATGGATTTCTGTTCGGCGCCGATTGGAGCCGCATACATACCAGCACGTTCTTTCAGGTGCCGTATCTGGTGGGGGAACTGACGGGATTTGCCGGGAGCTGGGTGCCTTACCAGGTGGTGTATGCGGCGCTGTGGTGGGCGCGCGGTTTTTTGATGTTTCTCATTGTGCGGCGGCTGGCGCCGGGTCACGACGCGTTCGCCTTCCTGGCTGGGGCGTTGGCGTTGGTGCATTCTTCCGACTTCACGACCGGGTGGGTCGGACAGATGCCACAGCAGGCGTACATTTTCTGGATGCTAGCCGCATTCTATTTGCTGCTGCGCGCGCTGGATGAGCCGGGGCGCGGGCGCGCGCGTGTTTGTTTGGGCGGCGCGATGGTGTGCGAGGCGATGTCCCTATGGACGTACGAAAGTCCGATCGTGCTGATCGTCTTCGCGCCGGTGCTGCTGTTTTGGCTGCGGCGCAAGACTTCCGGTAAGCTGCGCGTGGCGTGGTGGGGCTGGTATGCCGTGCCGGCGATTTATGTTGCGTTCGCCGCAGCGCGGTATATGCGCGCTGGCGGGCACACATATCAGGAATCGGTGCTGCGGAAAAATTGGGCGGTTGGGCCGATGCTGGGCGACTGGGCGTTCAATATTGGCGCGAGCTTGCGATTTTGGGCGTGGGCCGGTGTGGGGCCGAGCCGCGCGGCAACGGAACAAGTGGCAGTGTTTGCCCTGATGGCTGTTGCCGCCATGCTGGCGGGAGCGATGGTACTGGCGGCGGGCGCGCCGTGGCCGGATGCTCGAACGCTAATCGGCGCGATGGTTGCCGGGGTCGGGATGGTGGTGCTCAGTTTTCCTGTGTACCTGCTTCTGGATTCGGCGAGAAGCCTCTGGCGGACCCAGATACTGTCGGGCATCGGCGCGGGATTGGTGTTCAGCGCCGGGATCGCTTTCTGTGCGGCATGGGCGCGCGCGAGCTGGCTTCGGGTGATTCTGATGGGAGGGTTGGGCGCTTGGGTCTGCTGGTGCGGCAGCTATTCGGCGCTCGAGAAATCGGCCGGGCACCGCTGGAATTGGGAGCTGCACAAACGCGCGATGGCTGAGGTGCTCGCGGCGGCGCCCCGTGTGAAGCCAGGCACGCTGATCTTATATAAGAATGTTCCCGGCGGCGCTGAGGATCCATTCGCCGGCGACAATACGTGGTTCGATATGGCGCTGCGGTTGGCATATCCGGGCACGCCGGTAGCCGGGGCGTACTGGCATACGGACGGGACGGCGGCGCAGGGTCCGCGGCCGCTGCTGGAAAAGGACGGTACTTGGATATTGCCCGGGAATCCGCTGATCGAGCGAGGCGATGCGCGATCGGTACTGGTGGTCGAATATTCCCAGCAAAGCGCAAGCATTGCAGACCATTTTCCCGATTTTCTCGGTGTGGGGGCACGCGCCGCCGAATTGTACAATCCGCGGGCGCGAATCGAGGCCGGGCGGGTTTCAGAGCGGGCGACCCGGCGTTACGGCGTTCTTAGGTGAACGCCTGAACCGATAGGCACTACGGACCTGAAACTTCGATCTGGCGCGTACTAAGTCTTATTCTTTTGCCAATAGCATTAACTGCTGTCTGGAAACATGGGCGCGAAGTGAGTAGGGTAGAGTTGCACCCATGCGACGCGGACCTATCGATAACCTCGGCGGTGCGGTTCCGCTTTACGCGTTGGGTGCGATCTTTCTAATTCCGCTGACCATCGGCGTGGTGTTAGTGAGTAGCAACGCCGATCAGGACGGTCGCGCGAATCAAATCTGCCGGGATCTGGCGAGCATGTATGCGCAAGGAGTGGATTTTTCGCGCAGCGAGAACCGGAGTATCGCGATGCGGGTGGCTGAGGGTTTAGGGATGGACCGGGGCGGAGGGGTGCTGATTTTGAGCAAGATTCGCGTGGTGAACGATTCGGATTGCGCGCAGACGGGTGGGTGCTCGAATCGAGGCCGCGCGGTAGTGACGCAGCGGTACGTGTTAGGCAATGCCGGGCTGCGCGCGAGCTCTTTCGGAACGCCGGCGCGGCTGGACATGTCGACGGGTAATGTTCAGGATTGGGCTAACGATACATCGGCGCGGGCGGAAGAATTCTCGACGAAGTTGCGGCCGGGCGAGTTTACGTACGCGGCGGAATGTTATCTGGTCACGGGAGAGCCGGGGGCTGGAGTCTATTCACGCGTGATGTACTAAGCGCGCGACGTCCAAGCGAGCTTGATCAGCAGAGACGCGGTCATGGCGAAGCCGATCGTGATCACGACGCGGCGCACCGCTTTGGCTCCAGCGCGGCGAGCGAGGCCTGAGCCTGCATACCCTCCTGAGATCGCAGCGGCGGCCATCAGAATGGCGTAGGGCCAATCGACCATTCGGGCCCACATGAAGTAGAACGCGGCGACGCCGTTGATGCAGACCACCAGGAGATTTTTCAGTCCGTTCATCTTGAGGATGTCCTTGAAGCCGAGGATGCCAAGCGCAGCCAGGATCAAGATTCCGATGCCGGCGCCGAAGTACCCGCCATAGAGAGCGACCAGGAATTGAAAGAGCAGCGCGCCGGCGAGCCAGTTTCGAGATCGCAACCTGCCGCTCCGGGTTTTGAGGAGGCGCTGGAGCGGTTTCTGCGCCATGAACAGCAGTGTCGCGAAAAGGACCAGAGCCGGCGCGAGCTTGTCGAAGATGGTGGGCGGCGTCCAGCGGAGTAGTAACGCGCCGATAATTCCGCCGGCCAAGCTAGGTGCGATGAGAATCAGAAAATGCGATTCGCCCGCGCGGAGCTCGCGGCGAAAACCCCAGGCGCCGCCAACGGAGCCGGGCCAGGTGGCGACGGTGTTGGTCGCGTTGGCGATAACGGAGGGGAGGCCGATCCAAACGAGCGTCGGGAAGGAGATCAGGGTTCCGCCTCCGGCGATGGAATTGATAGCTCCGGCCAGGAAGGCTGCGACTGCCGCGGCACTTGCGTGCGCCAGGTCCATAGAGCTTCTCCAGAACGCGCAGAACGGACGGCCACGGTAGTGCGTTTTGGCCGAAGAAATATTGAGCGCTCATTGGAAGTTTAGCGTTTGCACGAGGCGGAAGACGGCACGCAACGCAATGTCCGAGCGCGCAGGCGGCGATGATATCCTGTGCATTGGCACAAATCTTTCCTTTTCAACCCTACCGATACAGCTACAAAGCAGGAGCAGCGGCGAATCTGGTCACGCAGCCTTACGACAAGATTTCGCCAGCCATGCAGGCGCGATACTTGGCCGCGAGCCCGTACAATTTAGTACGCATTATTTTGGGTGAAAAATCGGCGGCGGACTCCGACAAAGACAATGCTTACACGCGGGCGGCCGCGCATCTGAACTCGTGGATCGCGAGCGGGATTCTTGAGAAAGACAACAGCCCGAGTCTGTACGCCTATTTTCAACGTTTCCAAGTTCCGGACACCGGCGAGACACTGGAGCGCAAAGGCTTCATCGGGCTGGGCGCGGTAGAGGATTACTCGGCGGGAGTGGTGCACCGTCATGAGCAGACGCTATCGGGTCCGAAGAAGGACCGGCTGGAGTTGCTGCGGCACACGCACGCGCATTTCGGGCAGATCTTCATGTTGTATCCGGACCGCGAACTGGCGGTTGACAAGCTGCTGGACGGCGCGGCGGGCGCGGGCGCACCTGTGACGGAGGTGACCGATGAATACGGCGCGCTGCACCGGATGTGGAGGATTGCGGATCCGGCCGTGATTGCATGCATTCAGCAGTTCATGGCGGATAAGAAGCTGCTCATCGCCGACGGCCATCATCGGTACGAGACGGCCTTGGCGTTGCGGAACGAGAGCCCTGGTTGGAAGGCGGCGGAGAAGGTCATGATGACCTTCGTCAATATGCATTCGCCGGGGCTGGAGATTCTGGCAACGCACCGGGTGGCGAACCGATTAAACGGTTTCGATGGGGCGGCGCTCGCGGCGAACGTGCGGGCGCGCAAACTGGGGTCCGTGGAGGAGCTGAAGCAGATGTTCCGTGCGCCACAGCCAGCGAAGATCCGGATCGGGATTGCGCTGGGCTCGGGCGAGGTTTATGTTTGCGAGCGCGAGCGAAAGCCGGGCGAACTGGATGTGAAGGTGCTGCACGAAGAAATCCTGGGGCGCGTGCTGGGGATTACCGAAGAAGCGGTGCGGGATGAGAAAAACATTGAATACGTGCGCGGGCTGGACGCGGCGTATGGGAAGGTGCGCGAAGGCGGGGCGCAGGTCGCGTTCCTGCTGGAGCCGACGACCATCGAGCAGGTGGCGGACGTTGCGTTCTCGGGTGGGGTCATGCCGCAGAAATCCACGGATTTCTATCCGAAACTTTTGAGCGGCATGACGATTTACAAACTGGACAATTAAATTGCGCTAGCTGCACGACTTCGTTTGCGCCGCCTAGCGCCGGTCGCAATCGAGAGCTAGTTGCAGCTGGCGGAGCGCGGCGTTGGTGGCCTCTACTGCCTCGGCTCGATGGCCGCAGAAATCGCGCGCAGCGGTCTGCAACTCGCGGCGGGCTTCGCGAAGTTCTTGAATGGCGCCCCGGATGTGTGGATGCGGCTCAGGCGGCGGAGCGGTCATGGCGCTGCGCGGTGTGGACACGATCGCCAGGGCGCAGAGCGCGAGCCAGGGCAAGGATTTCGCAAGGGTCTTCATATTCTTCTCCTCCTGAATTTTCAACCCGTGCGCAGGTTTGGGGTTGCGATGCTTAGGAAGACTTAATCGTGGCTTGGAAGCGACCCTTCCATTCGCCACCGCGGCCGGTCCAATAGCGCAGTGCGGAATGAACGGTCGCGCCGATGTAGAACAGCGCAATCAGCGGGAGAGCGGGCGCGGTGACGGCAGATCGGCCATAGAAGCGAAGGATCGGAATAAACGAGATGGTCATGAGAGCCCAGGCTGCGAGTCCGAGCGCGACGGCGAGCGAGTGGCGTGTCAGAAGCAAGAGCGGCGGAGCGAGGTAGATGACCGCCATGCCCAGGATTGTTCCCGCGAGCAGCAGCGCGGAGTACCGGAGCTGGGTAAAGGCGCTGCGCGAGATCATGCGGCCGATGTCGGCGAAAGAATGGTATGGGCGGACGCAATGCGCATGGTTGGTCAGGCCGAGCCATACGTTGCCGCCCGGTTTAATAGCGCGGGCGAGGGCGCAATCGTCGATCAGTTCGCCGCGAATGGCCGCAATTCCGCCGATGCGCTCCAGCGCCTGACGGCGGATCAACAGGCAGCCTCCGGCCGCGCCCGCGGTCTTGTGGCGGCGGTTAGCGATCCAGGCGGGCGGGTACAGCATGAAGAAGAAGAATACGAAGGCGGGGATCAGCGCGCGTTCGGCGGCGGTTTTGCAGTGCAGCTTTACCATCGAGGACGTGAGGTCGAGATCCGAGGCTTCGGCGCGCGCGATCAGGCGCGAGAGGCTGTCGGGCGCGTGGACGATGTCGGCGTCGGTTAAGAGAAGATACTCAGGATTGAGGCGCTGGGCGTGTTGCAAGCCTTCCGAGACGGCCCAAAGTTTTCCGGTCCAGCCGGAAGGGACGGGGCGCGCGGGGACGATGGCGAGGCGTTCATGGGTGCCTGCGGCTCGGGCGGTTGCGTCGGTGCTGTGGTCGTCGGCCAAGATGATGTGGAAAGGGCCGGGATAATCCTGAGCCAGCAGGGATGAAATCGACTGGCCGACCACGGCTTCTTCGTTTCGGGCGGGGACGACGGCGGCCACGGACCTGGTTACATCGCGAAGCGGCGGGCCGGGGGTGGGTGGTATGCGCCAGAAATCGCCGCGGAAAAACAGCAGATAGATCCACGAAGCTAGCGAAGCTGCGCCAATAGCGTAGGCGATCCACACAGATCCATTGATAGCGCATAAGCGGGCGAAGCTGCTCAGGCGAAAAGTGAAGAAAGCCTAAGAAACCTTGTACCCTGCCGCGTGCGTCGAAAACCCAAGCGAGGTGTGTACATGCCGGGCGGGACGGGCGAAGCGCAGGGCCGCATAACGGGGAAGATGATTATCGAACAACTGCTGCGCAACATGGAGTTGGGGCAGTTCGAGATGGAGTATAGCGTCCTGGTGCCTTGCATTTTCAGCTTGTATTTGAATCCCGAGGACTTCAACCGGCTGACGGGGGTGTTCGATCTGATCCGGGAAGATGCGCGGCGGGCGCTGACCGGACGCCTGGAGCAGTGGAACGCGAAGCCGCTTCCGTTCGGGCGATTGCGCGCTTCCAAGCAGACGAAACCTTTTAAGGCGGCGTGCAGGGACTGGGTGTTCGAATTTTTTCCAGACACCGAGGGCGTGGTGCCGGTGGGCGATATCGAGATCCACTCGGAGCTGAACGAGATGCCGCAGCCCGGGTATCATGGCGCTAAGACGACGCTGCTGAACCGGGAGCCGGGCGTGGGAAGTATTACGGGGGCTTCGGACGGCGGCGCGAGGCATGCGAACACGCGCCAGGGGGGAGAGCGCGTTTTTGCCGAGATTCGCTATCGCGACGATTCCGGGCCGCAGGTGTTTCTGATGACGCAGGACGAGATCGCGATCGGGCGCGGCGGCGAGGATGTGGCCGTGAACGTGGCGCTCTATACAAACGATGAAGTATCGCGGGAGCACCTGCGCTTGCGGCGAGATCCGGCGCACGGGCGTTTCATCATCGTGGACAAAAGCATGAACGGGACCTGGCTCAATGGGAAGCGCCTGAAGCGCGGCATAGAAGAGCCGCTGCCGGCGCGCGCGGAAATCAGCGTCGCGGAAGTGATCACGCTGGAATTCGAGGCTCGGCCATGAAGATTCCTTATCTGGCGCACATTCCGTTTGTGCTGGCGTTTGCCGGGTTCGCGCTGGTCTTCGTGCTTTCGCATTTGTCAGACAAGCGGCGGCAATGATGAGCATAGATTGCAAATGGCGCGCGGGCGCCGCCACGGACTGCGGGCTGGTTCGCGCGGAGAATCAGGATCGAAGCTGGGTAGACGAAGAGCGCGGTGTGTTTCTGGTAGTGGACGGATTGGGGGGGCACGCAGCGGGAGAAAAGGCGGCCGAAACGGCGGTGGAAGTAATTCGAGCCGAGCTGCTCAAAGACCAGGGCGGCCTGGAGCAGCGCATACGGAATGCGATCACGGCGGCGAACAATCGCATCTGCGATTTGGCCAGCGAGAACGCGGCCTGGAGCGGCATGGCGTGCGTGCTGACGTTGGCGGTGATGGATGGCGAGCGGGTGGTGGTGGGGCATGTCGGAGACTCGCGCTTGTATTTGGTGTGGAACGGAGTACTCCGCAAGATCACCGCAGATCATTCGCCCGTGGGCGAGCGAGAAGATTGCGGGGAGCTGACGGAAGAACAAGCGATGTCGCATCCGCGCCGGCACGAAGTGTTTCGCGATGTCGGTTCGCGGCGGCGCGAGCCGGACCAGGACGAGTTCATCGAAATTAAGGAATTTCTGTTTAAACCAGACGCGGCGCTGCTGCTGTGCAGCGACGGTTTGAGCGATCAGCTCACCTCAGAGGCGATGGTGGAGATCATCGAGCGGTACGATCACGATCCGGAGGCGGTGGCGCGTAGTTTAGTGGAGGCGGCGAACGCTGCGGGTGGGGCGGATAATGTGACCGCGATTTTCGTGGCTGGAAGCGAATTCGCCGGTATTCTATCGCCGGCGATGTCTGGGGCGCGAGCGCGGCATCGAATTACGCGCGACCGTTCCGAGAGTGTCGTGACAGCAGCGGCGACGCCGGCGGGGGTGTCGAGGGCGGTTCGGGTAATGACCTGCCGCACGGCGTTCTTGATTTATGGGTTTATCCTAGGTGTTGTGCTGGCGCTGGCATTGCGGTCTTAAGACGCGGGCGGTGGTTGGCGGTTCACCTGTAGTTAAAGGTTGACTTGTGCTGGGAAGTAAGCAGTTCGGTAGTTACCAGATCATCCGCAAGCTGGCGCGCGGGATGACGGATGTTTACCTCGCTTTCGATAGCGAGGCGAGCCGGTACGCGGTGCTGAAGATCGTCGAAGAGTCCGGCGACCCGCTTACGCAATTGATTCTGGAGGCTGAGCGGCGCGGGGCCGAGCTGCAGAAGCAGATGCACGATGCCGATCCGCGCGTGATCGAAATTTATGAATACGGCGAGAAGAACGGCTACTTCTTCGTCGCGATGCAGTACATCGAAGGCCGCACGGTAGCGCAGATCCTGGCGGAGGAGAAGCGCATCGCGCCGGCCAGGGCGGCGCGTTTCGCGGTCGAGATTCTCAGCCAGCTGGGGAAGCTGCACTCGTTCACGGCGGAGATCGATGGGCAGCTGCGCTCGGTGGTACACGGCGACATCAAGCCATCCAATATTCAGATCGGAGGCGACGACGAGGTACGCCTGCTGGATTTTGGGATCGCGAAGGCGCTGACGTTTACGCATAGCCGGACGAACCTGAGTTTGGGCAGTCCCAGCTACTGTTCGCCGGAGCGGTTGAGCCGTGGTCAAGTGGATATGCACGCGGACCTGTGGGCGGTCGGCGTGACTTTACATGAGATGGTGTCGGGCTGGCCGCCTTATCAGGCCGAGGATACGCGCAAGCTGGAGGCACTGATTCAATCCCGGCGGCCGCCTCGCGCTCTGCCGGATTCGTGTCCGGCGCGGTTGAAGGCGATTCTCACGAAAGCTCTGGCAGGCGACCTGCATCTACGCTACGTTTCAGCCGCGGCATTCGAGAGCGATTTACGGCTGTTCCTGCAAGACCGGCCGACCGTTGCCGAGGCGGAACGGCGAACCGCATGGCAGAGCAATCCGACGGTGGAGAAACCGCGGCTTCGTTTGCCCGAGCGCATGTCGAGCATGGCGGCGACGGTGAAGCAGAGCGTGCTCAAGCTGAAGCCGCCGCGGGCGCAGAAGGTCGCGTCGGTGTTGAGCATTTTGGTCGCGCTGTGCTGGGGCCTTTTAACCGGGCTGCTGGTATGCGTTCCGGCAGGCTACTACTACCGGTTCTGGCGCGACAGCCAGCCGCTGAGGGAACCGCACGACTATGCGCGATCGAGCATGGCGGCGATCAACTCGGAGTGGGATTTGTTCCAGCGGATCCAGCGGCAGAATGCATTTTTGGGCGGCTACTCGCCGGCGGCCCGGCTAGGTCCGCCGCTGCGGGCGAGCTTGGTGCAAGCGGCGGACGAGATCATCGACGGTTATCGGAACAGCTCGCATACGGTGCTGCGCGACTTCGACTGGCCGAAAGCGGCAGCGTGCCTGGAACATGCGCTGGAGATGGACCGAAGCGATCGGGCGGCCCGCGGCAAGTTGGCGCTGGCAAATGGATACATCAACCTGATTCGGGCGGATGCGGAGCAGGGCGCGGCGCAGGCGGCATCCACACGGGCGGCGGAAGCGAATTTCGCCGAAGCGGCGGGGCTGCTGCCGCGCGCGCCCGATCCGCATTTGGGGCTGGCGCGAATCTACGTATATTGGCTCAAGAACCCGGGCAGAGCGATGGCGGAGCTGCATGCGGCGTCGGAATTGGGATTTCAACTTGGTCCGCGGGAACTGGAACAAGAAGCGGATGGGTACAGGTTCCGCGCGACCGCCGAACTGTCGGAGGCGCGGCGGGCGCATGGCGTGAGGCGCGCCGGCGAGGAGCGTTACTTGAGGTTGGCGGAGCGCGATTTCGAGCGAGCGCGGCAGATCTACGAACAGATCCAGGGATTTTCCAACGCCAGCGTGGCCCTGCGGCAGGTGGATGACGACGACCGTGCGCGGCAGCAATTGAACGACGCCTTGAAAAAACCGCCGGTCCGGCGGGTTCGCAGGTATAGCGGGAGGGCAAGCCGTTGGCAGTAACGCGGAGCTGGGAAGCCGATGTCGTCGCGGTGAAAAAAGCCGTCGCCCGGAAGGGGCGGGCCGGATGGCGTGAATTTGCCTGGCTGGCCGGCGCGTCGTTGCTCGTGGGAGCGGGGCTGTTTCTGGTTTACTCGGCCAAGACATACACGTTTCCGGACGCGGATGCGGCGCTGAAACGAGGCGATCTGCTGGATTTGAATCGCGTCGCAAGCGCCGATCAACTGCTGCCGTTCTTGCAGGTTTTCCGCAGCGACGAAGAGCGCGAGTTCGCGGCGAAGGAGACATGGGAATTTGTCTCGGCACACCGGCCGATCGCGAACGCCGGCGCGCTGGGGCGGATCCGGATCGGCCAAAACGAGATCGCGGCGCATCCGGAGTGGAGTTATCTGAACGGACAACTGCAACAGCAGTTGACGCTAGCTAAGACGAAGCCGAGGCGCGGCGAATTGAGAATCCCTCTGCTGCCGCTAGCGAGGCTGAAACCTGCGTTGGCGGTCCGCACCACGCGCGAGTATGAGAAACAGTTTTTGATTTGGATCGGTGCATACTTCGCGGCTTTTTATGCCGTTTTCCTGGTGTGGCGTTGGAGCGGCTTTCGCGGGGATTTCTCGATGCTGCCGGCGGTGCATCTGTTGACGGGCGTGGGACTGATCCTGGCCGTGAGTTTGCGCGATCCGCTGCGCGACACGCTGGAGTTTTCAAAATTCGCTTGGGGTGTGTCGCTGGGATGCCTGGTGCTGCTGGCGCCGTTGCTGCGCATCGCGAATTATCAGCGGTTCTCGAAGTGGTGTTACACGCCGTTGTTCGCGGCGTTCGCGCTTTTTGTACTGCTGATCCGGTTTGGGTCGGGCCCGGCGGGCAACGATGCGAAAGTGAATCTGGGTCCGTTCCAGCCTGTGGAAGCAATCAAGATCCTGCTGGTGTTTTTCCTGGCCGGCTACTTTGCGCGTAATTGGGAGCGCCTGCGCGATCTCAAGGAGAAGAAGCTAGTGCCGCGGGCGCTCCGGTGGATCAACTTGCCGCGGCTCGCGCATGTGCTGCCGGTGATGCTGGCGGTGGCGTGCGCGTTGTTTCTGTTTTTCCTGTTGAAAGATCTGGGACCGGCATTGGTCACTGGCTTTCTCTTTCTGGCGCTGTTCGCCGTGGCGCGCGGGCGGGCGGGATTGGCGGTGTTCGGGATTGCCCTGCTAGCGGGCGGAGTGGCGGTTGGGTATCGCATGGGCAAGCCTGCCACGGTGGTGGATCGGATCGATATGTGGCTCTCGCCGTGGGACAACGATGTGCATGGAGGCAATCAACTGGCGCATTCGTTGTGGGCGTTTTCGACGGGCGGTGCGCTCGGGTCAGGTCCGGGATGGGGCGATCCGGCCATGATTCCTGCCGGGAACACGGACCTGGTGCTGCCGGCCATCGGAGAAGAGTGGGGATTCTGCGGCGTTGCGGCGGTATTGCTGTTGCTGGGATTTTTGGTTTACCGGGCGCTGCGAGCCGGGCTGAACGCACCCAGCGAGTACGGCTTATTTCTCGCGGTCGGCCTAGGAGCATTGATCGCGTTCGAGATGCTGCTGATCTCGAGCGGTGTGTTGGGCGCACTGCCGCTCTCGGGAGTAGTGTCGCCGTTTTTGAGCTCGGGCAACACGGCGATGCTGGCAAATTTTCTGATCGTGGGAATTCTGCTGGCTATCTCAAATGGTCAGCGTGAGGCAATAGTGGATGAACCGTTCCGGCGGCCGCTATGGACGCTGGGTGTCGCGCTAGGATGCTGCGCAGCGACGCTTTTAGGCTTCGCGGCGTATTATCAGGTGCTGCACGACCGTGAGTTTCAGGCGCGCGATACCAAGGTGTTCGAAGATGACGGGGTGAAGCGGGCGCAGCATAATCCGCGCCTCAATTCGCTGGCGCACGAGATCCAGCGGGGCGATATTTTTGACCGCAACGGAGTGCTGCTGGCGACGAGCGACTGGAACGAGCTGGCGCGGCGGCGGGGCGAGTACGAGAACCTGGGTGTGTCCATCGACACGGCATGCTCGCGGCTAGATAACCGGCATTATCCCTTCGGACCGCTTACCGCCCACTTACTAGGGGATCTGCGGACCGGCGAGAAGTTCCACGCGAGCAACTCGTCGCTGATCGAGCATGATTCGAATGCGAAGCTCCAGGGTTTTGTGGATTACCGTGAACTGGCGCCGCTGATCCGCTACCGGCATCAACCTGGAAATCCGGACATCGCCCGGCTGATGGCACGCGACCGATCCATTCGGACATCGATCGACATTCGGCTGCAGATGCGCGCCGACAAAGCGTTGAAGGCGCAGCTGGCGAAAGCGCACAAGGATAAGGGTGCAGTGGTCGTCATGGATCCGAACAGCGGCGATGTGCTGGCGCTGGTGAGCGAGCCGTCGCCGGGCGGGGAGGTGCAAGCGACGCCCGACGATTTATTGGACCGGGCGCGCTACGGCCAGTATCCGCCGGGATCGACCTTCAAGCTGGTGACCGCGATCGCGGCCCTGCGTTTGGATCCGAAACTGGAGAACAAGAGCTTTAGCTGCCGGCGGCTTCCGGACGGGAGGGCGGGCGCGATCATTCCCGGCTGGCGCAAGCCGATTCGCGACGATGTCGGCGATTCGGCGCATGGGACGCTGACGATGTCGCGCGCGATCGCAGTTTCGTGCAATGCGTACTTCGCGCAGCTGGGCGTGTTCTCCGTAGGCGCGAAGGCGCTGAGCGATACGGCGAAGCTGCTGGATATTCCCGCGGGCAGCGTTCCGGACATCCAGGCGGCGCTGCCGTTTGCCTCGTACGGGCAGGGGCCGGTGCTGGTGACGCCTTTCAAGATGGCTCGGGTGGCGGCGACGATTGCAGCCAGCGGGGCGATGCCGGAAGGACGTTGGGTAATCGATAGCAGCAACCCGCGGACCGAGGCGCCGCGTTCCATCCTGCCGCCGGAGCTGGCGGATTTCGTCGCGACGGCGATGCGAGCGGTGGTGACAGAAGGAACGGCGCGGCGGCCGATGCGCGGGATCGGAGTCAGCGTTGCGGGAAAGACCGGCACGGCGCAGCTGGACGAGGGCATGCCCCATTCCTGGTTTGCGGGTTTTGCGCCTTTCGATGGCGACCGGTCGAAGAGCATCGCATTCGCGGTGGTCGTGGAGCATGGAGGGTACGGCGCGACGACGGCGGCGCCGGTTGCGCGCGCGGTAGTGGAGGCGGCTGCCGAGTTGGGACTCGTGGCGGAGAAGCGATGAAGGTTTCTGAACTGATCGAGCGGCTTGGGCGGAGCGTGTTTGAGGCGCCGTTCGGGGCGTTCTCGGAAACGATGAACGATTCGCCGGAAGTGGCGGAAGTTCGGATCGCGATGCTGGATGAAATTTCGAAGAAGGTCCAGCGCGCGGGCGGCAAGGCGCTATTTCCTTACAACGTCGTGCGCATCGTCATTCGAGCTTCCGAAAGCGACGCGGCAGTATTCGAGCGCGACTTCTTCCGCCGTTTTTTCGAAGAAGAGGTGCGAAAGGCGCTGGCGAAACAGGCTTGCCGTTTTCCTAGCGATCTGCGCGTCGAGATCCGTGGAGTAACCGCTGGAGAAGGAAAATGGCTGCGGGTGGAAACGGCTGCAGAGGATCTGCCGCGCACCGTCGCGGAAGCTCCCAAGGCGCGCCGTGTGGCGCGGTTGGTGGTGGAGGCAGGCGCCGCCAACAAAGCTGAGATTCTGCTACAGAAAACGCGCACGAATATCGGCCGGCTGGTGGATGTTTACAAGGCGGAGGGGCTGTCGCGGCGCAACGATTTGGCGTTCGCCGCAGATAATCCCGTGAACCGCACCGTTTCGCGCGAGCACGCGCACATCGTCTATGACAAGAAGGCCGGCGAGTACCGGCTGTTCAACGATCGCTGGTACAAACGCGGAAATAAGCCGGAGGAAAACTGCGGGCTTTGGATCGTGCGCGACGGCATGGGCCAGGAAGTGCATCGCGACACACGCGGCACCAAGCTACTGCCAGGAGATGAGATTCACTTCGGCAAAGCCGTGGTGAAGTTCCAAATCAAATAAGGTCGAGCGCCTGCTCGAAGTCGGCCAGCAGATCGCGCCAATCTTCGATGCCGACGGAGATGCGCACCAGTCCGTCGGTGACGCCGGCTTGGACAAACTCCTCTTCCGTGAAGCCGGAATGCGTGGTGGATTTGGGATGACAGACCAGCGTTTCGACGCCGCCCAGCGATACGGCTGTGCGGGCGATGTGCAGATTGCGCAGAAATTCGAACGCGGCTGGTTTGCCGCCGCGCAGGTCGATGGACAGCATGCCGCCCGGGAAGGTGCATTGCTCGCGCGTGATCCGAAGCTGGTCGGGATCGGTGAACAACGTGGGATACAGCACGCGCGCCACCTTGGGATGCTTGGCCAGGCGCATAGCTATACGTTCGGCGTTTTTGCTGGAACGGTTCATGCGCAGCGTGACGGTGGGGAGGCGGCCGTCCAGCATCCAACATTCATCAGGCTGGAGGATGTTGCCGAAAAGGTTCCGCTTGCTGCGCATTTTGCGCAGGAGCGCTGGATCGGCGGCCGTGGCTGCGCCCCCGATCATGTCGCTGAAGCCGGAGAGATACTTCGTGGCTGAATAAAGGCAAATGTCGGCGCCGAGCTTCAGAGGGTGTTGGAAGGCGGGGCCAAGCAAGGTGTTATCGACCATCAGTACCGGCTTCGGCGCCAGCGATGCCGCGGCGGCTACGGCATCCTTGATGCTGGTCATGATGATGGTCGGGTTCGCCGGCGTTTCGATCAATACGATGGCGAGGTTCTTTGCGGAACGGATGGCGTGCTCCAACTCGCTGGAGCGTCCCGCCGGGACGGGGACGCCGCCGATATTGAACGTGCTGAGAAAGTCCTGGATGAGGTGCTGCGTGCCGCCGTAGATGGGCACGGTGTAGACGATGCTGTCGCCGGGATGCGCGAAGGTGAGCAGCGCGGTCATGATGGCGGCCATGCCGGAATTGAACACCAGCGCGGCATTGGCCCCGGGTTCGAGCGGGACCAGATGCTCCTCGAGGATTTCGGCGTTGGGATGATTGAAGCGCGAATAGACCAGGTCGGGTATTTCGTCCGGCAGGGGCTGCGCGCGGCCAGCCATCAGGTCGAAGGCGCGCTCGGCGGCTTCGGGACTGGAGAACACGTAAGTAGAGCTGCGAAATACCGCGGGACGGGCGGAGCCGACCGAGAGGCTGGGATCGAAGCCGCGGGTGAGTACCTCGGTCGGCGGATGAAGCGTCGGAGACTGCTTATCTTGCATAACCACCCCCAAACTTCAGTGTAGTGCGCCAGTAGCGGCACGTTCTTGCGGCGGAGGAGGCGGATTACAACAAGCCGGGGATCAACGCGCGAACCTCGTGCCGATATTCTGCACCGGCGGCCGCGAGCGAACGAGGGTGGCCCAAGGGTACGCGTGTCATGGACAGTTGGTTCCGCGCGCGGGGCCGACGTCGCGGTCAGGATTGCTGCTCGTAGTTCACCATCCAGGGAATGCCGAACCGATCGGTGAGCATGCCGAAGCGCGCGGCGAAGAAGGTTTGTTGTATCGGCATCTGTACTTTTCCATTTTCGGCGAGCGCCGCAAAAATACGCTCCGCCTGTTCGGGAGTCTTAACTTGAAGAGCAACGCACATGCCCCGAGGCGGCGGTTGGTAGTTTCGATCGTCCGAGCCCATCAGGGTGGCGCCGTCGGCCGCGAGGCGGGCGTGCAGGATCTTATCGCGCCATTCGGGCGGGGTGTGTTGCTCGGCCGGCGTGCCTGCGTGGGCCACCATTGCTTCGATTGTTCCGCCGAGAACGCGTTGGTAGAACTTGAAGGCTTCTTCACAGTTGCTAACAGTCGCTCTGCGGGAGACCTTTGGACAGCGGCTCCCAATCGTTACCGCCGGTCCGGCTGCGATATACGCGCAACTGGCCGTCCGGCGGGAAGTGCTCGGAGTCGCTCTTGATAGGGACAACGTAGATGGTGTCCGGCTCGTGCGCGTGGACATCGATGACGAAGCCGAAATCCGTGGGTAAGTTACCGCTTACCTCCTGCCAGGAATCGCCCGCATTGTCGCTGCGCATCACGTCCCAGTGCTTTTGCATGAACAGCACAGACGGCCGGGCGCGATGCATGGCGATGCGATGGACGCAGTGGCCGACTTCGGCGGTGGGCTCGGGGATATAGGCCGAATGCAAGCCGCGGTTGATCGGCTGCCAAGTCTTGCCGCTGTCGTCGGTGCGGAAGGCGCCTGCGGCCGAGATCGCGATGTAGATTCGCTGAGGATTGACCGGATCCAGGAGAATGGTGTGGAGGCACATGCCGCCCGCGCCGGGCTGCCACCGCGGGCCGGAGCCGTGGCCGCGCAGGCCCGCCAGTTCCTGCCAGTTCTGCCCGCCATCATCGGAGCGGAACAGCGCCGCGTCTTCCACCCCGGCGTACACAGTGTCGGGATTCGCGAGAGACGGCTCGAGATGCCAGACTCGTTTGAATTCCCACGGATGCGGCGTGCCGTCGTACCACTGGTGCGTGCCGGGAACACCGTCGTAGGTGAACTTATTGCCGGCGGTTTCCCAGGTTTTGCCGCCATCGTTGGAGCGCTGCATCACCTGGCCGAACCAGCCGCTGGATTGTGACGCGTAGAGGCGATTCGGATCCGCCGGCGATCCTTTCATGTGGTAGATCTCCCAGCCGGCGAAATGGGGTCCGCTAACGTCCCATTTCTCGCGCTTGCCGTCGGAGGATAAAATAAACGCGCCCTTGCGCGTACCAACCAAGACTCGAACATTGCTCATCAATATCGTCCTTTCTGGATATGTCGGTTCTCTCGGGTTCGCATGAGTGCTAACCCGCGCACACGCGACTGCGCGCGCTGCCTCTACTGCGGTGCTTGCTGGTAAGCGTCTTGGAGGCGCTGGATGTCTAGCTTCTGCATCTGCAGCATGGCTTGCATGACACGCTTAGATTTGCCTGGGTCCGGATCGCTCATCAGCTTGCCAAGCGCGTTGGGAATGATTTGCCAGGACAAACCAAATTTGTCCTTCAGCCAGCCGCAACGGTCGGCACGGCCGCCGTCCGAGAGCTTTTCCCAGAGTTCGTCGATTTCTTGTTGCGCCTCACAGTTGACGACGAACGATACGGCCTCGGTGAACTTGAACTGCGGACCGCCATTGAGAGCCAAGAATTGCTGGCCGTTCAGCTCAAATTCGACCACCATTACACTGCCTTTCGGCCCCGGGCCGCCATCGCCATAGCGGCTGATTCTGGATATTTTCGAGTTCTTGAAAATGGACGTATAAAACCGGGCGGCCTCTTCGGCTTGCGTGTCGAACCACAAGAATGGCGTGATTTTTTCCATGTGCTTCAGCCTCCGTGAGGATTTATGACACTAGCTTCGGCCTGGAAGCAAGACGCGGAGGCGGTCTTCGCGCAGCCACAGTCCGGTCCACAGAATCACGCCGAGATAGACGGGGAATAAGACGTGACTCAGAAGTGGATCGCCAACGCGCAAGTGGGTTGCGACGGCGCCGCCCAAGTATCCGGTAAGCAGGATCGCGCCTAAAACCGAAGTTCGGGGGACGGCGTAGAGGACGGTGCAAGCCAAAAGGATCATGCCCAGATCGGGAGCTAGAGCCGGAGACCAGCCGATTTGCACGGACGCTTGGGCGACAAACGGCGGGTTAATGAACTTAATTACGCAGTCGAACAAGAGGAACGCGATAGCGAGACCGCTAAGTAAGTGTCCTGTCCGCGTTTTTGCCCTGGATGCAGCTGCCGGTTGAAGTCCAAATGGTATGGTCATGGCTAGCTCCTCTCCGCGAGCTGAGTGTGCAGTTCACGCGCCGCCTCGATGGCGGGGCTGGGAGCGAAATCGTCGAGTTCGAAGATCTGCCGGATCTCGATTTCGCCGTCCGCGTTTTCACCGTGCGGGGCCGGCGCGCGCTTGGCCCACTCGATGGCTTCCTGTTTCGATTTGACTCGGATTATCCAGTAGCCGCCGATCAATTCTTTGGTTTCGGCGAACGGACCGTCCACGACGGTGGGCTTGCCGGCTGAGAATTTCACGCGCGCGCCTTTGGAGGTCGGGTGCAGGCCGTTCAGGTCAATCAGAACACCGGCCTTCCTCAACTCCTCGTTGTACTTTCCCATCGCCGCCAGAAGCTCTTCGCTCGGCATTTTGCCGGCTTCCGAGTCCTGGTTGGCTTTTACGATCATCATGAAACGCATATTTTGTCTCCTTCCTCGTTGAGCCTTTCTACTGTTGAGTCGAACGAGCGGGAGCCATTTCGACAGGAGCCGAAAAAGAATTTTCGGGTAATTCGGGAACGGGAACTACGGGGCGGATCTCGACGGTGCCCCAACGGCCGGCGGGGATGCGAGCGGCGATATCGATGGCCTGGTCCAGGTCCTTGGCGTTCACGATAAAAAAACCGCCGAGCTGCTCGCGCGTTTCGGCGAACGGGCCATCCGTGACCAGGCGTTTGCCGTGTTGGACGCGGACGCTGGTGGCGGTGGCGGTAGGCTGCAGCGGGGCCGCAGCGACATACTGTCCGGCGGCGTCGAGCAGGTGAGCGAATTGAGCGGAATCCTTGTAACATTGCTCTCGCTGCGCATCGGTGAGCGCTTTTTCGTCAAGATAGATCAGCAACATGTATTGCATTGCATTGCCTCCACAAGTGAGTCGAACGGTGGGCGACGGTATCGACAGGTCGTCTAATAATTTTCTACCATCGGGGCATGGGCGAGGAATCTGGCGCGGCCGCGGGAGCCAATAGAGCGGATCGGGCTGACTCGGCGGTTGAAGCGCTTTACCGGGCCGAATGGGGGCGCATTATCGCCGCCCTGATCGGAATGACCGGCGACTTCGAAGTGGCTGAAGAGGCAGCGCAGGAGGCGTTTTCCGCCGCGGTTGATCAGTGGCGGACGGCGGGAGTGCCGGAGCATCCCCGGGCGTGGATTATTCAGACTGCCCGCCATAAAGCCATTGACCGGATCCGGCGGATGGCGAAGCAGCGGGAACACGTGGCGCTTCTGGCGGCCACGGCTAGTGAAGCGAGCGAAGTACCGGACTATGATGCGAGCGAGATAGCGGACGACCGGCTGCGGCTGATGTTCACATGCTGCCATCCCGCGCTGGCGCGGGACGCGCAGATCGCGCTCACTTTGAGGACGCTGGGCGGCCTGGAGACTGAGGAAATCGCGCGGGCATTTTTGGTGACCACACCTACGATGGCGCAGCGCCTGGTGCGAGCGCAGCGCAAGATCCGGGACGCCGGCATTCCCTATGTGATTCCCAGCACCACGGATATGCCCGAACGCTTGGAAGCCGTGCTCCTGGTGATCTATCTAATTTTTAATGAAGGATACGCCAGCACTCGGGGCGAGCGGCACGTCCGGACCGAACTGTGCCAGGAAGGCATCCGGTTAGGACGGCTGGTACGAGAGCTGATGGCGCCGAACCCACCCGCGGAGGCGACGGGCCTGTTGGCTCTGATGCTGCTTCACGACGCGCGGCGCGAGGCGCGTTTGGATGAAAAAGGCGATCTGGTGACGCTGGAAGAGCAGGACCGGACCAAATGGGATCGGAGGCAGATTGCTGAAGCGCTGCCGCTGGTGGAAGAGGCGCTTAGCGGCGGACCAGGGGCGTATGCGCTGCAGGCAGCCATTGCGGCGCTGCACTGCCAGGCGGCGACCGCCGAAGTAACTGATTGGCCGGCAATAGTAAGGTTGTACGATTTATTGGAAGCGATCCAGCCGTCGCCGGTAGTGTCGTTGAATCGCGCGGTGGCGGTGGCGATGGCGGAGGGTCCTGCGGCCGGGCTAGCGATTATCGACGAACTGGCCCGCGGCGCGGAACTTAGTGGTTACCACCTGTTGGATTCCGCGCGCGCCGATCTACTGCGCAGAATGGGGCGATTCGAGAGCGCGGGCCAAGCCTATGCAAGAGCGCTGGAACTGGCGAGCAATCAGAGCGAGCGGCGGTTTTTGGAACGCCGGTTGCGCGAAGTGGAGGAGCACAATCGGTGAAGCAGGCTAAGGTCAAAGCAGCCGCGGCCCCCGCACGGGACCCTGAGCGGCGTGCCGGGATCCCGAGATCCGAAACTCGTATTGCGCGACTTGGACCGCGGTGGTGTCCCCGGCGGTGCGCACCACCCGGCCGCGCATAACGAGTTTCAACGCGCGATCGTTCAGAGCGACCGGCCAGCTCAAGGCCAGCTCTACCAGACTTCGTACCGGGAGCGCCTGGGAGCTACGGAACAAGATGCCGCGGCTGCTGATATTGACGGAGGTGCCGGAGCCAAGTTGCCCACGTGTTTTGCGATACGTCCACTTATACTGGACGGGCAAAGCAATCGGATAACGGTGGCGTATGCGCAAGTCACTGGGGCTGGAGTCTGGGCCCGACACGATCAGCCCTGCCGGCGCGGCATCAATGGACATACTCCTCCTCAGGTTCAGACACTCAAGAAAATTCGTTTATATATATATGTGTCGGACGCGCTCTCCGCGTTACAAAGCGCTGGCCAGCACAGTTTCAGCCAGTTCTACAGAGAGTGGCAACACACGATGTACGAAACGTCAGGACGCAGGCGGACGGAAAAGACCCAAGCGCTACGGACAAATGATAACAAATACGTCGGGTATTCCGAAAGGGTTCTAACAGAAGTAACGGTTAGGACACGCACGGAATGGGGACGATTCGTCCAGCGGTTCGCAGCGCCGGGGGTCCACAGAGGACCTTTTTTTTTGTTTCCAGCGAGTTCGGGCGCGCGTTGGCACGGGAAACGCTTCGCTGGGGTCGGTGTCAAATGTTCAGGACTTCGTCGCGTGGCTGCAAGGAGTTAACTTCCGTGTTGGGCGACGGTCAAGTTCGTGAGCGGGGGCAGCGAGTCTCGTTCGTTCGAAGCAGCCGCGGTGTTCGTCGCGGAATGCTGAGTGGCGCGATTGGCGGGTTGGCTGGCGCGCTCGCCATGGACATCCTCAGCCGGCTATGGACAGGGTTGCGAGAGCCTTCATCAGCCAAGCCGGACGTGAGCCTGGACGAACACCGGCAATTGGCCGAAGCGCAGGAGCGGCGAGGACGAGCGGCCGATCCAGATGCCGTGGTTTCGATCGCGGTTGCGGATTACTTGGCTCACGCGCTGGGACAGACACTCCCGAAAGAGAAGCGCGCTTTTGCCGGCAAGGCAGTTCACTATTCGTACGGCGCCGCTGCAGGTGCAATATATGGCGCCGGGGCTGAGCTTCGACCGGAAGTGACGGCCATTCATGGGGCTGCATTCGGGCTACTGCTGTGGCTCGGCGAAATGTTCATAGCTGTCCCTTTGTTGTCCACTGCGAACCGCGCGACGAAGTTCGGGGTGGCAGAACATCTCTTCAGCGGCGCTGAACACGCCGTGTTCGGTTTGGCGGTTGAAGGCGTGCGCCGAAAAGTTTCGGCCCGTTTGGCGTGAAAAACGCTGTGCCTGCTCTCGACGTTTATTTCTGCGCGCTGTGACGCGGCCGGTGCTGTACGTTCAGAGATTGGGTAAAAGATCACTCGTCGTCCTCGTTCTTGCCAGCTACCAGCGCCAATCCTGAGTAGAGAACAGCGTTCGCCACGTGTCTGCTTCGCGATCTGCCTGAGTACATCGAGGCCACGGATTGGCGCTGATGCCCATTAACGCAAAACTATAAGGCGGCGTCCAACGAACCAGGAAATAGACGTTTGGCTCGGACTCGAAATTCCTTTTGGCATTTTGAGGTTCGAATCCAACCTGCCATAGGTCTGGCGTCCGACAGTGCATTGTATCCCCGAGAAAATCGCCCACGACGAAGTCGGCGTGGAGTCTCTGATGCCACATGAAAAGACCCGATGACAAAGACCACCCTTGGCTCTCGCTCCACGGCTGCGTCATCCACTCATCAACAAAGTCTCTTGGACTCAAAGCCACCGGGGCAACGCGACGAACTTGATCTCCCTCGATAAGAAAGTGTTGGACGGCCTCCCGATTGTGCACGCCGGCGTCAACGCTGCGCTGAGTGAACTCTATAAGAGCATCCACTGGCCCGCTGAAGTGCATCGGCGAATTTACAATGCTGCCTACGATGTAGCTCTGTCCCCTCAGGTAACCCTCGCCGGATCGATCCACTAGGTTCTTTGAACCCGAAGCGTCCACTCGCCAGATCCTGTAATATACCTGGTGCCAGGCAGACGCACAGCCCCATTGGTTCCCCAGCGTCAGCACGTAGGCCGGTCCGGCTTCTCTTCCATCCTTATAGGATTGCCAAACATGAACAGCATTGATCGTCTGCGGAGTATAACTCTTGTAGTTGTTCTGCTCGGATTCCCAGATGCGTTGCCACTTGCTATCGATTCGTTTGTAGCCGTACACGGACTCATCTTCCTGGCAGACGATTCCAACTCGCGTGATCACGATGAGGAGCCCCGATTCCCACTTGATGCTAACGTCGCCGAGAGAGCCAAGTAGATTTTGATCAGTCGGCTGATCGTGCCCGGAGGGTGCGACGCTGACATTCTTCAAGGCGCTGTTGATTCTTACAGAAGCGTTTGTCTCGTCACCCTGCTTTTCAATTTGGGAAAGCTGCGATTCGATCCAATCCCGTAGTTGGTGCTTTGCAAGTGTGAGGTTCGGTCCCCCACCGGGGTTCACAGCAGACACGTCGGCCTGAGCACGCAATGACTGCAAAGTCTGATGGAGTGCTGCCAATCGGGAGTCGGGTTGCGCCCATCCACTGCAAACCAGCACAAGGGCTAGCCCGATGAGCCGCACGTCCATTATTGTAGTGGTCCCCACGCGTGGCAGCCGAATCGCTCCGGCGGGACGCGCCGCTCTTGAGAGGACTGGCGGAGAGAGAGGGATTCGAACCCTCGATAGAGTTTCCCCTATACACGCTTTCCAAGCGTGCGCCTTCAACCACTCGGCCATCTCTCCGGGTCAAAACAGATGCGAGCGAGAACGCTTGCGCAACTCAGTTTAGCATGCGTGCGCGCTCAGACCTCGTGGCGTTTGGTGCGCGCCAGCAACTGGCGCGCGCGGTCGATCACCTGCTGCTCGGCGCTCTCGCGGGAGTCGGCTTCGGCACGGGCCAGGTTCGCGCCCGGCGAGACATTATCGGCTTTGGCGTGCCACTTCGTGCCGAGTTGATAGCTGCTCACATTCACGGGCCAGCCGTCGATTTCGATGCGGCGCTCGGCGTAATTTTCGACGTTCATGCCTGTCCGGCGGTCTTGGCTGCGCCTTTTTCGACGGGCGCGCCGACTAAGTTGCCCCACTCGGTCCAGGAGCCGTCGTAGTTCACGACATTATCCACGCCGAGCAGGTATTTCAACACAAACCAGGTGTGGCTGGAGCGCTCGCCGATGCGGCAATAAGCAATGACCGGCTTGGCTTGCGAAACTCCTTCGGCACCGTATAAGTTTCGCAGGTCGTCGGCGGATTTGAACGTGCCGTCCTCGTTGCAAGCTTTACCCCAGGGAACATTGCGCGCGCTCGGAATATGGCCGCCGCGCTGGCAGGTTTCCGGCAAGCCGGGAGGCGCCAGGATCTCGCCGGTGAACTCTTGCGGGCTGCGCACGTCGATCAGGACTGCGTTTCCGGCGCGTTGCGCTTGCTGCACCTGCGGCAGGAGAGCGCGAATCGAGTAATCCGGTTCGCTGGCACGATAAGCCTTCGCCGACGGTGTCGCGGTACGCGGCGCGGTTTCGAGTTCGCGGCCTTCGGCCAGCCATTTTTTCCGGCCGCCGTCCATGATGCGGACGTCTTTGTGGCCATAGATCTTGGCCTGCCAGAAAGCCCAGGCTGCGAACCAGTTGTTATTGTCTCCGTACAACACCAGCGTTGTGTCGGGATTGACGCCGGACTGCGTCATCAGAGTTTCGAACTGCCCCTTGGGTAAAATGTCGCGAACTACGGTATCGCAGAGTTGCGTATTCCAGGCCCATGCGATCGCACCTGGGACATGGCCTTCGTCGTAAGATTTCGTGTCCACGTCGATTTCGACGACGCGCACGTTCGGATCGGCGGCATGTTGCGCCACCCAATCCGTTGTCACCAAGACTTCCGGATGTGCATAACTCGCCATTGTTACCTCCTAGAATCTTTCGTTATTTGCTATCCCAGGTCGAACTTCTCGTGGTGCAACGAGGTATCCCCCTTTACCAGGACCGGCCGGTGGAGGATCTCCTCGATCTCCTCCAGATATTTATTTTGATTCGATTTGAGGAAGCGCGCGACATCGGGATGGGTCCGCAGGACGGCGTCCTTGGAATCGAGCGACGGCGCGATCTTGTGCGCTTCCTGCAAAATTTCGCTGACGATGGTGGGAACACTCTTGACGTAGCCCGCGCCTTCGCAATACGGGCACGGCATACAGAGCGCGCGCTCCAGGCTTTGTTTGACGCGTTTGCGCGTGATGGCAACCAGCCCGAAATCGTTGAACTGCAGAATTTTGTACGGCGCGCGATCGGCCCGCATGGCATCCTCGAGCGCCTGCATCACTTTCTGGCGATTTTTGCGCTCGTCCATGTCGATGAAATCGACTACGATGATGCCGCCCAGGTCGCGCAACCGGATCTGGCGTACGATCTCCTTCACGGCTTCGGTGTTGGTCTTGACGATCGTATCTTCCAGGCGGTTCGACCGGCCGACGTACTTGCCGGTGTTCACGTCGATGGCGACCAATGCCTCGGTTTGATTAATTACGATGTAGCCGCCGGACTTCAGCCAAACCTTGGGGCGCAGCGCTTTTTCGAGCTCGGCCGTGATGTTGAACGCATCGAAAATCGGCTCGGACCGGGTGAACAGCTTGACGCGGTTGACCAGGGCCGTCTGGAAGCGCTGCACGAAGCGAACCACGCTTTCGTACATCTCTTCGTTGTCCACCCAGATGGACTTGAACTCCTGGGTGAGCTGATCGCGGAGGGTACGCTGCACGATGTCGAGATCGTGATGCAGCAGCACCGGCGCGGGGCTCTTCTCCGCCTTCTGCCGGATGTCCAGCCAGAGATTGAACAGGAAATTCATGTCGGCGGCGAGTTCTTCTTCGGTTTTTCCCTCGCCGGCGGTGCGAACGATGAAGCCGCCGGGAATACCGGCGTGATGAATCTGCAGGATACGTTTCAGGCGCTGGCGTTCCTCGTCGCTGGCGATCTTGCGCGACACGCCAGTATGTTCGACCGTCGGCATGTAGACCACGTACCGGCCGGGCAGCGCGATATGGGAGGTAATGCGCGCGCCTTTTTGACCCAGCGGCTCCTTAGCGATCTGAACGATGATCTCTTGGCCTTCCTTGAGGAGTTCGGTGATGGAAGGCTGCGCGGGCCGTTCGGGGCGGCTGACCGTGCGGGATGCTTCCGGCCGAACGAATGCGGGCTCGGCCGCCGGTGCTACGTCAGCGCGGCGCCCCTCGGGTCGGCTCTCGGCAAGGCCGCCGCCGCGCATTTTGCGGCGCATGCGCCGTGGCATGCGGTGCATATACCGGCCGCCCTGCTCGCGAACCTGTGCTGTCTGGCCGTGGCCTGGTTCCGGCTCTGCGGCCGTGGTCTCGGGCGATGCTTCCGGCGCGAGCGCCTCGGCGTCCGATGGCGCGGACTCTCCGGCCAGCTCCACGGACTCGGAGATCTCGTCCAACTCGGCTGTTTCTTCGATTTCCAGCTCGATGATTTCTGACCCGCTCTCGGCCGTTTCAGGCTCGGCTTCGGGCTCGGGCGCCGCGGCGGCCTGGCTTGCTCCGGCTGAAGCAGCAGGGCGGGCGGAGGGTGCTTCCTGATCTTCCAGCTCTTTCCTCAGAGGGTGCTGACCGGTCGTTTCTTCGACTAGCGCCTCGGCGTCGGCCGCGCTTGCTTCGGCAGTAGTGGCGTCGGAATCCTCGTGCAGGCTCCGGATTTCTTCCTCCTCGGCCTCGTCCAGGGGCTGAATGGTGGTCTGGCGATATTTGGCGAGCGACTCGCCGGGAAGAACGGCGAAGTCCCCGGCCGCATCCGCCGGAGCTTCGCTGGCCAATTCGGCGGTGGCCTCGGCCGCCGGCGATTCTTCAGCGGCGCGCGGCGCGCGCGTCACATCGGATGCGTACTTAGACTCCGGGAACCCTCGGCCGCGGTTGCGGCGGCGGCGCGAACGCCGGCCGCGGCGGTCGCGTTCTTCTTCAGAGCGTGGCGTGGGCGTTTGCGTTTGCGTTTGCGTTTGCGTTTGCGCGGGCGCCGGAGGTTCCGAAACTGGTTCCGCGGCCACCGCGGCCGTTTCGATTTCGGCCGGCTCGGCGGGCGGACGTCCGGAGCGTTCCTGAGTGCGCGGCTCCCGGCTTACGGAAACGCGGTCAAAATCCTCGGTCTCTTCGAAGAAGTCCGAGACATAGAGGAAGGTGTCGCGCTCGAGCCCCAAATCGACGAACGCCGACTGCATGCCGGGGAGAACGCGCGTAACGCGGCCCTTGTGGATGCTGCCGGCGAGGGAATACTCGTTGGCCCGTTGGAAAAATACTTCGACCAGCTGGTCGTCTTCAAGAATAGCTACTTTGATTTCGTGGCGATTCGCCGAAATCACCAATTCCTTGCTCATGAATACTCCCGTTCATGGCGAGAACGGCAGAATCCAAGGAATTGAGGGCCTCCCATCCAGACCGCCGGGTGATCCAGGGGACCGTTGTCCCGGCACGCTGGCTACAAAATCTCGGGCCCGCTGGGGTGGAGATGCTATGCTCAACACCTTCGAAGGCCACCGAACTGCCCGGATTCGGACGCGCTATTCCGAGGCAGCCGCTAAGCTCGCTAATCCCTCAAACTCTTCAATCCGGCCGTATCCCAACCGCTCAATTTACGAATCGCCGGAGCCGCACATTATTCACCAGCCCCAGCATCACAAATACCGCAACGATGTTCGACCCGCCGGAACTCATCAGCGGCAGAGGAATACCCGTGACCGGCATCCTTCCCACCACCATTCCGACGTTCACCAACACGTGGAACAAGAAAATTGCCGCAATGCCCATGCATATATACATGCCGGCCCGGTCCGGAGCCGTCTGTCCGTTCTCCACGATCTGCATGAGCAGCAGAAAATACATTCCGAGCGCTACAATCACGCCCACGAAGCCGTGCTCTTCGGCGAAAGCCGAGAAGATAAAATCCTTGTGTGGCACCGGCAGGAAGCGGCCTTGGGTTTGCGTACCCTTGGTGACGCCCCGCCCCCAGAGCGCGCCGGAGCCAACCGCGATCTTGGACTGGATGACCTGATAGCCCGAGCCTTTCGGATCCTGGCTGGGATCGATGAAGCTGACCAGCCGGGCCTTTTGATAATCCTTCAGCACGAAGAAGTAGCTCGCGGGAGCCACGATCGCGACGAGCGCCAAGAAAGCCACTGCGTATTGCCAACGGAAACCCGCCAAAAAAATTCCAGCCAACAGAGCCGGAAGGAACGTCAACGCGGTCCCGAGGTCCGGCTGCAACATCACCAGTACCATGGGAACCCCAACCAGCCCGGCCAGCTTCAATATATCGGATAGCTCGAGCTGTTCGGTTTTCAGCTCGGTTACGTACCGAGCCACCAGCAGAACAATAACTATCTTAACGAATTCGGAAACTTGAAGATGATAGCTGGCAGTACCGATCCAGCGCCGCGAGCCGAACGCGCTCATCCCGAGGACGTAAGTCGCCAGCAGCGTCACGACCGCTAACACGTATAGAACGGGCACTTGGCCGAGCAGCGTGTGGTAATCGATCAGGGTAGCGATCCACATCGCGATGAAGGCCGCGACAATCCAGATGATCTGCTTCCACCAGGCATCCGAATAGTGGGTGTCATAAGTGGCGCTGAAGATTTGCAGGACTCCCAGGCCGCACAACGCGGCCACCAGGAAGAGCATCAGCCAATCGAGATCGCGAAGGGACCGGTAGGCGGCCATTAGGGATTTGCTCCCGCTCCAACGTTGGCCGGCTGAGCTGCAATGGGCGTGGGAGGCCGCAGGATCTGCGGCGGCACTGCGGCAATCTGGGGCTGAGGCGCCGCCAGGCGCGCTTTCTTATCGAAGTAGGCCTTGATCACGTCGCGCACAATGGGGGCTGCTAGCTGGCCGTGTTCGCCGTTCTCAAATAGGGTCGCGACCACGATCTCGGGGTTCTCGCACGGCGCGAAACCGACAAACCACGCGTTGTCCTTCATGTCTTGCCCCTGCTTGAAGCCCTTTCTGAGAGCGTCGTTGGAAACCAGCTGAGCGCTACCCGTTTTCCCACACACCGCAATTCCCGGGATGCGCGCGCGAACGCCCGTGCCGCCTTCGTTCACCACTCCGTACATGCCGGAAACCACTTTTCGGATGTTGTCGAGATTCACCTCGGCGCGACGTGCAGGCATCAGGTGAACCGCATCCCGGATCAAGTGCGGCTGGAACCACATTCCGCCGATAGCCATGCCACCGATGGCCGAGGCCATCTGAATCGGAGTTACGGTGGTTGCGCCCTGACCGATTCCCACTGAGATGTTCTCGCCGGGGTACCATTTCTCGCGGAAATTGCGGATCTTCCATTTGCGCGAGGGCACCACGCCTTCGGCCTCATGCGGCAGATCGATTCCAGTTTTATGCCCATAGCCGACCATTTCGGCGAAACGCGCGATGTCGTCGATATCCATCCGGTTGGCCACGTTGTAGAAGAACGTATCGCAGGAATGTACCAGCGCTTCGTGTATGCCCACGGTGCCGTGCTTGCCCCAGCATTTGAAGAAGCGACCGTAGAAATTAGCGCCGCCGGGGCAGCTCACGTGGAAATTGTCGTCAATCGCGCCCGTCTCTAAACCGGCCAGCAGCATGATGGGCTTGAAAGTGGACCCTGGCGCCTGCTGCGCCTGAACGGCGCGATTCAGCAACGGATGCGCGGGGTTGTTCACCAAGTCGCTCCAATCCTTCGATCGGATGCGCCCGGCGAACAAGTTCGGATCGAAGGCGGGACGGCTGACCATGGCGAGCACTTCGCCGTTGCGCGGATCGAGCGCTACCACCGCGCCCTTGCGATTTTCCAGCGTCAGTTCGGCGACGGCTTGGAGATCCAGATCGATGGTGAGCTGAAGACTCCGCCCGGGGACGGCTTCCTTGTCCTCGGCGAGCACGCGGCGCTCGTTGCCGAAACTGTCCACTTCCACGCGCCGCTGGCCATCGGTTCCCATCAGAACGTCGTTGTACTCTCGCTCGATCCCATCCTTGCCGATGATGTCGCCCTGATGGAAGCGCGCGAACTCGGGCGTGTTTAGCTCGGACTCGCTCACTTCACCGACGTAGCCGATTACGTGCGCGGCCAGTCCGTCGCGGGGATACAAGCGGTGCTGCACGCGGATCACTTCTAATTCCGGGAACGTGTTCTCGTCCTTATGCGAATCGACGAATGCCAGTTCGGCGGGAGTGAGTTCCTCCTTGATCGGAATGGGGTGATATTGCGGCTCGCCGCGGGACTGAAAACGCCGCACGCGCGCCACCAGCGCGTCGTAATCCAGGTTCAAGCCTTCGGCGATGGGCTTGAGGTGCTCCATCTTGAGGTTTTCGCGCGACAGGTAAAGGGTGAACGAGGAATGGTTATCCACTATGACGCGGCCATCGCGGTCCAGAATCTTGCCGCGCGGCGCCAGCACCGGGATGGCTTTGATGCTGTTCTGCATGGCGCGTTCCTGGTAGAGCGTCGGATTGCGCACCTGCAGGTCCCAAAATCCGGTGATCAGGAACAGGAAAACGCCGACCATGAGGTATTGGAAGAACGCGATCTTGCCGGACGCAAACTTACTGTCGTCGTGCAGAAGGTCGTTAGGTCCGATCTGCTGATGGTCGCGGTCTTTCCGCAGTTTCACAGGCGTTCCAAGGCGTTAAGCGGCTACCTTCAGTTTATCCAAAACGCGAAACAGCGGCAGAGCAACGGCCGCGTTCAAGAGGCCAAAAACCAGGGTCTGCTGCGCATCGAAACTGAGCGCCTCGCCGAGCAAGGCGCGCGCCAGCACCCAATAAAAGAACTGGTGAAAAAAATAAAAGAAAAAGCTCAGGATAAATGTGACCACCGGATTCTCGACGTCGAACCGCATGCTCACCGAGGCGGCGAAGTATCCCACCAAAGTCTTCACAATTCCGAACATCCCGATGGGTTGGTTAGACAGCGAATCTTGCACTAAGCCAATGGACATTCCGTAGAACACGGCCTGTACGGGACTGCGGCGGTTCAGGGCGAAATAGACCGTAATTAATAGCGGCAGTTCCAGATAAGAGAGGAACGAAAGGAAGCGCGGGACGTAAACCTGCGACAACACCGCGAGCAGCGGTATCACGATCAGCCAACCGAAGCGCAAGGCGCTAGGCGATTCCTTACGAACCGGCTTGTCCAGCAGGCGCTCGCTATATTCGGTCATGGATTCGACGGCGGCTGGGGTCTGGCCGCGGCCGGTTTCTGGGTTGCCGGAGGCGGTGAACTCTGTGTGGGAGCCGCGGGCCGCGCGCCTGCAGGCGGAGGCGCGGCGTCCGGATCGGCGTCGGTTGGGTCGGTTACCAGAATCGGAGCCGTCGGCCTAGGCTTAGGCTTGGGCGCATCCGCGGTTTGAGGTGCTTTAGGGGCCGCTGGTTTAGGTGCCGGCATATTGGCCGGTCCCGGCGCCGCAGTGGGCGGTGCAGTCGGCGGCCGGTTGGGATCCGCGCTGGGCAGCGCGGGGATCGCCGGCGCTCCGGATGCTGGTTTGGCGCTCGAAGCCGCCGGAGCGGCTGCCCGAATTCCGGGGATCTTCGTGAAGTCCGGAGGCTTCGATCCAGGAATGCCTTCTCCAAAAGTGTGGTTCTGCGCCTGCCCCGCCTCTTTATATTGTTGCTTCAGCCGGTCAGCATCCGTGACCAGCGCAGCCGGGAGGTCGCCCACCTTCGTTCCATTCTCATCGGCGGGCGGTTGCAGAATCTTATAGCCGGGCGACGCGACCTCGCCATCGGGTATCTCCTGATGCACGCCCTGCAGCACGATCAGAACTTCTTCCGGACCGCCCTGCATGCCACTGGGCGTGACGTAAATTTCCTTGAACGTTTTGCCGTTGCGCACCGCGCTCGCGCGTCCCACCGGGAAACCGCGCGGGAAGATCCGATCGTCCCCGGAGGTGAAAAACATTTCGCCCGAATCCACCGGCTCTTCGTTCTGCACGTAATCGATCAGGCACTCGCTGTGGCCTTGGCCCTTCAGCGTGCCGCGCACGTGATTTTTCTGCGAAACTACGCCCGCCGCGAAGGTTGGGTCGGTGATCAGCATCACCAGCGAGGCCGTAGGATAGGCATCCACCACCTTTCCGACGATGCCGTCAGGCGTAACCACTGCCATGCCGCTCTCGATGCCGCTCGCCGACCCGCGATCGACGAACACGACTTTGGAGTTGGAGCCCGTGCCGTTGCCGATAATGCGCGCGGCAACGGTTTTGGACTGGCTGTGGGCCTGAAACACGCTGAGAGCCTGCGCGCGGTCGGCGGTGGAGAGCTCAGTTTTCAAATACTGATTCTCCATTTTCAGCTCGCCGTTTTCGTGCTTCAGTTTTTCGTTCTCGTTCTTAACGCCCAGCAGAACGAAATAGTCTTCTACAAAACCCCAGGTATGGGCGCGAACGACTTCCAAAACCTGCTCGACCGGCGTAACGGCCGTGACGGCCCAGACGCGAATCAGCGGTACGTCTTTATTGCTTTTGACCTGATAGGCAATCAGCAGCAACTGCCCCACGATCGCAATCAGCAGGACCGTGATGTTGCGGTAGCGGCTGAGGAAGAAGTCCATAGTTACATCGCGTCTACCGGCAGTGGAAAGACGTTTACTCGATAGCGACTCTTCGCAGCAGTTTGAAATCGGTCAGCATTTTGCCGGTTCCCAGAACCACGCTCGCCAGTGGATCTTCGGCGATGGAGACAGGCAAACCTGTTTCTTCACGGATACGCTTATCTAAATTCTTCAACATCGCGCCGCCGCCCGTCAAAACGATGCCGCGGTCGCTGATATCGGCGCTTAATTCCGGCGGCGTTCGCTCCAGCGCCACGCGGATCGCATTCATAATAGTGGCCACACACTCCGATAATGCTTCTCGAATTTCGCTGTCGTCGATGGTCTGGGTTTTAGGCACGCCCTCAATGAGATTGCGGCCCTTAATTTCCATCGTCAGCGGCTTGTCCAAAGGATAGGCCGAGCCGATCTGAATCTTGATTGCTTCACCGGTGCGCTCGCCGATCAGCAGGTTGTACTTGCGCTTGAGGTACTGCATGATGGCGTCGTCCATCTGGTTTCCGGCTACGCGGACGGAGCGGGAATACACGATGCCCGATAGCGAGATCACCGCTACGTCAGTGGTTCCGCCGCCGATATCCACCACCATGTTGCCGGACGGCTCGGTTACCGGAAGTCCGGCGCCGATCGCCGCCACCATAGCCTGTTCGACCAGATGCACCTCGCTGGCCTTCGCTCGATAAGCGGAATCGATGACCGCGCGCTTTTCCACCTGGGTAATCTCGCTGGGCACGCCGATAACGATCCGGGGATGTACCAGCACCTTACGCCCATGTGCCTTAAGGATGAAGTAGTTGAGCATGCGTTCGGTCACCTTGAAGTCGGCGATGACGCCGTCCTTCATGGGCCGTATGGCGACAATATTGCCGGGCGTGCGGCCCAGCATATCTTTCGCTTCTTTGCCGACCGCCTCCACTTCGCCGTTGGTTTTATTGATTGCGACGATTGAAGGCTCATTGACAACAATGCCCTTGCCCTTGGCGTAGACCAGCGTGTTGGCGGTTCCAAGATCGATGGCAAGATCGGAAGAAAACAAGCTAAACAACGAGCGGACGTTCATGACAGATAGTCGTCGGGCTCCTTCGGTATTGCCTGGGTTAGGCTACACCCATCCATCGGCATTTCAGAGGAATAGCGGGAGGTCTTGCAGTCATCCCAAGCGTAACATATTGCATGGCTCGCTGGGGGCGAAATTTCGTCGGCGTTTCCGCCACGTTAGCAGCGCATAAAACGCTAGGTGACGCACTGGGCGGCGCCCGAGCCGGAACCCTGTCCGACACCAAACACGGCGCCCGCGTGGGAAAATTGAAGCGCGATGTTGACGCGGCGATCGGTTGTTCTGGCCGGACTAGTTTCTGCGGCCTCCTGTATGCGGCGGAAGGCCAAGGGCTTTTCAGGGTATGCCTTCATCGCCAACCAGGAGGGCGGGGCGGTGGCTGCCGTGGACCTGGAAGCTTTCGCGGTAGCGCGCCACATCCGCGTTGACGGCGCCCCGACCGCAGTAGTGGCGCGGCCGGATCATGGACGCGTGTACGCTCTGACCCCCGCCAACGGCTCCGTGCATGAGATCCGTACGGACAATCTGATGTTAGCGGGCAAAATCTCGCTGGCGCAGTCGGCTCTGACGATGCGCGCCGCCGGTAACGCGGTTTACGTGCTGTGCCAGGAACCGCGCCAACTGGTGGCGCTCGCGCTCGATCCCATGCGCATCCATTGGAAGCTGCCGCTCCCCGCGGTCCCCGTCGATTTCGAAATCTCTCCCGATGGGGCAACGCTGGCCATCAGCTACGGCGCCGCTCGCGCGATCTCGTTTATCGATCTCGCGCGCCGCACTGCCTTCCCCTTGGTTCCCGCGCCCGGCGATATTGGCCTGGTTCGTTTCCAGTCGGATTCACGGCAACTTATCGCCGCGAACGTGAGCGAGCGCATGTTGTCGGTCTATCACGTGCCGACGCGCAAGCTGGCGGTCAATCTGCCGCTCTCGGTGCGCCCCGATCATATGTGCTTTAAACCCGATGGCGGCGAGTTGTTCGTGACCGGGGACGGTATGGACGCGGTGGTTGTGGTGCAACCTTATTACACGCCCCAGATCGACAAAACAGTGCTGGCGGGCCACAATCCCGGTGCGATGGCCGCGTCCGGTGTGGCGGGCTCCAATACCGGTTATCTCTTCGTTGCCAATCCCGACTCGGGCGACGTGAGCATCTTGGATCTGGTAACCAAGAACGTGGTGGCGATCACTCCGGTCGGGACGCGGCCCTCGTTCATCACCATCACTCCAGACGATCAGTACGCCTTGGTTCTGAATCAGGTTTCCGGCGATATGGCGGTGATTCGAATCCCGAACGTCGAGCGCGCAGTCAGCGAGCAGCGGCGCTGGAAGAAGGCGCCCTTGTTCATGCTGATTCCCGTTGGCTCGAAGCCGGTAAGTGCGGCCATTGTGAGCATTTAGGCCGCGGCAGGGAGCTCTAACTGGCGGCGTAATAGCCGTCGCGCGTCTGAATATTCACTCCGTCGCGTTTCACCGCCAGGTGGATCCTTCGATAGCCTGGTCCGGCGGCCGCGTGGTCGGGCGTGTAGCCCAGGCTGTACTGGTTGCGCAGCTCTTCCTGAAGCTGGGCGTAAATGGCGTCGATCGGCTCCTTTTCCGATACATCGAAGGAAGCGCCGCCAGTCGGCTGGCAGAGCCGCTGCAATATCTTCTTGCCATCGAGGCGGTCTCCGTAGACGTAAGGCGGAGGGGCGCCGCGGCCGGACATCCCGCCGCGCCGCCGTCCGAAGTTGTACCCGTCCGGATCGGCGATGCGGATGCCGTAGACCAGCGTATCCGCCATTTGGGCCGCTTCCACCGCACGAGCGAGGGGCACCTTGCTGCCGTTGTCCACGCCATCGGTCAGCAGGACCAGCGCTTTGCGCCCGGACTGCTTTTTCATGACCTCATCGGAAGCCAGCAAGACCGCGTCGTAGAGCGACGTGCCGCCTCCTCCGCCGCGGCGCCCGCCGCCGTACCCGCCGCGCCTTCCGCCGCCCCATTGACCGGACGGCCGCTGCGGCTGGGACTGCTCCAATTCGGCCAGCGCGTTCTCCAGCTTCTTGCGCGATGAAGTCAGGTCTTGCAACAGCTCGACCTCGCGATCGAAGTGGATCACGAACGCCTGGTCTTTCTGCTGTAGCACTTGGTCAAGAAAACGATAACTTGCGGTGCGTTCTTCGCCCAGGACCCGGCGCATGCTGCCGCTCGTGTCCACCAGCAATCCTAAGGTGAGCGGAAGATTCGATTCGCGCGAGAAATACCGGATGACCTGCGGCCTGCCGTCCTCCTCCAGCACGAAGTCGTCCTGGTTCAAATCGCGTACGATTCTGCCTTGCTTGTCGCGCACCGTCGCGAAGAGGTTCACCACGCGTACGTCGGCGGTAAACGTGGTGTCCCTGGCATCCTGCGCCGGCAACAACCGTGTGGCGGCCGGCCCAGCCACGGCTGAGATCAAAAACGCGCGTCTGGAAAACGAGGCTGGCATCGCCTGAAAAGATGCGTTTCCGGACAGGCCGGTTACCGAGGAATAAACCCGTGTTGCTTCAACTGGTTTCGAGCGACAGGCCCACACCCGCTCCCTATTTGATGCCGATAACCATAGAATCGGGACCGGCCAAGTGTTGCACTTGCGTCTCGCGGAATCCCGCATCGCGCATCCAGCCCTGGCAATCGGCGCCGGTATAGTCGAATCCCCCAGGAGTCTCGATGAGCATGTTCAAGCTCATCATCAGCCCAAAGGCGTTCCTGGAGCGCTCATCGTCAATGATCGACTCAAAAACAATCAGCGCGCCGCCCTCGGGCACTGCAGCGTAACCTTTTTCGACCAGCATCCGCTTGGTGTCCAGGTCCCAATCGTGCAAAATGTGCCCCATGATGACCACATCGGCCTTGGGGAATTGATCCTCAAAGAAGTTGCCTCCAACAAAACGCAGACGCTGTGATAGGCCGAGTTCCGCAATATATTCGTCAAAAATCGGCCCGGCCTCGGCGAGATCGAAACCCACACCGCTTAGGTGGGGATGAGCCAGCGATATCTGCGCCGCCGTGTCGCCTTGGGCGGTGCCGATATCGACAAAAGTGCGGTAGGATTTCCAGGAGAATTTTGCCGCGATCGCTCGGGCGGCCGCGCGGCTGATCCCGCTCATGGCCGCCAGAAACTGCCGCAGGCGCGCCGGATCCGCGTACAAAGTTTCAAACAGCGGGGCGCCGCCGGTTCGAAGCTCGTTTTGCGGCTTGCCCGTGCGCAACGCTTCGGTGAGGTGTCCCCAGAACGGATACAAGCGGTGATTTGCCATCTCGAGCAAACCGCCTATGTAGGAGGGCTTCCGTTTGTCTAAATACAAATCCGTAGCCGCCGTGTTGTGGTATTTCCCGTCGCGCCGTTCCAGGAAGCCTAGTGCCACCAATGCATCCAGAAAATCTCGCGCCGCGCGGGGATGTAGCCCCACGCGGGCTCGTAACTTCTCCAGGTCTTCCGGACCGTGTCCCAGTTCGGTGAAGAGTTCCATCTCAACTGCGCTGAGCAAGATTTTGGAAGGCCAGAAGCCCAGGCCGACCTGGAGAATCTGTTCCGGTGTTGGGTGCTCGTGCATGATCGTCGAGTGAGTATAGCACGCGACCCGCGCGCTGCATGCGGTTCGGACAGCAAACACAAGCATTCCTGATAAAGTAGACCGTCGCACCGTCGCGAAATCTACTCCAGCGCTCAGGTGCAAAACAAGTCATTTCGGGCCAGGTCGCCAATAAGCGCTCGGCGCGTTCAGAGATCGCGGTGAGCGCTTTGAAAGCGGCCATAACCGGCGGAGCGGGGGCACAGCGACTGATGCATCTGCACACCCGGGACAGTGCTTCTCTTAGGGGCAATACGCAGACATCATCACTATCGTGCAACAGCGCCGAGATATTTATCGAACCAGTCCAAAGTTTCACGAACAACTCGCGGCCTATCGTCCGCCAGTACTCCGTGTGCGGTGCTCAGTTGAACGTATCGTTTCTGATTGGCTGGCGTTGCGAACAGATCAAACATCGGTTTCTGCGCAATGTCTGGTGGGAAAATATTGTCAAAAGTGCCGTTGATCATCAGCACGGGCACCTTGACTCTTGCCGCGAATGGTGCCTGATTGACCTCTGGCATGAGAGGGGCAGACAGGAGGTTACGAAGTACGACCAGCCCTCCATCGTGCAATACAGCCGCGCGAAAGCGGGAATCCACCGCAACCACCAAGGGGCCGTAAGCAGCTCCCAAACTCGTTCCCAAATATCCCACACGAGTGGCATCAAGATCGGGCCGGCTTGAGATAAAATCAACGGCGCGCTGAGCATCCTGAACTCTACGAACTATAAGTTGCTTAAAAACTACCTCGGCCGTGGGTGCCGGAGGAAATTCGCGGGTCCGCTCGTATGTCCCCTCGTAGATCGGAAAGACGATCGCACGCCCGCTACGAAGGAGATAGTTGAAAATGTTGACGTTCGCTGAAAATACATCCAAGTACTCAGCGACCTGAGGCGGAAAATATACAATTGTCTGGTACGGAGGGCGAGCATTCTTGGGAAGATAAACGTACGTTGGTATCCGGGTGTTAGGGTATGCGGAAACAAAACTAACCTTTTCAACCCTCCAATCCGCTTCCTCTCGGGTAGGGGCCTCTGTTCTGATATCAAGATCAACTGGATCGTACGCGAAAGAATCGCGGTAACCCTGAAAAGCCTCATCTGAGACTGGCTTTGGAACGTCTAGGACGCGAATCGTCTTAGGCGCCAGCGCGGCAGCGTCGAGCGGTTGGCGTGGTCGAACACAACGAAAACCATTACCCACCGAGCGATCGAATGGGGAGAGTACCCGCAGCTTCGTGGCTTGATGAACCGGGTCAGAAAAATCTCCGCCTAAGATAAAGCGCAGTCCAGATTCGTTCTGGTTCCAACACCACTCCTTAACGTTTCCGGCCATATCGCGAGTATTGTAGTTTCCGGTGCCCGGATAGGTTCCGGCAGGTACGGGTCCTTTTCCAGAGAAATTGCTCAAGGGTGCCGCGTACTCAATGTTCCAAAACGCAGCTTGAATCCAGTGGGCTAAAGTAGGCAACTTCTTTCCGGCGAACTCCGCGTAAGCGGCCGCTTCGTACCAGCTCACGCCATTCACTGGATCACCTGCGTGCCCCTCGGGGAAGGTTCCTACCTCCCAGGTCGCCGGCGCCGGCCGGCCAGATTTATCTCTGAACTCTTCCATGGCGTCCTTCCACGATATTGCACGCCCGTCCTTAATGAACGGTTCTTTCCAGAATTCGGCTTTTTCGTACCCACCCGCATCCACAAACTTCTTGTATTCGGCGTTCGTGACTTCGTCACGGTCGATATAAAAACCGCCCGCCACTGACCCTAGGGGCGGTAACCCGTTGGCCAAAACTATACCGCCCCGAGTGGCAGGGGCCTGAACGGGTACCATGCCTTGCGGGGTCGAGCCGCGCGGGTCTAAACGAAAATGCAAAGAAGGACGCTTGGGTGGAAAAGCTCGGACGATCGCCCCACCGTATGCGGGTTCATAGCCGTCCTTTTCGGCCTTAATCAGAAACTTCCAGCTATATGGTATCGGTAGATTCTGAAGTGGACTCTGGCCCGCGAACAGCCAGGCCGAATCAGGTGAGCCATACGCTTTGTAATATATCCTCGCGCCCGCAGGTTCCGTGGTGACATCGATAAACCTTGCGATATCAGCCCATATGCGTCGGAAGTCAGGGTCGTCCGCTACATACGGTTGAATTTTTCGGCCAAGGACAACTGCTTGAAACGAGTCACCGGCCGATACTAAGCGCCCGATTTCGGCTATCGATCGTTTCGAGCGCGGAACAGGGCCAAGAAGAGTACGCCAAAGGACTCCGAATAACAGTGCGACAGTAACGACGGTTGCAATCGCGAACCAGGGCCATCGTCTCTGAAATGCGGCGGCGCGCGGTGTAGCGGCCGCACTATGCTTCGTCAGCGCCGCGACAACCTCAATTGATCGAGGACGTTTTTCACGATTTTTTTCCAGGCTCGCTGAAACGATTCCAGCGAGTTCTCGCGGTGCCTTAATCGGAGCGGGCGATTCAGCGATTATCGCCAATAACGTCCTCATTTGAGAGTCACCCTGGAAAGGCTTGCGTCCGGATAGCATCTCGTAAAATACAACTCCTAATGAAAAAATGTCGCTTCGTGCGTCTGCAGGCTTTCCTTCTGCCTGCTCTGGTGACATATAGAATGGCGTGCCTACGACGATTCCGCCTTCTGTGCCAGCACTGGTCATCGTTGCTGCTTCGGGGCCAACTTGCGTTTCCTGCTTTGCTAAACCAAAATCAACGATTTTCGTGATTCCGTCGGAGGAGATTAAGATGTTGGCAGGCTTGATGTCCCGGTGCGTAATGCCTGCGGCATGAGCCGCCGCAAGAGCCTTCGCAATCTGCAACGTATAGTTTACGGCCTGTTCCACCGGCAGTCCGTTTGGGTTGATGAGTTCGCTGAGTGGGCGACCTTCAACATATTCCATGACAATGAAGTCGGTCTCGCCAGCGTGGCCTATTTCGTGAATTGTCACGATGTTGGGATGGTTCAATGCCGACGCTGCGCGGGCTTCGTTGAGAAAACGGCGCTTCCGATCTGGGTCCGCTTCATAGTTCGAAGGCAACACTTTGATTGCTACTAGTCGGCCAAGCTCAAGATCACGGGCTTGATAAACGACGCCCATGCCGCCGGCTCCAATTTGCTTGAGGACCTCATAATGCCCAATAATGCTCCCAATCATGATGGTTCTCCGATCTGGAGTCTAGTTCCGGGTTTCTGGAAGTATACACCAGTCGATTGAAAGCAAGCGATGTCTGAAACAGGACCTGTCTGAAACAGGACCTGTCGGGCAGCAAAGCGCCTGGCCGTAACCCTTGCACGCGAAGGAGGTAACCACGCGAGCTTTGCATGTCCCGCAGCGGCTGAGAGAAACTGCCCTTCCGATCCACTACCCGGGCGTGAAAGACGAAAAGATGTCTTCCGATACAGCCGCGCGCCAGCGCGCCATCGACGCTGCTCTGAGTCAGATGGACAAGCAGTTTGGAAAGGGGACCGTGCTGCGTTTGGGTTCGCGGAACGTGTTACCGGTTTCCGTTGTGTCGAGCGGCTCCATCTCCGTGGATTGCGCCTTGGGCGTCGGCGGTTTTCCGCGCGGCCGCGTGGTGGAGATCTTTGGGCCTGAATCCTCCGGCAAGACCACGCTGGCCTTGCAGGTCATCGCGCAGGCTCAGAGCGCGGGTGGAACCGCGGCTTTCATTGACGCCGAGCATGCGCTCGATCCGGCTTATGCGCGCAGACTCGGGGTGGACGTGGACAACCTGATCGTCTCCCAGCCCGATTACGGCGAGCAGGCGCTCGAGATCACGGGTGCTTTGGTGGCTTCCGGTGGAATCGACGTCGCTGTAGTGGACTCGGTGGCGGCGCTGGTCCCTAAGGCCGAGTTGGACGGAGAAATGGGAGATAGCCACATGGGGTTGCAAGCCCGGCTGATGTCCCAGGCGCTCCGAAAGCTGACCGGCACGGTGGCCCGGACCAACACGCTGCTCATTTTCATTAACCAGATACGCGAGAAGATTGGCGTCATGTTCGGTAATCCCGAGACTACCACCGGCGGCCGCGCGCTGAAGTTCTATTCTTCCGTCCGGACCGAAGTGCGGCGGATGGCGTCTCTGAAGGATGGCGAAACCGTTGTGGGGAACCGCACCAAGATCAAGATCGTCAAAAACAAAGTTGCCGCGCCTTTCCGCGAAGCCGAGGTCGACATTTTGTACGGCGAAGGGATCTCGCGCGAAGGCGACCTGCTGGACTTAGGCGTGACCCAGGGCCTGGTGGAGAAAAGCGGATCCTGGTTCAGCTTTGGAGGCGAGCGCATCGGTCAGGGACGCGAGAACGCCCGCGCATTCCTGGCGGCGAACCCGGAGATTCGCGATCGCCTGGATGCCGATCTGCGCCGCCAGCTTCAGCTTGGTGCATCCGCCGGGGAAGATTCGTTTACGCTCAGCCAGACCGCCAAAACCGCGTAGTTCGCGGCTTCCAAAGGTTCCAAGCGCGCCATAAGCCCGATTCATGGGCTCGCGGAAGCGCGATCTGCAAAAAATCTGAGGAAAACCGCAATTTTGTGCTACTCTTCTCTTTACATACGGCCCCGCATCCCGTATGATTTGGTAGGAACAATTTAGTATGGTTATGTTTTAAACGTAACCGCACTGGAGAGTTGGAAGAAGACCAAGAGAGGTACACCAAAAGGAGAAGTGAATGGCAGCAGCAAAGATGACGCAGTCTCAGATCATGAAGGAGTTGGCGACCGTCACCGGAACCAGCACCAAGGTAGCCAAGCAGTTTGTCACCAGTTTCGCCGACCTGGCCGTTAAAGAAACCAAGAAGAATGGCATGTTCGTCATTCCCGGCATCGGCCGCCTGGTCCGTGTCGAGCGCAAGGCGCGCATGGGCCGCAACCCGGCTACCGGCGAAGCAATCAAAATTCCCGCGAAAAAGGTGGTGAAGTTCCGCGTCGCGAAGGCCGTCAAGGACGCCATCGTGCCAAAGAAAAAGTAGCCGTCCGGAACATCCAAAATTGAAACCCCCGCGGATACCGCCGCGGGGGTTTTCGGTTTTTTGGGATGTCGATGTTTGTGGAATGTCTATCTAGGTTTGCTCAACGCGCGAGCAAATCAGGAAGCCTCAGGCCTGCTTCTTTTCGTTGACGTTCTGTTCCTCGCTCTTCAGAGCGTTTTTGAAGTTTTTGATTCCTTCACCCAAACCCTTGGCGACCTCGGGGATCTTCTTTCCGCCAAACAGCAGAACGGCGACTACGAGGATGACCACCAGCTCGGGGAAGCCAATAGATCGGAACATGGGCCTCCTTTACGGGTACAACTCCATTGTAGGGGGGCATACAGGTCCGGGTCAAGCAAGGGTCCGCGGCCCCCTTCGGGAGAGCCTACGCGGCCCGGGGCGGGATTTCTTCCTCTTTGAGCCGCACCGCCCCCTCCTCAGGCTCAACGGTTCGGCCGCGCTGGCGTGCCCAGACCTGCGTCAGCTCAACGCCGAAAAGAAAGATCATGGCCGAATAATAGGTCCATAACAGCAGCAGCGCCAGCGCGCCCGCGGCGCCATAGGCACTCGCCGCGGAGCTGTGGCTCAAATAAAGGCCAATAAGAAACTTCCCGAGAATGAACAACGTCGCGGTGACCATCGCGCCGGCCTTCACGTCCCCCCAGCCGATCCGCGCGTCCGGCAGGATCTTGAACAGGACACCGAACAGCACCATGAAGACGAACCATGAAATTACGATATCCAGCGCGTACATTGACCAGCCCGGGAGTGCGATGCCCGCGCGTCCGGCCAGACCCGTGGCCGCAGTCGCGGTGACCAGCGATACCAGGACTAGGATCGACACGCCGACAAGCAGCAGAAACGAGATGAAGCGCTTTAGCGCCAAGGTTTTCCATCCGGATCCGCGAGGTTTGACCCGCCAAGCCAGGTTCATGGCGGCCTGGAGCTGCGCGAAACTATTGGTGGCGGCGTAAAGCAAGCCTGCGATTCCCAGCACCGTGGCAATGGTCCCGCCGTTAGTGCTCTGGGAAGCGCTACGAACCATCCCTTCCACCAGCGTGGCTACACTCGGCCCTACTGTGGAGCCGATCCGCTGTTCGATCTGGCCTTCTACTGCCGCGCGCCCGAGGAAGGAGCCGGCGATAAACAGAACGATCAGCAATACGGAGGGCAACGAAAAAGCTGTGTAGTAGGCCAGCGCTGCGGCCATGGTCGGGCAGTCGTCGTCTGAAAATTCCGACCACGTGGTCTTTAAAATCCTCCACGCGTTCATATCTTCCTCCGTTAACGCGGCCGCCGGGTGCTCAATCCACTCACTTTAGGAGCATCTGACGCGCCATTGTTTTGCGCGAGCCAGCCCCATTTGGAAACGGATTCGCGTTCCAATCTTTGCACTGAAGGTCCTCTCTATCGCAGCGCCTGACCCGGCGGCGCAGGTCGCGGGTTGCGTCGGGTAAAAAGTACGCACCGCGGGTACGCGTGCAGCCCTTCTGTCCGTTACCAGCGCGCTTCGATCCCGCAGGGATCAGGCCACGATCACAACGTTAGGTTTACTCTCCATGCGAACCCCGCCCGGCACAGGTTGCAGTCCGAACACTTGAGGTATGGTCAGAGGCGGCTTGTCGAAGTGGCCGTGGTGCTCGAGCGGGCTCCGGTAGAACACTTTTATTCCGCGGAACTGAATGAGCGGATATGCCGCGCTGCTGGTGATCCGGTTGTACTTGTGGACCTTCATTAGCGGCGTGCCTAAGCCGTCCATGTCGACGACTAATTCGACATTGGGAAATGTCCGCAACGCCGCTTTACCTCGAATCATGACGGGGACGCCGTCGCGAACCGTTGCGTCGCCGAATTGGTGCACGATGAGAATTTTCTTCGTCCTGAGATTTTTCCGGGCGACGAGGGCGTCCAACAGGGCTTGCGCGTCGTTGATCTGACCGGCTGTAACAACGCCTATGGGCGAGCCGGGCAGCGAGCCTCCCGGATAGACATGAAATTCTGGATCGACCGCCACGTGCACGTTCTCGTAATCGAGATAACCTTTGCCGATCATGTGTTGAATCTGGGCAACTGGGTCCGAACGGCCCAGTTGCGTATCGAGCACGACCGTCATGCTGCGCGCCTGAGCGGGCACGATATAGCGTTCGACGAGGTTTTGTGATCCGTCCAGATACTCCAGACAGTCGCCGCGTCCTTTGCATGGCACCGCCAATCCGTAGATCAGATCAATTCCGCTTGCCACCGGCTTTCCGCTGTCCCGGGCAACTTCGCCTACCAGATCGCGCGTGCCCGACTCCAGCGCCGCAAAGTCCGCGTAGCTACCGAGCCGCCCCAGTATCGGCGCGATTCGAAACCCGCGGCCGTAAACGGTGAACAAAGTATGCGTCTCGAGCAAACCCGCCGCCGGCGGCACCCCAGATGCTGCCTTGATGCCCGCGGCTAATCCCACCGCTGCCGTGACGGCAGCCAGCCATTTTGGGAACCCCATGTTCCATCTGGGCTGCAGGTTGGGTTCCAGTGGCACGTGCATCAAACTTTCAAGAGTGTCACGGCGCGTTAACCCCCTTCTTTGAGAGACCCAATCATCCGGCACAGAATGCGCGGACCGAACGCCAAAGCCCAACGGCCGTATAGCTGCCGTAGCGTATAATAGTCTCAGCCCTCCGCAGGTCTGAGGCTCCCGAAGTACTTCATGTTCGATAACTTATCCGATAAGCTGCAGCGCGTTTTCAAAAACCTGCGCGGCGAAGGAAAGCTGACGCCCGAAAACATGGAAGCCGCTCTGCGCGAAATCCGCGTGGCGCTGCTCGAGGCGGACGTCCACTTCCGGGTGGTCAAACAGTTCATCGAAAACATCAAAGAAAAGGCCATGGGCCAGGAGGTGCTGACCGCGCTTTCGCCCACCCAGCAGGTGGTCAAGATTGTCCGCGATGAAATGATACGGACGCTGGGAACCCACACCTCGAAGCTCCGGACAGCGAACGAGCCTCCGACGACGATTTTGATTGTCGGGCTGCAAGGGTCCGGCAAAACCACCACGACGGGAAAGCTTTCGCGCTGGCTGTCCAAGAACGGCCACAATCCACTGATGGTTTCGGTTGACGTTTACCGTCCCGCCGCGCGCCAGCAGCTAGCCGTCATTTCCCGCGATATCAAGCTGCCGATCTATGAAGGCACTCCCGAGGAAACGAAACCGGTGGAGCTGGCTCGGTCCGCACTGCGCGAATCGCGCCAGACTGGGCGCGACATCCTGCTGGTGGATACTGCTGGGCGCCTCCACATCGACGATCAGCTCATGACGGAGTTACAGGAGCTGAAGGAACTGCTCTCGCCCACTGAGATCCTGTTCGTCGCCGACGCGATGACTGGGCAGGACGCAGTCAAATCTGCCGACGAGTTCCATAAGCGCCTCGGGATTACGGGCGTCATCCTGACCAAAATGGATGGCGATGCGCGCGGTGGCGCCGCACTCTCGATCCGCAGCATTACCGGTCAGCCGCTCAAGTTCGTCGGTGTCGGCGAGAAATTCGATGCACTCGAGCCGTTCCATCCCGATCGCGTCGCGCAGCGCATTTTAGGCATGGGCGACATGCTGTCGCTGATCGAAAAAGTCGAAGAGACGCTGGATCAGAAACAGACCGAGGAGATGCAGCGCAAGCTGCTGGACAACGAATTTACGCTCGAGGATTTCCGCGACCAGCTCCGGCAGATCCGGAAATTGGGACCGTTGGAATCGCTGCTCGGCATGATGCCCAATATCGGACCGATCAAGAATCTGAAGGACGTCAAAGTCGACGAGAACGAAATTACCCGCGTTGTGGCGATCATCGATTCGATGACGCCCAAAGAGCGCGCCAACCACATGATTATCAACGGCGCGCGCCGCCGCCGCATTGCCAAAGGCAGCGGAACCAGTGTCCAGGAAGTGAACGCGCTGCTCAAGCAGTACGCGCAAGCGCGTAAAATGATGAAGAGCATTACCGGCGGTGGGTTCCTGGGCAAGCGCCTGGGCAAACTCAAGCTGCCGATGGTACAGTAGGAGAGAAATGTTAATGATCCGACTGGCGCGTTTTGGCGCCAAGAAAAAGCCCAGTTACCGCATAGTTGTCATCGACAAGGAGCGCGCCCGCGATAGCCGCGCCGTGGAAGTGATTGGCACTTACAATCCCATTACCCAGCCTCCCGCGGTGAATCTGAACCATGAGCGTGTTCAGTATTGGCTGAAGGCCGGTGCCCAGCCGTCGGAGACCGTCGGCCGCTTGTTGAAGAACAACCCAGCTGCGGCTTAGGGTTTTATCAGCGTCGCCAAGGCCCAGCTAAACGCTTTCAGCGCGGCGAGAAATACAACCAATACAATCGCGAGTTGGGCTCGGGTCAGGCCGAACAGACCAGCCGCGACGGCTTCAGCAGCCACCGGCGGCGCCCCAGCCTGCGCCTGAACCGGCGCAATTGGCTGCGGAACTTCGCTGTGTACTTCGAATGTTTGATCCGAGGTCTGAAGTTCTGAAGTCTGAGCCGCAGTGGAGGGACTGGGATCCGTCACGGGTGTGATCTTCCGATCGCGCTGTTTTCGCCTCCGGTGTAGCCGGTTCAGGTGGAAAAACACCCATGCCAGAACACCGAAATAAAGCAGGACCAGGTAAGCGCGCGTGAGGAGGGAAAGCTGCGCGAACTGGACAATCGCTTTGTAAGACAGCGCGGCGATGCAGGTTTCCAGCAGGATGATCGAGTACAAGAAGTACTCAACCGCTGCCGCGGTGCGGTTCCTGGAAACCTTGACCTTCATCCGGATGCCTCGCCTTCTGTACGTCATCGGCGGTTTTCACCGCAGACGACATAAGGCGAAGCTCCGAGGGCTGGTGCGGTGTTCGTTGGAGCTGCGCCGATATTCAACGCCGTCCGTGGTCAGGATCTGGCGGGCAACTATTCGCCCCAGCAGCGTTCCAGCATGCGGGTGTATTCGCCGGATGAGTAAAGCTCGAAGGTGAAGTCTTTCGAGTTGAGCGCCTGGAACGCGCACTCGCCTTGCTTCATTGAGAAGATCTGGTCCGCGTAACGGTAGTAATTGCGGACGAAGTCGTCGGAAAGCAGTACGCGCGGCGGCGCGTCCGCGAACATGCAATGCAGGCCCAGCGCGCGACTGAAAATCGCCTGGTAATCGCCGACGCCCCATTTTTTAAGCTTCGTTTGTACCGCGGGCGGGGCGTCTTGGACGAGCAGGTCGGCGAAACTCTGATACGGCAATTGCTGCGGAAACAGTTCCGGGTGGCGGCTCGCCAGTTCGAGGCATTGATCGATCCAACGCGCCAGATCTTTACCCACGTAGAACAGCATACGGAGCTCGGAGTAGCGGCCGTCCAAGAGCACGCGATCGAGGTCCTCGCGGCTGGATTCGCCCGCCGGCAGCAGCCCTTGGAGCTTAAGGCTCGCCCGCGAACTTTCCACTAATTTTCCGGGGCCGCCCGCATCCGCAAAGGGGTGCAGGATCAACGGAGGCAGAATGAATGCGGCGCCGCCCTCGACGGCCGGCGCGGTACCGAAGGAGAATCTGGAAGCCATATCTGGATCCAGTATGGGTACTCACTTGCGTTCGGTCAGTAGTACCTTGGCTACAATTGACTGGTCCCCACGGAGGACCTTGACCAGTACCTCCTGGCCGGGCTTTTTGGCCCTTAGCGCGTACGTAAAATCGTACAAGTTTTGGATCGGCTTGCCGTCGAACTCGATCAAAACGTCACCGGCCTTGAGGCCGGCTTTGGAGGCGGGCGATCCAGGGCGAATATCGGCGAAGCGGACGCCGTTGGGGATCTCAGTGAAATCCGGAATGCTGCCGAAATCGGGGCCATAGCCAGAGCCGCTGCTGGTGCCTGAGTGCGCCGATGCCATATCCGGTTCGCCCTCGGGTTCGGCCACGCGCACGAACTGCGGCCGGGGCGAGCCGTTGGTCAGGTGATCGATTACGTCCGCCACCATATCGAGGAGGCGCACCGCGTCGGGTGCGTCGATCTTATCCCAAGTGTCGGTGGCCTTGTGGTAATCGGCATGAAGGCCGGAGAAGAAGAACAGGACCGGGACTTGCTTGGTGGTAAACGAGGTATGGTCGCTCGACCCGTATCCGCCGCGCTCAGTAATGTCGGCTTCGAAATCGTGCGTATGCGCCATGTCCTTAAGCAAGGGAGCGAAAGTGGTGCCGGTACCCACGCCCCCTACATAGATCTTGTTATCGCGGATGCGGCCGATCATGTCCATATTGATCATCGCGACGGCATTGGACAGCGGCATCAGCGGATGATTGACGTAATAGCTGGACCCAAGCAGTCCCAGCTCCTCGCCTGCGAATGTTAAGAAGAGGATGCCCCGCTTGTGCTTCGGTTCCTGGGAAAACCAGTGCGCCAGCTCCAGGACGCCTGCGGTACCGGAGGCATTGTCATCCGCGCCGGGGTGCACGGTCCCGGCCATCGACGGGTCGAGAGCGAACTGTTCTCCCAGGCCCAGGTGATCATAGTGAGCGCCGACGATGACGTATTCGGGCGTCTCGCCGGGAAGATACGCGCCCACGTTGTGCACCGTTTTCACCTCACGGCGCACATCGACATCCATCTCCAGGTGCAGGCCGGATGGCATGACAAAGGACTCGGGATGCAGGTCTTTGTCTATGGCGGCTTCGATGCCTGAGAGTGTTTTTCCCGTGGGCTTAAGCCAGTAATTCACCACAGCCGCTTTCACCTGGACGAACTCGATACCCGCGTTGGCGGGTCCGGCGGTGCCGCCGAACTTTTCCAACTCGTCGGCATCGTTCGGATGCGCGCCGACGTCGTTAACCAGCAATACTGCTTTGGCGCCGTGCAGCTTGGCGTTAGTCGCCTTGCTGAAGAGCTGAGCATGCGCGGTGTAGACCTTGCCGTCGAAAACACTTTTGTCGTCGAACTCCTGCGGCTCGTGCCGCAGCACGATGACGATCTTGTCTTTGACGTCGAGGCCCGCGTAGTCGTCGTAGTGGTACTCGGGCGCCGTGATGCCGAACCCGGCAAACACTAAGTCGCCCGAAACCTTGCCGGTCTCCGACAGATTGAACGGAACGAAATCGGCGTTAAAGCGGAGGGTCTCTTTATTTGCGCCGTTGGAATAATTGATCTCGTTTCGATCTCCGAGTTTCGCGCTGGTGGTGACTTCGAAATCCTGGTAGTAGCTGTCGCCCGAGATGGGCTGGAGTTTGAGCGAACGGAACTTGTCGCTAATGAATGCGGCGGCTTTTTCCAACTCCGGCGATCCGGTGGCGCGGCCGCGCATATCCTCCGACGCGAGGTACTTCACGTAGCCGATGTATTCTGTAGGGCTCAGCGAGGCGGCGCACAGGCCGCCGGCGAGCAGGGCCAGTAATGGAAGTCGCATCTTACTTATTCAGCGGAGATGGGATTTTGATTTCGCAGCACTTCTCGGCGGTGTCCTGACCGCTGGTCTTCTGGTAATTCAGCTCGCCTTCGATGATCTGCTGCATGTTCGGCCAAGGATAGGCGCCGACCAGGCGGCGGCCGTTCAAAAAGGTGGTGGGGGTGCCATCAATCCGCAGCGATCTTCCTTCCGCAATCGAGGCGTTTACTTCGGCTTCGGTGGCGTTGGATTCCAGGCAGCGGCCGAGCTGCATGCCATCCAGGTTCGGAACGGTCTTGGCGAAGTCGGTCACCTGGGTTTTGAAGTTGTCGAACGTTATTTCAGCCTGGTGAGCATAAATCCAGTCGAAGTACTTCCAGAAAGCGTTGGGATCCTGGCGGAAAACACAGCGTCCGGCGATGGCGGCGGGTTTGGCCCAAGGATGAATCTGCTCGAGCGGGAAATCCTTGAAATAGACGCGCACCTGGTTGGGGAACGATGCCGTGAGACTCTGACGGATGGTCTGTGCCTCCATTTTGCAATCGGGGCACTCGAAATCGCCATACATGACCATGGTCACGGGAGCACCGGGCGTGCCGAAACTGGGCGACTGATCGGTTTTGATCTTCGCGAGATCTTCGTGGAAGGGGTTCTGATTGATGTCGTAGAGCGTGCCGCGCAGGACGGTCTTGCCGTCTTTGGACACATAGAACGTCTCGTCCTGGCTGCGGGTGCCGTACGTGAAGTGGACTTCGACCCGTTGCAGGCCGGCGGGCGCCGGCACCGGGTCGTCGATCTTGACCTGGACTTCGGGAATGACCGCGAGCAGATGGCGGACGTAGGCTTCGAAGGTCGGCTTATCCAACGCGGATTTCGGTTTGTCCTGGGCAGGCAGCAAGCCGAGGCTGAGAGCGGCGGCGAGGATGGCAAAACGCATACTTCGATTGTAGCTGACGAGTTGTCGAATATCGGGGGCGTATCGCGGCTTTTAGGCGCCGATTCAACGCTCCGGCAGCGGACAGAATTTCCCTTTCGAGAACCCCTCGGCCTCGATGGCGAAGGTGCGGTTAAAACGGGCGCGGTAGTTTTCCCAAGCGATGGCGGAGTTTAGCTCCACCAATTCTCGCTCGGAGAAATGTTTGCGAAGAGCTTCGAAGAGGTCGTCCGGCACATCGGCCGGCGTCCGGCTGAGCGCCACGGTCAGCCGGAGCACGAGCTTTTCTTGTTCATTGAAATGCGGGCTGGTCTCGAAACGCGCCAGATCGAGAAGCTGCTCTTCGGTGATGCCCGCTTTTCTGCCGACCGCAGAATGAATGTCAATTCAAAACGGGCAGCCGACCATCGCGGCGACTTTGATTTGCGCGAGTTCTTTCAGGATTGCGGGCACGGTTTGGGAGGCGGCAACGTGCATGTCCATCCTCCCGGACAACTCCAGCAGTTTCGGATCGTGCGCGCGGATGCGCACACCGAGGGGAAGGCGCTTCAGTTTGCGCTTGACGAACCAAAAGATCAGTCGTGTTTTGAGCCCTGCTTCTTGATCGGATACGCCCTGGGCACGGTTGGTAGAGGACGTGATTTGCGGTGCCATGCAGGAATCAGCATAGCTGCACCCGCGGTAGTCTCGCTAGGGCCACTTTGAGGCAAGTGAGTTGGACCACTTTGGCCGGATGAGGGCGTATTTGGGTTTGCGCTCGGATTGGATTCGATGGCTTCGGTGAGCTCAGCCGGAACGGCTCCTGGCGTTGGATCCGGCGAGCAAGCCGCCGATCGAATGCGGCTCGATTGAGGCGGGGAAGCCGAGGGCGGGGATGGCTGGCAAACGCACGCGGATCAAGGCAGCGGGAATCAGAGGCCATGGTGTTTGAGGTAGGAGGCCTGGAGCCTGGGATCCACATTGAAGCGGCAATAGCCCATGTGGCGGGCCTCGTTTTGACGCATCATGCGCTGGGCCGCGAGCTCGACTTGCTCTTTTGTTAAAACGAAGCCATCGTCGGCAGGCTCCCAGGGTTGTCCTTTGTGCTTATGGAGTTGCAGCAGGGCGGCGGCATCTT
>Ga0209062_1000971_pt1 | contig 61328 bp, 64 predicted proteins | sample Coa_R2_2_FD_187158 | JGI IMG/M metagenome (GOLD analysis project Ga0209062, IMG submission 187158) | Surface soil microbial communities from Centralia Pennsylvania, which are recovering from an underground coalmine fire - Coalmine... | ecosystem: Environmental > Terrestrial > Soil > Unclassified... | reverse complement strand
GCGCCGGCGGGCGCCCGGCGAGAAGCGCAGGGCAGTCGAGCCAACCGGACGTTGGCGAGACCGTCATGCCGGCGCAATGGTTTTGGCTACTTTTGCCGAAACAAAAGTAGCCCGCTCGCCTTGGAGGCGAGCGGAAAAAGACATGGATGTCGAAGTTTCGGATTCAAAAGCGCGACCTCCGACGACACAGTCACGGGATCCGGCTTGCGTCGGAACGACGTCCAAACAAAACGGGCGCCATTGGCGCCCGTTCGATCACATCCCGAATGCGCTCGCGCGAGGTCATTCCTCCGCGATCACCTTCACCTTGACGGTCGCCTGCACATCGGCGTGCAGGGCGAGGTGCACTTCGTATTCGCCGAGGTTGCGCAGCGGGCCTTCGCCCAGGATCACTTCGCTCTTTTCCAGTTCCAGGCCTTGGGCGCTGAAGGCTTCGGCGATTTCGCGCGGACCGACCGAGCCGTAGAGCTTGCCTTCCGGGCTGGCGTTGGCCTTGATGGTGGCCTCGGCGCCTTCAAACTTGGCTGCACGCGCCTGCGCGGCGGACAACAGTTCGTTCGACTTGGCTTCGTACTCGGCGCGGCGCTTTTCGAACTCCGCGACATTGGCTTCGGTGGCGGGCACGGCCTTGCCGCGCGGCACCAGATAATTGCGGCCGTAACCGGGCTTGACCTTGACCTTGTCGCCGAGGCCGCCCAGGTTTTTCACTTTCTCGAGAAGGATGAGTTCCATTGAAATCTCCGATTCGTTAGCGCCGGGACTTCGCCCGACGCAACCGGTGTGGTTGTCCGAATGCTCGTCGCTTGGTTCGCCCCATCCTGCCTGCGGCCATCTTCCCCGCAAGCGGAGCTAAGGAATCAATGGACGACCAAACGTTGTCGATCAAACAAAATGGTTATCGCTGTAAGGCAGCAACGCCAGGAACCGCGCGCGGTTCACCGCGTCGGCGAGCTGGCGCTGATAGCGCGCCTTGGTGCCGGTGATGCGGCTTGGCACGATCTTGCCTGTCTCGGTGATGTACTGGCGCAGGACGTTGAGATCCTTGTAGTCGATCTGCTTCACGCCCTCGGCGGTGAAGCGGCAGAACTTCTTGCGGCGGAAGAATTTGGACATATCGATATCTCCGGATTCGGGGCTCGCTTACGCGGCTTCTTCGCGGTCGGCAAAGGCGTCCCCGCCGAAGCCTTCCTCATCGCGGCGACGCGGCGACTTCTCGTCCTTGTCCTTGGCCTTCATGATCGGCGAAGGTTCGGTTTCGGCTGCATCCATCTTCATCACCAGGTGGCGCAGCACCGCATCGTTGAAGCGGAAACCGGAAACCAGTTCATCGAGCGCCTTCTGCCCACACTCGATGTTCATCAGCGCGTAGTGCGCCTTGGCCAGATGCTGGATGGGATAGGCGAGCTGTCGGCGGCCCCAGTCCTCGACGCGGTGGACCTTGCCGCCATCGGCCTCGACCAGCGCCTTGTAGCGTTCGAGCATGCCGGGCACCTGCTCGCTCTGGTCCGGGTGGACCAGGAACACGATCTCGTAGTGACGCATTGTTTTTCCTCTCGGGTGTCGCCCTGGCTCGCGCCGAGGCAGGCAGCCTCCCGACCGGAAGCCGGCGGTGAGGCAAGGGTCTTCGCTCGCATAAATCGCGGGCGAAAGAGGCGGAATTTTAAGGGGTAACCTGCTGAAACCGCAAGCGTGTCAAACCGGCGCGTCGACCGTGAAGCTCTCGCCGCAACCGCACTGGCCGGTCGCATTGGGATTGTGAAAGACGAACGAGGCATTCAAGCCCTGCCGTTCGAAATCGATTCGCGTGCCGTCCACGAACGGCAGCGACTTGGGATCGACGACCACCTTCACCCCTTCCAGATCGAACACGCGGTCCTCGGCCGCGATGGCGTCGGTCAGGTCAACGGTGTAGCCGAATCCGGAGCAACCGGTCTTCCGGATGCCGAAGCGCACACCGGCGGCGTGCGGGTGCTTCGCGAGGTATTCGCGCATGCGCGCGGCGGCGGATTCGGTGAGTTGGATGGCCATCGACATTCGGGTTGCGCGACTCGATAACAGGATACACCGGTTGCCTGCACGCAGGCTCCTACAAGGATGCACGCTTCGCTATCATCGCCGGCTCACACTCTTGATGCGGCACAGACCACAAGGTTTCAAGATGGCCGACGGCAAGGCGATCACGATCAGGCAGGCGCTCACGGGCGAGCACGCGGGTACGCGCATCACGGTGCGCGGCTGGGTGCGCACGCGGCGCGATTCCAAGGCCGGGCTGTCGTTTGTGAATCTCTCCGACGGTTCCTGCTTCGACACCTTGCAGATCGTCGCGCCCGCGTCTTTGCCGAATTACGCCAACGAAGTGCAGCGCCTGACGGCCGGCGCCGCAATCGTCGCACACGGTGCGCTGGTTCCATCGCAAGGCAAGGGGCAAGCGTTCGAGTTGCAGGCCGATGCGATCGAAGTGCTCGGTCTCGTGGACGATCCGGAAACCTATCCGATCCAGCCGAAACAGCATTCGCCGGAATTCCTGCGCGAAGTGGCGCACCTGCGCCCGCGTACCAACCTATTCGGCGCGATTTCGCGCGTGCGCCACACAATGATGATGGCGATTCATCGTCATCTGACCAGCGAAGGCTTTTTCTGGGTCAACACGCCGATCATCACCACATCCGATGCCGAAGGCGCCGGTGACATGTTCCGCGTCTCCACGCTCGACCTCGCCCACCTGCCCCGCGACGACACGGGCGCAATCGATTTCCGCAAGGATTTCTTCGCGCGCGAAGCGTTTCTCACGGTGTCGGGACAATTGAATGTCGAGGCGTATTGCCTGGCGTTGAGCAAGGTTTATACCTTCGGGCCGACTTTTCGCGCCGAAAACTCCAACACGCCGCGGCATCTGGCCGAGTTCTGGATGATCGAGCCGGAAATCGCGTTCGCCGATTTGAACGACGACGCCGATTGCGCCGAGCGATTCCTGAAGGCGATCTTCAAGGCCGTGCTGGAAGAGCGCGCCGATGACATGGCGTTCTTCGCCGAGCGTGTGCAGAAGGATGCGATCACGCGGCTGGAGAAGTTCATCGCCGCGCCGTTCGAGCGCATCGATTACACCGATGCCATCGCGATCCTCAAGAGCGCGAAACAGAAATTCGAGTTCGCGGTCGAATGGGGGGTGGATCTTCAAACCGAACACGAACGCTATCTGGCGGAACAACACGTCGGCCGCCCGGTCGTAGTGATGAACTACCCGGAGAGAATCAAGGCGTTCTACATGCGCTTGAACGACGACGAGAAGACGGTCGCGGCGATGGACGTGCTGGCGCCGGGCATCGGCGAGATCATCGGCGGTTCGCAACGCGAAGAGCGGCTGGATTATCTCGATCGCCGCATGGCGCAGTTCGGTCTGGATCCCGCGCACTACCAGTGGTATCGCGACCTGCGCCGCTATGGCACCGTGCCGCACGCGGGTTTCGGATTGGGTTTCGAGCGACTGCTGGTTTACGTGTGCGGCTTGTCCAACATCCGCGACGCAATCCCCTACCCGCGCGCGCCGGGACACGCGGAATTTTGAACCCTCCGTCATTCCGGGGCTGCGCCAGCAGCGCAGAACCGGACTGCGAAGGCAGGACGCCGAAGCGAACATCGGCGTAGCCGATGGCCAGAAAGGCGAGCCGCAGGACGCGGCGAGTAATCCTGTGCCTTTGACTTCGGCTAGAAGAAAAATTCACTGAATTCCTCCTTGCGCGGAAATGACGAACACAACGTCCAACACCAGATGAGATCCGTGTTTTTCAGGTCGCTTCAATCCACGCTGGTACTCGCGTTGATGGTACTGCTCGCCGCCTGCGCGCATTCGGTCAAACTGCCGCTGGTGCCGATGGCATTGCCTTCGCTCGCGGCGGCGACGCCGCCTTCGCGCGACGACGCGACCAAGAAATTGGAAGCGGCTACGCCCTGCTGCAAGGCGTGGAGCGAGTTGCCGTTCAAGGATGCGCTGCCGGACAAGCCGAAGGATTATTTGTTCGACGCCAACAGTCCGGTGGCCGACATTGACGGCCAGCGCACGCACTTTTTGACCTTCGTGCTGCCACCATACGAGAAGCCTTATCGCGTGCTGTTCAAGGCCGAACCCTCCGCACGTTACCTGCAATCGAGCTATCTCTTCGCGCCCACCGTCACTCTGCTCGATGCGCAATTCGAGCCGCTTCGCAGCGAAGACGTGAAGCTGTGCGAATACATCGGCTGGCGGCCGACGTTGTCGGGCGCGTTCGGCAGCTTCACCATCGATGATGTGCAAGCAAAATATCTGGTCGTCACCACTTCGCCCGCGCAGTTGAAAGCGAGTACGTACTGGGAACAGTCGCCGGCGGGATTCACTTCGGATGTGTCCTCGCCCCCGGCCAGCTCCGGCAGTTTCTCGATCCCGCATGGGCCGGACGGCCCCTTGAGCGTCGGACGGCTGACCAGCGGCTATGAGAACGCGGTGGATAATGCAATTTGCGCCAAGCCGAAATCGGGGACGGGGCTGCTGCCGCAGTTGCGCCAATCGATGCACAACATGCTGCGCTGAAGGAGACATCGATGGATCTGGACTTGACCGGCCGTCACGCGCTGGTGTGCGGGGCTTCGCAAGGCATCGGCCGCGCCTGCGCAATCGAGCTGGCGCAACTGGGGGCGGACGTCACGTTGCTCGCGCGGCGTGAGGCAGTGCTGCGCGCATTGGCCGACGAGTTGCCGCATACGCATCCGTCGCAGAGACACGGTTTCGTCGTCGCCGACAGCGGCGATACGGAACGCTTGCGTGCACGAGCCGAAGCGCTCGCCGCCGGCGCGCCGGTACATATTCTTGTCAACAACTCCGGTGGTCCGCCGCCCGGGCCGGTGCTGGACGCGCGGGCCGAGGATTTTCTCGATGCCTATCGCAACCACCTGCTCGCCAATCATGTGTTGGCCGAAGCAGTGATCCCGGGTATGCGCGTCGCCGGTTACGGCCGCATCGTCAACATCATTTCCACTTCGGTGAAGGAACCGATCATCGGTCTTGGCGTCTCCAACACCACGCGCTGGGCGGTGGCGAGCTGGGCCAAGACGCTGGCGACGGAATTGGCACCGTTCGGCATCACCGTCAACAACGTGCTGCCCGGCTCAACCAAGACGCCGCGCATCGAGCAGATCGTGGCGACGCGCGCGCAGAAATCCGGGGCCAGCGTGGAAGACACGCAGCACGCGATGGAAACGGAAATCCCGATGCGCCGTTTCGCCGATCCTTCTGAAATCGCCGCCGCAGTCGCATTCCTGTGTTCACCCGCGGCGAGCTACATCACTGGCATCAATGTACCGGTGGATGGCGGACGCACGCGCTCGTTGTAGGAACGCGCTCAGCGCCGCCTTTTGGGGCGCGCGACGGGTGCTGGCAAAACCACTGCACGTCTGTCGCGCGCAGGGCGCACTTCTCCATCTGCGTGATGCGCCGCTTGCGGTAAGCTTGAGCGGATGGCCCCCCTCACCCTCGCCAATCTGATCGACGGGCAATTGCGCGCGCCGTGCACGGGCGCGTATCTGGACGTGTTCGAGCCGGCGACGGGCACGGTGTACGCGCGCTGTCCGGATTCCGACCAGCGCGATGTCGAACTGGCGGTGCAAGCGGCGCAACGTGCCGCGCCCGCCTGGGCCGCGCTCTCCCACGGTGAGCGTGCGAAACATCTGCACCGGCTGGCCGATGCAGTCGAAGCGCGGCTCGATGAGTTCGCTCTCGAGGAATCGCGCGATACCGGCAAGCCGGTGAAGCTCGCGCGCAGCGTGGACATCCCGCGCGCGGTCGCGAACCTGCGCTTCTTCGCCGAGGCGATCACGCAGTGGCCCGGTGAAACCCATGCCGATGCGCGGGCATTCAACTACACGCTGCGGCAACCGCTCGGCGTGGTCGGCTGCATTTCGCCCTGGAATCTGCCGCTGTATCTGTTCACCTGGAAAATCGCGCCCGCGCTGGCGGCAGGAAACGCGGTGGTTGCAAAACCTTCCGAGATCACTCCGTTCACTGCGTTCCGCTTGTCGGAACTGGCGATCGACTGCGGGTTTCCGCGCGGCGTGTTGAACATCGTGCAGGGCACCGGACCCGCCGTTGGCAAAGCCATCGTCGAGCATCCGCACATCAAGGCGATTTCATTCACCGGCTCGACGCGCACCGGCGCGGCGATCGCGGCGCAAGCGGCACAGTCATTCAAGAAGGTTTCGCTGGAGATGGGCGGCAAGAATCCGGCGGTCGTGTTCACGGATGCCGATCTGTCCGAGACCCATCTCGACACCATCGTGCGTTCGGGTTTCTCCAACCAGGGCGAGATCTGCCTGTGCGGATCGCGGCTACTGGTGCAGCGGTCGATTTACGATGAATTCAAGCGGCGTTACCTTGCCAAAGTGCAAGCGCTGCGCGTGGGTGATCCGCAGGACGAACGCAGCGATCTGGGCGCGCTGGTTTCCAGTGCGCATTTCGACAAGGTGACCACCTGCATCGAGCGCGCGGTCGCGGAAGGTGGCCGCGTATTGTGCGGCGGCGAGGCGGTGAAGCTCGACGGGCGCTGCGCCGACGGCTGGTTCGTGGCACCCACCGTGATCGAAGGTTTGCCGCAAGACTGCGCGACCAATCGCGAGGAGATCTTCGGCCCCGTGGTCACCCTGCTGCCGTTCGCGGACGAAGACGAAGCGGTCGCGATCGCCAACGGTACCGAGTACGGCTTGGCCGCGTCGTTGTGGACGTCCAATCTCGATCGTGCGCAGCGCATGGCCGAACGGCTGGAATTCGGCATCGTCTGGATCAACTGCTGGATGCTGCGCGACCTGCGCACGCCGTTCGGCGGCGTGAAAAACTCCGGCGTGGGCCGCGAAGGCGGTTTCGAAGCGCTGCGCTTTTTCACCGAACCGAAAAATGTCTGCATTGCACGGTCAAGCTCTGCCTAGGTGCGCTCGGCATTTTGCGTGCCGGCGGTGCTCGCCTCGCTCACTGCCGCGAGCTGCGATCTCATGTACTGACGTGTACACTCCGGTTCCTGCGCTCCGGCGACACGCAGCCTGCCTTCGCTCGCGACGCTAATCAGAGCTTCCCAAGAGAGCACGCATGTCACCCAAAGACCTGCTCGAGAAAAATCGTCAATGGTCGGAAGAAATCCGCGCGCGCGATCCGGAATTCTTCGCGCGGCTGTCGCGGCAGCAGGCGCCGAAGTATCTCTGGATCGGTTGCTCGGATTCGCGCGTGCCGGCCAATCAGATCGTCGACCTCGCCCCCGGCGAGGTATTCGTGCACCGCAATGTCGCCAATCTGGTGGTGCATGCGGATCTCAACTGCCTGTCGGTAATGCAATTCGCGGTGGACGTGCTGAAAGTCGAGCACATCATGGTGGTCGGCCATTACGGCTGCGGCGGCGTGCAGGCCGTGCTGGAGAACCAGCGCGTCGGCCTGGCCGACAACTGGCTGCGCCATGTCGGCGATGTGCGGGCGGCGCACGCGGCGATGCTGGAGTCGCTACCCGCGGATTCGCGGCACGCCCGGCTGTGCGAACTGAACGTGATCGAGCAGGCAGTGAACGTCTGCCGCACCACCGTGGTGCGGGACGCCTGGGAGCGCGGCCAGAAACTGGCCGTGCACGGCTGGTGCTATGGCCTCTCCGACGGGCGCATCCGCGATCTCGGCATGGATGTCGCGCGGCCGGAGGATTTGGAAAATGTGTATGCGCGCACCCTGCAGCGCGCGGCGGCGGCGAACTTCTGAGGCAGTCCACTCCCGCGACTTTCGACACAGCCACGACCCCGCCGGGGCAACGTACACTGCCACCATTGCATGCAGGACGAAGCGTGGCCGCTTTGCCGTTCTATCCTGCCGTGACAGATGTGGAGCAACGCATGCTTGCACGCGCAATGCAGGTCCTGATCCTCGCCGTGCTGCTGGCATCGAGTACCGCGCGCGCGCAAAACGATCTCAGCGCCATCGGTGTGCGTGCGCAGCAAGTCGAGGCGGTAGAGCGTTCCGAGCAGATCATGCAGGACGCCCAGCGACGCAAGGGCCTTCTCGCGCAATACCAGGTGATGCGTCGCGCCTACGCAGCCAGCAACAATGCGAATTTCCGGGTGATCTTCGGCCAATACCTTTCCTGGTACCAGACCTTCATAGGCGACTATCCCGACGCCCTGCAGAGTTTCTCGATCAAGGAATCGCCGCTGGCCGACGATGCCCCCTCACCGCTGGGTCAGCCTGGCGTGCATCCGGTGACGGCGCTCACTTACATTCCAAGGCTGGCGAAGTCGTACAAGGCGGTGTTCTTCAACGAGGCGCACAACGTGCCGCTGACGCGTTCGCTGACCGTGCAACTGCTGAAGGCACTGCGCGAGGAGGGTTTCAACACCTTCGCCGCTGAAACGCTCTATCGCACCGATACAGATCTCGCCAAACGCGGTTATCCGATCTCGGATTCGGGTTTCTACACACGCGAACCGATCTACGCGGAAATGGTACGGGAGGCGCTGAAGCTGGGCTACAAGGTGGTCGCGTACGAGGCCGACGACCAGTACCAGGGCGATGCGCGCGAAGCGCAGCAGGCGCGCCATCTCGCCAGCCTCTTCAAGGACGATCCGAATACCCGGCTGGTGGTGAATGCGGGGTACGCGCACATCCAGAAAGAAGGCAGATTTCTCGGCGGGCAGTCGATGGCCGAGCATTTCATCCAGGACACCGGCATTCAGCCTCTGTCGGTCGAGCAGACCATGCTGATCTCGCACGACGGCAGTTCGATGGATCATCCGTACTACACGGCCGTGGCGCAGACTTTGAACCCCGCGCAACCGATCGTGTTCGTGGACCACGACGGCAAGCCATGGTCCCTGCGGCCCGGTTACGATGTCAGCGTGTTCTTTCCGATGACGCATTCACGCGACGGGCGTCCGACCTGGCTGACATTGGGCGGCCTGCGCGTGCCGTATCACATCGATGGCGGAATTTGCCAGAACCAGTTTCCCTGTCTGATCGAGGCGCGCTATGCGAATGAGGGGGACGATGCGATTCCCGCCGACCGCATGGTGCTGGACGTGATTCCGCTGATGATGGTCGGCCACATCGAGGTGACGACATCGGACGCCAGCGTGACGCCTTCTGGTGAACTCTATCTGCGCCCCGGCAGGTATCGCCTCAGCGTCACCGACGAAAGCAACCACACCGTGGCGCGGCAAACCATCGTCGTGCGACCCGACACGGAACAGGTGGGCACGGCCGATGCGGCTGGTGCCAATGCGATTCCGCAAGGCTGCGCCACCGCAGCCACAGTGGCGCCGACGTTTCAATCGCTCTGCGGCGCGACGCAGCCATGAGCGGCGCCATCCGCACCGAAAGCGCGCCTGCGCCGGTCGGCGCGTATCCTCATGCGCGGCGCGCAGGCGACTTTCTCTTCCTGTCCGGGATCGGTCCACGAGTGCCCGGCAGTGACGCGATTCCCGGTAACGTGCACGATCCGCGCGGCAAGCTGGTGGGTCACGACATCGCAGCGCAATGCCGGCAAGTGTTCGCCAATGTGCGCGCGGTGCTGCAGGCTAGCGGCGCCCGCTGGGAAGACCTGATCGACGTCACCGTGTTCCTCACCGACATGGCGAACGACTTCCGGACATTCAACGCGGTCTGGGCCGAGCATTTCCCCGATGCGGCGACCGCGCCCTGCCGGACCACGCTGGGCATCACTTCGCTGCCCACGCCGATCGCGATCGAATTGAAGTGCATCGCGCGTGTCCGCGGTTGATCAGAACACGGTCGGCCCTTTCGCGCCAAACGACACCTCCATCGCGGCGAAGATCAGCGCCAAGATCATCAGCGCCACGCCCCACACCAGCCAGCGGCAGGTATTGCGGTAGTGCGCGATTTCGTGATCCTCGATCTGCAACGAGCGGAACAGCGCAACCAGTTGCATCAGCATCGACACGATCATCAGCACGGTGGAAATACTGAAACGCCACGACCACTCCTGCGTCGCCTCGAACGCCCAATAACGCAGGAAGGACAGGGAGAAGCCCACCAGCACCGAGATCGCGGTGATGATGCCGGCGCGATAGCCGTCCGGCGTGTAGCGCACAGGCTCTTCGCGCGCGGTCTGTGGTGACGCATTCGGATCATCCATTGCGCCTCCTTCGGCTGTAACCGTCAAGTTGTCAGACAGGTCTCCAAGAGTGCCCGGATCGCGCGCTGCACGGGCGCCGCGCGGTGCGGCTGGTATTCGAAGCTGTCCTCGTCCATGTAGGTGCACTGCGCCAACTCCAGTTGCACCGCGTCGATGCCGCCTTCAGGATTCCCGTAATGGCGGGTGATGTAGCCGCCCTTGAAGCGGCCATTCACCACGTGATCGTAACCGCCTTCGCCACCGCCGGCGTTCGCGCGCAATACCGCTTCCAGCCGCCTCTGCAATGCTTCGGAACAACTCGATCGGTCGGCCGTGCCGAGATTGAAATCCGGCAGGCGTCCCTCGAAGAACATCGGCACGCGGCTCCGGATCGAATGACCATCCCACAACACGGCATGTCCGTGTTCCGCGCGCAGCCGCTGCAACTCTTCGCGCAGCGCAGCGTGATAGGGATGCCAGTAGTGCTGCACGCGTTGCGTGATCTCTTCCGCGTGCGGTGCCTGGTTCTGCAGATAGATCGGCTCACGGGCGAAAGTCTGCAACGGAACCAATGCCGTTTCGCTGTGACCCGGATACAGCGCGTGACCATCGGGCGGTCGATTCAGATCGACCACGTAACGCGACCAGCGCGGCAGAATTAGGGAAGCGCCGAGTTCCCGCGCGAACGCATATAAGCGGCCAACGTGCCAGTCGGTATCCGGCACGCGCAAGGCCTGGTGCGTCATGCGCGCGGCGATTTCGTCCGGAATCGCGGTGCCGTCGTGCGGCAGGCTGACCAGCAGCGGTACGCTGCCGCGGTGGAGGGTGAAATGCTCCATCGCCGAAGTGTAGCGCTACGGCATCAATACAAACTCCTCCGCCGACGTGGGGTGTATCGCCACGGTGCGCAGGAGATCGCCACGCGTGGCGCCCATGCGCACCGCCACCGCGAAGCCTTGCAGCATTTCGTCCATTCCAGAGCCGATGCCGTGCAAGCCAACGATGCGCTCGTCCTCGCCGAGCGTGACCATTTTCATCCGCGTGGGCTGCTCGTGATCGGCCAGACGCTCCAGCATCGGCATGAAAGTCGCCCTGTGCACGCGCACGGCTTCGCCGTACTGTGCACGCGCTTGCGCCTCGGACACTCCGACACTGCCCACCGGTGGATGCGAGAACACCACGCTCGGAATGTTGCTGTAGTCCAGATGGGCATCGCTGTCGTCGCCGAATAGGCGCTCGGCCAGTGCGCGGCCCGCAGCGACTGCCACTGGCGTCAGCGCGCGCTTGCCGTTGACATCCCCGAGCGCGTATACGCCGGGCGCGCTGGTGTTCTCGTATGCATCGGTGGCGATGTGACCGTCGCTGTCCAGCCGCACGCCGACCGCATCGAGATTCAAAGACTCCACGTTCGGCACGCGTCCGACCGCCCAGATGACTTGGTCGTAGGGGCCGTGCCGCGCATGATCGGCGCAATCCAGCCACAACGCGTCATGTTCGCGCAGTGCCCCGCGCACGGCGCACTGCCCGTGTTGCACGATGCCTTGTGCATCCATCGCCGCGCACAGCGCATCCCCCAAATCCGCATCGAAATGCGACAGCAGCCGGCTGCGCGAGAACAGTTCCACCTTTGCGCCGAGCGCGTTCAACACGCCCGCCAGTTCCACCGCGATGTAGCCGCCGCCGACGATGCCAACACGGCGCGGGCACTCGCGCAGCTTGAAGAACCCATCCGAATCAATGCCGAGTTGCGCGCCGGGCAGATCCAGCACGCGCGGCCGCGAACCGGTGGCGATGGCGATGTGCGGCGCGCGGTAGGTGACGTCGTCAGCTTCCAACGTGTGCGCATCGACAAAGCGTGCATTCGCCGCGACCATTTGCACACCGTGTTCTTCCAGCCGCCGCGCATAAGCGTGGCGCGCGCGTTCGACATAGGCTTCACGCCGCCGCACGAACGCCGCCCAATCCAGTGCGCCCGGTCGGGAATCGAAACCGATCTCGACCGCCAGCGCCTGCATGCGCGCCAGTTCCGCGGCCAGCCACATCGCCTTCTTCGGCACGCAGCCGCGATTGACGCAGGTGCCGCCCAGTTGATGCGGTTCGAACAGCGTGACTTTCGCGCCGCGCCGTGCGGCGCGGATCGCCAGCGCGAGGCCCGCCGAACCACCGCCGATGACCAACAGGTCGGATTGCGTCTGCGCCATCTCGCTCACACGCCGAATCGCGCAGGCGAATACGGCGCCGGGTCGATCGCCGGCTGCGTGCCGCCGAGCAGCGCGGCGACCAGTTCTCCCGTCGCTGCGCACATGCTGACGCCCAACATGCCGTGACCGGTAGCGAGCGTCAGATTGTTGAAGCGCGTGCTCGAACCGATCAGCGGCACTTCGTCCACGCACATCGGCCGCCAGCCCCACCACTCCTCCAGCAATTCAGCGCCGAACGGCGCTCGCAGGTACGCCTGCGCGCCACGACGCAGCGCATCCAGCCGCGTGCGATTGAGCGTTTCATCGTAGCCTGCGAATTCCATCGTGCTGCCCAACCGAAAACCGGAAGACCAGGTCGTAACGCACACACCTGGTTCGCGCAGCACCACCGGCCGTCGCGGCGCGGGATTGGGCAAGGACGTGGTGATCGAGTAACCTTTGCCCGGCTGGATCGGTAAACGCAAACGCAAGTGCCGCGCAATTTTCGGCGACCATGCACCCAGCGCCATCACGATCCGATTGGCCGCGAAATCGCCGCGCGTCGTGCGCACCGAATCGATCCGTTTGCCGGAACAGGCGAACCCCTCGACGCGCACACCGTTCTCGATCGTCACGCCGCGCGCGCGCACGCGCCGCTCGAGGCCGGCGACCAGCTTGTCCGGCCGCAATTGCGCATCGTCCGGATGCCACACGCCGCCGGCGATGCCGGGTTTCAGCGCCGGCTCCATCGCCAGCACGCGGTCGGGATCGAGAATCTCCGTGCGCACGCCCAGTTCGTTCGACCAGTCCACGTCGTGGCGATCAGCCTCCAGCGCGCGTCCATCGCGGTAGACGTACAGGGTGCCGAGTTGCGCATATTCGCAATCGATGCCTTCTTCGGCCAGCCATTGCGGCAGGAGTGCCTGGGAACGTTGCAGGATCGCGCAGCGCGCCAGCGCAGCGCGCTGCGCATCGGTGGTGTTACAGTGGCGGGCGAATCCCAGCAACCAACGCCAGCGCTCGAAATCTGGACGGGGATTGACGTACAGCGGCGCGTCACGTTTGGTCATCCAGCGCAGCGCCTTCCACGGCACCCCGGGTACGGACAAGGGAATCGCGTGACTCGGGGTCAAGGTGCCGCAGTTGCCGTGCGAGGCGCCCGCTCCGGGCTGCGCCTGCTCCAGTACGCGCACGGAAGCCCCGGCGCGAGCCAAGACCAGCGCGCAGGAGAGGCCGATCACGCCGCCGCCGAGGATCAATACGTCATGGCTTTCGGACATCGAGGAAGTTTAGCGGCGACACGTGGGGAATGCCGCCGCACGGCGCCTTGGCATTATTCCTGCACCACTCCCGGACAGACACAGGGAGCCCGCCATGATCTCGACAGAACATGCCGCATTGACCGTGCCCGAAATCCTGTTGATGCTGCGTGCACCGGGCGCCGGCTGGCTGGCGACTTTGCTCACCGCGTTGGACGAAGCCCAGCGCGACCCGGACTTCGATGCGCGTCAGCGTCTGGCCTTGGCGCAATTGACGGCCGAACAAGTTTTGCCCAGCGCCGTGGTCGACGCCGCACGCCGGCGCGCCGCTTCGTTCGAACTCGAGCTGGAACTGGCCGCCAGCTCACTGCCGCAGGCCGGTGCGGCGTAGCCGACTGTTTCGCTTGACGCGTCACGAATCTCATCTGTGCCGGCCCTCCGGGGCTGGACGGATGGGAAATCCTGCGTTACCTTCGCGCCATCTTCATCGCTTCGACACCATGTCTTCATCCCGCCGCCACGGCTGCGTCCCGAATTCGCCCGATTCTGCGGGCGGGCGCGTGCCTTGGCGCTCGACGAAGAGGACGGAGCGTTGACCGGCGCGCAGCGCTGGTTGTTCCGTCTCGTCGCGCTCAGTCCAGCGCTAGGACTTGGCGCATGCGCCACTACCCCGCCGCCGCCGGCGCAAGCCGCCAATGACGTGCTGTTTCGCGCCATAGGACTGGTCGGCACGCCGTACCGTTACGGCGGCAACACCCCGCAAAGCGGTTTCGATTGCAGCGGACTGGTCGATTACGTCTTCCGCAGCTCGGCCGGCGTGGTGCTGCCGCGCAGTTCCGGCGAAATCGCCGACGTGGATGCCCCGCGTGTGAAAACGACTCAGCTTGCGCCGGGTGATCTGCTGTTTTTCGGCAGTCGGCGGCACGTCAATCATGTGGCCATCTACGTGGGCAAAGGCCGCTTCGTACATGCGCCCAACCGTGGCGGCACCGTGCGGCTCGATGAACTGGATGGCGATTACTGGCGTAGCCATTTTCTCTATGCCAAGCGCGTGCTGGAATGGCGGCCGGGCGCCGACACCGTCGCATCGAACTGAACCACGCGCGCCAGCTTCAGGCGCGCACACAGCATCGCCCGCCTCATCGACTCCCGCAGACGTATCCAGCGACCGGGGATGACTTGCAACGGTTCTCCTTCGGCCAGCCCTGCCGCTATGCTTGCGGTTTGGCCCTGCGGCCGGATTGCGGAGAGCTTTCCATGCAGAACCTCGCTATCTTGTTGGGCCGCATCGGCCTCGCACAGATCTTCATCCTCTCGGGCGTGCAGAAGATCGCCAACTACAACGCGACGGCCGGCCTGCTTGCCTCGCATGGCTTGCCGCCGGGCCTGCTGCCGCTGGTGATCTTCGCCGAACTTGGGGGCGGCCTTGCGGTACTGTTCGGATTCCTCACACGCTGGGCCGCTATCGGCTTGTGCGTATTCACCCTGCTCGCGGCGTTCTTCTTCCACAACAACTTTGCCGACCAGATGCAGGCGATCAACTTCATGAAGAACATCGCCATCGCCGGAGGCTTTCTGGTGCTGGCCGCTTTCGGGCCCGGCGCCGCCGCGCTGGATGCGCTGTGGAAAAGGAAACGGCGCACGAGGGAGAAGCTGAGCTTTTAAGCCAGCGTGAGCTGCCAGCTCGCGTCAAATCAGTGTCGGGAGGTGTCAACCCCACAAAGTTCGAGGCGCACGTCCTTGTGCACACGCCGATGTCTTGCGGACACCTGTGACTCCTTCCTGGTGCTTCGATGCTGGATCAAAGCTCTTGCGCGATGCAAATCCCGATGCGGCATGTCTCGGCAAGGCGGCGCGCGGCGCGGGACTGCCAGGCCGTCAGAGACGCCTCCAGCGAATATCTCAGTGTTGGTGCCCATCACCCGCGTGTGCGTGCCCGTGCGCGAGCTCTTCCGGCGTCGCCGCCCGCACATCCGTGATTTCGATGTCGAAATGAAGGGTTTTCCCTGCGAGAGGATGGTTGTGGTCGACATCGATCGCGCTCATGCCGATCTTGTGCACGGTGACGAGGCGCTGGCCGCCGTCGCGCGTCTGCAGCACGGTCTGCATGCCCGGTTTCAATCTGTCCGCATGCTGGAAATATTTCTTCGGCACGCGCTGGATCATGCCCTCGCGGCGTTCGCCGTAGCCGTCTTCCGGTGCGACGTCGATTTCGAAATGTTCGCCCGCTTCGCGGCCTTGCAGTGCCCGCTCAACACCAGGCACCAATTGCTGGTGACCCAGCAGCGCGAACATCGGCGTGCCACGCTCGCGCGAACTGTCCAGCGGCTCCGCGGCGCCCCTCTCGCTGACGCTGTAGTGGAAACTCACCACGGTGTTCTTCGCGGCTTTCATCGTGTCGGCGCTCCGGGCAAAATGCGCATGCTAACCGAGCGTGTCACGACTCGACGCGCGGCATGCCGAATCTCACCCCACGCGCTTCCGGCCCGAATCCGGCCAGCAGCGTCAGCAAGATCGCCACGCAGCCGATCCACACGCTCTGTGCGAACGCGTAATCGCCGCCGCGCGCATGTGCCAGCCACGCGAGAATGGTCGCGGTTCCGGCCGCGATGAGATTGCCGAGCTGATAGGCGAATCCGGGCAACGTGCCGCGTACGTCGTCCGGCGAAAGTTCGTTCAAGTAGCTCGGCACCACACCCCACGCGCCCTGCACCGCGACCTGGATCAGGAACGCGCCGAGTCCCAGCAGGATCAGCGAATTGCCATACGTCCACAACGGAATCACCGGCAATGCCAGCAGAGCGGCAATCGCCATCGCGCGCCGGCGGCTGATTTTTTCCGACCACGCGCCGAACGTCAGTCCGCCGACCAGCGCACCGAGATTCAGTACGATCGTGAGCAAGCTCACCAGGTGCGTATCGAAATGCTTTTGCGCTTTCAAGAATGTCGGATACACATCCTGCGAGCCGTGGCTGAACATGTTGAAGGCCGCCATCAGCAACATCAGATAGACGAACAAACCCCAGTGGCCGCGCATCGCTTTCAATGCGCCCAGTCGCGCGCCGCTGCGCTGTTGGAATACTGGCGATTCAGGCACCCTGCTTCGGATGTAAAGCACCAGCAGCGCCGGCGCCGCGCCCAGCACGAACATGCCGCGCCAGCCGATCGTGTTGAACAGCAGGCCATACAGCAATGCGCCGATCAGGTAACCGCAGGGATAGCCGCTCTGCAGCAGGCCGGAGACGATGCCGCGCGCTCTCGGCGGAATCGATTCCATTGCCAGCGAGGCGCCGATGCCCCACTCGCCCCCCATCGCGATGCCGAACAGCGCGCGCAACACCAGCAGCACGATCAGCGACGGCGCGAACGCGCAGGCCAGCTCCAGCACCGAATACAGAACGATGTCCAGCATCAATATCGGCCGGCGACCGAAGCGATCCGCCAACCGTCCGAAGATCAGTGCGCCCAGCGGACGGAACGCCAGCGTCAGCAGCAATGCCAACGTGACTTCGGTGACGCCGACGCGAAACGTGCGTGCGATCTCCGGGATCACGAACACCAGCAGAAAATAGTCGAATGCATCGAGCGTCCAGCCGAGGAAACTCGCCGCGACAGTGTGACGCTGCGTGCTGTCCAGCTCGCGCAAGATGCCGAGCGTGCTCATTTGCCTTGCGCTGCCGGCGCGTATTGCAAATCGTCCAGCATTGGCGTTTTCGGTCGGCCGATGATCAGCATCGGATTGCCCGCGACGCGATGGCAGCCGGTGCACGCGGCCGAAAGATCGTCGTAGGCCTGGGCGAATTTCGCCTTGTCGTGCGTGCCGATCGCAGCCATCAGATTCTTCAGCGGCACATTCAACATCGCCGGCATGATTTCCGACAATTTCTGCGGTTGCAGTTCGGCGGCATCGCCGTTGGTTTCGACGATGCCCTGGATCGCCTCGCCGATTTCGCCGGCCATGTAATAGGCCAGATTCCAGTTGCCCGCTTCGCCCGCCCACCACAGCCGATCGTGGCGCAATTCCAGAATGAGCATTTGATTGCCGAGTTCCGGCTGCGTGCGTTTTTCCAGTTCGGCGATACGCTGTTCCAGTGCCTTGATCCGTGCAGTTTGCGCGGGGTCCGAGGCTTGTTGCGCGCCTGCCTGAGCGGCAAAGGCCGAGGGATTGGCCAATGCGCAAATTGTGCTCATTGCGATCGCCGCGCGCCGCCAACCATTCATGATCGCTCCTCGTTCATATTGATCCATTGATGATCGCAGAAATGACATCGCTGCGCGTCAAGCGGCGCTGTCGGCCCGGTCGCCTGCGCACAGGCTGCTACTACAATTCAGGGATGCAAGGATTCGCCGCCATCCTGATCGGCGCCGCCCTGGCGAACAACGCCGCGCTCGCTTACCTGCTCGGGCTCGATCCCGCCTTGCACGGCGAGAGGCGGCTGCTCGACGCGGCACGGCTCGCGCTTGCCACGGGTGGCGTGTTGGTCGCAGCGGCGATCGTCTGCTGGCTGATCGAACGCTTTCTGTTGACGCCTTTCGATCTCGACTGGCTGCACGCGTTGGTTTGGCTGCTGGTGGTCACGGCGCTGGCACCTTGGCCGCGCGCGTTACTGGGCCGGCACGGTTCCCTTCCGGCCCTGTCACCTCTGCTGCTGATTGGCAACGGCTTGGTGCTGGGTGCGCTCGCGTTGAACGCGCATGCCGGTTTCATCGCGATGGCAGGTCGCACGCTTGGTATTGTGATCGGCTTCGGCATTGTCCTGCTGCTGTTCACGGCGATGCACGACCGTCTGAACGACGCCGACGTGCCGGCGCCGTTTCGCGGCACGCCGATCCTGCTGATCACCGCGGCGATCATGGCGCTGGCATTCATGGGCTTCACAGGTTTCGGAAGATGATGACGGCGATCACAACGCTGTTGCTGCTCGTCTTGTTCGCCGCTGCCTGCGCGGCTTGGCTGCGCACTGAGCAAAGCAGGGTCGATGTCGAGGCGCTGACCGAACGCATCAACGCACTGCTGCCGCAAACACAATGCACGCGTTGCGGCTATCCCGCGTGCAGACCCTATGCGGAAGCGATCGCCCATGGCGAGGCGCCAATCAACCGCTGTCCGCCCGGCGGCGAGGCGGGCATCCGCGCCCTCGCCGCCTTGACCGGACGTGCCGTGCAGCCGCTCGATCCTGCGTGTGGTGAAGAAATGCCGCCGCGCGTGGCGCTCATCGACGAGGACGCCTGCATCGGCTGCACCAAGTGCATCCAGGCCTGCCCGGTTGATTCGATCGTCGGTGCGGCGAAAGTGATGCACACGGTGATCTCGCAGCAATGTACCGGCTGCGAATTGTGCATTCCGCCCTGTCCGGTCGATTGCATCGCCATGGTGCCGCTGCTCGTGGATGCGCGCGAAGCCGCGCGCCCGGCAGTGCCGTACGCGGCATGAACAACTTGCTGGCGAAAATCCGGCTCGCGCGCTGGTACGTGCGGTTGGCGCTGTGGCTGATCGCGCTGGGGCTGTTTTGCGTGCTTTGGCCCGCGCTGGAATTCCAGCGCTTCATCATCGAGCCCGAGAACCGTTGGAAAGCGTTTCTGCAGCTCGCAATGCTGCACGGCTCGTGGTTGCTGTTTCCGCTGATCGCGGAAGCGGCACTGATCCTGGTCGATCGAGAGCGCCGACATTATTACCGTCGTGCCATCGGTGCGGCGCTTGTGCTGCTGTTGTCCCTGACGGCCGTGTACGCGCGCTTCGTCGAACCGCGCCTGCTGGTAGTGCGCACCACCGTGGTGCCGGCGCCGGTCGATCTGGATATAGCGTTGGTGGCAGACGTCCACGTCGGCCTGTTCACGCGCACCGACAAACTGCAGCAGATGGTCGAACGGTTGAACGCGTTGCATGTCGATCTGGTGCTGTTCGCCGGCGACCTTACCTACGATCCGCCGCGCGATCTCGCTGCCGCGCTCGCGCCATTGAAACATTTGAACAAGCCGATGTACGCGGTACTCGGCAATCACGACGTGCAACTGCCCGGGCCGCCGCTGGAAACGAAGATTCGCGCGGCGCTGACCGGCGCGCCGGTGATCTTCATCGAACACCGTGTGCTGGATTTTCCGCGATTCCGCCTCGCCGGTTTGTACGACTACTGGACCGCTCTGGACGACACGGATTTTCTGCGCGCGCTACCGCCCGACAAGCCTTTGCTCGTGCTGATGCACCAGCCGCATTCCCTGCGCGAATTGCGCGGTGTGGATTTTGCGCTGGCGATGGCCGGGCACACGCATGGCGGCCAGGTCGCGCTGCCGTGGATCACCGCGGCGGTGTTCAAGGTCGATCGCGGCGAGATCTACATCGATGGGCTGCACCACACGCCGCTTGGCAATCTGTTCGTGACACGCGGCGTGGGCGTGACCGGTACGCCGGTGCGGTTGAATTGCCCACCGACGATCGACTTGATCGAACTGCGACGAAATGCGAAAGAATAGGATCCACGTGTGCGCATCCATCGTTTCCATGGCGGGCTGAAGTTGCAAGGCCGATACGGCGCCGCGCCTGCGCCGATCCGTGATTGCCCGCCGCCTCCGCGGCTGTACGTACCGTTGCTTGCGCGCGAAGGCAAAATCGAGCCGATCGTTGCGATCGGCGCACGCGTGCTGCGCGGCCAGTGCATCGGCGAACCGCGCGGCATCGGCGCGCGCGTGCACGCCGGTACATCCGGCACGGTGATCGCGATCGAACAACGCGATGTCGCATCATCGAAATTCGTGCACGCCTCGTGCATGGTGATCGAGGCGGATGGTCAGGACCACTGGCAACGTTCACCCGCCATCGATGATTGGCGGAACGCTTCGCGCGAAACATTGCTCGCGCGTCTGCATGATGCCGGCATCGTCGGTCTGGGTGGTGCGGCATTCCCCGTCGACATCAAACTCGCCGCGCCGGCCGAAACGTTGATCCTCAACGGCGCCGAGTGCGAACCCGGCATCGGTTGCGATCGCGCGCTCATGATCGAACGTGCGCGGGAAGTGGTGCAAGGCGCGGCGCTCCTGGCGCGCATCGTCGGCGCGCGGCAGACGATCATCGTATTGGAGGATTCGTTGCAGGATGCTCATGCGGCGATGGAAAGCGCGCTGCGTCTGCACCCATTCGAGGGTGCGGCGCTGGCACAGGTGCCGACGCGCTACCCGCAAGGCGGCGAGCGGCAATTGATCCAGACGCTCACCGGCCGGGAAGTGCCTGCGCACTGCCTGCCGCGCGAAATCGGCGTGCTCTGCCAGAACGTCGGCACTGCGGCGGCGGCCTGGCGCGCGGTTGCGCACGGCGAAGCGCTGACGTCGCGCATCGTCAGCATCAACGGTGCGGGGTTGACCCACCCGGGTAATTACGAGGTGCGCATCGGCACCCCAATCGCATGGCTGCTCGAACAGGTCGGCGGTTTTCCGCCGCGTGTCGCGCGTCTGGTAGCGGGCGGCGCGATGATGGGCGTCGCATTGCCGCACGACGACATCCCCATCGATGCAGGTTGCAACGGGATCCAGGTGCTGGATGAAAGCATGATCAAACCGCCGGCGCCGGAAATGCCGTGCATCCGCTGCGGCGAATGCGTGCGGGTGTGTCCTGCGCAATTGCTGCCACAGCAGTTGTTCGCGAATCTGATGCGTGACGACTCGCCGCGCGTGCAGCTACACAAGCTGGATGCCTGCATTGAATGCGGCTGCTGCGCGACGGTGTGCCCTTCGCAGATTCCGCTGGTGGCGTGGTATCGCTGGGGCAAATTGCAATTGCGCGAGCAGACAAAAGCGCGCGAACTGTCGCAAGCATCGCGGGTACGATTCGAAATACGCAATGTCCGGCTGCAACGCGAACGCGAAGAGCGCATTGCGCAACGCACGTCCGGCGAGCTTCCGGCGGAAAGCCGGGTCGCGACGATCACCAAGTCCGACGTGCTGGCCGCCATCGCGCGCAGCCGTGCGCGGCGCGACGCGCAGCGCCGCTCGCAACGCGATAGGCAGAATTCCGATGGCGATGGAGAGGGCCAATGACGACTTTCGCCATCGCGCCCGCACCTCACCTGCCCGCGCGCACGACGGTGCGGCGCGTGATGGGCGACGTGCTGATCGCGCTCGTCCCGGGCGTGGTCGCGCAGGTGTGGTATTTCGGTTTCGGCGTGCTGGCGCAGATCGCGCTGGCGATTTTCTTCGCGCTGATTTTCGAATCGGCCATGCTGCGCCTGCGCGGCCAAACGCAAAGGCCGTGGATCGGCGATCTCTCCGCGCCCGTGACGGGCGCGCTGTTCGCGCTGTGTGTCCCCGCGTGGTCGCCGTGGTGGATTTCGTGCATCGCCATGTTCGCGGCGATCGTTTTCGCCAAGCATTTGTATGGCGGACTCGGAAAGAACATCTTCAATCCGGCGATGGTCGGTTACCTCGTCGTACTGCTCGCGTTTCCGCTGGCGCTGGCGCGTTGGCCTGCGCCGGCCCCGCCGACAGCGCATGCGCCTGGCTTCGGCGATCTCCTGCAAACAATCTTCAGCGGTCATCTGCCCGCTTCGCAGAATTTCGACGCACTTTCGCAGGCCACCCCGCTGGACACGGTGAAGATCGAGGCTGCGCGTGGTTACACGCTCGCGGAGATCCGAGGCAATCCGGTATCTGGTCAAATATTCGGCGATCTCGGTAGCAATGGTTGGGAATGGATCGCCAACTGGTATGCGGTTGGCGGCCTATACCTCTTGTGGCGGCGCGTGATCCATTGGCACGTGCCCGTGGCGCTGCTCGGCACCACGATCCTGCTCACCGTTCCGGCGTGGATCATCGATCCCGACGTCAATCCGCTGCCGTTACAGCACGTGTTCTCCGGCGGCCTGATGCTGGCGGCGTTCTTCATCGCCACGGATCCCGTGACTGGAGCGGCCACACCGCGCGGACGCTTGATCTTCGGCGCGGGTGTGGCCGCGTTGACGCTCGCGATCCGCCGCTGGGGCGCATATCCCGATGGTGTGGCCTTCGCCGTGCTGCTGATGAATTGCTGCGCGCCTTTGCTGGACCGCATCACCATCCCGCGCGCGTATGGCTATGGCCTCTCGTGCGATGAGTAACCGCAACGTCTCTGTCGCATTCGCGATCGCGATCCTCTGTATCGCGATCTTGATCGGCGCCTGGGCGTGGCTCTCGCCGCGCATCCACGCGCAAAGCGAACACGCGCGGCTGACGGAACTGGCAGATGTGCTGCCACCCTTTCTCTACGACAATGATCCGTTGACCGATCGCATCATGATCAGCGATCCGTTGCTGGCTACCGATCGGCCATTGCCGGTGTTGCGCGCGCGGATGCACGGACGACCGATCGCGTTGGTGCTGCATGCGGTTGCGCCAAACGGTTATGGCGGCCCGATCGTTCTGCGCATCGGCATTCGCTACGACGGAAGCCTCATCGCCGTGCGCGTACTGGAGCCACACGAAACGCCGGGCATCGGCGATTCGATCGAGCGCACCAGCAGCCACTGGATCGAACGGTTCCGCGGACGCTCGTTGCGCAGTCCCGAAGAGGACAAGTGGAAACTGCGCATGGACGGCGGCGACTTCGATCAGCTCGCTGGCGCCACCGTCACGCCGCGCGCCGTGGTCGCAGCGGTGGCAAACGCGTTGCGGTTTTATGGCGAGAATCGTACAAGATTGTTCTTGCCGTCGAATCGATCATGATCACCACACGCTCGATGGTCCCCTGGCTCTCCCTCTGTCCGCTGCTCGCGGTCGCGCGCGGCTGGGGCGAGGCGCTGGTATTGGCGATCGGTTTGCTGGTGTGCGCCGTCGCAACCTCGATCGCCTTGAAGATATCGCGAAGGTTCGTGAGCGCATCGCTGCTTTCGCCGTTGACCGTGCTGGTCGCGGGAACTGTCGTGGTGCTGGAACAACTTGCACTGTCGGCATGGTGGCCGGATTGGAATACGACGATCGCGCCGTGGTGGGCGCTGGTCGCGGGACTGTCGGTGCTCGTGTGTTGCCCAGCGGGTAATTCAGACGACAACCGGAGCTTTACGCACAGCCTGGAACTCGCGTCGGCTCTTTCGGCGGCGCTGCTGATCGTCGGTATCGCGCGCGACGGTTTCGGACGCGTGTTCTGGATCGCGAACACGCCGGCAGGCGTGCTGGCATTGCTGGCGTTGTTGTTGGCGGGGATCCAAGCGCTGCGCCTCTCCTCTTTCTTCGAGCGAAGAGGGAAATAAATGAAACGCTTGGATGTCATCGAATTGTTCCGCCGTTTGCGAGAGCTCGACCCGGAACCGACCACCGAACTGGAATATCGCACGCCATTCGAGTTGCTGGTGTCGGTGATCCTCTCCGCGCAAGCAACGGATGCCGGCGTGAACAAGGCCACGGCAAGGTTGTTTCCGGTTGCGGACACGCCACAAAAGATTCTGAGACTCGGCGAGCGCGGGCTCAAGAAATACATCGCCACAATCGGGCTCTACAACGCCAAGGCGAAGAACATCATCGCTATGTGCCGCATGCTGATCGAACGGCACCACGGCGAAGTGCCGCGCACGCGCGAAGAGCTGGAGGCCCTGCCGGGCGTGGGTCGCAAGACCGCCAATGTGATCCTCAACACCGTGTTTGGCGAGCCCACGATCGCGGTGGACACGCATATCTTCCGCGTCTGCAACCGAACGGGTTTGGCGCCAGGCAGAACCGTGCGCGAAGTGGAAGACAAGCTGCTGCGCGTGGTGCCGGATGAATTCAAGCTCGGCGCGCATCATTGGCTAATCCTGCACGGGCGGTACGTCTGCGTCGCGCGCAACCCGAAGTGCCCGCAATGCCCGATCCGCGACCTGTGCGCGTACACGCACAAGACGAAGGCGACGCAAAAATGACCCTCTCCCGTCCGGTCATTTCGCGGAAGTGGCCGGACACCTTTCAGCAAGCGGGAGAGTGAACATCGAGCTGCTATGCTTGCGCGATGCAGTACGAACAAAACCGCGACACGGAAGTCCACGGCCCGCGCATGGCCGCGCGCTTCCGCGGTTTTCTTCCCGTGGTCGTCGATGTCGAAACCGGCGGCTTTGATCCTGAGCGCGACGCGCTGCTGGAAATCGCTGTTGTTTGCATCCGCATGGAAGCCGATGGCGTGGTGCATCCCGAGCCTTGCATCTCCACGCACGTACAGGCGTTTCCCGGCGCGAACATCGAACCGAAATCGCTGGAGATCACCGGCATCGATCCGGATCATCCGTTCCGCGCCGCGCTGTCCGAACGCGAGGCCTTGGAGCACGTGTTCAAGCCCGTGCGAGCGGCGATGAAGGCCACCGGTTGCCAGCGCGCGATCCTGGTCGGACACAACGCCGCCTTCGATCTTGCATTCCTCAACGCGGCCGTACGCCGCAGCGGACACAAACGCAATCCCTTCCATCCATTCTCGTGTTTCGACACCGCAACGCTCGCCGGTTTGGCGTATGGACAAACCGTGCTCTCGCGCGCGGTGCAGGCGGCAGGTTACGAATGGAACCCGGCCGAGGCGCACTCGGCCGTGTACGACGCCGAGCGCACGGCCGAATTGTTCTGCGCGATCGTCAATCGCTGGAAGGGATTGGAGGATTGCGAGAAGGAGAAGCGGGGCTTTCACGAGATGCCTTGAATGGCATCTCGCATCGGCGAGCGCCCGCACACTGACCTGCGTGCAGGAAAGCGATCCAGGAAGACTGCTGGCTTCAGGTCGCTTCGAGACGCGTGCCCGCAACGCGTATCATTTTGATTGCCTGCAAACAGGTTCCTACAGAGCAAACATCTGCACCAGCCGCACCAGCACCCACGCCACCAGCGCGCTCACCGGCAGCGTCAGCAGCCAAGACCATACCATGCGCTCCACCACCGTCCATCGCACGGCATTGAAGCGCTTGGCCGCACCCACACCCATGATCGCCGCGGAAACATTGTGCGTGGTCGAAACCGGCAGCCCGAACACCGACGCGGTGATGATCACGGCCGCCGATGAAGTTTCCGCAGCGAATCCGTTGATCGGATGCAGCTTCACCATCTTGTGTCCGAGTGTCTTGATGATTCGCCAGCCGCCGCCCGCGGTGCCGGCCGCCATCACCAGCGCGCACAAGACCTTCACCCACACCGGAATCGGAAACGATTCGGTGGTGCCGGGAATGCGCAGGAAAGACAACCACGGCGGCAACGCGTCCAGTTGATGCGCGGCGGTGGCGCCCGCCAGCGCCAGCGCGATGATTCCCATCGTCTTCTGCGCATCGTTCATGCCGTGCGACACGCCCATTGCCGCGGCGGAAAACAACTGCGCCTTGCCGAAGAACAGGTTCACGAACGGCGTGCGGCCCAGCCGGCGCAGCCAGCCCTTGCGCGTGGCGAAGAACCCGAACAGCCAGAACAACGCGCCCATCACCAGGATACCCAGCACGAAACCCGCGATCGGGGAAGTCACCATCGGCACCACCACTTTGGGGATGATGCCCTTGCCCTGCCACCAGTGCGCGCCGCCCTGGCTCCAGATGATCGCGCCGAAATTGCCGCCGCTGGCCGCGATCGCCGAGCCGCACAAGCCGCCGATCAGCGCGTGCGACGACGATGACGGCAAGCCCAGCCACCAGGTCAGCAGATTCCACACGATCGCGCCGAGCAAGGCGCAGATCAGCAATTCCGCGCCGACGTTGACCACGCCCGCGTCGATCAGTCCGGCCGCGATGGTCTTGGCCACCGCAGTGCCAATCAGCGCACCGATCAGATTCGTCACTGCAGCCAGCAGCACGGCCTTGCCCGGCGTCAACACCTTCGTCGCGACCACTGTCGCGATCGAATTGGCGGTATCGTGGAAGCCGTTGATGTATGTGAACATCAACGCGATCACGATCGTGGCGACGAGCAGGCCGATGGTCATTGCGGCAAATCGGGGGCCGGGGACGAGTAGCGGGGGCGCATAAATCGCGGCCCATGGCAAGCTTGCGGTGCAACAACGGGAAGCTGATCAGTCCTGCACGCGATTGAAAACGCGCGAGCGAGGCGCCGCCGCAACCAATCCCCCATTCCCCGCATCATGAATTCTTCAACACGATCGAGTAGATAACATTGCCCACGTCGCGGCAGCGGTCGATCGCCTTCTCCAGCAATTCGAACAGGTCTTTCGCCAGCAGCACGCGGATGGGATCGCCGCCGGCTGTGTACAGGCTGCGATAGGGATCGAGCAGCATGCGGTCGGCTTCGGATTCGATCGCCTGCAGGCGATCCTGCAACTCCTTCATGCGGTCGATGCGCAGACCGTTGCGCAATTCGGCCACCATTTCCGCGACCACTTCGGTGGCACGCATCAGCAAGCCGGCGCGCGAGGCGAAATCGATGTCGCGCACGCGCTCGGAAACCAGGGCGTAGCGCTCGGCGAATTTCTCGATGGTCTTGGGGATCCGGTACAGCGCCGAGGACATGGCCTCGATGTCTTCGCGATCCAGCGCGGTGACGAAGGTATTGACTAACGCCTCGCTGATCTGCGCGGCGAGCTGCTTTTCGCGCCGGCGCGCGGCGCGGAAGCTGTCCAGCACCGGTGCGTCGCTGCGGTGCTCCAGCAGCGATTGCAGCGCGTGCGCGCCCTCGCGCGCCGCCTGTGCGCTGGCCTCCAGTAGGCTGTAGAACTTGTCGCCTTTGCCGAACATCGTCTGCAGCGAAAACATGACAGGCTCCTGACAGTCGCGCGGCAAGATATTTCAGGGATGTTACACGAGCGTGACAGCGGAGCCTCCTTCCATTGAGAAAGGATGGAAAAGCATCCTTGCTACACTCTCCGCATGGACGACCTTCGCTCGCCTTGAGCCAATGCTGACCGAGCTGGGACTGGTGTTGCTGCTGGCGCTGTGCAACGCCTTCTTCGCACTCTCCGAAATCGCGCTGATCGCCTCACGCAAGAGCCGCCTGAAGCACTTGGCGCGCAGCGGCCGGCAGGCGCAGATCGCCTTGCGGCTGGCCGAACACCCTGAGCGCTTTCTCTCCACCGTCCAGGTGGGCATCACGCTGATCACGCTGATCACCGGCGCGGCCACGGGCACCGCAGTGAGCGACGACATCCGCAACTGGCTGCTGCACTTTCACTTGCCGGGCTTGGCGGCCTATTCCACCGCGATCGGGCTGTCGGTCGGCTTCATCATCGTCACCACCATCAACATCACCGTCGGCGAACTGGTGCCCAAGCGCGCCGCGCTGGCCGGCCCAGAGCGCATCGCCTGCGTGATCGCCACGCCGATGCTGGTGCTGTCGTGGCTGACCGCGCCATTCGTATGGGTGTTGAACCGTTTGAGCGGCTTTGCGCTCGCACTGCTCCGCCTGAACCGCGTACGTCGCGAGAAGATCACCGAAGAGGAAATCCGCCTCCTGGTGGCGGAAGGCACGGAACAAGGCGTGCTCGATCCCGACGAGCGCAACATGGTCAACCGCGTGCTGCGGCTGGGCGACCGCAGCGTGGACTCGGTGATGACGCCGCGCCCGCGCATCGCATGGCTGGATGCCGCCGCGCCGCTCGCGGAGAACCTCGCCGTGCTGCGTACCACGCCGTTCTCACGTTATCCGGTCTATCGCGGCAGCGAGGACGACGTGGTCGGCGTGCTGGAAGTGAAACGCCTGCTGCAGGGGATGTCCGTCGAAACACGACTGCCCGAGCTGTTCAAGAAACTGGCGAAACCGCTGTTCGTGCCGGGTACCGCGCGCGCGCTGGATCTGCTGGAAGAGTTCCGCGACGCGGAAACGCAGTTCGCGCTGGTGGTAGACGAATACGGCGGCATCGAGGGCCTAGTGACCTTGAACGATCTGCTGAGCGCGGTGGTCGGCCGCGCCACGCCCGCGGAAGGCGAAGCCCCGCGCGGTGCGCCGGTGGTGCGTCGCGACGACGGCGGTCTGCTGGTGGACGGTTCGGTTTCCACCGACGACCTGCGCGAACTGGTGCAGCGGCTGGAATTGCCGAACGAAGACGAAGGCGATTTCCGCACCGTGGCCGGAATGATGATGGCCGCGTTCGGACGCATCCCCGAAGCCGGCGAATCGTTCGACTGGCGCGGCTTGCGTTTCGAAGTCGTCGATCTCGACGGCGCGCGCATCGACAAGGTGTTGATCACGCCGATTGCGGACGAGGAAGAGGAAGCGGGGATCGGTGGTGGGTGATTAGAAGCGGAAATTGGGGATTGGGAGCCAAGGCGCTCCGCTCCGTCACCTCAGCAAGCTTGCGAGTCCGAAAGCGCTTCGATGCATTCTCGATTGCAGCAACGCCCGATTCTTGCGTCCCAACTATCCGCCCCCATTCCGCCGCTCTTTCGCCAACCGCGCCATCCTCTCCGCATCCGCGAGGATTCCGTGCAGCACGCGCAATTCGCGCGCGTCGGGTTGCGCGCGCTGGAAGAATCGTCGCAGGCGCTGTTCGATGGTTTGCGCCGAGCGTCCCTTGTGGAACTCGATTTCGTGCAGCGCGTTAAACAGATGCCGGAAGAATTCTTCCATCTGCGCCGATGATGCCGGTGGATCGCGCGGTACGGGCGGCGCGACCGGCTCGTCCAGCAGCGCGAGACGCATTTCGTAAGCCATTACCTGCACCGCCTGCGCCAGATTGAGCGAGGAGAAATCCTCGACGCTGGGAATGCGCACCATCGCGTGGCAGAGCATCAGCTCCTCGTTGTCGAGGCCGGACTGCTCATTGCCGAACAGCAGCGCGATTTGCTCGTCGCATTTCACTGTCGCCGCGATTTCGGCCGCCGCTTCGCGTGGCGTAAGCTCGCGCAACGCGATGCCGCGCCGGCGCGCGCTCAATCCGAGCACAAAAGTGCAGTCGGCGATCGCATCGGCAACGTTCGCATGCACTTGCAAGTTCGAGAGCACGTCAGCCGCGCCCGCAGCCATCGCCTGCACCTGTGGGTCCGGGTAACGGTGGGGCGAGACCAGCACCAGTCGATCGAAGCCCATCGTTCTGATCGCACGCGCCGCCGAACCGATGTTGCCCGGGTGCGAAGTGCGCGAGAGGACGAAGCGGAGGCGGCTGGAAGACATCCGGCGAACAGTGAGCGGTAAGGGTAAAAAAGCATAACAACACTCGCGGTTCCGGGGCCGTTCGCGCAGCGAGCGGAACCACGGATCCTTGGCCATGGATGACATCCCTCAAGCAGCCGCCCTCTCCAGAGCAGATGACAAAATCTGTACATGGACTTTGCCCTTTGGGCCAACCCTCGGTTGTTCAAATACCCCAGCGAATTTGTCGGGATCGCGGCTGCGCCGAGAAAGTCGTTACGCCGTCCCGAGTTCGAGTCCGAAGTCCCGCTATAATTGCGACTCGTCGCCTCGTGCGACGTGTTCTTTAAATCCACCAAGGTAATCAGCAATGGCCCGACCCGCCGTCACCGTCGCGGTGCGCGCTGCGCGCGCCGCGGGCAACGTCATCCTGCGCTACATGAACCGGGTCGGGAGCCTCACCGTGGTGGAGAAACAGCATCTCGATTTCGCTTCCGAAGTCGATCGCCTCGCGGAAGCCGAAATCGTGCGCGAGTTGAAACGCGCCTATCCCGATCACGCGGTGCTCGGCGAGGAGTCGGGTGCTTCCGGCAAGGGCAATGCGCGCTTCACCTGGGTGATCGATCCGCTGGACGGCACGCACAATTACCTGCGCGGCATCCCGCAGTTCGCGGTGTCGATCGCTCAACTGGACCGCGGCGAGCCGATGCACGGCGTGGTTTTCGATCCGCTGCGCGACGAGCTGTTCACCGCCAGCAAGGGCGACGGCGCGTTTCTCAACGATCGCCGCATCCGTGTCAGCAAGCGCGAAACGCTGGAGGGCGCCTTGCTCGCCACGGGTTTCCCGTTCCGCCAGCGTGCACACCTCGATGCACAACTGGCGATGACGCGCGCGTTGCTCGACAAAGCCGAGGACCTGCGCCGCGCGGGCTCCGCCGCGCTCGATCTGGCTTGGACGGCGAATGGACGTCTGGACGGCTATTTCGAACCGGGCCTCAAACCTTGGGACATGGCAGCCGGCTGCCTGCTGGTGCGCGAAGCCGGTGGACGCTATTGCGACTTCGCGGGCCGCGACGGTCTGCCCGCTTCCGGGAATATCGTCGCCGGCAACCATCACATCGTTGAGCAGATGGTGGAGGCGATCGCGCCGGCGTTGACGCCAGAGTTGTTGAAGGTTTGATCGCCAGCAAACTGATTCTTACAAAGCGACCGTTATAGAAGCCTGCCTGCAGGCGACACTCAGCGCATCAACACGCGTTTCGGCCTGATCGGGAATTTCCCGCGCCAGTACTGGATCAGGAAGAATCCGCCGACCGCTCCGCCCAGATGCGCGAAGTGGGCGACGCCCGCTTGCGTGCCGGTGATGCCGAGGAACAGTTCCAGCAACATGTAACCGATCACCGCGATCCAGGCCGGCAGCGGAATCGGCAGGATCAGCGCAATGATCTTGGCTTGCGGATACATCATGCCGAACGCCAGCAGCAGGCCGAAGATCGCACCGGACGCGCCCAGCGTCGGATAAAAACCCCCGGTGAAGAAGTGCACCACGCACAGGTGCGCTGCGGCGGCGATCGCTGCGCAGAACAGGTAGTAGAAGATGTAATGGCGCCAGCCGAAGAGTTGCTCGATCGGCCCGCCGAACATGTATAGCGCGAGCATGTTGAAACCGATGTGCGCCCAACCGCCATGCAAAAAGGCGTAAGAAAGCAACTGCCACCAGCGAAAACCGACGGTCAACGGCACACCCGACGCCGTGTAGCCGGCAAGTTGGTCCGGTCCCAGCGGCCACAACGCGCAATGCAGGATCAGCCAGTCGCCGAAACCAGCCTGCATCAGAAGGAACACCGCGATATTCACGATCAGCAGGGCCAACGTGACGGAGGGCAGTTCAAAGCGCATCGGTCAAACCTTTGACTTGACGAACACCGCCTGCCGCTTCTTTTCCGCATAACCTTCGCGTAGATAAAAGCGGTGTGCGCGTTCGCGGACTACGTTGGAACGCACCACGAGTTCAGCATAACCGCGGTCGCGCGCCCACGCCTCGACCGCGTGCAACAGCGCCGTGCCGATGCCCGCACCGCGTGCGTGTTCGTCGACCACCAACCCGGCCAGTTCGACCCGCCCGTCGTGCACAAGATGAAATTGCGCCGAGACTTCAGCCCAACCGACGACGGAGGCGCCGTCGATCTCCGCCACCAGCACCGCGCCGGCACGGTGCGATTGAATTTCGTGCAAGCGCCGGGCGATCGTGTGCGCATCCGCCGGATATCCGAGCTGATCCGACAGGCGCGCCAACGCTTGCGCATCCGCCACGGTCGCGGTGCGGATGTGGATCGAGGCGGTCACTGCTGCTTGCAATGTTCCGCGACCACTTTCGCCACCACCATCGACACGCGCTTGCCAGTGGGAATGTGCAGGAATTCGTTGGGGCCATGCGCGTTGGAGTGCGGACCGAGCACGCCGGTGATCAGGAATTGCGCCTGCGGAAATTTATCGCCGAGCATGCCCATGAACGGAATGCTGCCGCCCTCACCCATGTACGCCGGCGGCACGCCGAACGCGGCCTGCGAGGCGTCCGCAACCGCCTGCTCCAGCCAAGGTGACAATTGCGGCGCGTTCCAGCCACTGGAGGCCTTCTCCATTTTCAATTCGACTTTGCAGCCGTAAGGCGGATCGCTTTCCAGCAATTGCTTGAGGAATTCGCCCGCGCGCGCACCGTCCAGCGTCGGCGGCAAGCGCAGCGACAGTTTCACCGCGGTGAACGGACGCAGCACGTTGCCCGCGCTCTGCAGTGGCGGCAGGCCATCCGCGCCCGTGACCGCAAGCTGCGGCCGCCACGTGCGGTTCAACACCAGCTCGGTGAGATCTTCCGCGACCGGCTTCATGCCGGGCAGGAACGGAAACTTGTCATACACCGCGTTGCCCAGCACTTGCGCGGAGCGCCGCGCCTGCTCGATGCGTTGCGCAGGAATTTCCACATACAGTTCCTGCGGAATGATCCTGCCGCTGGCGGGATCTTCCAGCCTCGAGAGCAGATCGCGCAGGACGCGGAAACTGTCCGGCACCACGCCGGACGCGTCGCCGGAATGCACGCCTTCGCTCAAAACGCTGACGGTGAAATTGCCGCCGGTCATGCCGCGCAACGAAGTTGTCAGCCAAAGCTGTTCGTAATTGCCGCAGCCGGAATCGAGACAGACGACCAGCGAGGGCCGGCCGATCTTCGCGGCGAGATGATCGACATAGAACGGCAGGTCGTAGCTGCCGGACTCCTCGCAGGCTTCGATCATGATCGCGCAGCGCGCGTGCGGGATCTTCTGCTCTCGAAGCGCCAGCAGCGCCGAGAGCGAGCCAAAGATCGCGTAGCCATCGTCCGCCCCGCCGCGACCGAACAGCTTGTCGCCTTTCAGCACCGGCGTCCAGGGGCCGAAGCCATCACTCCAGCCGGTCATTTCTGGTTGCTTGTCGAGATGGCCGTACAGCAGCACGCAATCCTCGCGCTGCGCGCCTGCGCCGTATGCGGGGACGTCTATGAAGATCAGCGGGGTGCGGTTGGGCAAGCGCACCACTTCCAGCGTCGAGCCGGGCAGCGCCTGGAGTTTGGCGCGCGCCCAGCGCTCCATCAATGTCACCGCATCATCCATGTAGCCGTGCTCGGCCCATTGCGGATCGAACAGCGGTGACTTGTTGGGGATGCGGATGTATTCGGTGATCTGCGGCACGACTTCGTCGTCCCACAAGCCGCCCACGAATTCCCGGAGTTTGCTGGCGTCCATCAACTGCTCCGCTGGCACACGCGAATCGCGCAGTGTAGCGCGGTCGCGGCTCGCGTGTCGGAAGTTTCCGACAACACGACACCGTGCATGCGCACGTGCGACGCGGCATCGGCTGGCAGCGACGGCGCGCGCAGGTGCCGATCATTTGCACCACGCCGAATCGCGGCGCATCGCCAATCATTCGAGGAGACAATCATGATCCGCAGCACACTCGCCGCGCTGGCGCTGAGCATCGCCTGCGCCCTGCCCGCCTTCGCCGCCACGCCGGTCGACGTCAATCACGCCGATGCAGCCACCATCGCCAGTTCGCTCGACGGCATCGGATTGAGCAAGGCCCAAGCCATCGTCGCCTGGCGCGATTCGCACGGCGCGTTCAAGAACGTGGACGACCTGCGCCAGGTGAAGGGCATCGGCGAAAAGACGCTGGACCGCAACCGCGATGCCATCAAGCTGTCCGGGGGTGCCAAGGTGGCAGCCGCCGCGAAAGCGGAACCGTCGGCTCAGCCACGAAAATCGCGTTCGCGCAAGCAGTGACGCGTACTCCGAAGCGACGGCGCGCGCTACACTCGCGCGCCGCCACTTCCGGAGCTTGCACGTGATTCTGCCGCGTTATCGCATCGGCGCTTCCACCATTCCTGGTGCAGGACTCGGATTGTTCATGGAAGAACCTGTGCCGCGCGGCCGCGTGGTCGTCGCACCGGATGGCATCGGCGATACGCACACTTTCGAAGAGTTGCAGGAAACGCCGGAACTTGCCGCGCTGCTGCACACCTCCGTGCGCTGGTTCGAAGACCGCTACACCTTGTCGCCCGATTGGCCGGACGAGTGCTACGTCAATCACGCATTCGAACCGAACGGCCTGTGGCACCTCGGTTTCATCTTCGCCGCGCGCGATCTCGCGGCGGGCGAAGAAGTGACGATCGATTATCGCCATCTGCTCGCGCCGGGACAGGAAGAGACCTTTCGCGACGCGCGCACCGGCGCGCCGATCATCGGCATGCCTTGGCGCGAAAGCCTGATGGCGAGCACGCGCGCGCTGCTGGCGTTGCTGACGTGAGCGCTGCGCTGCAATTGCTTCCTGTCGCGGAGCGCCGCGTGGAACCTTGGGCCAACGGCCTCGGTCAAACCGCGGTGCTGCTGCGCGAACCGGACGACGAGAACTGGCGCGCGCGCGCCAGCATCGCGAAGGTCGAACGGGATGGCCCGTTTTCCGAATTGCCGGATACGCAGCGGTTGCTGGTGCCGCTGGATGCGCCGATGGAACTGCGTTTTCCTGGCGGTCGCAGGCAGCGCGCGCAGCGTTTCGGCGTATTACTTTTCGATGGTGCGCCTGCGCCGTGGGGCATCTTGCCGGAAGGCGCGACGCGTGATTTCAATCTGATGCTGCGTGGCGGTGCGCGCGGCGAAGTGTTTGCGCGCACGCTGGTGGATTCGCAGGTGCTGCTGCCCGAAGTCGGTGTGCGCTGGCTGATCTACGTCAATCGCGGGCGCGCGCAAATCGCGTGCGGCGGCACTTCGCTGTCGCTGGAGCCCGACGATGCCGCGCTGCTGGTATTTCCCACAAGTGGCGCGCAACGGGCGGTGATCGAGGGCGGCGGAGAATTGGTGCTGGCGAAGTTGTACGATTGATGGTCGTTGGCCATGGGTCGTCTGTTCGTCGGTGGATCGCGACGACTCCAGCATGCGCGCCCGACCCATCGACCCGTCACACAACCCCGTAACCTGCAGCCCCAACCACAAACCCATGCGCATCCTTGTAGTCGAAGACGATGCCGCGATCGCAAACGCGGTTTGCGAGGCGCTGAAGCACTCAGGCCATACGGTGGATCATCTCGCCGACGGTCGGCAGGCGATCACCGCGCTGCGCGAACACTCCTTCGCTCTGGTGGTGCTCGATCTCGGCTTGCCCGGCGCCGAAGGCGATGAGATCCTGCGCAAATTGCGTGCGGATGCCGATCCCGTTCCGGTGCTGGTGATCACCGCCCGCGAGGAACTGGATCAGCGCGTGCGCGCGCTCGATCTCGGCGCCGACGATTATCTGGTGAAGCCGTTCGCGCTGGCGGAATTCGAGGCACGCGTGCGCGCGTTGCTGCGTCGGCGCGCATCACAAGGCGTGCCGACGCTGCGCATCGGCAATCTTTCGGTCGATCTCGCCGGCCGCCGCGCGATGGCGGATGGCGTGCCGTTGGAACTCACCGCGCGCGAGTTCGGTCTGCTGGAGGCGCTGCTGCTGCGGCGCGGGCGCGTCACCAGCCGCGAACAGTTGATCGAGACTCTGTGCAAGTGGGACGAAACGCTGTCCGACAACGGCCTCGACATCGCCGTGTATCGCCTGCGGCGCAAGCTCGACAACAGCGGCGTGCAATTGCGCACCGTGCGGGGCCTCGGGTATCTGCTCGAAGAAGCCGATGACCCACAACAGCCCTAGTCTGCGGCGGCGGTTGCTGCTGTTCGTCGCGCTACCTTTGTGCGCGGTACTGGTGTGTGGCGCGGCGTTGACTTACTGGCTGGCATTGACCTACGCCAACCGCGTTTACGACCGCTGGCTGCTGGATTCGGCGCGCGCACTGGGGCAACTGGTCAACAGCGACGCCGGCCGCAACGAGCTCTCCGATCAGGCGCGCATACTGCTGCAGTACGATCCGTTCGACCGCGTGGTGTACGCGGTGCGCAGCACGCGTTACGGATTGCTCGCCGGCGATCGCACACTGCCGCAGCCCAAAGCCGCCGCACCGCAACCGGATCCGGTCTATTCCAGTTTTCGCGTCGGCGACCACACGATGCGCATGGTGTCGGTGCTGATCACCAACCAGGACGATCCCCGCGACACGCTGGTGGTGTCCGCCGCCGAAACCGTGCGCAAGCGGCATCTGCTCGCGCGCGAATTGCTGACCGCGACTGTGCCAATCGAATTCGCGCTGATCGTGATCGCGATGGCGCTGGTGTGGTTCGGCGTCAACCACGGCTTGCGCGTGCTCGATCCGTTGACGCGCGAGATCCGCCTGCGTCACGCCGGGGATCTTTCGCCGTTGCGTACGGACGACGTGCCGCTAGAAGTGCAGCCGTTGGTCGCGACCATCGACGCGTTGCTCAGCCGCGTGGAAAAAATGCTGGCCCAGCAGCAGCGTTTCATCGCCGATGCCGCGCACCAGTTGCGCACCCCGCTCGCGGGTCTGCGTCTGCAGGCCGAACGCGCGCTGGCCGATCCCAGCCCGGGCACGGTACGCGATGCGCTGACGCACGTCGAACGCCTGTCCGCGGGCACGGCACGGGCGGCAGGACAACTGCTCGCGCTCGCACGTGCGCAAGCGCCCGACGAGGCGATTGGTGCGGCGAAACCGCTTGATCTAGCAGAACTGGTGCGCGACGAAGTGGCCGCGCGCGTACCCGAAGCGCTCGCTCAACATGCCGATCTCGGTTACAGCGGGCCTGCGCGCGGCGTGCGCGTGCTCGGCGACGCCGCATTGTTGCGCGAGTTGCTCGGCAACCTGATCGACAATGCGCTGCGTTACGGCCGGCTCAATGGCATGGTCACAGTATCGGTGCAACCTGAAGCGGCCGGCGAAGTGGTATTGATGGTGGCCGACGACGGCAACGGTGTGCCGGAACCCCTGTGGCCGCGGTTGGGCGAGCGCTTCTTCCGCGTCGACGGCAGCGCGTCCGACAGAATCGGTCGGGAGGGCAGCGGTCTGGGGCTCGCGATCGTGCGCGAAATCGCCGAGCGGCACGGCGCCACGGTAGATTTCGGCCTCGGTTTGGAAGGCCGCGGCCTGCGCGTGGAAGTGAGGTTTCCGGCAATGGCGGCACACGTCTAGACAGACGCAAGCGCGGATCAGCGGTCATCGCGCGTGTAGATCGTTCCCTCTTCCACTCGCACCGGAAATACTTCGATCGGCATCATAGCCGGCGGCGCGGTCACCGAACCGTCACGTAAATCGAAACGCGCGCCGTGGCGCGGGCACTCCACTTCGAAACCGTGCAGCTCGCCGCCGGCCAGTTCGCCGCCATCGTGCGTGCAGGTATCCTCGATTGCGAAGTACTCGCCGTCGACGTTGTACACCGCGATCGCGGTGTCGCCGTCCCACACCACACGGAATTCGCCGGGCAGAAGTTCCGCGACCGAGCAGACGGGAACCCAATCCGTCATTCGCCATTTCCAGTCAACGGTTTCACAAGCCACTCGAAACGCAAATCATCGCGCTTCGGAATCCCGAATCGCTCATCGCCATACGGAAACGGTTTGTACTCTCCGGTACGGCGGTAGCCGCGGCGTTCATACCAGGCGATCAGCGTGTCGCGGATGTCGATCACGCTCATGCGCATCTGCCTGGCGTGCCATTCCTCGCGCGCGACACGTTCGGCTTCGGCCAAGAGCGCGCGGCCGATGCCGGCGCCCTGCAGGTCAGGACGCACCGAAAACATGCCGAAATAACCGCTCGGTACGCCATAGTGATTCTGTTTTTCGAGCAGACAGCAGGCCAGCAATTCGCCACCGCGCTCGGCCAGCAGGATGCGCGCATCATCGCGTGCAATCAATTCCGTGACCTCTTCGAGATCGGTGCGTTGACCATCCAGGAAATCCGCTTCGGTGGTCCAACCGGTTCGGCTGGCCTCGCCGCGATAGGCCGATTCGGTCAGCGCGACGATGGCGTCCGCATCGGCCGCGGTCGCGCAGCGGAAATGCAAGGTCGATTCCCGATTCTCCATTTTCAATATCCGGCTCAAGCCAACAGTTTGCGCACGCGCGCGATCGCCGCAACCAGCACGTCGATTTCTTCCGTGGTGTTCCAGAATGCCAACGACGCGCGCGCCGTGGCCGGGACGCCGTAGAACTGCATCAGCGGGTGCGCGCAATGGTGGCCCGAACGCAGCGCAATCCCTTCCTGGTCGAGCAGCGTCGCCAAATCGTGCGCGTGCACGCCGTCGATCAGGAACGAAATTACTGCCGCTTTATCCGGCGCAGTGCCAATGAGGCGCAAACCCGGTACTTGCTGCAGCGCCTGCGTTGCGTAATCGAGCAATTCTCGCTCGCGCGCGGCAATGTTCGTCATGCCGATATCCTGCAGATAATCGACCGCCGCTCCCAGGCCGGCAAAACCCGCGATATTGGGCGTGCCGGCTTCGAACTTGTGCGGCGGATCGGCGAACGTGGTGCCGGAAAACTTCACCTCGCGGATCATCTCGCCACCGCCGAAGCACGGTGGCATTGCTTGCAAATGTTCGCGTTTCGCCCACAGCGCGCCGGTGCCGGTCGGACCGCACATTTTGTGTCCGGTAATGCAATAGAAATCGCAGCCGATGGACGCGATATCCAAGGGCAGATGCGGCGCAGCCTGCGAACCGTCGATCAAAATCGGAATGCCGCGCCGGCGGCATTCCCGAGCCAGCTCTCTCACCGGATTGACCGTACCGAGCACGTTGGACACGTGCGTGACACAGGCGAGTTTCACTTCGCCCGTCAACGCCTCAACGAACTTTTCGACGATCAATTCGCCTGACTCGGTAATCGGCGCCACCTTCAGTTGCGTGCCGATTCGTTCGCACACCAACTGCCACGGCACGATATTGGCGTGATGCTCCATCGTGGTGACGAGGATCGCCTCGCCGGATTTCAGCTTAGGCAACGCATAACTGTACGCGACCAGATTGATCGCCTGCGTGGTGCCGGAAGTCAGCACGAGCTCGTTGCGGTGCACGTTCAAAAACGACGCAAGCTTGTTGCGCGCGCCTTCGTACAACGCGGTGGATTCGCTGCCAAGCTGATGCACGGCTCGCGAAACATTGGCGTTGTGTTCTCGATAGAAGCGATCGACCGCTTCGATGACCTGATGCGGCTTTTGCGAAGTGTTGGCGCTGTCGAGATAAACCAGCGGCTTGCCGTGCACGCTGCGCGCGAGCAGCGGGAAATCGGTGCGAATGCGCACCCAATCTGGGCCCCCTCTCACTTGCGCTGCGCGTTCGTTCCCCTCTTCCGCATGCGAGGGAGGAATGGAATGGGAGCGTTCAATGCGAGAAGCTTTCATCACTGCGCATTCTCTCGCGGCAAATGCGCCAACAGCAGCGCATCGCAATGCTCGCGCAACGCCTGCGGTTCGACGCCGCTCAGCGCCACCGCGCAGAACGCGCGCACCAGCAAGATGCGCGCGGTTTCCGCCGGCAGCCCGCGCGAGCGCAGGTAGAACAGCGCGTGCTCGTCGAGTTGCCCGATCGTCGCGCCGTGTGCGGCTTTCACTTCATCCGCGTGGATTTCCAGCGCCGGGCGCGTATCGATTTCCGCGCCTTCGGACAGCAGCAGGTTCTTGTTCGACAGCTGCGCATCCGCACCATCGGCACCGGGATGCACCGTGATCGCGCCATGGAACACGCCACGCGCGCGGCCGTCGGCCACTCCACGCCAGAGCGAATCGCTCGCTGTATCGCGGCCATGGTGTTCGATCAGCAATTCGGTATCGACGTGCTGGCGGCCGCGCAACGCGAACGCGCCGCGCGTCTGTGCGCGCGAGCGATCGCCGTCTAGCGCGATGCGCAGCTCGTGACGCGCCAGCGCGCCGCCGAGTTCCAGCGCGTGCAATTCAAGTTGCGCATCTTCGTGCAAATGGAAATCGCTGCGGCGAAACAGCGCCGCGCCGACTGCGGAGTCTTGCAACGCCAGCAGGTCGATCCGCGCGCTTTTCTGCAACACGTATTCACACGCGATATTGGTGAAATGCGCGTGCTCGCCTAGGGCGGCGTAATGTTCGATGAGGCGCAAACACGCGCCCTCGCCCAGTTCGACGAAATTGCGCGCGTGGCACGCGATTGCGGCTTCGGCTTGCGCGCCGAGATGCACGATCCGCAATGGCGCCTCGATCTGCGCAGCGGGCGCGACCCGCACCAGCACGCCATCGGAAGCCAGCGCTGCATTCAACGAGGCAAAAGAATCGCGCGGCTCGGTTGCATGGCGCGACAGCAGAAAGCGAAGCGGCTCCGGGTTCTCCACCAGCGCGCGCGACAGCGGCTGCACGCTCAGGCCTTGCGGTAAATCGTCCAGCCGCGATAGATCGGCACGGAACACGCCATTGACGAATACCAGCCGCGTTCCCTCGATATCCGGCAACGCGAACGTACCCTCATCAATCATGCGCGTTGACGCACTTTCATCACGTGCGGAATAACCGCGCTGCTCTAGCGCGCGCAGCGCGGTGTACTTCCACAATTCATTGCGCGTGTCCGGCAGGCCAGCCGACAAAAACGCCTGCATCGCCTCGTGCCGCGCCGCATCCAGCCAACCGATGCCGCTGGCGGGCAATGCCGCCGCGCGCATGGATTCGACGAAAGGTGCAGCGCTCGCGCTCACGCCGCCGCCTCCGCGGGTTTGCGCTCGCGTACCCAGGCGTAGCCGTGCGCTTCCAGTTCCTGCGCGAGGTGCGCGCCGCCGCTTTCGACAACGCGGCCATCCGCCAATACGTGCACGAAATCGGGCACGATGTAATCCAGCAGGCGCTGGTAATGCGTGATCAGGATGAAGGCGCGTTTTGGATCACGCAGTGCGTTCACGCCCTCGGCCACCTGCTTCAGCGCGTCGATGTCCAGGCCGGAATCGGTTTCGTCCAGAATCGCGAGCTTGGGTTCCAGCACCGCCATCTGGAAGATCTCGTTGCGCTTCTTTTCGCCGCCGGAAAAACCCTCGTTGACGGCGCGGTTCATCAGCTCCGGCGGGAGTTGCATCCCCTTGAGTTTCTCGCGCACCAGTTGCAGGAATTCGCGCGAATCCAGTTCCGCCTCGCCGCGCGCCTTGCGCTGCGCGTTCAACGCCGCCCGCAGGAAATAGGTGTTGTTGACGCCGGGAATTTCCACCGGGTACTGGAACGCCAGGAACACGCCCGCCGCCGCGCGCGCCTCCGGTTCCAGTTGCAACAAGTCACGCCCCCCGTAAGCGACCGAACCCTGCGTCACCTCGTAGCCGCCGCGCCCGGCCAACACGTTGCCCAGCGTGGATTTGCCCGCGCCGTTAGGACCCATGATCGCGTGTACCTCGCCGGCGTTCACTTGCAGCGAGAGGCCTTTCAGGATTTCGCGTCCGGCGACGCGGACGTGGAGATTGTCGATTTTCAACATCAGCCTATGGCCCCCTCGAGCGACACTTCCAGCAGCTTCTTCGCCTCCACAGCGAATTCCATTGGCAGTTCGCGGAAAACCTGCTTGCAGAAGCCGTCCACGATCATCGAGACTGCGTTCTCCTCGTCCAGCCCGCGCGAGCGGCAGTAGAACAACTGCTCGTCGGAGATCTTGGAGGTGGTCGCTTCGTGCTCGACAATCGCACTCGGGTTCTTCACCTCCATGTAGGGAAAGGTATGCGCGCCACACTTCTTGCCGATCAGCAATGAATCGCATTGGGTGTGGTTGCGCGCGTTCGCGGCGCTCTTTTCGATCTTCACCAACCCCCGATAAGTGTTCTGGCCGCGGCCGGCGCTGATGCCTTTCGACACGATCTTGCTGCGCGTGTCGCGGCCGATGTGAATCATCTTGGTGCCGGTGTCCGCCTGCTGACGATGGTGTGTCAGCGCCACCGAATTGAATTCGCCGACCGAGCGATCGCCACGCAAAATGCAACTCGGGTATTTCCACGTGATCGCCGATCCCGTCTCGACCTGTGTCCACGAGATGCGCGAATCGTCGCCGCGGCAGTCGCCGCGCTTGGTGACGAAGTTGTAGATGCCGCCGCGGCCCTGCTCGTCGCCCGGATACCAGTTCTGCACGGTCGAATACTTGATGTTCGCGCGCTCCAGCGCGACCAGCTCCACCACCGCCGCGTGCAACTGGTTCTCGTCGCGCATCGGCGCGGTGCAGCCTTCCAGATACGAAACGCTCGCACCCTCTTCCGCGACGATCAGAGTGCGCTCGAACTGGCCGGTGTGGCCCGCGTTGATGCGGAAGTAAGTGCTGAGCTCCATCGGGCAACGCACGCCTTTCGGAATGAACACGAATGAGCCGTCGGAAAACACCGCCGAGTTCAGCGCGGCGAAGAAGTTGTCGCGCTGCGGCACTACCGAGCCGAGATATTGCCTGACGATTTCAGGATGTTCGCGGATCGCTTCGCTCATCGAGCAGAAGATCACGCCGGCTTCCGCCAGTTCCTTGCGGAATGTCGTGCCGACCGAGACCGAATCGAACACGGCGTCGACCGCCACGCCGGCCAGGCGCGCTCGCTCATGCAACGGCACGCCCAGCTTGTCGTAGGTTTCCAGCAGTTTCGGATCGACTTCCGCCAGCGACTTCGGCGCCTGCTTCGGTGCGGCGTAGTAACTGATGGCCTGGAAATCGATCGGGGCAATGTTGAGCTTGGCCCAGGCTGGCGGCGTCATCGTCAGCCAGTGCCGATACGCTTCCAGCCGCCATTGCGTCATCCATTCCGGCTCGCGCTTGCGCGCCGAGAGCGCATGGATCACGTCCTCGTTCAAGCCCGGCGGCAGCGTATCGGTCTCGATATCGGTGACGAAACCGGCGCTGTAACGTCGGTTCAGCAGTTGCTGCAAGTCGGTGCGTTCGATCGCCATGTCACGCTCCCGCACGCGGACGCAGCGCGCGTTTGGGTGCCGGCAGCATGTCGGCAAGGCTCACTGCGCGCAGCGCGGCATCGACCGCGCCGCCCACGCTGCGCCAGCCCTGAGAAACATCGCAATGCGCTTCACGATCGCAGCCGGCCGCGCAGCAATCGGTCATGCCGATCGGGCCGTCCAGCGCTTCGACGATATCCGCCAGGGTGATCTCGCCTGCCGGGCGCGCCAGACGATAACCGCCGGCCGCGCCGCGGAAGGATTCGACCAGATTCGCGTGCGCGAGCTGCTTCAGCAGCTTGGCAACCGTGGGCAGTTCCAACCGCGTGGCTTCCGCGATCTGCACAGCCGACAGCACCTCGTGCGGCTGGCGCGCGAGGCAGGTCATCACCACGGAAGCGTAGTCGGCGAGGCGGCTGACCCGGAGCACTTCGCAAATCCTAAAATAGGGACTGAAATGGTACTATTTCGCGGCACGGCGCGCAATTTGAGCGACTTCCGCTGGCTCATAGCATCGCCGCCACGTGCGCAATAGTGCATTCGCGCAGCGCGGTGAGGTCGTAGCCCCCTTCCAACGCGGAGACCATGCGGCCCTGCGCGTGAGTGCCGGCCAGCGCACGCAAACGTTGCGTGATCCAAGCGTAGTCGTCGGCGTCGAGTCGCAGTTGTGCCAGCGGATCGTTGCGGTGCGCGTCGAACCCTGCAGAGATCAACAGCAATTGCGGACGGTGCGCATCGAGCGCAGGGAGGAGAATTTCATCCCACGCCGCGCGAAACTCATTCGAATCCGCGCCGGGCGGCAGCGGTGCGTTGACGATGTTGCCGGCGCCGCGCTGGTTGCGAGAACCGGTGCCCGGATACAGCGGCATCTGATGACTGGAGAGGTATTGCACGCGCGGATCGTTCCAGAAAATATCCTGCGTGCCGTTGCCGTGGTGTACATCGAAGTCGACGATTGCGACACGCCTGAGGCCGTGTCGTTCGATTGCATGCGCTGCAGCCACCGCAACGCTGTTGAACAGGCAGAAGCCCATCGCGGTATCCCGCGTGGCGTGGTGGCCGGGCGGACGCACCGCACAGAACGCGCGTTGCGTTTTTCCATCCATGACGTCATCGACGGCCGCACAGACCGCGCCGGCCGCGCGCAGCGCGGCTTCCAGCGACGCGGGCGACATCACCGTGTCCGGATCGAGACGCAGCGAATGTCCTTCATTGGCGAAGATGCTCTCGACATACGCCGCATCGTGCACGCGCAGCAGTATTTCGCGCGTCGCGCACGGCGCCTCCATGCGTTCGGTGTCCGCAAAACACGGATCGTCCAGCGCCTCCAGCACCGCGCGCAACCGCGCTGGCGATTCGGGATGGCCGGGTCCGGTGTCGTGTTGCAGACAGGCCGGATGCGTGTAGAGGCGCATCTTGCTCAGGATTCGCTCCGCTTGCGCCTTTCGTGCTGCCACATTACCTCGCCGTGTCCGCTGGCGCGCGCCAGCACACGCGCCAGCACGAACAGCAGATCGGAGAGACGATTGAGGTAGTGGATCGCCTGCGGCCGAATGCTTGCATCGCGTGAGAGCGTCACGACGCGACGCTCCGCCCGGCGGCACACCGTGCGCGCAACATGACACTGCGCCGCGGCCATGCCGCCGCCGGGCAGGATGAATTCCTTCAGCGGCGGCAAATCGGCATTGAACTGATCGAGCGTGGTTTCCAGCCGCGCGATGTCGGCATCCTCGATCATCGCCATACCCGGAATGCACAGCTCGCCGCCCAGATCGAACAGGTCATGCTGGACTTGGTTGAGCGTTTCGATCACCGGCAGCGGCAGATCGGGCACCGCCAGCAGCACGCCGATAACGCTGTTCAATTCATCGACGGTGCCATAGGCCTCGACGCGCGCGGAATCCTTGGGAGTGCGCGTGCCGTCGCCCAGGCCGGTCGTGCCGTCGTCCCCGGTTTTGGTGTAAATCTTCGAAAGACGGTTGCCCACGGCTTTTCTAATAGTGCTGCCATGGACGGCCGCTTTCATGCGCAGGGATGCGCATAAACTTAAGCTGCGGCCATGCGCAGCACGGACCAGCGCCGACTCAGCAATACGAATCCGCCCAATAGCAGCGCGCTCCACAACACCGTGCCGGGCAGCGAACCGTACTCGTAGAACGGCCAGCCCGCGATATAGCACGTGATCAACCCAGCAAAGGTGTGCGGGTACATCGTGCCGGTGAGCCAGACGAAGAAATTGGTGACGAGATAGAAGCCGGTCGCGCTGGCGACGGCGGCGATCAGCACGTTCACCGCGCGCACGCGGCCGCGAAGCGAAAAACCGGCGAACGCGGTCAATGCGTAGCAGCCGTACACTACGAGCATCATCGCGCCGTAGAAACCGATCACCGCGTCCGCGATCAGCAGTGCCAGCAGCGGCACGATGACCGCCAGGCGCTTGTCCGCGAAATACGCCCCGCCGAACAGCGCCATCGCTTCCACAGGCGTGAAATTCCACGGCAGCGCGCCCGCGGCAAAGTGCACGGCCAGCCGGTAGACCACCGCAAATGCGATCAGTCCACACAACACCAGATTGCGCGGCGTGAACAAAGCGGAAGCATCGGTGCGCGACATGGCGAATTCCTCGACGAACGACTCGAATAGCTTACCGCAAAGCGCACGCGGCATCGCGCTATCATCCGTCGATGCGCGAGAGCACGGACATTCTCATCGTCGGCGGCGGCCTGGTGGGCGCGAGCATCGCCATCGCACTGGATGCGGCGGGGCGCGGTGCCATGCTGGTCGAAGCCGCCGCGCTGCGTGCACCCGCACAACCCAGTTACGACGAGCGCAATCTGGCACTGGCACGCGCCACGGTGAACGCGCTCACGCATCTCGGCGTGTGGAAGCACGTGCAGAGTGCCACGCCGATCACGCGGTTGCATGTCAGCCGCGCAGGGGAATTCGGCGCGGTGCGAGTGTCGGCACGCGAGGCAGGTGTCGATGCGCTCGGCGCGACGGTTCCCGCGCGCGAACTGGGCAATGCGCTGGAATTGCGGTTACAGGAATCCGAGCAGCTCACACGACTGATACCGGCGAAGCTGGAGACGTTGCAATCGATCGAAAACGGCTGGCGCGCGACCCTCCGCATCGGCGATGAGGTTCGTGAAGTCGATACGAAACTGCTGATCGGCGCTGATGGCAGCGATTCGTTCGTGCGCGCCCAGGTGGGAATCGGCGTCGATGAACACGACTACGCGCAGAGCCTCATCGTCTGCACGGTCACACCGGAGCGCGATCCGGATGGCTACGCATACGAACGATTTTCCGACGAAGGTCCGGTGGCGCTGCTGCCGCTCCCGGGAAAGCGGTGCGGCCTGATATTGACCGTTGCATTAGAGCAATCCGCGAACATTCTCGCGTTGAGCGAGGACGATTTCGCAACGCTGGCGCAGCAGCGTTTCGGCTGGAGGCTCGGCCGGTTGTCGCGTCCGGGCAAGCGCCAGGCGTATCGCGCACGCCGCGTGCTGGCGCAATCGCTGATCGCGCCGCGCGCGGTGGTGCTCGGTAATGCCGCGCAAACCGTGCACCCGATCGGCGCGCAAGGTTTTAATCTCGGCTTGCGTGATGCGCTGACATTGGCGGAATTGATCGCAGACGCGGATGATCCCGGTGCGCCGGAACTGTTGCGCGAGTACGCCGCGCGCCGCAAAGCGGATCGGGAAGGCGTGCTGGCTTTCAGTCACGGCTTGATTTCATTGGCATGCATGCCGCAGCCGGCGCTCGCGCCGCTGCGAACACTCGCGCTGCTTGCGTTCGACAGCGTGCCGCCGCTGAAACGCATGCTCGCGAAGCGCGGAATGGGTTGGCGCGGTACGCCACCGAACGCCTCGCTGGAACGCACACCATGAACACGCGCCGCACGATTCCGGATGTCGCGATCGCCGGCGGCGGAATGATTGGCGCAGCCTGCGCGCTCGCGCTTGCGCGCAACGGTTTCGAAGTGGCGCTGATCGAAGCGCGCGAGCCGCAGCCGTGGCGTGCGGAGGATCCCGAGGATCTGCGCGTAATCGCGCTGGCGCCTTCGTCGGCGAAGTTACTGGATGAACTCGGCGTGTGGAACACGGTTCGGGATGCGCGCGTGTCGCCCTACTCGCGCATGCGCGTGTGGGATGCCGAGAGCGGTGCGGAACTCATGTTCGATGCGGTGAATGAAGGCCGCGCGGAACTCGGCTGGATCGTCGAGAACAAACTGCTTCTGTGGACATTGTGGCAGGCGCTGGATCGAGCCGGAGTACGGCGCGTCTGTCCAAACGAGGTACGCGATTTCGAGGTACGAGGCGATCGCGTGTCGCTGGACATGAATGAAGACGAGACACTGCCCGCGCGCCTGCTGGTGATCGCCGATGGCGTGAAGTCCACGCTGCGCGACAAGGCCGGAATCCAGACGCGCGGGCGCGATTACGCGCAGCGCGCGGTCGTTGCGCATGTCATGACCCAACGTTCACATGAGGCGACCGCTTGGCAACGCTTTGTTCCCGACGGCCCGATCGCGCTGCTGCCGCTGCGCGACGGACGCAGCTCGATCGTCTGGACCTTGCCGGAAGCCGAAGCGCAGCGCGTGCTGGCGGTCGATGACAGCACATTTTGCGAAGCTATTGGCGTCGCTACCGATTTCCGCCTGGGCCGCATCATGGAAACCACGCCACGCGCTTCGTTTTCCTTGCGCCTGCAACTGGCGCAGGCTTACGCAAGCGAGCGCTGCGTGCTGCTCGGCGATGCCGCGCACGCGGTGCATCCGCTGGCGGGGCAAGGTGCGAATCTCGGTCTGCGCGATGTGGCCGAGCTCGTTTCCGTGTTGAGCGATGCGCGCGATGCAAATCGCGACTTTACCGCAATGCACGTACTGAACCGCTACGCACGGCGACGACGTTCCGCCGACACGCTGGACGCGCTATCGTTCGACGCGCTCGCGCGCTTGTTCGCGCTGCGCGCGCCGCCGCTGGTGACGCTACGCGGCATCGGCATGCGCGTGGTGGATGCACTGACGCCTTTGAAGCGTCGCCTGGCAGATCACGCTGCCGGGCGCATTTGATCAAGAAGGAGACAGACGATCATGCGTACGACTTCGACTTTGTTTGCGCTGCTGCTCCTCGGCGTTTCTTCCTTCGCCCATGCGGCGATGCAGACGAAAACCATCGACTACACCGCGCATGGCAAATCCATGCGCGGCGTGCTGATCTGGGACGACGCGGTGAAGGCTCCGCGCCCGGCCCTGCTGATGATCCCGGACTGGTACGGCATCAACGCCGCCAATGTCGAGTTCGCAAAGACCATCGCGAAGCGCGATTACGTGATCTTCATGGGCGACATGTACGGCAAAGATCTACGGCCCAAGAACGATGCGGAAGCGATGGCCGCGATCAAACCACTGCTCAGCGACCGCCCGGAAATGCGTGCGCGCGTGACCGCCGCGTTCGATGAGTTGAAGAAACTCGCGCAGGACAAATCATCGGGCATCGACGCGTCCAGACTCGCCGCAATCGGCTTCTGCTTCGGCGGCTCCTCGGTGCTCGACCTCGCCCGCAGTGGTGCGAATGTTGCCGCGGTCGTGAGCTTCCACGGCGGATTGTCGACGGACGATCCGAACCTCGCCAGAAACATCAAGGCCAATGTGCTGGCGATGAACGGCGCCGACGACAAGGGCACGATGCCCGACGCCGACAAGTTCATGGACGAGATGCGCATGAGTCCGGCTGAATGGCAATTTGTGGTGTTCGGCCACACGGTGCACTGTTTTGCCGAGCCGGGCGCGCACTCGCCACCGGGCTGCGTTTACAACCCGAAAGCGGCCAGGCGCGCGTTCAAGTTGATGCACGACTGGCTGGATGAGGCGTTTGAGAACAAGAGCCAGTCATGAGTTACGGGTTATGGGTTGCAGGCTTGAATTGGCGGCACGCAGGCACCGTCATTTCATTCAACCCACAACCCCTAACATGCTCAACGATCGCTCAATGATCTCTTTCCACCGCATACACCGCCAGAGCGTCCAAGGCGTCGCGGTAGCGTGAAGGAGCAAGTTCGGAAAGCGCCTTGCGCGCGGAATTGGCGTGGCTCTGCGCACGCTGGCGCACGCGCGTGACCGCGCCCGAGTCGCGGATCGCATCGACGATCGTTTGCAGCGACGACATCCGCTCGGAACGCAATGCGCGGCGCAGCGTTTCCGCCTGCGTCGGCGAAGCGCATTCGATCGCGTAGATTAGCGGCAGCGTCGGCTTGCCTTCGGCCAGATCGTCGCCAATGTTCTTGCCCAGCGTCTGCGCATTGGAAACGTAGTCGAGCAGGTCGTCGGCGATCTGGAAGGCAAAGCCCAGTTGCATGCCGTAATGCCGCAGCGCCTGCTCCTGCACTTCGGACAAACCCGCCAGCACCGCGCCCAGTTGCGTGGCGGCGGCGAACAACACCGCCGTTTTGCGCTCGATAACGCGCAGGTATGTGGCCTCATCGATGTCGGCGTTACCGAGATTCAACAACTGCAACACCTCACCTTCGGCGATGGCGTTGGTGGTGTCCGCGAGAATTTTCATCACGCGCATGCGGTCCAGTTCCACCATCAACTGGAACGCGCGCGAATAGAGGAAATCCCCGACTAGCACGCTGGCCGCGTTGCCCCACAGCGCGTTTGCGGTCTTGCGTCCGCGCCGCAAGTCGGAACCATCCACCACGTCGTCGTGCAACAGCGTGGCCGTGTGGATGAATTCCACGATCGCTGCGAGCTGGATGTGTTCGTCGCCGGAATATCCGGCGGCACGCGCGGCCAGCACGTGCAGCATCGGCCGCAGGCGCTTGCCGCCCCCGCCGACAATGTGCTCGCCCACCGCGTGGATCAACGCGACATCGGATGACAGGCGCGTGCGGATCAGCGCATCCACCGCGGCCATGTCGGATGCGGCCAATGCGCGCACCGCGGCGAAATCGCCGCGCAAGTCAAGTGGCGAAGTGACTGCCTGGTTCATGCGGGAACGACGACTTGGGGAATCGCCATTATAGGCGCACGACGGCCGCCGACACGCCGCGCCGGCGCTGGCCTACGCGTCCGCGCGCGATTCGCCGCTGACGTGCGCGAGCACGTGATACGATGATCTGTCAACCCGCATCTTCATCCGAGGAACACATCCATGGCTCGCGGCGTCAACAAGGTCATCCTGATCGGCAATCTCGGCGCGGACCCGGAAACCCGCTACACCGCGTCAGGTTCCGCCATCTGCACCATCCGCATCGCCACGTCGGAATCCTGGAAAGACAAGCAGACCGGCGAGCAGCAAGAGCGCACAGAGTGGCATCGCGTGAAGTTCTTCGGGCGGCTTGCGGAAATCGCCGGCGAATACCTGAAGAAAGGCCGGCAGGTGTATATCGAAGGCTCGATCCGCACCGACAAATACACCGACAAGGAAGGTATCGAGCGCTACAGCACCGACATCATCGCCAATGAGATGCAGATGCTGGGCGGCGCGGGCGAAGGTGGTTCGCGCGGTGCCGGTGCCGAGGGCGCCAGCGGTTACCGCGAGCGGCCGCAACAGTCGCAACCGCGTGGTGGTGCACCCAGCGGCGCTCGTCCCGCGCCCACGCAACAACCCGCGGCCGGCGTGGGGGATTTCGAGGATGACGATATTCCGTTTTGACCAGGAAACGGGAATGGGGAACCGAAAGTGCCCTCCATGAAATCGTCGTTCCGAAGCCATCCGCGACTCATACGGATTCCAGATCACGGCTTCGTCGCGTCCGGAATGACGACAAAGGACGTCGCTATTGCCCGTTGAGCAACTTCGCTTGCAGAAAATCCACCGTCGCCTGATCCGCCTTTAGCCACGACGCGTGCCGCAAGAAACCGTGGATCTCGTCTGGCAATACCATCTCCTCATAAGGCACGTGCCGTTCGTCCAGCCGCCGCGCGAGATCGACGGTCTGGAAGAAGCGAACGTTGCGGTCGTCGTCGCCCTGGATCAGCAGCACGGGTGAAGTCCACTTCGCCACATCCGCGTCGGGCGAGGAGCGCCACGCCACCTTGATTGCTTCTTCGCGGTCGCCTTGTTCGTAGCGTTGCGGCGGCTGACCGATCCAGCCTTCATTGAAGCGCGTCCAGTCGTGCACGCCGTGCAGGTCCACGCCGGCCTTGAACACATCCGAATTCCTCGCCAGCGCCAGCGCGGTGAGATAGCCGCCGTAAGAGCCGCCCCAGATGCCGATGCGTTTCGGATCGACACCGGGCAACTGCTGCAGGAATTTCGCCCCGGCTTGCACGTCCTGATATTCCGACGCGCCGGTTGGGCCCCAATGTTCCGGATGATTAAACGCATGGCCATAACCGATGCCGAGTCGGTAGTTCACCGACAGCACGGTGAAGCCGTGATTGGCGAGATACTGATTCACCGCATAGCCGTTGCTGTAGTAATCCATGTAATGCCAGCCGAGCAGCATCTGCCGCGGCGGTCCGCCGTGCACGAAGATCACCGCGGGTTGTTTGCCGCTCGCATCGTCACGGCGAAATAATTGTCCGTGCACCACCACGCCATCGGCCGCGGTGAAAGTCACCGATGCCGGCGTCACCAGGTGCGAAACCGGAAAATCGCGCGGCAGCAGATCCGGTTGCAGCAGCCGGCGATCGCCGCCGTCGTCGCGGATCGTCGCGATCACCGGCGGCCGCTGCGCGCCGGCATCGATGAAAGCGATCGCGTGTTCGCCCGCGACCACCGGCGTCCATTGCAATGTGTCGCCGGAAGTGAGCGCGCGTGGCTGCCCGGCATCGACCGGCACTGAAAACAGATGACGGCGATCGTCATCGTCTTTCGTCGAACCCGTATTCGCACTGTAGATCAGCGAGCGTTTGTCGCGGCTCAGCACCACGTCCTCGACCATGAACTGGCCGGGCGTCAGCAGCAGCGGTTCACCACCGACCACGGGAATCGAATACAGATGCGGCCAGTTGTCCAGATCGGCGAGGAAGACAAGACGGTCATTCCCAGCCCAATCCAGATTAGCGCCGCCCGCGGTTTCCGGATACGAACCGAGCAACGTATTGGGGCTCTGCCACACCAGCCGGCCGTTGCCGCTCGCGGCATCCGCGATCCAGATCGACCACGGATGAGGCGTCAGTTTCAGCATCGGTTCGGGTGGGCCACCGTCGCCGGGTACGCGCGTGAAGGCGATGCGCGTGCCGTCCGGCGACCAGCGCGGCATGTCGTCGCGGTGCGTGCTCGGCGCGAGATATTCGATCGGTGTGTGCTCGTCGGTATAGACGCCGATGAAGCTGTGGTCGTCGCGATCGGAAACGAAGGCCAGCCGCGTGCCTTCAGGCGACCACTGCAATTGCGAATCCTTGCCGCGGTCGAAGAACAGGCGCTTGGGTTCGCCGCTGGCGTGTGTGTCCGCTGCGTGTTTTTTGGAATCCTTGCCGCCGTGCTCTTTCGAATTCTCGCTCTCGCCGCTGTAATCCAGCGATGCTGTCCACACCTGATCTTCCTTGATGTAGGCGAGCCGACCCTTGGCCGAAATCGCCGGCGCGTCGCCTTCAGTCACTTCATGCGCTTCGCCATCCGGCAGGCGCACCGCCCAGATCGTTACCTTCGGCTGCTTCGGATTCGCAGCCGGATCGGGGGCGAGATTCCCTTCCGCCGGCCAGTTTTCGTCGTGATCGCCGCCGCGAACGAACGCCAGCGCATCGCCCGAAGGCGAGAACGTCAAGTTAGTAAGCTCCTGCCCGTCGTCTTCGGTGAAATGCGTCAGTTGCTTCGGTTTGAAATCCGGCGCCTGCGCGATCCAGACATTGCGCACGCCGCGCAAGTTGATCACCCAGGCGATACGATCGCCCTTCTCGGCGGCAACCAGACCCTGTGGAAACGGGTAATCTAGCACCTGTTGCAGGGTGAAATGCTCCGCGCTGTCGGCAAGACTTTTCGCATCGGTTTGATCCTGTGCTGCGCACAACAGAGGCGCTGCGAGCAAGACGGTCGATGCGATCAGACGGAAATGACGAGCGCTGCGATGCATGGCAATCTCCCCCGGTAGGAATCCGCACTCATACTCGCGTTGCGGCGCGATGTGAAGTGCGGGCGGTCATGCGCGTTGCACGCGCCTGTGAACGTGCTAGCGTTCCGGCTTCTTCCAAGAATGCCGGGACCGGAATGCACACGAAAATCCGTGCACGCCTGTTGATCGTCGGCTCGCTGGCGTGGCTCGACATCGGCGCAACATCGAATACCCATGCCGCGAACGACGGCTGGGGCTCGGTCGATCCGATGATCGGCACCGGCGGCGACGGCCACACCTTTCCCGGTGCGACCGTGCCCTTCGGCATGATCCAGTTGAGCCCCGACACCGCGATGCCGGAGTTCAGGCACGCCTACAAGTGGGCCGCAGGTTATCAGTACAGCGATCACAGCATCCTCGGTTTCTCGCACACGCATTTCTCCGGTAGCGGGCACTCGGATCTCGGCGACGTGCTGCTGATGCCAGGCGTAGGTGCGCCGCAACTCGATCCGGGCGATCCCGACAAACCCGGCAGCGGTTACCGCTCTCGTTTCGATCACAAGAACGAAGTCGCGCAACCCGGGTATTACGCCGTGACGTTGCAGGATTCGGATGTGCGTGCGGAACTGACCGCCAGCGAACGCGTCGGCTGGCACCGCTACACGTTTCCGCACGGAAAGGACGCGCACCTACTGCTCGATCTGCGGCCCAGCATCTACGATTATCCGGGCAAGGTACTTTGGGCGCGGCTGCAAGTGCGCAGCGATGGCACGGTCACCGGTTACCGCGAAACACGCGGCTGGGCGCCGGGTCGGGCTTTGTATTTCGCGATCCGCTTTTCGCAACCGATGCGCTCGCATCAGTTGCTGAATCGCGAAACGGACATTGTTTACAAAGGCTTCAAGGGCCCGGCTCCCAATCCTGGCGGCAACGACGCGATCGCCGGAGAGCAGCTGGAAGGCGTGTTCGAGTTCGGGAAATTGAATTCAGCGTTGCTGATGAAAGTTGCGATCTCGACCGTGAGCGAAGCCAACGCCATCGCCAATCTGGACGCCGACGGCAAGGGCTGGGATTTCGATGCACAACGCGCGGAGGCGAGGCGCGAATGGCAGCAGGTGTTGTCGGCGATCGAGATCGATGCGCCGGAAGCGGTGCGGAAAAGTTTCTACACATCGATGTATCACGCGCTGATCGCGCCGAATCTGTCGATGGACGTCAACGGCGAATATCGCGGGCCGGATCACGAGATACATCGCGCGAACGGCTACACGTTCTATTCGACGTGGTCGCTGTGGGACGTCTATCGGGCGCAACAGCCGCTGATGACCCTGATCCAGCCGCAAAAGCGCGTGGACGATTTCGTGCAATCGCTGGTGGCCGCGCAGCAGGATAGTCCATACGGCATCCTGCCCATCTGGGCGTATGAAGGACTCGAAACCTGGTGCATGATCGGCTATCACGCGGTGCCAATCATTGCGGATGCGTACATGAAGGGCATCCGCGGTTTCGACGCGAATGCGGCGCTGAGGGCAATGGTGGCGAGCGCGACGTATGCACCATACGGTGGTCTGCGCGACTACATGCGGCTCGGCTACGTGCCCGAAGACAAGGAACCGGAATCGGTTTCCAAGACATTGGAATACGCCTTCGACGACTGGACAATCGCGCGCATGGCCGGTGCGATGGGCAAGGACGACATCGCCACGCAGTTCGAGCAGCGCGCGCGGAACTGGCGCAACGTGTTCGATCCGTCGATCGGTTTCACGCGGTCGAAATTGAGCGATGGAACGTTTCGCGCACCGTTCGATCCTGCCACCGCGGGCGAGAACAGCGGCTTCACCGAGGGCAATTCGTGGCAGTACTCGTGGTACGAACCGCAGGACGTAGGCGATTTGATCAAGGAGCTCGGCGGCGACGACAAGCTGGTGGCGAGGCTGGACCAGGTATTCGACGCAAAGATCGATCCGAAAGTATTCGCCACGCTGGAAGACGTCTCAGGCCTGATCGGCTGGTACGCGCACGGCAACGAGCCCAGTCACCACATTGCGTATCTTTACGACTACGCCGGCGCGCCGTGGAAGACGCAACAGCGGCTGAAACAAATCATGGACAGTCAGTATGCGCCGACACCGACGGGCCTTGCAGGCAACGACGACCTCGGCCAGATGTCGGCGTGGTACATCTTCACCGCGCTGGGTTTTTATCCCGTTGCACCAGCCAGCAATCAGTATGTGATCGGCCGGCCGTTCGTGCGCCGCGCGGTACTGCATCTGCCGAACGGCAAGACGTTCACGATCAGCGCGGACCATCTGGACGACGCGCATCCTTGGGTCGGTGGCGTTGCGCTGAATGGCAAGTCGCTGAAGCGCGTGTGGATCGGCCACGACGAAATCCTGGCCGGCGGCGATCTGCATTTCACGATGAGCGCACAGCCGAACAAGACCTGGGGAACGTCACCCGACGCGCGGCCGTATTCGATCAGTGCGTATAAACAAGATACGCCGGTCAAGAGCAGATTCCGGATCGCAGCTTCGCCGCGCCCGGAATGACGAACATGAGAGTTGCTTTCGCGCCGCCCGGCTCTTGACTTCGATTTTCGATCTAGGACTCGTATCCAACTCCGGGTGCCGCCCTCAATCGATCGCCAGCTTTTTCAGCTTGTATCGCAGCGCGCGGAAGGTGATGCCGAGTTTCCTGGCGGCGGCGGTCTTGTTGTAGCGGGTTTCCTTCAACGCCTTCAGGATCGCTTCGCGTTCGACGTTGGAAATGTAGTCGTCCAGGCCCACGCCTTCGCCGGGCGCGAAATCTTCCTCGTCGTCCTCGTATTCCTCTTCTTCGTCGCGCGGACGGGAGACCGACGAGGATGAGGACGGCCGCAGCATCAGGTCGCTGACTTCGATCACTTCGTGTTCGCACAGCGCCACGGCACGCTCGAGGATATTCTCCAGCTCGCGCACGTTGCCCGGAAAATCGTATTCGGTGAGCGCCTGCAACGCCTCGGGTTTCAATCTCGGCGGTGCGATGCCGGATTGCTCGGCCAGTCGGTCGAGGATGCGCACCGCCAATTTGGGTACGTCGTTGCGGCGCTCGCGCAGCGGTGGCACGCGCAGTTCGATCACGTTGATGCGGTAGAACAAGTCCTGACGGAACTGCCCAGTTTGCGTCAACCGCGCCAGATCCTTGTGCGTGGCCGAGAGGATGCGCACGTCGACCGCGATCTCGCCGCGCCCACCGATCGGCCGCACGACTTTTTCCTGGATGACGCGCAGCAGTTTCACCTGCATGTGGAGGGGCAACTCCGCGACTTCATCGAGAAATAGCGTGCCGCCGTTCGCCGCCTGGAAAAGGCCGTCCTTGTCGGCGTGCGCGCCAGTGAACGAGCCCTTCTTGTGGCCGAAGAATTCGCTCTCCGTCAGTTCGGATGGAATCGCGCCGCAGTTCACCGGCACGAACGGGCCTTGCGCACGCGGGCCCTGCTCGTGAATCAGACGCGCCACCAGTTCCTTGCCGACGCCGGATTCGCCGCTGATGTAGACCGGTGCCTGGCTGCGCGCGAGTTTCTCGATGCGTGCGCGCACCTCGGCAATCGCCGGCGAGTCGCCGATCAACCGGCCCTGCGCGGGCGTGCCGCCAGACTGTTTTTCCTCCGCCAGTTTCAGCGCGGTCTGCACCAGCCGGCGAAGCATGTTGATGTCGACCGGCTTGGAAACGAAATCGAACGCGCCGGCCTTCAGTGCGTCGACAGCGGCCTCGACATTGCCATAGGCGGTGATCATCGCCACCGGCGTATCCGGATACTGCCGCGCGATCAGCTCGATGATCTCCTGCCCCGTGCCGTCGGGCAGGCGCATGTCGGTGAAACACAAGTCGTAATGCTGCTCGGCCAGCATGCGTTTGGCCTCGGAGACGTTGGCCGCGGCGTCGACGTTCAGATCCATGCGCCCGAGCGTGATGGAGAGCAGCTCGCGGATGTCTCGCTCGTCGTCGATCACCAGAACGTTCTGCTTGGCCATGTGCTCATTACCCGGTCGGGGCCATAATCGTGAAGATTTGCAAAGGGTAGCGCGCGGGGGGAGGCGATGCCACGGTCGGACAGGCATGACGCGGGTTCGCGATGGATTCGGCGTTGCGGATGCCGAGGATTCGCTACGCTATCCGCGCCTTGCGCCGGCCTCGATCAAACGTCACGAGGAGACGTCGCATGTCTTCTTCAGACTTCGGGGTGATTGGCTCCTGTGGAATGGCGTTCACGATGCTGCTGGCCGTGACCGGCTGCGCCGATTTTGCGCAAACCAGGGCTAGTCAGCAGGCGGACGATCAACAACGCTGCGCTTCCTACGGCTATGTCCAAGGAACCGATGCCTTTGCCGACTGCATGATGCATCAGTCAGATCGGCGCGATTACAAGCAGGCGCGCGTGCAGGCCAATCTGGCCCGCATGCGCCAGTTGTCGCTCGACCGCTGCGGCGATCCGGGCTACCCGCTTTGCACCGCCGCCAACATGGATGCGCACCTGGATACCGTCGGCAACTTCTGGTACGGCGACGGGTGTCGCGCGCACTGAGGGTGCGATCCCCGGTGCGAATCCTGTGGTTTTCGAGCGGCGACGAATTGCCCCCCGCATCACGCTTGTGCCATGACGCTTGGCGAAACGACCCGCCGCATTCGCGATCGGGTGCTGACCGCGATCGATCTCGCCGCGACATTCACTACTCAGGACGATTGCTGCTTCGTTCGACGTTGCGCGTCATGCTTCCACCCCTGCAGCAATGCGCGCCGGCGCGGTCAGGGTGATGCGGAAGCAACTGCCGCCGCCGGCAACGGGCACGTATTCGAGGCTGGCCTGATTGGCCTCGCACATCTGCCGCGCGAGATAGAGTCCCAACCCTGTTCCGTATTCGTGCGTGGTGAAGAACGGTTCGAAAATCTGCGCGGCGACCTTGGGTGGAATGCCGGGCCCGCGGTCGATCACTTCGATCAGCGGCGGCCCATCGTCGGTCGCCAGCCTCGCCACCACCATCACGCGCGCGGGTTCGTCCGGAAGACGGCCGTAACGCAACGCGTTCTGCACCAGGTTCCACACCACCTGCTGCAAGTGTTGCGGATCGGCGAGCGCCTCGACCGCGTGCGGATACAGCAACGCGCGCAGACTGTCGGCGCCGAGATCGTTGGCTTCCTTGTATTCCTCGACGAAGGTCAGCGCCCAGGCGTTCAAGTCCAGCGCCTCTGGCCTCGAGCGTTCGCGCCGCGACAACTGGAGAATGTTCTCGATAATCTCGTTCAACCGCCCGCAGTGGTTGTTGATGATCTCGATCATGCGCTGGTCGGCGTCGGGGATCGATTTCGACTCGGCCAGCAACTGCGCCGAATAACGGATCGCCGCGAGCGGATTTCTGATTTCATGCGCGATCGATGCGGACAGTCTTCCGAGCGTGGTCAGCGTCAACTGCTCGGCGCGGCGCGACACCAGCGAAGTGTCGTCCAGAAAGATCAGCACGTGCGAATCGTCGTTGGCAGCGAGACGCGTGAAGCGCGGCACCACTTCCGGCACGCCTTCGGCCAGCGCGATCGCCGTGGAATCCGCCTTGTGCGTGGTGCGCCAGTGGTACAGGCGCCGCGACAGCTCCGGCGCGACTTCGCCGAGATCGCGGCGATCGAGGGCGGGATTGCCAAGCAGCATCCACGCCGATTCGTTGATCTGGTGGATGTGGTTGGCATCGTCCACCAGCAACACGCCGGTCTTCATGCGGCGGATGATCAGTTCGTTGACCTGGCTGAGATTGGCCAGATCCAGTCCGCGGCGCTCGGCCAGCGCCTCACTGGCGCGCATCTGATTACCGAGCGCGTAGCACAGCGCGGCGGTGGCGAAATACGCCAGACCGAACAAGCCGGACTCCAGCAGATTGCGGCCGATGTCGTCCGCGCCCACCAGCGCCTGCCCCACCATCGCCAGCGCAGCCAGTGCGGCGAAGAATCCGCCCAGACGCGGCGGCAGCAGCAGCGCGCCGGCGCCGACGTTGATGACCAGCATCGCCGCGATGCCGGTGTGCGCGGCCGGCATCATCAGCGCGGCCAGCAACGCGGCGGTCACGTCGACGCCGAGGAACGCCGCAACCACCGCGTTCAAGCGGCGCGGCATCTGCCGCGTACGCAGCAACGCCAGCAGCGCAAACAGCAGATACAGCGCGGCCATCACGCGCGCCAGCGAGGGCGCGCGGACCGGCATCCAGTTTATCAACGCTTCGCTGAAAGACAGTCCGACGTAAACCAGAGCCTGTAGCACACGATAGAGATTGAGCACGTATAGCTCGCGGCGGACGTGCTCGCCCGCAGAGGACGCACGCGCAACAGGACTGGCGGAAATGCTCGACACGCGGCGATGATCGTGGCAACGCGACTCGGGTACAAGTCCATCAGGAACCCCTCTTCCGCTTGCGGGAGAAGGAAGCCAAGTACGCAGCATTTGGCAGGCGAGAGAACACCCGCGGAGAAGACTGGGTTCCGGCTTCCGCCGGAATGACGAATGACCGCATTGGACTTGCCGCGCGCTTGCCGCGAGAATAGTCAAGTTTGCGCGCACGCGTGGTGCGCGAAAGGACGCACATGAACTTCCACGAATACCAAGCGAAACAATTGTTCGCCGAATACGGCATCGCGGTGCCGCCCGGCAAAGTCGCGGACACGCCGGACGCCGCGGTCGAGGCCGCGCGCGCCCTGGGCGGCGAGCAGTGGATGGTGAAGGCGCAGATCCACGCGGGCGGGCGCGGCAAGGCCGGCGGCGTGAAGTTCTGCAAATCGCTGGACGAGGTGAAGGCCGCCGCGGCCGGCATGCTCGGCAAGGCCATGCAGACGTACCAGTCCGGCGGCCGTGCGCTGCCGGTGAACCGGGTGCTGGTCACCGACGCCAACGACATCGCCAAGGAACTGTATCTCTCGATGCTGATCGACCGCGGCGCGAAGGCGGTCGCATTCATCGCCTCCGCACGCGGCGGCGTGGACATCGAACAGGTGGCGCGCGAAACGCCCGACGACATCCATACCGTGAGCGTGGATTTCGTGCAGGGCCTGCAGCCGTATCAGTGCCGGCAGCTCGGCTTCGCACTGGGACTCAATCCCAAGCAGGTGAACCAGCTCACCAAGATCATGCTGGGCATGTACAAGCTGTTCAACGAGAAGGACCTCTCGCTGATCGAATTGAATCCGCTGGCGATCGTGAAATCCGGCGACCTGATGGCGCTGGACGGCAAGGTCAACTCCGACGACAACGCCGAGTTCCGCCATCCGGAACTCGCGGCGATGCGCGATCCATCGCAGGAAGACCCGGCCGAAGCCGAAGCCGCCGCGAATCACCTCAACTACGTGACCATGGACGGCTCGATCGGCTGCATGGTCAACGGCGCCGGTCTCGCGATGGCGACGATGGACGTGATCAAGCTGGCCGGCGGCGAACCCGCGAACTTTCTGGATGTCGGCGGCGGTGCCACGAAAGAGCGCGTGACCGGAGCTTTCAAGTTGATTTTGTCGTCCGACAAGGTGCGCGCGATCCTGGTCAACATCTTCGGCGGCATCGTGCGTTGCGATCTGATCGCCGAAGGCATCATCGCCGCGGTGAAGGAAGTCGGTCTGACGATTCCCGTGGTGGTGCGCCTGCAGGGCACCAATGTCGAACAAGGCCGCGCGTTGCTGGCGAATTCCGGTTTGAAGATCACGCCGGCGGACGATTTGAACGATGCGGCGCAGAAAGCCGTTGCCGCCGCGAAGGCTGCGTGAATCGAAGCGCTGGAACGAAGCGAAAGCAGGGGCCAAGTTGGCCGAGTCCGGACAGCACAGGGATGTGTGTTGATCCGGGGCCCTGTTTCAAAATTTTGGAGTTCCGGGCGGCACAGGATGTGCGTTGATCCGGGAACCATTCGTCAAAATTGCGGAAGAATCCATGTCCGTCCTCGTCAATAAATCCACCAAAGTCATCTGCCAGGGCTTCACCGGCCAGCAGGGCACGTTCCATTCCGAGCAGGCGCTGGATTACGGCACCAAGCTGGTCGGCGGCGTGACACCCGGCAAAGGCGGCAGCGAACACATTGGCCTGCCGGTGTACGACACCGTTCAAGACGCCGTGGACGACACCGGCGCGGATGCATCGATGATCTTCGTGCCGCCGCCGTTCGCGGCCGATGCGATCCTTGAAGCCGCAGCCGCGGGCGTGCGCGTGATCGTGGCGATCACCGAAGGCATTCCCGTGCTCGACATGCTGCGCGTCAAGAACGTGCTGAAGGAATATCCGGATACCGTGCTGATCGGTCCGAACTGCCCGGGCATCATCACGCCCGGCGAATGCAAGATCGGCATCATGCCCGGTCACATCCACAAACCCGGATCGGTCGCGATCGTCTCGCGCTCGGGCACGCTCACGTACGAAGCGGTGTTTCAGACCACGAACGTCGGCCTGGGCCAATCCACCGTGATCGGCATCGGCGGTGATCCG
>Ga0209062_1000969_pt1 | contig 61375 bp, 56 predicted proteins | sample Coa_R2_2_FD_187158 | JGI IMG/M metagenome (GOLD analysis project Ga0209062, IMG submission 187158) | Surface soil microbial communities from Centralia Pennsylvania, which are recovering from an underground coalmine fire - Coalmine... | ecosystem: Environmental > Terrestrial > Soil > Unclassified... | reverse complement strand
CGGACATTCGGTTCTGCGGAAACACGCGCATGAGAGATTGATCACCGACGTCTCAAGGCTTCGTCCCCACCTTTGCACGATCATCCCGCGACACACCTGCCGAGGCCAATGCCTCGGCAGAAAAACAATCGCGCCTCATTGCTTGACAGGGGACATAAGAGCAATCTCGTTCCACGGGCTCATCGCTCGCGGATCGGGCTCGCCAAGCGCGAGTCACGAAAACGACAATGCCCGCGACGAGCGCGGGCATCACGTCTCACGGATGAGCAGATTACGGAGGTCGCACGCGCTCAGTGCACGCTGACGGTCTCGAGCTCGTGGCTCCAGGCGTTGGCGACCGCGGCTTCGCGCGTGTCGGTCAGCATGATCGGCGTGCCGTCTGCGGCGTGCAGCGCGAACAGCTGCGTGCCGGGCGCGATGTCCGGCGCCTGGGGAAAGAGCTTGGCCACCTGCTCGGAGCGGATCGCCTTGACGTACGCGATCTGCCCGTCGCCGAGCTGGGCGAGCGCTTCCGGCGAGATCACCGGTGCGGCGGCCTGGCTCTCGATCTCCTGGTCGATCTGTTGCTCGATGGTCTTCATGGCCCTCGACTCCTTTCTACGTTTTGTCCGTGTCGAGTCCTGTGCGGTTCAATCGTTGTGGTCGGCGATGGCGATCGTACGTACAACGCGCTCGGGTTCCGGTCGGGCGAGGTCGATCGACAAAAGTCCGTTCTTGAGGTCCGCCGCCAGCACCTCCATACCGTCCGCGAGCACGAAGGTGCGCTGGAACTGGCGCGCCGCAATGCCACGGTGGAGGTATTGCCGGGTCTTGTCGTCCTGCTGGCGGCCGCGAATGAGGAGCTGGTTCTCCTCGACGCTTACGTCGAGTTGATCGCGGTTGAACCCCGCGACCGCGAGGGTGATGCGCAGCCGCTCCGGCTTGCCGTTCTCGCGGGCGACCCGCTCGATATTGTAGGGCGGATACCCGTCGGCGGCCTTGGCGACCCGGTCGAGCGCGCGCTCGATCTCGTCGAAACCGAGCAGAAACGGGCTGGAAAGCGAAGGAACGCGCGACATGGTCTCAAAGTCCTGTGGTAGCGACTTTGCGGGGCCCGTGTGGCACCCCAGCCGGTTCCGGGTCCGATGAACGGCCTTCCCGAGTCCAGCACGCCATAATATGGGGTCACGTGTTAAGGGTTCAAGAACACCGTCCGGGCCGCGATTCTGCATTCAAGCCTCTGTAAAGACATGACTTTCTGAAACCAGGGCAGCCAAGGAGGACATTTGCCGACATGACGGAACTTGCCGCAGCGGTCGCCCCGCTCACCGTGCACGCGCTGCGCGCGGTCGGCGTCGAGGTGCCGATGACCTATGCGCTCGGCACCAGCCGGGCGACCATCACGCGGGCGCCGCTGCTGCTCGTCGACCTCGAGACCGAGGAGGGCATCACCGGCCGCGCCTATCTCTTCTGCTACCTGCCGGCCGCCGCGCCCGCGATCGCGAAAATGCTCGAGGAGGTGCTCGCCGTCACCAAGGGCGATCCGGTCGCGCCGGTCGACCTGTGGGCGAAGCTCGCCAAACGCTTCGCTCTGATCGGCGTGCAGGGCATCGTGCGCATGGCGCTCGCGGGCTTCGACATCGCCTGCTGGGACGCGCTCGCGCAGGCTGCCGGCCTGCCGCTCGCACGACTGCTCGGCGCGCAGGCGACGCGGATCCCCGCCTACAACAGTTGCGGCCTCGGCCTGATGCCGGCCGACAAGCTCGCCGACGAGGCCGAGAAGCTGGCGCGTGGCTTCTCGGCTGTGAAGCTGCGGCTCGGCTACGCGACGTTGCGCGAGGATCTGGCGGCGCTCGCTGCGGTGCGGCAGCGCGTTCCCGCCGGCACCCACATCATGGTCGACTACAACCAGGCGCTCACCGTCGCCGAGGCGCTGGCGCGCGGTCGCGCGCTGGATCAGGAGGGCGTGTACTGGCTCGAGGAGCCGATCCGCCACGACGACTACACCGGCGGCGCGCGGCTCGCGCGCGAGCTGAACGTCCCGATCCAGATCGGCGAGAACTTCTCCGAGCCGCACAGCATGGCGGCCGCGATCGCGGCCGGCGCCTGCGACTACGTGATGCCCGACCTCGAGCGCATCGGCGGCGTCACCGGCTGGCAGCGCGCCGCGGGGCTCGCGGCCGCACACCGCATCGAGACGTCGTCGCATCTCTTTCCCGAGGTGAGCGCGCACTTGCTCGCCGCGACGCCGACGCGCCACTGGCTCGAATGGGTCGATTGGGCGGAAGCGATCCTCGAGGAGCCGCTGCGGGTCGAAGGCGGCTTCGCCATTCTGCCCGAGCGGCCCGGCAATGGACTGAGCTGGAACGCGAAGGCGGTCGAGAAGTACAGAATGTAGTTCGCCGTCATTGCGCGGCGGGCGCAGCCCGCCGAAGCGATCTCGATCGACAGATGCATGCGCGAGTGAAGAGAGATCGTCTCGCTTCGCTCGCAATGACGCGGATCAATTCAATTCGTCCGCTCGAACTCTCGCGCGGCAGTCATGCGCCCATTGCCGGTTGACGCGACCGGCCGCGCCGTCCAAGGCTCGGGCATGGCCACGCTCGTCACCGATTTGCGGCGCCCGCTCTTGCCCATCCTGCTCGGGCTGAGCGGCGCGCATGCGCTCAACGATCTGATCGCATCGATGATTCCCGCCATGTATCCGCTTCTCAAGGCGGGGTACGTGCTGGATTTCGCCCAGGTCGGGATGATCACCCTCGCATTTCAAGTGACCTCGTCGCTGCTGCAGCCGATCCTCGGGCTCGTCACCGATCACAAGCCGTGGCCCTACGCGATGGTGGTCGGCATGGGCTCGACCTTGGCGGGCCTGTTCGGGCTTGCCTTCGCCGGCAACTACGCCATGGTGCTCGTCGCGGTCGCGATGATCGGGCTTGGCTCGGCCGTATTTCACCCCGAAGCGACCCGCATGGCGCGCCATGCGGCAGCCGGGCGGCACGGATTCGCTCAAGGGGTTTTCCAGATCGGCGGGTATGTGGGGTTCGCGGCCGGGCCGCTGCTCGCCGCGATGGTCGTGGTCCCGCACGGCCAGGCGAGCATCGCCTGGATGGCATTCGTGGCGCTCGCCGCCATGGTGCTGATGGCATGGACCGGCGGACGCTATTCCGAAATGCGCCGCTCGCAGATGGCCGCCGCGGAGAAGATCCGGGCCGAGACCGCCGCGCCGGTTCTGCCGGGCAAGCCGATGCTGTTGGCGATGACGGTCCTGATCGTCCTGTTGCTGTCGAAGAACGCCTACAACGCGGCGTTCACATCGTACTACACCTTTTACCTGATCGAGCGTTTCGGCGTGACCGTGCAGGTCTCGCAGCTCATGTTGTTCCTCTATCTGGCGGTCGGCGCCGCCGGGGCATTCATCGGCGGCGTCGTCGGCGATCGGATCGGCCGCTATCGCGTCATCTGGATATCGATCCTCGGATGCCTGCCGTTCACGCTGCTGCTGCCCTATGTCGGCCTCTTCTGGACCGGTGTGCTCAGCGTCATCATCAGCTTGGTCCTGGCCAGCGCGTTCCCCGCCATTCTCATCTATGCGATCGATCTCGTGCCGCATCGCATCGGCCTGGTCGGCGGCCTGTTCTATGGCTTGGCGTTCGGCCTCGGCGGGCTCGCGGCCGCCGCCATCGGGTTGCTGGCCGACCACATCGGCATCACGGCGACGTTCAAGCTTTGCGCCTGGTTGCCGGCCTTGGGGCTCCTGACGTTCATGCTGCCCGCGATGCCGTCCAGGCGCCATCCGCGCTGAACGCCTACTTGTTCGTCCGCTCGAAGTCCGCCAGCACCGCGTTGCCGCGCTCGACCGCGCTCGTGAGCGCATCCACCGCCGTCTTCTTGCCGTCGAGGGCGTGCTCCATCTCGTCTTCGATGATGTCGCGCACCGTCACGTAGGAGCCGAGCCGCAGGCCTTTGGTGTCGGCGGTCGGCGGGTTGAGGGTGATCTGCTTGATCGCGATCTCGGCGCCCGGGTTCTTGTCGTAGAATCCATGGCTGCGCGTGAGCTCGTAGGCGGCGCGCGTCGCCGGCAGGTAGCCCGTGGCTTGGTGCCACTCGGCCTGTATCTCGGGCCGCGACAGAAAGGCGAAGAACTCCGCCACGCCCTTGTACTCGGCGTCCGGCCGCTCGCGCAGCGCCCACAGGCTGCCGCCGCCGATGATCGAGTTGCGCGGCGCGCCGGCGACGTCCGGATAGTAGGGCAGCAGGCCGTAGCCGATCTCGAAATTCGCCTGCGCCAGGAAATCGGCGCGGCTCGCCGACGAGCCGAGGAAGATGCCGCACTCGTGGGTCGTGAACATCTGCTCGCCGCGCGTCGTGCGCCCCGCGTATTGAAAGGCGCCGGTCTTCCGCCAGCCCGCCAGGGCCGCGAGATGGCGCACCATCAGCGGGTTGTCGATGAGCAGCCGCGCGTCGAGGCCCGCCATGCCGTTGGCGCTGGTCGCGACGGGGAGGCCATGCAGGGCGAGGAAGTTCTCGACGTTCACCCACGACGGATAATGGGTCGTGAAGCCGCACGGATAGCCGGCGGCGCGCAGCTTTTCGGCGGCGGCCGCAAGCTGCGGCCAGGTTTCCGGCGGCGTATCCGCCTCGAGGCCGGCAAAGCGGAACTGGTCCTTGTTGTAGTAGAGGATCGGCGTCGAGGCATTGAACGGAAACGACAGCAGGTTGCCGGCCGTGTCCGAATAGTAGCCGGCGATCACCGGCAGGAAATCCGCCGGCGCGAACGCCTCGTGCTGGTCGCGCATCAGCGTCGCGACCGGGACGACGGCGTTCTTCGCCGCCATCATCGAGGCGGTGCCGACCTCGGCCACCTGCACGATCGCTGGATGCTGGTGCGCCCGCATGGCGAACAGCGCCGCCAGCATGGTCTCGGTGTAGAGGCCCTTGAAGGTCGGCACGACGCGGTAGTCGTGCTGGGAGGCATTGAAGTCCTTGGCGAGCTTCTCGATGCGAACGCCGAGCTCGCCCGGCATGGCGTGCCACAGCGCGATGTCGGTCGCGGCCGCCGGCGCCGCCGCAAGCAGCGCGGAAAAGCAAGAAATCAGCGCGAAAATCTTGAGACGCACCGGCACCCCCGCAACGCGTCGACGAGCCAAGAATGCAGTCAACATCGCCAAAAGCGCAAGGGCTCGCGCCGCGCCCACCAAACCAAACCCGTCGTCCTGAGGCGGGCGCGCTCTTACGCAGCCCTCGAAGGATGATTGGTCGAGGTGGTGCCGCAAGCGAGCAAGCGGCATCATCCGGGCCGTCGCCCTTCGAGACGTCGCGCTGCGCGCGGCTCCTCAGGGTGACGGTCTTTGAGAGTGATGTGGCGTCGGATCTTCAATAGCGAATGAGGTGCTTGACCTCGTTGCCCACCAGGTTGCCCACCCGCTTGGCCCGGTTGCGCAGGAAGCGCAGCAGGCCGGAGTCGACGAAATAGGTGAGCAGGATGCTGTCGCGCGTGGCGACCTCGTTGCCGACCGGATCGGCCGAGTGCCACGTGTTGTCGCCCACCGCGAACGCATAGCCGGAATTGCGTGCGAACTTCATCTGCGTCGCCTTGGGCAGCGAGCCATCGGCGAGGCGGTCGTGGAAGATGGTGCCGATATGCGTGTTGTTGTCGTCGGGCGGCAGGTAGAGCTGCACCGTGATGCCCTTCCACTGCGTATCGGTGTGCGGCGTGATGCGATAGCCCGGGATGTCGCGGGTCAGCACCGGGATCGGATACATGCCGACCTCGCCATAGTGCTCGCCGAAGCGCCGCGTCAGGCCGGGCGCGAGCCGTCGCATGAACGCCGCCTGCACCTCGCCCGAGGTGAGCGCACGGCCGACCAGGTCCCAGGTGGTGCGCTTGGGCTCCGGCAGATGGCGCGTGAACTCGGGAAAGAGATCGATCTTCACCCGCGTCGATGAGCCGTCCTCGCGGATGTTGCCATTGTTGCGCCCCTTCAGCGGCCGGTAGTCCGACGCGTTCGGCATGTTGGCGACCATCGCGCCATAGATATCGTCGGGGAAAACGCGGTCGAACTCGAGATGGAAGAACGGCTTCTCCACCGCGCGCCCTGCCTCGATATTGGCGACAACGGCGGCGACGAGGTTGCGGACGTCGGTACGTCGAGTCATTTCGGGCTCAGGGTCTGGTTCACGATCATTGAATGACGCCTATTCATACAGCAGCCGCATTGCGACGTGCTACAGGCGTTTTTTGGCGAACGCGCGCCCCGAAGCGGATTTCAGATAATTGCTCGAATTCTGCGGCCTTCTGATGATCGGAGAAGGCCATGTAGGTCTTGAGTCGCCAGGGTGGCTGGCTTGCCGAGCCGTAACCCCCTCTTGGGGGGCGAAGGCTGGTGGAGCCAGGGGGAGTCGAACCCCCGACCTCTTGAATGCCATTCAAGCGCTCTCCCAACTGAGCTATGGCCCCGCCTGGTACACGCGACATTGGGGCGTCGCGCGGAAATCGGTTTAGCTAAATCCCGGAGAACTTGCCAGAGCGCTCGGGTCGCTCCAGGCACGCCATGACATCAGCACGGCGCGCAATCTCAAGTCTCCTCCTCGTCCTCGATGTCGCCGCCGATGATCTCGGTGACATCGGTGTCCTCTTCCTCGGTCTCCTCGATGAAGGTCGAATCGTCGTCGTCGCCCTCGACCTCTTCGATCTCGACGTCCTCGCCGCCCTCGGCGGCCGGCTTCTTCGCGCCCTCGGCTTCGGCGTCCGCCTCCTCGAGGGAGACGAACTCGGCCTCCTGCGGCTCCGGCGCCTCAGGCTCCGGCACCGGCGCGGCGGCGCGCGCCGCCGCGTCCGGCCGGCCGCGCGGCGCCACCACGGCGATCTCGTAGACCGTGCCGCACTTCGGGCAGACGATCGGGTCCTTGTTCAGGTCGTAGAACTTCGCGCCGCAACCGGCGCAGAGGCGCTTCGTACCGAGCTCTGGCTTTGCCACCGTTCAGTATTCCTTGGAGACCGGGTTGAAAAAGCAAGCCATCCACTTGGCGACTTGAGAAGGCCCTGTCAATGGTGCATGCGCGCCGCTCGGGAAAAGTTCCGGACCCTCGAAAACGTGACCTCGTGCGCCCTATCGTGCTAGGACGGCACGCTTTTTTCGCGCAGGGCTGATCAAAGACTGATCCAGGATTGATCCATGGCCGCATCCGTGGCCGCGCACGCCGCCGCTTCTCCGCTGACCGCCCGCCGCAATGGCGCCCTTAAAGGTGCCGTGCGCGTGGCCGGCGACAAGTCGATCTCGCACCGCGCCCTGATCCTCGGCGCGCTCGCGGTCGGCCGCACCTGCATCACCGGCCTGCTCGAGGGCGAGGACGTCATCAATACCAGCAAGGCCATGGCGGCGCTCGGCGCGCGGGTCGCGCGGGTGGGCGAGGGGGCGTGGGAGGTCGATGGTGTCGGCGTCGGCGGCTTTCGCGCGCCCGACGCGACGCTCGACTTCGGCAATTCGGGCACCGGTTGCCGCCTCGTCATGGGCGCGGCCGCCGGCTGCCCCATAACGGCGACCTTCGACGGGGATGCCTCGCTGCGCAAGCGGCCGATGGCGCGCATTCTCGATCCGGTGGTGCAGATGGGCGCGCGGACGATCGCCTCCGCCGAGGGCGTGCGGCTGCCGCTGACGCTGGCCGGCGCGCGCGACCCGATCCCGATCGTCTATCGCACGCCGGTGCCCTCGGCGCAGATCAAGTCGGCGGTGCTGCTCGCCGGCCTCGCCGCCTCGGGCGCGACCACCGTGATCGAGAGTGAGGCGAGCCGCGACCACACCGAGCTGATGCTGCGCCACTTCGGCGCCGACCTGCGCTCCGATCCCGAAGGATCGCATGGTCGCCGGATCACGTTGCGTGGCCAGCCCGAGCTCGCCGGTGCGCCCATCACGGTGCCGGCCGATCCGTCCTCCGCCGCCTTCCCGATGGTGGCCGCGCTGATCGCGCCGGGCTCGGACGTGATCCTCACCGGGGTGATGACCAATCCGCTGCGCACCGGGCTGCTCACGACGTTGCGCGAGATGGGCGCCGATATCGCGACGCTCGACGTGGGCACCGACGCCGGCGAGCCGATGGCCGATCTGCGCGTGCGCGGCTCCGAGCTGCGCGGGGTCGAGGTGCCGGCGCCGCGCGCGCCGTCGATGATCGACGAGTATCCGGTGCTCGCGGTCGCGGCCGCCTACGCGCAGGGCACGACCATCATGCGCGGCGTGAAGGAGCTGCGCGTCAAGGAATCCGACCGCCTCGCCGCCACTGCCGACATGCTGCGCGCGAACGGTGTTTCAGTCGAGATCGACGGCGAGGACCTGATCGTGCACGGCAAGGGCGAGGTGCCGGGCGGCGGGGTGGTCGCCACCCATATGGATCACCGCATCGCCATGGCGGCCCTCGTCATGGGCCTCGGCGCCCGCCGACCCGTGACGGCCGACGACGCCGCCTTCATCGCCACGAGCTTCCCGGGCTTCGCCGATTTGATGCGCGGGCTGGGCGCGGATTTTTCATGATGGAAACGACGAGGGCGCTTCACCTCCTCCTGCAGCGGGGAGGTCGATCGCGCAAAGCGCGATCGGGTGGGGCTGACCCACGCGGCGACGTACTCCTCGCTTTCGTCGGTCACCCGACCCCGCGCGCCTGCGGCGCGCGACCCGCCCCCTTCAGGGGAAGGTGAAGATGATCATCGCCATCGACGGCCCGGCGGCGTCCGGCAAGGGCACGATCGGCAAGCGGCTCGCGGCCCATTACGGGCTGCGCCATCTCGATACGGGGCTGCTCTATCGTGCGGTCGCCAAGGCGATGCTCGATGCGGGCGTTCCGCCGGATGACGCGTCGCGGGCCGCCGCCGCGGCGAGGTCTCTCGATCCAGCGACCTTCGACGAGGCCGCGCTCAAATCCCAGGCGGTCGGCGAGGCGGCCTCGGTCGTCTCCGCGATTGCGGCGGTGCGCGCCGCGCTGGTCGACTTCCAGCAGGCATTCGCCGCAACGCCGCCCGGCGCCGTGCTCGACGGGCGCGACATCGGCACCGTCATCTGTCCCGACGCGGACGTGAAGATTTTCGTCACCGCGACACCGCAGGTGCGCGCGCAGCGGCGCACGCGCGAATTCCGCGCCGCCGGCAACAGGGTGGACGAGCCCGACATCCTCGCCGACATCCTGCGCCGCGACGCGCGCGACACCGGTCGCGCGGTCGCGCCGCTCAGGAAGGCGGACGATGCGCACGAGCTCGACACCACCCGCCTCGACATCGAGCAGGCGGTTGCGGCCGCAATCGAGATCGTCGAGCGGGCGCGGAAGAGCTCGCGCTGAGCGTTAGCGGAGTGAAGGCGAGATGAGGGCCGGTCAGACGGTCATCATGATCGCCGGAACGCCGGCCATGCACTGGGCGATGATTCCGGCCGCCGCGATGGCGATGCAGAGCATTGCGTTTTTCATGGATTTGCTCCCTGTTATGGCCGGTATCTTGGGGGAAATTGATTAAAAGTCGGGCAATCGCGCGGGGCGTCGCGTGTGCCAATCTGCAAGCCAGGTGAATCGATCGTTAAGCCGCCCGTTCGGCAGCGTTCCCCTGGCCTTGCCGGGCGTCCCGCAGACCCGTATATATCCGGCCGTTCCGGGACGCCGTCGCCATTGTCGAGGCCGCCCGGGCGGGCCGGGGGCGCGGATGACCGCGCCTTCGCTGTGGAGGATCAGCCCGCTCGGTCCTGCTTCCGGCGCATCGTTCTGCGATGTGCCAATCGAGACGGACAGCCGGAGATCAGACATCGTTCCGAAGGCCGGGCCAAGGCGCCGGCCTGCTGGCGCGTTTGGCACGCGCTGGCAGTCGTCGGAGGTCAGCGGGACCTCCGGCCCCGTCCGTTCGGGATGCCATTCATCGTCAACCGCCGGCGCGCCGCATAGGAGAGTTCATGGCTGTGACCGCTGCTGCGCCGTCGCGCGAAGATTTTGCCTCGATGCTCGAGGAATCGTTCGACCACGGCAATCTGCACGAAGGGTCCGTGATCAAGGGCACCATCGTCGCTATTGAAAAAGACATGGCCGTCATCGACGTCGGCCTAAAGACCGAGGGCCGCGTCGCGGTCCGCGAGTTCACCGGCCCGGGCCGGAACGGCGAGTTGAAGGTCGGCGACACCGTCGAGGTCTATCTCGAGCGCATCGAGAATGCGCTCGGCGAGGCGGTTCTCTCGCGCGACAAGGCGCGCCGCGAGGAGAGCTGGGGCAAGCTCGAGAAGGCGTTCCAGGGCAACGAGAAGGTCCAGGGCGTCATCTTCAACCAGGTCAAGGGCGGCTTCACGGTCGATCTCGACGGCGCGGTGGCGTTCCTGCCGCGCAGCCAGGTGGACATCCGCCCGATCCGCGACGTCACCCCGCTGATGAACGTGCCGCAGCCGTTCCAGATCCTGAAGATGGATCGCCGCCGCGGCAACATCGTCGTGTCGCGCCGCACGGTTCTCGAGGAGACCCGCGCCGAGCAGCGCCAGGAGCTGGTGCAGAACCTCGAGGAAGGCCAGGTCATCGACGGCGTGGTCAAGAACATCACCGACTACGGCGCCTTCGTCGATCTCGGCGGCATCGACGGCCTCCTGCACGTCACCGACATCGCCTGGCGCCGGGTCAATCACCCCTCCGAGGTGCTCAACATCGGCCAGCAGGTGAAGGTGAAAATCATAAAGATCAACCACGAGACCCACCGCATCTCGCTCGGCATGAAGCAGCTGCAGGCCGATCCGTGGCAGGGCATCGAGGCCAAATTCCCGGTCGGCGCCCGCTTCAAGGGCCGCGTGACCAACATCACCGACTACGGCGCGTTCGTCGAGCTCGAGCCGGGCATCGAGGGCCTGATCCACGTCTCCGAGATGTCGTGGACCAAGAAGAACGTGCATCCGGGCAAGATCGTCTCGACCTCGCAAGAGGTCGAGGTTCAAATTCTCGAGGTCGATCCCGTCAAGCGTCGCATCTCGCTCGGCCTCAAGCAGACCATGCGCAATCCGTGGGAGGTCTTCGTCGAGAAGTATCCGCCCGGCACGGTCATCGAGGGCGAGGTCAAGAACAAGACCGAGTTCGGCCTCTTCCTCGGCCTCGACGGCGACGTCGACGGCATGGTCCACCTCTCCGATCTCGACTGGAAGCGTCCGGGCGAGCAGGTGATCGAGGAGTACAAGAAGGGCGACCACGTCAAGGCGCAGGTGCTCGACGTCGACGTCGAGAAGGAGCGCATCTCGCTCGGCATCAAGCAGCTCGAAGGCGATCCGTTCGCGGAGGCCGGCGAGCTCAAGAAGGGCGCCGTGGTCACCTGCGAGGTGACCGAGGTGAAAGAGGCGGGGCTCGAGGCCAAGATCGTCGGCACCGATCTCACCACCTTCATCAAGCGCGCCGAGCTCGCCCGCGACCGCTCCGAGCAGCGGCCCGAGCGCTTCGCGGTCGGCCAGAAGGTCGATGCCCGCGTCACCCAGTTCGACCGCCGCACCCACAAGGTCCAGGTGTCGATCAAGGCGCTCGAAGTCGCCGAGGAAAAGGAGGCGATCGCTCAGTACGGCTCCTCCGACTCGGGGGCGACGCTGGGCGACATTCTCGGCACCGCCCTGAAGCGCGCCGGCGAGAAGCCGGGCGACAAGAAGGAATAACTTTCGTCCTTCCTGCTCCCCTCCCCCCTTCCTGCTCCCCTCCCCCCGCGAGCGGAGCGCGTGGCGGGGAGGGGCCGGGCGTGGGGGGGGCGCCGCTTGCGCCGAACGAGCGGAATGCTTCCTTTTCGCCGCCGACGCGTTTCCTGCAGCGCCGCTGAAGGACACTGTTTCTCTTTCTAGTTTTAGGACGCGCCGACTTGAGGTCCGCAGCAAGCGGCGCCCCCGACCCCTAACTCCTCCCTGCCACGCGCTTCGCGCGCGGGGGGAGGGGAATCAGATGCCGCTTGCGGCGTCGACGTCATCCGCCTTCCACCATCATTTGCCACAATTGCAGCGCGTTGCTGCGCGCCATTGACCCTTGTTGCGCACCGCGGCAGTTTCCCGCGACCCGAACCCCAAGGCCGAGGCTCCTCCATGTCGCTCGATGCCGATCTCATCGTCGATCGCCGCCGCATGCGGCGCAAGCTGACGTTCTGGCGCGTCGCCGCCATCGTGGTGGCGATCATCGCCATCATCGTGGCCGCCGGCAAGCTCGCGCCGAACGAGCTCGGGGAAGTCGCCGGCGCCCAGATCGCGCGGGTCACCATCACGGGCCTGATCCGCGGCGATCGCGATCGGGTCGAGGCGCTGCAGAAGCTCGCCAAGGCGAGCTATGTGAAGGCCGTGATCATTCATGTCGACAGCCCGGGCGGGACCACGGCCGGCTCGCAGCAGTTGCACGATGCGCTGCGCGGCGTCGCCGCCAAGAAGCCGACCGTCGTCGTCATCGATGGGCTTGGCGCCTCGGGGGCCTACATCGCCGCCATGGCGAGCGATCACATCGTCGCCGAGGACACCTCGCTGGTCGGCTCGATCGGCGTGCTCTTTCAGTATCCGAACTTCGCCCAGGTGCTCGACAAGGTCGGCGTCAAGGTCGAGACCGTGCGCTCGACCCCGCTGAAGGCCTCGCCGAACGGCTTCGAGCCGACGCCCCCCGAGGCGACCGCCGCGCTCGACGCGATCGTGAAGGATTCCTACGCCTGGTTCCGCGGAATGGTGCAGGATCGGCGCAAGCTTACGGCCGCGGAGCTCGACAAGGTCGCCGACGGGCGGGTGTTCACCGGCCGCCAGGCGCTCGGCCTCAAGCTGATCGACCAGATCGGCGACGAGCAGACCGCGATCGACTGGCTCGCCAAGAGCAAGGGCATCGACGCCAACCTGCCGGTCAAGGACTGGCGGCTCGAGCCGCGGCTCTCCGAGCTTCCCTTCCTGCATGCGGCGGCTGCCGCCGCGCTCGAGGCGGTCGGCCTGAAGAGCCTCGCCCGCCGGTTCGAGGATACGGGCGCAATGCGTGGAATCGAGAGCCTGAACCTTGACGGTCTGTTGGCGCTTTGGCACCCTTCCGGCACGAACTGAACGGACGTGTGGGGAAGCTCGGCGGTGTGCGGGTCGTCCCGCATGGCGCCCGAAGGGGCGGCCGACAGGCGGCAACATGATCAAATCAGAGCTCGTGCAGCGAATCTCGGAACAGAATCCGCATCTCTATCAGCGGGACGTCGAGAACATCGTCAACGCGATCCTGGGCGAGATCGTCGCCGCCATGGCGCGCGGGGACCGCGTCGAGCTGCGCGGTTTCGGCGCCTTCTCGGTGAAGAATCGCCCCGCCCGCACTGGCCGCAATCCGCGCACCGGCGCCCACGTGGCGGTCGACCAGAAATACGTGCCGTTCTTCAAGACCGGCAAGGAAATGCGCGAGCGGCTCAACCGGGCCGAGTCGACCTGAGCGCCTGCCGCTACGGCAGATCGCATGGCGTGGCCGTGCTTTGCGGCGCGCTTTGCAGCTGCCCTTATACTGACAGGCGAAACGCGCGACCATGATCCGCAAGATCGTCAGCTTCCTCATTCTGGTTCCGCTCGCGCTGGTTCTGGTCGCGCTGTCGATCGCGAACAAGCAGCCGGTGACGGTCTCGTTCGACCCGTTCAGCGCCGGCGCACCCGCCTTCACGCTCGAGGCGCCGCTCTACGTCATCGCCTTCGTGCTGTTGATCGCCGGCGTCATCCTCGGCGGGATCGCGGCCTGGATGGGGCAAGGCAAATGGCGGCGCGCCGCGCGGCACGCCCAGGCCGAGTTGCGTGACGCGCGCAACGAGGTCGACATCCTGCGCCGCGACCTCGCGGCGCGCGAGCGGGCCGCGCCGGCGCCCCTGTCGCTGCGGCCGCCGGCGGCGTGACCGTGCCGGAAAAGCCACTGCGCGTCCTCGACGCCGACGCCATCGCCGCCGTGCTCACCTATCCGGCTCTGGTCGAGGCCCTGCGTACCGCTTTCGCGAGCTCCATCACGGCCCCGGTGCGCCACCACCACACGATGAAGCAATCGGGCCGCGACGCGACCTTGCTGTTGATGCCGGCGTGGAGCGCTGGCGGGCCCCCCGACGAGCGCTTTCTCGGCTGCAAGATCGTGACCGTCTTCCCCGACAACGCCGCCGTCGGGCAGCCCTCCCTCTACGGCAACTACCTGCTGATGTCGGGCGCGACCGGCGCGCCGCTCGCGGTGATGGATGCCCGCGCGCTCACCGCCTGGCGCACCGCCGCCGCGTCTGCGCTCGCCGCGCGATACCTCGCGCGCGAGGATGCCGAGCATCTGGTGATGATCGGCGCCGGCGCGCTCGCGCCGCACCTCGTGCGCGCCCACATGGCGGTGCGGCCGATCAAGCGCGTCACCTTGTGGAATCGCACGCACGGCCACGCCGTATCGCTCGCCTTCGGCCTCGCGGTCGGCGGCGTCGAGGTGACGATCGCGGAGGATCTCGCCACGGCGGTGGCCGACGCCGACATCGTCTCCTGCGCGACGCTCGCGACCGAGCCGATCCTGCGCGGTCAGTGGCTCAAGCCCGGCGCCCACGTCGACCTCGTCGGCGGCTATACGCCGAAGATGCGCGAGGCCGACAACGAAACGATCAAGCGCGCCCGCGTCTATGTCGACACCCGCGCCGGCGCGCTCAAGGAGGCGGGCGACGTGGTCATCCCGCTGCGCCGTGGCATCATCCGCCAGCGCAACATCGTCGGCGACCTGTCCGAGCTCGTCGCCGGCAAGGCCAAGGGCCGCACCTCCGACCGGCACATCACGCTATTCAAGTCGGTCGGCAGCGCGATCGAGGACCTGGCGGCGGCCGTGCTGGTGTGGCGCAATTCGTCAATTCCTACATAGTCAATTTGATGAGGACTCGCTGCGCTTTTGCGGCCTCTCTTTGGCCAGTTGCGGCTCTCAAGTTATGAAGGACATGCATAAGATGCGTGAAATTATAGAACCGCATGCCGTCTCGTTCGAAGGAGTCGATACGCGTTAGCGATTGAACGACATCCGGATCATTTCGGTAGCGATTGATGTTGCTCAGTAGGTGGGCCGGGAGGATGCCTCCCATTTGGCTGCCCGCGAAGTCGAAGAAACCTGCAGTCAGCTGAGCGGAAATGCACTGCTCAACATGAGTCACGCTGCTCAGGCTATCGTCCCCCGATCGGGAAAGACTCAGAGAGAACTCGCCGGATCGTAGGTAGAGGCTCGAAGCTTGATAGAGCTTCCAGAGGTTGCCTGGATATTCATTGACGTGCGCGTGAAGCTCCTCTCGATATCGTGAGCGATGCATTAGCGGGGAGGCGTTCGATCGCCTTGTCCACAATCCAGTGAGCAGCTGTTGGAATCATGTCTCGAAATTCCGCAGCAAGGAGTTTGACCCAAAGACCGACAACGGCGCACACCAAGGCGTAAAGAATATTCAGGAGGTCCATGCCAACTCTCCCACCGCGATTTGCAACTCCGCTAGTTCCGCACGAGCGTTGTTCCGCCCGAGCGCGGTCAACCAGTAGAACCGTTTTCTCGGTCGTCCAGCCTCACGTGGATCGATCGCTTCCCATCGGCTGGTGAGCCACGCAGCCGCCTCCAAGCGCGCGAGCGTAGGATAGAGCGTCCCTGCGCCTACTTTCGTCGCCCTTGATATCTCAGCGCCAGAGCGACCGTCTTGCGGCATCTCCAGGAGGAAACGCAGAACCTTTAGGGTCGGCTGTGTCAGGCGAAGTCTCTCTGCCATGCGTGTAAAGGCCTCCTTGATCGTATATCGATATAGGTTATATCGACTTCAGATCAAGGGTGCCGGCCGAGATTGTCGACACCATTTTGTGGTAGAGATTGGGTCATGAACGTTATCAAAACTGACCGCCGCACCCTGATGGGGCATCTGCAGGCAACTGGAAAGGACTTCCATTTGAAGTTCCTCGGATTGCTGCCGCATGGCACCGCAGGACATGTGCCGGGCGATGATGCCGTTGAGTTTCTTGCCGAAAAGCAGGCGGATATCTCACTGTTGGACCTCGCCGGTGCCGAGCTCGATCTGTCCGAACGCCTTGGGCGGCCAGTGGCCATCGTTCTCGACAGCGGCCTGCGCGGCGACTACGGCGCGCGCGTTCGAGCGTCGCTTCGCCCGTTGTAATGCTGGAGCCGGCCCAGCTGGTTGCCGACGCGCGAGACTATGCGCGGCGAGCGGCGCGATTCGCGGTTGGAGTCGAGCCCGAGGTGTTCGCGGCCGATGAGATGCGGATGGCGGCAGTCTGCATCTGCATCATCGTGATAGGGGAAGCCTTCAGTCAGCTCGGCCAGCAGAAGGTTGTGTTTCCCGACGACATACCGATTCCCCAGATCAAGGGCATGCGGAACATCTTGGTGCATTCGTACTGGCTGACCGACGATCGGATCGTCTACAACGTCGCCCGGGTCTACGCGCCAATCCTGGCTGATCGACTCGATCATCTGATCCGGGAAGTGTCGTGACAGTGTCCGTCCTCGTCAAAATCTGCGGTCTTTCGACCCCCGAGGCGCTCGACGCGGCGCTCGATGCGGGCGCCGACATGGTCGGCTTCGTGTTCTTTCCGGCATCGCCGCGCCACGTCAGTCTCGGGCTTGCGCAGATCCTCGGGCGCCGCGTTGCGGGCCGCGCCCGCAAGGTGGCGCTCACCGTCGACGCGACCGACCAGGAGCTCGCCGACATCGCCGAGGCGCTGCAGCCCGACCTGTTGCAGCTGCACGGCAAGGAGACGCCGGAGCGCGTTGCCGCCATGCGCAGCCATTTCGGTCGGCCCGTGACGAAGGCGCTGCCGATCGCCAGCCGCGAGGACCTCGCGCCCGTACATCTCTACCAGAAGGTCGCCGACCGCATCCTGTTCGACGCCCGCGCGCCGCGCGACGCGACCCGTCCCGGCGGGCTCGGCAGGCCGTTCGACTGGCATCTCCTGCAGAACCTTGACCCGGGCCTCGCCTTCATGCTCTCAGGCGGTCTCGACGCCGGCAATGTCGCCGACGCGATCGCGATCACGCGGGCGCCTGCGGTCGACGTCTCCTCCGGCGTCGAGCGCGCGCCGGGCGACAAGGATCCGGACAAGATCCGCGCCTTCATCCGCGCCGCCCGTGCGGCGGAACACCTGCAACGAAGCGATACGGTCGCCAAGCGCGCATGACCATCCAGCAGCCCAACTCGTTCCGCACCGGCCCCGACGAGCGCGGCCATTTCGGCATCTATGGCGGCCGCTTCGTCGCCGAGACGCTGATGCCGCTGATCCTCGATCTCGAGCGCGCCTATGCGGCCGCCAAGGTCGATCCTGCGTTCCGCAACGAGATGGACGGCCATCTCGCCACTTATGTGGGCCGCCCGTCGCCGCTCTATCTCGCCGAGCGGCTCACGGCCCACTGCGGCGGCGCGAAAATCTACTTCAAGCGCGAGGAGCTCAACCACACCGGCGCGCACAAGGTGAACAACGTGCTCGGCCAGATCATGCTCGCGCGGCGCATGGGCAAGCCGCGCATCATCGCCGAGACCGGCGCCGGCATGCACGGGGTTGCGACCGCAACGCTGTGCGCCAAGTTCGGCCTGCCGTGTGTCGTCTATATGGGCGCGGTCGACGTCGAGCGGCAGAAGCCGAATGTGCTGCGCATGAAGATGCTCGGCGCCGAGGTGCGCGCCGTGACGTCGGGGTCGCGCACCCTCAAGGACGCGATGAACGAGGCGCTGCGCGACTGGGTCAGCAACGTGGCCGACACCTTCTATTGCATCGGCACCGTCGCGGGCCCGCATCCCTATCCCGCGATGGTGCGTGATTTCCAGTCGATCATCGGCCGCGAGACGCGCGAGCAGATGCAGGCGGCCGAAGGCCGCCTTCCCGATTCGCTCATCGCCTGCATCGGCGGCGGCTCCAACGCCATGGGCCTGTTTCATCCCTTCCTCGACGACCGTGCGATCGAGATCTACGGCGTCGAGGCGGCCGGCCATGGCGTCGCCAGCGGCAAGCATGCGGCCTCGATCGCCGGCGGCAAGCCCGGCGTGCTGCACGGAAATCGCACTTATCTGCTGATGGACGATGACGGCCAGATCGAGGAGGCGCATTCGATCTCGGCCGGTCTCGACTATCCGGGCATCGGCCCCGAGCATGCCTGGCTCAACGACCTCGGCCGGGTGAAATTCCTCTCCGCCACCGACGACGAGGCGGTCGCCGCCTTCCAGCTCTGCAGCAAGCTCGAAGGCATCATCCCGGCGCTCGAGCCCGCCCATGCGCTCGCCCGTGTCATCGACCTCGCGCCGCAAATGCCGAAGGATCACCTGATGGTCGTCAACCTCTCCGGCCGCGGCGACAAGGACCTCGCCTCGGTCGAGGCGTTCCTGGAAAGCAAGCAGCCGGGACAGACGAAATGACCACGCGCATCGACCGCCGCTTCGCGGCGCTCCGCCAGGAGGGCCGCGCCGGCCTCGTCACCTTCACGATGGCGGGCGACCCCGACCACGACACCTCGCTCGCGATCGCCAAGGCGCTGCCGGCGGCGGGCGCCGACCTGATCGAGCTCGGCATGCCGTTCACCGATCCGATGGCGGACGGCCCCGCCGTCCAGGCCGCCGGCGTGCGCGCGCTCGCGGCCGGGGCGCGCATGAGCAAGACGCTCGCGCTGGTGCGCGCCTTCCGCGAAAGCGACGATCAGACGCCGATCGTGCTGATGGGCTACTACAATCCGATCTACATCTACGGCGTCGACGAGTTCCTCGCCGACGCCAGGGCCGCCGGGGTCGATGGCCTGATCGTGGTCGATCTGCCGCCCGAAGAGGATGAGGAGCTGTGCGTGCCGGCGCTCAACGCCGGCCTCAACTTCATCCGCCTGGCGACGCCCACCACCGACGACAAGCGCCTGCCAGCCGTGCTCGCGAACACCTCGGGCTTCGTCTACTACGTCTCGGTTGCCGGCATCACCGGCTCGGCGGCGCCTGACCCGAAGCGCGTCACCGAGGCGGTCGCGCGCATCAAGCGCCACACCAAGCTGCCGGTCGCGGTCGGCTTCGGCGTCCGCACCGCGCAGGCCGCCGCTGCGATCGCCCGCGGCGCCGACGCCGTCGTGGTCGGCTCCGCCCTGGTCGATGCGGCGAAGAACAGCCTCGACGCAGGCGGAAAGGCGACGCCGCGCACCGTCAAGGCCGTGACCGATCTCGTCGCCGAGCTCGCCGCCGGCGTCCGCGGCGCCGGCCGGGTCGCGGCGGAATAGACGAAACGCTATATAGACTCATGCGTCATGGCCGGGCTTGTCCCGGCCATCCACGACTTGCCCTGCAGCAAGACGTGGATGCCCGGGACAAGCCCGGGCATGGCGGAGCAAGGGTCCGGGAGCCATATCCATGAACTGGATCTCCAACGTCGTGCGGCCGAAGATCCGCAACTTTCTCGCCCGCCGCGACGTGCCGGAAAATCTCTGGATCAAGTGTCCGGAGTCGGGCCAGCTCGTCTTCTTCAAGGACGTCGAGCAGAACCAGTTCGTCATTCCGGGCTCGAACTACCACATGCGCATGGGCGCGACCGCGCGCCTGAAATCGATGTTCGACGGCGAGACCTGGTTCGACATCGGCGTGCCGGCGGTCGCGGCCGATCCGCTCAAATTCCGCGACGAGCGCCGCTATGCGGATCGCCTGAAGGACGCGCGCACCAAGACCGGCATGAATGACGCGATCAAGCTCGGCTTCGGCAAGCTCGACGGCCTGCCGGTGGTGATCGGCGTGCAGGATTTCGACTTCATGGGCGGCTCGCTCGGCATGGCGGCCGGCGAGGCGGTGATCAAGGGCCTGGAGACCGCGGTCGACCGCGGCACGCCGTTCATCCTGTTCGCCGCCTCCGGCGGCGCCCGCATGCAGGAAGGCATCCTTTCACTGATGCAGATGCCGCGCACGACTGTCGCGGTGCAGCGCCTGCGCGAGGCGGGCAAGCCCTACATCGTGGTGTTGACCAACCCGACCACCGGCGGCGTCACGGCCTCCTACGGAATGTTGGGAGACGTGCAGATCGCCGAGCCCGGCGCGCTGATCGGCTTCGCGGGCCCGCGCGTCATCGAGCAGACCATCCGCGAGAAGCTGCCGGACGGATTCCAGAAGGCCGAGTATCTTCGCGCCCACGGCATGGTCGATATGGTGGTGCACCGCCACGAGCTGCGCGCGACCCTCGCCAACCTCTGCCGCCTCCTCACCAAGGCGCCCGTTGCCACGCCGCCCCCGCCCGCGGAGCCGCCGCCCGCACCGCCCGCCGCAGAGCATCCGGCGCTCCCCGCCCCCGCGCCGGCCGAGGAGTGATCATTTTGAGCGGACGCCCCGCGCTCGCCGTTTGCGTTCCCTTTGCCCGCTCTTGCGCGGAGGGGGCCGGGGTGAGGCGCTCTCTCTGGGACTCTCTCCACGCCCTCATATCTCGCGATTTCTTGCCCACGCCCGCCGCCCCATGACCCAAGTCGACGCCATCCTCGCGCGCCTCCTCGCGCTGCACCCCCGGCGCATCGACCTCTCGCTCGATCGCATGTGGCGCATCCTCGACCTGATCGGCCATCCCGAGCGCCGCCTGCCGCCGGTGATCCACGTCGCCGGCACCAACGGCAAGGGCTCGACCGTGGCCTTCATGCGCGCCATGCTCGAGGCCGCGGGCAAGAGCGTGCACGTCTACACCTCGCCCAATCTCGTGCGCATCAACGAGCGCTTTCGGCTCGGCCGGGTCGGCGGCGGCGTGCTGGTCGAGGACGACGAGCTCGCCGGCGCGCTCGCCGAATGCGAGCGCGCCAACGGCGATTCCCCCATCACCGTGTTCGAGATCGAGACCGCCGCCGCCCTCCTGATCTACTCGCGCCATCCCGCCGACGCGCTGCTGCTCGAGGTCGGCCTCGGCGGCCGGCTCGATGCGACCAACGTGGTCGAGCGCCCGCTCGCGAGCGTGATCACGCCGGTGTCGATCGACCACGTCGAGTTTCTCGGCGACACGCTGGAGAAGATCGCGAACGAGAAGGCCGCGATCCTGCGCCGCGGCGTGCCCGCCGTGATCGCGCGCCAGACGGAAGGGCCGCTCGCCGTCATCACGGCGCGCGCCGAGGAGATCGGCGCGCCGCTCTTTGTCGCCGGCCAGGACTGGACCGCCGGCGAGGAGCGTGGCCGCCTCGTCTACCAGGACACCGGGGGCCTGCTCGACCTGCCGCCGCCGCGCCTCTTCGGCCGCCACCAGTTCGACAATGCCGGCACGGCGATCGCCGCGTTGCGCGCCGCCGGCCTCAAGCTGCCGGCGAGCGCCTTCGAGCAGGGCGTCGTTTCCGCCGACTGGCCCGCCCGCATGCAGCGCCTCGCCGCCGGCAATCTCCTGTCCCGCATACCGACCGGCAGCGAGCTGTGGCTCGACGGCGGCCATAACGCCGACGGCGGCCGCATCGTCGCCGGCGCCCTCGCCGACCTCGAGGAGCGCGTCTCGCGCCCCCTGGTGCTGGTGGTCGGCATGCTGTCGACCAAGGACACGGAGGGCTTCCTGCGCAACTTCACCGGCCTCGCGCGCGCGCTGATCGCCGTGCCGATGGGCGGCGAGAAGGGGCTTGCGCCGGCCGCGCTCGCCGCGACCGCGCAGAAGATCGGCATCGCGGCGCAGAGCGCCGGCGGGATCGAGGAGGCGCTCGACATGGTGCGCGCGCTGGAGCTGACGCCGCCGCCGCGCGTGCTCATCACCGGGTCGCTGTATCTGGCGGGCGATGTGCTGGCGGCGAATGGGACGCCGCCGGGGTAAGGGTCTCGGTCGTCAATCGTTGCTCACATCACTCGCGAAATCTCGGCCACCGTAGGCGATCGTCACGATCTCGACGCGGGTTCTCAGCACGCGAAACGCGATGGTTACTCGCCGCTCGAAACCGATCGTTCGCAGTCCACGCGAAAGGTCATCTCGGCGGGTGCCGCGATTGGGAAATTCCGCCAGCGCCATGCACGCTGCTTCGATCCGCTCGATATATCCGCCTGCGATGATTGGACCAGATCTCTCGGCAACGTACTGATGAAGACCGATCAGATCGGCCTCGGCACGCGGTCGAAAGTAGACCTCAAGCGCCACGCTTGCTGGCTTTGAGTCTGCGCGCGTGGCGGGCGCGCAGACGCTTGAAGACGTCGGCGGCTGGAACGCTCGGCCGCGGGTCGTTCAAAGAAGCCTGCACATTGGCGCGCAGGTACTCGTCCAGCGCCGCGTCCTGACGGTCGAGGGCGCGAAGCGCGGTGCGAATGACCTCGCTGGCCGAAGCGTATTCCCCGGATTTGAGGCGGGCGTCGAGGCTAGCTTGCTGCGGCCCGAGCGTGATGGTGATCGGTTTGCTGCTGCGCATGAGGGCTCCTGTCCGCACCATATATATGACACTGTCATACTCGAGAAAAGAGCCTCGCGCTCGCCCGCCATCCCGACGACGCGCTGTCGAGGGCCGCTCTATTTGCTGGGCCGCGATCATGACGAAAAACGAAGTGAAACGGATTCTCGATCGCGTTCTGACATGGCTGGCGGAGCGTCAGGCCGACGTGGCGCATATGGTCGAGCTGATGGATGGAAGAGCAGGATCGCACGCCCGTCCGCCTTGCCGACGAGGTTGCGGAAGCCGAACGGCGTGTCGCCGATCGAAGCCCGAAGTTTCTGACGTTGGAAGAGGTACCCGCGCGCTTCGCGCAACGACGTGCGTGAAAGCAATCGTCCGTGAGGCCGCGTACGGCGATCTTAATCGGTTACAGCTCACCCCAACAACTTCATCAAATCCGCCTTCTTCCCCCGCACTTGCTCCATCGTGCACTGCTTCGGCGCCTTGTCGGGCCGCCACCGCAGCAAGCGGGTCCCGTGGCGAAATCGCCCGCCGGAGAAATGGTCGTAGCAGACCTCGACCACGAGCTTTGGCTTGAGCGGCTGCCATTCGGCCGAGCGCTCGGTCGACCAGCGGCTCGGGCCGCCAGGCTTGCCGCCGGTGAAACCGGGCGGTGCGATCAGCCTCTCCAGCTTTTCGGTCAGCGCCGGCTTGTCCTTCCGCGCAATGGTGGACGTGAAGCCGACATGATCGAGCAGGCCTTCATCGTCGTAAAGGCCGAGCAGCAGCGAGCCCACCACGTTCTTGCCCTCGTTGTAGCGGAAGCCGCCGACCACGCAATCGGCGCTGCGAAAATTCTTGATCTTCTCCATGCCGGTGCGCTCGCCGCCGCGATAGGGCAGGTCGCGGCGCTTGGCGATGATGCCGTCGAGGGTCGCGCCGACGCGCGCGAGCCAGCGCTTGGCGTCGGCAAGGCGCATCGTTGCCGGGGAGAGGCGAAAGCGATCGTGGCCGCGCAGGTGCTTGCGCGCGAAATCCTCGAGCAGTGGTCGACGCTCGGCGAGCGGCTGGTCGACGAGTGCCTTGCCGCGCTCGTCAGCGAGCAGGTCGAACACGATCATCAGCGCCGGCGTCTCGGCGGCGAGGCGATTGATCCGGCTCGCCGCCGGATGAATCCGCTGCAGCAGCGCGTCGAACGAGAACGCGCGCGCGTCCGGCACGACGATCTCGCCGTCGAGCACGAAGCGCTTGGCATCGACATCCTTGGCGGCCGCGACGATCTCGGGGAAATAGCGCGTCAGCGGCTTGCCCGACTTCGACTGCAATTGGGCCTTGTCGCCGTCGCGAAAGATGAGGCAGCGGAAGCCGTCCCATTTCGGCTCGTATTGCCATTCGGGTCCGGTCGGGATGGCGTCGACCGAAAGCGCTTCCATCGGTGGAAAGGGCGGCTGCAGGGCGAGGGTCATGACGGGGCTCGAGATCGGCGCGGGAGGATCGCGGTAACGGTCTAACGTGCGAATAGATGGATTTCTCTAGAATGTTCTTGATTTGTTCTTTGCCTCCTGCTTTAGTCGGATGCGCCGAGAGAGAAAAAAGAGAGAGAGCGAGGGGCGCTTGGAACGCCCTGCGCGTCTCTGTGTGTTGGCGTGCGCGTTGCCGGGGTCAGGCCGTTCAGGTAGCAGACCGTTTGGCCGAACGAACCTAGGTCAAAAACTTCAACGATTACAGAGAGTACCTTGATAAACCAAGGCACAGGGAGGAGGGACATAGCGTGGTCGCCAAGGTGCGGGCCGCATGCGAAGCCCGAACAAAACGAAGCGAGCCCGAACACTTGAGATTCCCGAATGGCAGAATTGGCAGAATAACCCAACTGGGATAACAGCAACGATTTGATGCCCTTAGAACGTATGCTCTCCGCGCCCTTCGCCGACTGACACGCTCAGGAACAGCTCCTCCAGCGGAATGCGCCGCCGGATCAGCCCCTGCTCGTGCGAATAGCCGACCATGGTCTCCATGGTCTTGCGGTTCTGCTCGCCGAGCCCGTACTCCCACGGGTCGCGGCCCATCAGCTCCTGCTGCTCTTCCCAGGCCTCGCGGTACCAAGCGAGCGGGACGATGCGCGGGTTCTCCATCCGCTTCATCGCGATCGCCTTCGCCTCCTCGAAGGCCGCGTACATGTTGACCGGCACCCACGGATACTTGTCGACGATCTCCTGGCGGAAGCCGACCACGTGCATGATCGGGAACATGCCGGTCTTCTTGAACCAGGCGGCTTCCTCGGCCTTGTAGTCGGGAAAGAGGCGGCCGACGCGCGGGTCGCGGGTGCGCAGCGGCTCGATCAGATCCGGATGCAGCACGGCGTCGAGCTCGCCGTCGAGCAGCATGTCGACGATCGTGCGCCCCTTCGGCGCGCGCGTGATGCGCACGTCCGGCGGCGGCGCCTGGTCGATGTCCTCGTCGAGCTCGGTGACCCAGTCCATCTTGCTGAACGGCACGCCATAGTCGTGCTGCAGGATGCCGCGCAGCCACAGCGCCGCGGTGTTGAGGAAGAACTTGACTCCCACCTTCTTGCCGATCAGGTCGGCCGGCTTGGCGATGCCTTTGCGCGTATTGATGTATGCGAAGCTGTGGCGGAAGCGGCGATGCGGAAACACCGGGATGGCGCGAAACGGCAGGCCGTTGTCGCGCGCCGCCATGTAGGACGAGCACGATACCTCCGCCATGTCGAACTCGCGGTTGCGCAGGAAGCGCCAGTGGCGGGTCGGCGAGTCCATCGCGGTCACGACTTTGAGGTCGATGCCGTCCGGCCGCACGGCGCCCTCCATCAGCGGCCGCGTGATCTCGTAGTCGCCGCAGGCGAGGGTGAGCTCTACTTTTGTGGTCATGGGAGCATTCCGACTGGCTGTGGACACGTCATGGCCGGGCTTGTCCCGGCCATCCACGTCTTTCCTGCGGCGACACCGCTAAGACGTGGATGCCCGGCACAGGGCCGGGCACGACGGAATTCGTGAGCATGAAAAGCGATCGGCCGCAACCATGATGGCTGCGGCCGATGTGATCAACACAAGTATGACTTGCAGGCGTGTTAGCAGCTCACGCGCCGGCGGCGGAGGTGATCCACTGCTCGAGCTTCTGCTTGGGCGCGGCGCCGACCTGGCGCGAGGCGAGCTCGCCGTTCTTGAACAGCATCAGCGTCGGGATCGACATGATGCCGTACTTCTGCGCGGTCGCCGGGCTCTCGTCGACGTTGAGCTTGACGATCTTGACCTTGCCGTTGAGCGGGCCGGCCGCGATCTCTTCGAGCGAGGGCGCGATCATCTTGCACGGGCCGCACCATTCGGCCCAGAAGTCGACCACCACCGGCTCTTTCGCCTTGAGCACCTCGGCCTCGAAATTCGAGTCGGAAACCTTGCCAACTCCCATGGGAGAACCTCGTTCAGTTGGCGCATGATCTTTTACGAAAACCGGTGACACCACTTTCCGGCATCATGCGCTGTGCGGGAGCGGGCGAATCCGGCCCGCGAAGGAAACGAAAACCTATGGAGCGAACCCGCAAGCGTCAAGGCAAAGTCACGCGGAGGTGAGGCGAGCCATCTCGGCCTCGAGCACGTCGGCAGAAAATTCCATCAAATCAGGTACATCGGTCCAGATCAGCGCCGCCCGCACCACGCGACCGGGATAGAGCCTGCCGACCATCGCGCGATAGAGCGCGAGCTGGCGCACGTAGGCCGGATAGGCGCCGATCGCCTCCTCGAGCGTGCGCGGCGCCGGTCGGTTCGTCTTGTAGTCGGCGATCAGCACCGCGCTGTCGGTCACCGCGAGCCGGTCGATCTGCCCCGACACCGGCAACGGCGCGCGGCCCGCACGCGTCAGGCGACCGATGATCGGCACCTCGGCGCGGCTGCCCGGCGCGAACAGCGCGGCGAAGCGCGGGTCGTCGAGGAGCTGCAGCGTGGTCGCCACGAAGGCCTCGCGCTCCTCCGGCGTGAAATCCGCCGCGGCGCGCGCGACGTAGCGTCGCGCCGCCTCGGCGCGGCGCCCCGGCGCGATGTCGGGCAACGATTGCATCAGCCGGTGGATCAGCGTGCCGCGCGCGATGGCGAGGCGGCGCGCCTCGCCGCCGGCGCCACGGCGCTCGGCCGGGCTCCTCCCCTCGCTCTCCGAGGGGGTGATCGCGGCAATGCGTTCCGGCTCGGCCGCGGCCGCCCGCCGCAGCCAGACCGGGAAGGGCGCCTGCAGCGCGAATTCGCCTTGCGCAGAGGCGTCGACCAGCCGCGGCGGCGTCGTGTCCGGGACCTTGCGGTAGCGCCAGACCTGCGCGTCGCCTTCGCCGACCGTGTGAAAACCCTCACGGCCGCGCAGACCGTCGAGCACGAGGTCGTACCAGCAGCCGGCGGGGCGCGCGCGCTCGCCCTCGCAGCCGGCGACGATCAGCCGGTCGGCGGCGCGCGTCATCGCGACGTAGAGCAGGCGGCGATACTCGTGCTCGGCTTCGGCGCGTGCAGTCTGGCGCGCGGAAGCGACTGGAGGTGCGTCCGTCGCCTTCTTTCCCGCCCACACGATGCGGTCGGGCGTGCCCGGCGCGGCATTCGGCGCCGGCAAGCCGAGGAGCCGCGGCGGGCGCGGCCCGGCGGGCGCCGAGGTGGTGTCGGCAAGGATCACCAGCGGCGCCTCCAGGCCCTTGGCGCCGTGCACCGTCATCACCCGCACCTCGTCGCGGGAGATTTCCATGTCGCGCTTGATCTCGGTCTGGGCGGCCCGCAGCCACGCCATGAAGCCCTGCAGCGAGGGCGGTTCGCGCCGCTCGTAGTCGAGCGCGAGCTCGAGGAACTCGTCGAGCGCATCCGCCGCCTCCGGTCCCAGCCGACGCAGGAATTTCGCCCGCCCGCCGGCCGCCCCGAGCAGCCACGCATAGAAGCCGAACGGCGTCGCGCCGCGCGCCTGCGCGGCGCAGCGATCGAGCAGCGCCTGCGCGGCCGCGAAAGCGGGCGCCTCGGCATGCTTCGCTGCCAGCGCCGCCCGCAGCGAGCCCGCGCGGCCATGGGCGAGGTCGAACAGCTGCTCCTCGTCGATGCCGAACAGCGGGCTCTTGAGCGTGACCGCGAGCGCCAGATCGTCGTGCGGCAACAGCAGCGCATCGGCGAGCGCCATCAGGTCGACCACCGCGATATGCTCGGTCAGCACCAGCCGATCGGCGCCCGCGACCGCGATGTGGCGCTGCTTGAGCGCGCGGATGATCGCCTCGAACAGCGCGCCGCGCTGGCGCACCAGCACCAGCACGTCGCCCGCCCGCATCGGCCGGCGCTCGCGCCCGAGCGGCTCGCCGCCGCGGATACCCTGGGCGATCGTCTCGGCGATGCGGTTGGCGAGCCGCACCTGCGGGCTCGTCTGTGACAGCGCGTCGAACGGCGCGTCCCAGCCCTCCATCTCGCGCCGCTCGGGGGGCCGGATGATCGGCCAGATCTCGACCAGACCGGGCGCCGCGTCGGGCAGCGACAGATGCGGATCGAACCCCTCCGTGTCGGAGGTGACGCTCGGGAAGATCTCCGGCCGGCTGAACACCTCGTCGACGGCGCCGAGCACGTTCGGCCCCGAGCGGAACGAATGGCCGAACCGCACGAAGCGCCAGCTCGCGCCGATCGCCACGTGCGCCTGCTCGAAGCGCCAGCGCATGTCGTCGAACTTGCGCGGAACCGCGCCCTGGAACGAGAAGATCGACTGCTTCTCGTCGCCGACCGCGAAGATCGTGCGCACCACGTCGCGCGCGCCGGTGCCCGAGGTGAACTCGGCGACCAGGCGCGTTATGATCTCCCACTGCGCCTCGCTCGTGTCCTGCGCCTCGTCGATCAGCACGTGATCGATGCCGCGGTCGAGCTTGTAGTGCACCCACCCCGGATTGACGGTGGTGAGCAGCGTCAGCGTCTTGACGATGAGATCGTCGTAGTCGAGCAGGCCGCGCGCCTCTTTCTCGGCGCGGTAGCGCGCGATCACCGCCGCGCCGATGGTGATGAGCGCCGCGGTGCGGTCGCGGCAGAGGATGGCGTTGCGCTTTTCCAGCAGGGCGCAGACGCGTCCCTGCTCGCGCGCAAGCCGCTCGGCGAGCTCCGGCCGCTTCCGTCCGAGGCCGACGGTGATGACGTTCTTGCGTGCGCTCATCGTGTCGGTGAGGAAGACCGACAGATACTCCGCAACGCGCGTCGCCCCGCCGGCCGCGAAGGCGGCGCGCAGCTGCGCACCGCGCTCGTTGTCGGTCTTCGATCCTTCCTCGCACAGCGCCGCGATTGCCGTCCATTGCGCCGAAGGCATCTCGCCGCCGTCGAGAAGCTCGTGGTCGAGCGCCGCGAGATCGAGCTTCGGGTCGATGCCGAGCGTTCGCGACAGCTCGTCGATCGCCTTGGCGACACCGCCGGCGCGGGCGATCCAGGTGGTCACCTCGTCGCGCCGTGCCATCAGCTCGCGCACCAGCTCACGGAAGGTGCGGTCAGCCGCCGCCGCGATCGCGGCCGCGAGCGCGCCGGCGAGCGGCGTCCCGGGCGATCGCGTGGCATCGAGCAGCACCGCGAGGACGGAGCGGGTCAAAAGCTCGTCCTCGGCGCGCTCGTCGAGCACGGCGAATCGCGCCGCCACATTGGCCTCGAACGGAAACTGATGCAGCAGGCGGGTGCAGAACGCGTGGATGGTCTGCACCTTGAGGCCGCCCGGCGTGTCGAGCGCGGACGCGAACAGGCGGCGCGCGCGGGCGCGCTGGTGAGGCCCGATCGCGGTCTCGCCGATCGCGCGCATCTCGCGGTCGAGCGCATCGTCGTCGAGCGCGATCCACTGGGCGAGGGTGTCGAACACCCGCGCCGCCATGTTGGCGGCCGCCGCCTTGGTGAAGGTGATGCACAGGATTTTCATCGGGTCGGTGCCGGCGAGCAGCAGCCGGATCACCCGCAGCGCCAACACATGGGTCTTGCCGGCGCCCGCATTCGCCGACACGAAGGCGGAGACCTGCGGGTCCGATGCCTGCGCCTGCAGCCGGCGCACCGGCTCCGGAATGGTGCGCACGCTCATTCCTCGCCCTCCATCTCGTCGCCGGTCGCCGACCATTCCTTGACGCGGGCGAGGTCGTCATAGGTGCCGTAGCGGTTGGTCCACATCGGCAGCACCAGCGAGCGATAGGGCATCGCCTCGTCGTCGAAGCGCGCCGCGAGCTCGGTCAGCTTGGCGAGCGCGTGCTCGGCGGCGTCGTCGGGGGAGCGGTCCTTGAACTCGATCGGCCGCGGCTCGCCCGGCGGCTCCCCGCCTTTGAGCCGGACGTAGAGAAGCTCATCGATCGGAAGCCGCGGATCGAGGCCGGGAAACCCGCCGCGCCGCAGCATCGCGGCCTCGAGCGTGAGCTGCGGCGCGATGCCGATGCGCACCTGCGTCGAGCTCGGCGGCTCGCCGGTCTTGAAATCGAGGATCGCGTAGCCGCCGCCGCGCCGTCGCTCGATGCGGTCGGCGCGGCCATAGAGCCGGAACTGGCGGTCGCCGAGAGGCAGGAAGATTTCGCCACGGATCTCGGCGCGCATCGCCGCAAGGCCGGCCCGGCGATCATGCTCCCATGCGGCGAGCCAGGCGGCGATGCGCTCGAAGCGCGGCCACCACAGGGCGCGTGCCTCGGGAAAATCCTCGAGCGCGGCGAATTCCTCGCGTCCGATGCGCAGCAGCTCGGCCTCGACGTCGGGCGGCAGCCCCGCGGCGAATTCCTCGGCAAAGCGCCCGACCGCCGCATGAATGGCGCTGCCGCGATCCGCCGCCGACGGCGGCATGTCGACCGGATCGAGCCGCGCGAGCCGCAGGATGTGCTTGGCGTAGATCGTGTAGGGATCGCGCAGCCAGTGCTCGATGTCGGTGACCGACAGTGCGGTCGGGCGCGCGGCGCGCGGCGGCCGCGGCTCGGGCGGTTTGATCGGCGCGGGTGCGGCCGCATGGTCGAGATCGCGCGCCATCGCGACATAGTCCACCCCGCGCGTGACCGCCGCGTCCCAGCGCGCCTCGCCCACGACCGCGGCGAGCCGTTGCACGAACCGCGATGCCACTGCCGGCGCGCCACCGATCTTGGCGGCACGGCTCAGGATCACCTCGGGCGCGCCCATGAGCTGGGCGAAATCATGCGCCGAGAGGCCGATGCGCCGCTCCGGCAGGTCGAGGCCGAGCTGCAGACGCATCGGCCGGTTCAGCCACGGATCGCTGCGCGGCTCGGGCGGCCACACCCCTTCGACGAGCCCGCCGATGACCACGCAATCGGCTTGGGTGAGGCGCGCCTCGAGCGGACCGTAGATATGGACGCGGGCGTCGGGCGCGCCGGGGCGGCGCACGACGCGTCCGGCCATCACGGCCTCGAGTGTCTCGCCATAGTGCGCCGGCGCGACCGCCATATCGGCCGCGCTGTCCTCGGCGATCTCGTCGAACAGTTGGGTGAGTGCGGTGCCGTCGGCCTCCGCAAAAGCGCTGCAATCGCCGACGTCATCGCGGGTCAGATTGGCGATCACCTCGCGATGGGCCGCCGCAATTGCGCGGAACGGAAGAGCCTCGCTGACGGCCAGGCGTTCGAGCGGCGCCAGTGCGGCGGCAAAGCGCTCGACCAGGGTGGCAGCAGCCGCGAGATCGCCGTCGGCGATCATGGCGCGCGGCTCAGCGGCGTGAATCTCGGAGCGCTCCTTGGCGCGGAGCTTCGCGAGCTCGCGGCGGAATGTCGCGAGCGCGTGCGCGAGCCCGCTCGATCCTGCGCGTGGCCGCGGGCCGCGCAGGATGGCACGTTCGAGCGCCGCAATTGCCTTCGTGTGGTCGCCCGCCGGGGCATCGAGACGAAAAAGCGCGTGCTTCATCACGGCCAGCAACGCCACCGGCGGGATGCCTGTGAGCGCTGCCTCGGCGGTGAGCCGCGCGAGCACGCCGGCCGGCGTATCGGCGAGCGCGTCGCCGCCCGAGTCGTCGGCGGCGATGCTCCAGCGGCCGAGCGCGGCGAGCACGCGCCGCGCGAGCGCGCGGTCGGGCGTCACCAGTGCGGCCGTCTTGCCGGGCCGCTCCAGTGCCCCACGCAACGCGACCGCGATCGCGAGTGCCTCCTCCTCGGCATTGGCCGCCTCGATCATCGCGATATCGGCGATGCCGCGGGCGAGCTCGTCCTCCACCTCGCGCAGGCGCTCCTGCCAGCGATCGGTCGCGCGCGCCGGGCGCAGCGCCTCTGACAACAGCACCTCGCGCCCGTGCGCACCGGGCGGCTGCAGGTGCGCGACCTGGGCGCGGCCGATGCCGATGCGCGCGAGCAAGCCGTGCATGGCGAATTGCGGATGTCCGAAGGCAGGCCAGCTCTCGTCGTCGCCGCCCGCGCCGATCAGCTCCCAGGCGTCGTCGTCGAGATCCGTATCGAGGCCGGGCAGCACGACGGCGCCGTGCGGCAGCGCCGCGATGGTGGCGAGCAGCTTCGCGGTCGCCGGCATCGAGCCGGTCGAGCCGGCCGCGATCACCGGGCCTCCGGACGCCGCCGCGAGCCGCGCCGCTTCGGCGTTGATCAGCCGGTCGCGCCGTGCGGCCGGCTCGATCGCGTCGCGCTCTTTGAGGATTTCCGGCCACGCCTCGCGCGCGATCTTGAGGAAGTCGAGGGTGAGCTGCCAATAGCGGTCGACGTGCTCGGGCACGAGGCCGTCGAGCCGGCTCCAGTCGATCTCGCGGGTCGCGAGATCGTCCATGAGGTGGGCGAGATCGTCGGCGAGCGCGAGCGCGGCGGCCGGCGTGCCGACCACCAGCGGCTGGTCGCCGGGCGACGGCTTGAGGCGCTGCGCCCAGGCGAGCACGAGCCGGGCGAGGAGCATGCGCCGCGTGAGCCCGCCGAGCGCCGGCGGCAGGTCGAGCGCATCGGCGGCCGCGGCGCCGGTCGCGATCTCGGCGAAGGCGATCTCGTCCTCGTCGATGTCGCCGATCGGCACGACGCGCGGCAGCAGCGCCGCCTCGCTGCCGAGCACATCGAGGAAGATATCGCGCGCGAGCCGGCACGCGCGCCGGGTCGGCAGATAGAGGGTCGCGGCGCTGAGCGCGAGCGGATCGGTCCCCGGCGCAAAGCCCGGCACCAGCGCACCGTCGACGAGCGCGCGCACCAGCGTCGGCAGGAATGGAACCGACGCCGGAACGGTGAAGACGCGGGCTTTGGGGGAATCGCCGCTCATGCGGCGTTTATATCGCCGCGCTCGCGAATAGCGAATGGCGAGTGGCGAATGGGACGAGAACTACTCGCTATTCGCCACTCACTATTCGCGCTCTGCCATGGTCACGCCGCGCTGGCGAGGATCGCCTGCTCGGCGGCCGCAACCGCCTCCGGCGTGCCGACATGCATCCACACGCCTTCGAGCCGCAGGCCGTAGAGCCGCTCGTCCTCGATCGCGCGGTCGAACAGGGCGGTGAGCGCAAACTCGCCCTGCGGCGCGTCCTTGAACAGCGTCGGCGCGAGGATCGCGATGCCGGCATAGACGAACGGCGCGACCTCGCGCTCCGCCCGGCGGCGCAGCTTGCCGTCCGGCCCCATGACGAAATCGCCGCGTCCGCCGTAACCGACGCTGGTCGCGGTCGGCGCGAGCAGAAGCAGCGCGTCCATCGCGCCGGGCTGGAACGCGGCCGCGAGCCGCTCCAGGTTGGACTTCACGCCGTCGATCCACAAGGTGTCGGCGTTGACGACGAAGAAGGGCGCGGTGCCGATCAGCGGGAGCGCCTTGGCGATGCCGCCGCCGGTGCCGAGCACGGCATCGCGCTCGTCCGAGATGATGATCTTGGGCGCGCGGCGCGGTTTGAGATGCTGCTCGATCTGGTCGGCGAAGTGGTGGACGTTGACGACTGCGGTCTCGACGCCGGCTGCGGCAAGACGATCGAGCACGTGATTGATCAGCGGCTTGCCGCCGACGGGCACCAGCGGCTTCGGCAGCGTATTGGTGAGCGGACGCATGCGCGTGCCGAGCCCGGCGGCGAGGATCATGGCGTTGCGGGGAACGGCGGTACGTCGCGGTTTCGGCATCGAGCCCTCGAGTTCAATTTACAAGTCGAACATTTGCGACGCGAATCATAGGGACCGCGGTCGACGCAAAGATGACAGCCGCGATTCACGATTTGATGATCCCCAGCGAGCCGCCGCCGTCGTGATGCTGCCTTAAATCGGATCGCCGCGCGGAAAGGTCGCCTCGTTTGAGTCAGGTAGAAGGCTTCTCGCCTTCATCCGCATCGGCGGCAGGGCCATCGGAATGCTTGCCCGCCGGATGTCCGCCCGAATGCGACTGGGTCTCGGACGGATCGGGATAATGGTCCAGGCGCCGTGATGCGCGCCGCGGCGGCCCGGATGGCTGATCACGGAGAAATGTGACGCCGATTTCGTCGCCGTTGATCCAGACGCGCTGGCAGCGCCTGTGGGCATTGCCGGTCGGCGACAGCACGAGGAAGAATTCCTTGGTGTCGATGCCCTCGACCGAATCCCGTATGTACAGCTTGGCGCCGGTCTCGGAAACGTCGCCAATACGGCATTCGCGTTGCCAGGTCCCGTCGATCGCCATGATGCGGGCCATATAGCCGCGATCGAAAGGAACCCGGTTGAAACTCCTGCGTTCGGTGGCCATGCGTGGGCCTCCATCCGGCGCCGTCTGTAACCCGCGAACCTAGGCCGAAGTCCTCAACAAGCGATTACCGACCGCAGGTCGTCAAACGCCTAAAGCACCTCCCCTGGGTCAAATCGGGCATTCCGGCACGGAATTCGTATCTGCGCCGTCATTCCGGTGCCGGTACATTCACCTGATACCAGGCCTCGAGCGGGGATAGAGCCGCATGCGCGAGGGAGCGCTGCAGGTAGCTCCACACGCGCGGGAGGTGGCGCAGGTACTGCGGCTTGCCGTCACGCCGGTCGAGGCGGGCGAAAATGCCGAGGATCTTCGATGCGCGCTGCGCCGCGAGCGTCGAATAGAGACGGACGAATTCGGCGATGTCGAAATCCGGCTCCGCCTCGCGCCGCGCCCGCACATAGCGGCCGAGCAGCTCGATCTCGATCTCGTCCGGCACGTCGACGCGCGCATCCTGCAGGAGCGAGGCAAGGTCATAAGCGGGCGGCCCCATCAGGGCGTCCTGGAAATCGAGGAGGCCGATCCGCGCGATGCCGGCGCGGTCCGGCAGCCACAGGAGGTTCGGCGAATGGAAGTCGCGCAGCACCCAGGTCGGCCGCTCGTCGAGAACCGAGGCCAGCGCGTCACGCCATAGCGCGAGATAGGTCTCGCGCTCGGCAGCGGTCGGCGTGGCGCCGCGATAGGGCAGGTACCAGTCGGGCAACAGCTCGACCTCGATCAAGAGCGCCTCGAGATCGTAGGGCGGAATGCGATGATCGATCGTCGGCGCGACCGGCAGCGTGTCGGGTAACGTGAGCTTGTGCAGCGCGATCAGCGCATCGACCGCCGTCTGATAACGGAAGCCCATCGGCGCCGGGGGGGCGCCTTCGACCACGCCGTCGCCGCCGAGGTCCTCCAGCAGCAGGAAGCCCTCCTCCAGATCCGCGGCGTAGATCTGCGGCGCCGAGAAGCCGCGCTCGCGCAGGCCCTTGGCCAGGGCGACGAACGGCTTGACGTCCTCGGCGAGGTGGGCGATCGCGCTGTAGGGCTTGCCGTTGCGCACGGGCGGGCCGTCCGGCCGGCGCGGCGAGTTCATCAGGATGACACGCCGGTCGCCGAGCGTGAGCCGCTCGTAGGAGCGCGCCGAGGCGTCGCCGGCGACCCGCTCGCGCTCGGCCTCGGCAAAATCCGACTCGTCGATGAACTTGCGCGCCGTGGCGAGCCGCTCGGCGCGCGGCGCGAAGGTGCCGTAGCCGGTGAGGCGCAGGTTGCGATGCTCGGTGCCGAGCTGCGGCGCTAGCGTGATCGCAATATCGAGGCGGTCGGGAGGCAGGAAGCCGGCGGCGCGGTCGGGCCATTCGAGCAGGATGACGGCGGCGGGGGGCAGGTCGTCGAAGCCGAGCTCGGCAAGCTCGCTCGACCCCGACACGCGATAGAGGTCGGCATGCACGACCGTGAAGCGCGGCAGGTCGTAGGTCTGCATCAACGTGAAGGTCGGGCTCGGCACCTCGACCGCCGGATCGCCGGCGAGATGGCGGATGAGGGCGCGCGCGAGCGTGGTCTTGCCGGCGCCGAGATCGCCCGACAGCGTGATCAGGTCGCCGGGCTCGAGCGCGATGGCGATATCCTTCACGAGCCGGTGCAGCGCCTCTTCGTTCGCCAGCACCACGCTGTGACTTGACCCGCCGGACGGGGTTGGAAGCATCTTGGGTCGAGCGATCTGCGCAGATGGTTGGGCGATCTGCGTACCGGTTTTTCTCAGGAAAGGCGACCCTCAATGAGGCGAATGGCGGATAGCGAGCAGCGAATATCGGCTCATCAATTCGCTATTCGTTACTCCCTATTCGCGCCCATTCGCTACGCCGCCGTCACCCGGATCGCCTGCGCGAGCGGGAACGTGCACACCACCGTCGTCCCGCGGCCGAGCTGCGAATCGATGTCGACCCGGCCGCCGTGCAGCACGACGAAGGAGCGCACCAGGGACAGGCCGAGGCCGGCGCCGCGGTGCCGCGAGCCGGTGGTGTTGGTCTCGAACCAGTCATACACCTTGTTGAGCATGTCGGGCGGAATGCCGGGGCCGTGGTCGGTCACTGCGAATATGATCGAGTCCTCGGTGCGCTTGGCCGCGAGCGTCACGGTCTCGCCGGGCGGCGAGAAGCCGACCGCGTTGGCGAGCAGGTTGAACAGGACCTGGCGCACCCGCCGCTCGTCGGCCGTGAAGCTGCCGATGTCGGCGGCGGTGCGGATGTCGAGCTTGATGTCGTCCTTCACCAGCCGGTCCTGGATGCCTTCGGCCGCCGCCGCCATGGTCTTGCGGATGTCGACGGCGCCGAGATCGAGGTTCATGGCGCCGGCATCGATCGACGCAAGATCGAGAATGTCGTCGATCAGCGCCAGCAGCGCGTCGGTCGAGCCGGTGATGTGGCTGAGATAATCGCGTTGGCGCGCGTCGAGGGTGCCGGTCGCGGGCTCGCGCAGCATCTCGGCAAAGCCGATGATGTTGGTGAGCGGCGAGCGCAGCTCGTACGACACGTGGCGCACGAACTTGATCTTGAGCTCGTCGGCGGCGCGCAGCGCCTCGTTGCCCTCGCGCAGCGCCCGCTCGACATTGACCGAGGCGGTGACGTCCTGGAACGCGATCAGCGTGCCGCCATCCGGGAGCGGCACGGTGCTGCAGTCGACCACCTTGCCGTCGCTGAGCTCGATGCGCAGCGCCACCGGATCGCGCCGATCGAGCGCAGTGACGGCGGTGCGCAGCTTCTGCCAGGTGGCGTCGTCGTTGTGGCGCGGACGGGCGAGCGCGATCACGGCCTCGATATGCGGCTGCTCCTTGAGCGCCGCCGGATTGATCCGCCACATGCGAGTGAAAGCCGGATTGAACAGCCGCACGCGGCCGTCGCTGCCGAACACCGCGAGCGCCTCGGCGAGGTTGTCGAGCGTCTCGCCCTGGACGCTTTTGAGCGCATCGAAGCGGCGCTCGAGGTCGAGCCGCTCGGTCACGTCGACGAACAGGTAGGTGACGCCGCCGTCCTCGTGCGGGGTCGCGATGACGCGCAGGGTACGGCCGTCCGGCAGATGCCAGACATGCGCCTGCGCGGCGTTGGCCCGATAGGCGGCGTGCAGCTCGGTCTTCCACTGGCGGAAGTCGCGCGGCTCGGGAAGCTTGTGGTCGCTACGCAGCCGGTCGAGCACCTCCGAGTCGGTCGGTCGCTGGTCGAGGAAGACCGCGTCGAGGTCCCACAGCGTGAGATAGGCGGCGTTGTAGAAGGCGAGCTTCTGATCGGCCCCGAAGGTCACGACGCCTGTCGCCAGCTGATCGAGCGTGCGGCGATGCGTCTCGGCGACGCGCTCGAGCTCGCGCCGCAGCGCCTCGACCTCGGTCGCATCGAGCGCGATGCCGGCGCGGCCATGCAGGGTCGGCACCTCGATCACGTCGAGGCTGCGCCGCTGGCCGGCGATGTCGGCGGGCAGGCGCAACCGGACGCCGCCGGCGGCCGCGGCCCGGTCGAGGTCGGTGCGGGCGGCGCCGCCGACGAGCTCGATTCCGCGGCTTGCGGCGGTCGCACTGTCCGCCGCCCCGACGGCCTGCGCGTAGGCGGCATTGACGAAGGTGAGCCGGCCGGAGGCGTCGCGCATCCACACCGGCGACGGCAGCGCCTCGATCAGGGTGCGCAAGGCGTCGAGCTCGCTCTTGAGCGCCCCGTGCGCGGCCTTGATCTCGGTGAGCTTGCGCTCGACCCCGCTCACGTCGCGCAGCTTCATCACGGCCCGGCCCGCGATGGCGCGGCCTTCCGCCTCGACCTGGCGGCCCGCCAGCGTCGTGAGCGAGCGGCTGAAGGCCTCTCCGTCGGCGCGCAGCCGCTCGACCGCCTCCGCCATGGCGCGCGCATCGCCGTCATTGAGCCAGGCGAAAGGGAGCAGACGCTGCGGATCGCCATCGCCGGTGATGGCGGAGGTGTCGCCGAGGATCTGCGGCACGTCGCCGGCGGCGGGCCAGGACACGAGCACGTGCGGCTCGGAGAGCAGGAGGCCGGTGAGCTGGTCCACCTGGGTCTTGAGCGCGGCGGCCTTCTCGCGCGCGATCATGTCGTTGGCGGCGGCGCGGGCGCGCGTGCGCACCAGCAGGATGGCGGTGAACACGGCGAAGCAGACGACGCCGAGGATCAGCGCCAGCGCCGCGATCTCATGCTGCTCGAGGCGCAGGAAAGCTTCAAGATAGGGGGAGTTGAAGGGCCAGCGGCCGGCGTCCTGGGCGGCCGCCATGGTCGGCAGCAGAGAGAGCGCGCCGGCGGCCGGTATCCGGAATCGATTGCGTTGCAGTCGAGCTTGGAGGCTCCCGCCCGTCGCCCGGATCGTCTCCGGCATCCCCGCTGCCCCTCATCGGTCGGCGGCGCAGGCGCGCCGCCGGACCACGAATCCGCAACTGCTCGGCCAAGGTCGAGGACCAAAGCACGCGTCACGGAACCGACTCGGATTGAAAGTGAACGCGAGCCGCCATCCCATGCAACTCAGGCCCGCGAATCGCACCAATCTACCCGGGCAGGGACTCGGCCAAAAGAGTCCAGATCGTGAACGGTGCATAACGGTAAGAAAGTCGCCGGCAGTCGGCGACTGGTACGCCGCCGCCAATGCGATAGACTCCGCCGATCCGCAATCGGAGAGCATCCATGCATCCGCAGGCTCTGGGCTATGTCGGCATCCGCGCCAAGGACACCGAGGACTGGTCCGGCTACGGCCGCGACCTGCTCGGGCTTCAGCTCGTGGACAAGAGCCGGTCGAGCCTCGCGTTCCGCATGGATGACCGCAAGCAGCGCATCGTCATCGACGCCGATGGCGGGGAGGGCATCAAATTCTTCGGCTGGGAGGTCGCGGATGCCGCCGCGCTCGATGCCTTTGCGGGTCACCTCGAGGCGCAAGGCGTGCGCGTCGCGCGCGGCGCGCGGGCTCTCGCCGACGAGCGGCGGGTCGCCGACCTGATCGTGCTCAACGATCCCGTCGGCAACCGGGTCGAGATCTTCCACGGAGCCGAGGTTGCGGGCGAGGCGTTCCGGCCAGGCCGCAATATTTCCGGCTTTCGCACCGGCGCACTCGGGCTCGGCCATGTGGTGCTGCACGTCGAGCGTTTCGAGGATGTCATGGCGTTCTATCGCGACACCCTCGGCTTCAAGATCAGCGACTACTTCCTGCGGCCGTATCCGGTCTATTTCTTCCACGTCAACCCGCGCCACCACAGCCTCGCGTTCGCGGCGACCGGCAAGAATGCCGTGCACCACATGATGCTCGAGCTCTACAGCCTCGACGACGTCGGCCAGGGCTACGACCTCGCCAGCGCCGAGGACGGGCGGCTCGCGGTCACGCTCGGACGCCACTGCGGCGACTGGGTCACCTCGTTCTACACCTGGACGCCGTCCGCCTTCATGGTCGAGTACGGCTGGGGCGCGCGCAGCATCGATATGGCGAACTGGCAGCCGAGCGAGCGCAAGGAGGGACCGAGCCTGTGGGGCCACGACCGCGCCTGGCTCGCGCCCGAGCTGCGCGAGGAGGCGCGCGACATGCGGCTCGCCAACGCGCGCGCCGGCTTGCGCCGGCCCGTGCAGGTGATCGAGGGCAACTACGACGTGATGACCGGCGTCTGCCCGTGGTTCGACAGCGTGAAGAACCGGCAGAAGAGCGCGTGAGTGCGGCCATGGTGGTCGCGATCACGAGGCGCGGCGCCCTCGCGCTGCTCGCCGGCGCGGTCGGCGCGAACGGGTGGGCGCACGCCGCCGACTATCCCGCCCGCCTGATCAAGCTCGTGGTCGGCTATCCGCCGGGCGGGCCGATCGACACTACGGCGCGCATCATCGCGCCGCATCTCTCGGCGCTGCTCGGCCAGACCATCATCGTCGAGAACCGTCCGGGGGCGACCGGCTCGATCGCCGCCAAGGCGCTCGCCGCAACCGAGCCGGACGGCTACACGATCATGCTCGGCAATGCGAGCACGCTGGCCGTCATGCCCGCGGTGGTGCGCTATCGCGACTACGACACGCTCAAGAGCTTTGCGCCGATCGCCAAGCTCACCGAAGGCTACGAGGTGCTGGTGGTCTCGCCGGACGGGCCGAAGTCCGTCCAGGAGCTGCTCGCCGCGGCGCGAGCGCATCCGGGCAAGCTCAACTACGGCTCGGTTGGCTACGGTAATCTCACCCACCTCGCCGGCGAGCTGCTCAAGCTGCGGACCGGCATCGACATCGTGCACATTCCCTACAAAGGTGCGGCCGAGGCGCAGACGGCGCTGCTCGCCGGGCAGGTCCAGATGATGTTCGGCGAGGTCGCGGGCCTCTTGCCGCTGGTGCGCGCCGGCAAGCTACGCGCGCTCGGCGTCGCGAGCGAGACGCGCAATGCCCTCGCGCCCGAGCTGCCGACGCTGATCGAAGGCGGCCTGCCCGATTTCGTCGCGCTCACCTTCACGGGGATCGTCGCGCCGGCCGGTACGCCGCCTGCGGTCGTGGCGAAGCTCAATGGCGCGATCAACCAGGTGCTCGCCGATGCGCAGGTGCGCACCGCGCTCGAGCGGCTCGGCGCCGAGATCCGTCCGGGCGGCGTGCAGGAGTTTGCGGCGTTTCTCGCCAGGGAAAAGAATCAGTGGGATGCCGTGGTGCGCGACGCCCACGTCACGATGAACTGACGGCGGCCGCGATCACGCGCAGGTATTCGCAGCGCGCCGCCGATCGTTCGGTCGCACCATGTCCTCGATGGTGATGCGGCCGAGCGCTTCGAGCAGCGCCTTCTCGGCATGAGCGATCGCCGGCAGCACGATGTCGACGACGAGCGGCGACGTCGACTCCGGCGCGCGCTCCTCGTCCATGAGCTCGGCGGCGTGCAGGATCTGCGCGGCCGTGATCTCGCGCGCCTCCGCCGCGAGCTCGTAGCCGCCGCCCGGGCCGCGGATCCCTTTGAGGATGCCCTCGCGCACCAGCGCTTGCAGCACCGGTTCGAGGTGACGCGGCGGCAAGCCATGGCGAACGGCCAATGTCTTCGCCGAAACCGGGTGCTCCCGGTCATTCAGCGCAATATCCACCACCGCCGCAATCGCGAGGATGCCTTTGCGAGGCAGGAAGGGCATTCCGGCAGTCCGAAGATGAAAGAGGTCCCCCAAGCAGAAACGGTAATATCGTACACGAAAGCTCCGGTCCAGGGTTACTTAATACCGATCGGCGCCTCAACCACCGGTCGATCCGAAACCGCCGGCGCCGCGCGGGGTTAGGTCGAGCGCGTGAACCTCATGCAGCCTGGATGATACAACCGTAGAGATTACCATCTGGGCGATCCGGGTGCCGCGTGTCACCGCAAAGGACTCATGTCCGTGGTTGACCAGAATTACCTGCACCTCGCCGCGGTAGTCCGCATCGATCGTTCCCGGGCTGTTGAGCACCGTGACGCCATGCCGTGCCGCGAGCCCCGAGCGCGGCCGTACCTGCGCTTCCACGCCCGGCGGCAACGCGATCGCGACGCCAGTCGGGATCAGGGCGCGCTCGCCCGGTGCGAGCGTCACCGGCGCGTCGGCCGGTACCGCGGCCGTCAGGTCGAGACCCGCGGCCTGCGCGCTCTGATAGGCGGGCAGCGGCAGGTCTGCGCCGTGCGGGAGGCGGACGATCTGCACGTCGATCACGCTCATCGCCCGCCCTTGCGGCCAAGAGTATCGGTCTTCGTACCGGTCTTTGCGCCCGCCTTGGCGCCAAGCGCCGCAACGATGCGCCCGACCAGCATGCGGGCGACGTCGTCCTTGCTCTGCGTCGGCCAGTCCTCGACGCCGTCCGCGGTCACGAGATGGATGCGGTTGACATCGCCGCCCATCACCCCTGACTCGGCCGAGACGTCGTTCGCCAGGATCCAGTCGCATCCCTTGCGCTTGAGCTTGGCTTTGGCGTGCTCGACCACATGCTCCGTCTCCGCCGCAAAGCCGATGACGAGGGGCGGTCGCTTCGCCTCGAGATGGGCGATCGTCGCGAGAATGTCGGGGTTCTCGGTCATGGCGAGCCTCGGTGGCCCGCTGCCGTCTTTTTTCATCTTCTGTCCGCTTTCGTGCGCCACGCGCCAGTCCGCCACCGCCGCCGCGAAGACCGCGATATCGGCGGGTAGCGCGCGCTCGACCGCCGCCAGCATGTCGCGCGCGCTCTCCACGTGCACGACCTCGACGCCGGGCGGGTCGGGCAGGTTGACCGGTCCGGACACCACCGTCACGGCGGCCCCGGCGTCGGAGGCGGCGCGCGCGATCGCGTGGCCCTGCTTCCCGGACGAGCGGTTGGCGATGTAGCGCACCGGATCGATCGGCTCGTGCGTCGGCCCCGACGTGATGAGCACGCGCTTGCCGGCGAGCGGCCGCGCCGCCGGCGCGAGCAGTCGCTCCGCCGCCGCCGCAATGTCGAGCGGCTCGGCCATGCGGCCGACGCCGGCCTCGCCGCGCTCGGCCATCTCGCCCGCGTTGGGGCCGACCGTCACGATGCCGTCGGCGGCGAGCTGCGCCAGGTTGCGCCGGGTCGCGCCATGACCCCACATGTGCGGGTTCATGGCGGGCGCCAGGAGGACCGGCTTGTCGGTCGCGAGCAGGACCGCGGTCGCGAGGTCGTCGGCATGGCCTCCCGCCATCTTCGCCATGAGGTCGGCGGTCGCGGGCGCGACCACGATGAGGTCGCAGTCGCGCGCAAGGCGGATGTGGCCGACGTCGAGCTCGCTCCTCGGATCGAACAGGTCCGTATAGGCCGGCTCGCCGGCAAGCGCGCTGGCTGCAAGCGGTGTGATGAAGTGCTGGGCCGCGGGCGTCAGCACGCAGCGGACCCCGTAGTGGCGCTCGCGCAGCCGCCGGATCAGGTCGAGCGACTTGTAGCCTGCGATGCCCCCGCCGATGATGAGGACGATGCGCTTCGTCTCAGTGCTCGCCGCAACGCGGGCTGCCGGCGAGGCCCGCGGCTCGTAGGGCGGGTTGATCAGGCCGACGGCCTCGCGGCCGGTTTCCTCGGCGGCTTGCCGCAGGATGAAGCGGACTTCGTCCTCCATCGAGCGCTGATGACGCGCGGCGCGCACGCGCAGCAGCGTCTTGAGCTTCTCGTCGAGCTGGCGGACCGTGAGACTGGCCATGGCGTCGTTCTAGCATGTGATTGCAATGCAATCAATGCAATCAATCCGTTAAATCTTCAAAGAAAATGCCAGACCACCAGCCCCAGTAGCGCGGCGATCACCCATAGCGCCGCCGCGGTCCATCGGTTGCGCCGCGCCTCGGCGCGGCCGATCGCCGCCACGGTCTCGGGCGCGAGCACGATGCCGTCGCGGGTCGCGGCGTCGAGCTGGTCGGCGATACGGCCGGCGCGGCCGAGCAGGCCCGGCATCTGGCCGATGAAGCGGCCGAGCTCGCCCGCGCCCTGCGCTGCGTCCTCGATGCGGCCGACGGGACCGAGATGGCGCTCCATCCATTCGCGCACCACCGGCTCGGCGGCGGTCCAGATGTCGAGCTTGGGATCGAGCGAGCGGCCCACGCCCTCGACCACCACCATGGTCTTCTGCAGCAGCAGCAGCTCCGGCCGCGTGCGCATGTCGAACAGGCCGGTGACCTCGAAGAGCAGCATCAAGAGCTTCGCCATCGAGATGTCTTCCGCCGAGCGGTTGTGAATCGGCTCGCCGATCGCGCGGATCGCCTGGGCGAAGCTCTCGACCGAATGGTGCGCCGGCACGTAGCCGGCCTCGAAATGGATCTCGGCCGTGCGCCGGTAGTTGCGGGTGATGAAGCCGTGCAGGATCTCGGCGAGAAAGCGCCGCTCCTTCGGGCTCAGCCGTCCCATGATGCCGAAATCGACCGCGACCAGCTGGCCGCCGGCATCGACGAACAGGTTGCCCGGGTGCATGTCGGCGTGGAAGAAGCCGTCGCGCATGGCGTGGCGCAGGAAGGTCTGGATCACGGCGCGGCCGAGATGCGGCAGGTCGAAGCCCTTGGCGGCGAGCGTCGCGTGATCGTTGAGCGGCGTGCCGTCGATCCATTCGAGCGTGAGCACGTCGCGCGCGGTCAGGTCCCAGTCGACCGCCGGCACGCGGAAATCGGGATCGTCTCTGGTGTTCTCCGCCATCTCGGAGAGCGCCGCGGCCTCGAGCCGCAGGTCCATCTCGATCGTGACCGAGCGGGCGAGCGTTTGCACGACCTCGATCAGGCGCAGCCGGCGCGCGTCGGCGGACCACTCTTCCGCCATGCGGGCGACCGCGAAGAAGGCGGCGAGATCGGCCTTGAAGCGATGCTCGACGCCGGGCCGCAGCACCTTGACGGCGACGATGCGGCCGTCGCGCAGCGTGGCGCGGTGCACCTGCGCGATCGAGGCGGCCGCGACGGCCGGCCCGAAGGTCGGAAAGAGATCGGTCAGCGTGCGGTCGAGCGCGGCCGCAACGGTCGCCTCGGCCTGCGCCTGCGCGAACGGCGGCATGCGGTCCTGCAGACTTTCGAGATCGCGCGCGAACGCGAGGCCGACCACGTCGGGGCGCGTCGCCAGGAACTGGCCGAGCTTGACGTAGGTGGGTCCTAGTGCGGTCAGCGCCGCGGAGAGACGGTTCGCGATGTTGCCCGTCGACGGACGCTCCAGCAGCCGCGCGGCGCGCAGGGCGATGCGCGCCGTCCACGGCAGCGGCCGCGGGTCGATCAGCCCGAGCACGCCTTCGCGGGCGAAGACGACGCCGACACGGGCAAGTCTGACCAGATGAACGAGGTTGCGGATCACAAGCGCCAGCCCGAATGCAACGCCACGATGCCGCCGCTGAGGGGCCGCGCGCTGACGCGGCGAAAGCCCGCGGCCGAGATCATCGCCGCGAAAGCCTGCGGCTTGGGAAAGCGCCGGATCGATTCGACCAGATAGCGATAGGCCTCGGCATCGCCCGCGACCAAGCGGCCGAGCGCCGGGATGACGTTGAACGAGTAGAGGTCGTAGAGCGTGTCGAGCCCCGGCACGTCGACGGTGGAGAATTCGAGACAGAGGAAGCGCCCGCCGGTGCGCAGCACGCGATAGGCTTCCGTGAGCGCTGCCTCGATGCGCGGGACATTGCGGATGCCGAACGCGATCGCGTAGGCGTCGAAGCTCTTGTCCGGAAACGGCAGCGCCTCGGCATTCCCGTCGACGAACGCGACCGCCTGGTCGAGCCCGCGCTCGACCGCGCGGTCGCGGCCGACGCTGAGCATCTCGGGATTGATGTCGCACACGGTCGCGCGCGTGCCGGCGCCGCCCGCCGCAATCGTGCGGAACGCAATATCTCCGGTGCCGCCCGCCACATCGAGGAGCGCGAAGGCTTGCTCGCCGCGCGGCGGGTTGATGGCGGTGACGAGCGCATCCTTCCAGGCGCGGTGCAGGCCGCCCGACATCAGGTCGTTCATCAGGTCGTAGCGCCGCGCGACCGAGCGAAACACGTCATCGACCATGCCCTGCTTGGCGTCGAGGTCGACGGTGCGGTAGCCGAAATGGGTGTCGCGGCGCGGGTCGATCATGGACTTCCTTGTCACCACACGACGATGCGCCTGCGCCCCCTCTCCCCCCCTTCACGGGGAGAGGGTCGGGATGAGGGCGCCTCCGCAAACGCCGAGCTCAGCTTGCGGCAGAGGGTGAAATCTGCGCGAACCATAGCGCGCGCAGCGGCGCGGCGCTACAAAAGCCCGCCCGCCAATATGGTTAAGCCCGATGCCCGAGCTGCCCGAAGTCGAGACCGTTCGCCGCGGCCTGCAGCCCGCGATGGAAGGCGCGCGCTTTGCGAAGGTCGAGGCGCGTCGCCCCGATCTGCGCCGGCCGCTGCCGACGGGCTTCGTCAAGCGGCTCGAGGGCCGCACCGTCACGGGGCTCGGCCGCCGCGCCAAATACCTGCTTGCAGATCTGAGCTCCGGCGACGTGCTGCTGATGCATCTCGGCATGTCCGGCTCGTTCCGCGTGGCGCAGGATGACGGCGCCAAAACGGCCAGCAAGACACCCGGCCATTTCCACTACCCCCGCGCGGAGGACCGCGCGCACGATCACATCGTCTTCCACATGTCGTCCGGCGCCCGCATCACCTTCAACGATCCGCGCCGCTTCGGCCTCATGCTGCTGGTGCCGCGCGCCGAGCTGGCGGACCATCCGCTGATGAAGGAGATCGGCCCGGAGCCGCTCGGCAACGAGTTCGATGCCAGCCTCTTGGCCGCGGCCTGTCGCGGCAAGAAGACGAGCCTCAAGGCGGCGCTCTCCGACCAGAAGGTCGTGGCCGGCCTGGGCAACATCTACGTTTGCGAGGCGCTCTACGGCGCGCATCTGTCGCCCAAGCGCCGGGCCTCGACCATCGCGGATCGCAAGGGCAAGCCGAATGAACGCGCCGAGCGCCTGGTCGATGCCATCAAGGGCGTGTTGCAGGATGCGATCAAGGCCGGCGGCTCGTCGCTGCGCGATCATCGCCGCACCGACGGCGAACTCGGCTATTTCCAACATCGCTTCCGCGTCTACGATCGCGAGGGGCAGCCCTGCGTAACGCCCGGGTGCAAAGGCACCGTGAAGCGTATCGTCCAGGGTGGCCGGTCGACGTTCTTCTGCCCCGAGTGCCAGAAGTGAGGCGCGCCGCGCTGATCGTCACTGCTGCGCTCGCGTGGCCGTCGCTCGCTGCGGCCGACGGCGTGCTCGCGATCGGCGTCACCTCGCCGATCACCCAGGGCGGCGTCACCTACGGGTACGTGCGCAACTTCACGCCGCGCGCAACCGCGCAGGCGGCGGCGCTCGACACCTGCCGCAAGCTCGCGAACGTGCGCGGGGCCGCCGAGAACTGCCGCGTCGTCGGCGTGTTCACCGACCAGTGCTTCGCCATCGCGTTCGCGCCGCCGGCCGCGGCCGGCCTCGCCTGGGCGATCGATGCCGACAAGCGCGAGGCCGAGCGCAAGGCGATGAACGATTGCGCGACGGCGGCGGCCGACCATCGCGACCAGTGCCGCGTCGTCCAGTCGCGCTGCGACGGCAGCACGTTTGCGGCGCACTGCGGCGGCCATGACGGCGCCGCGCCCGATCAGCGCATCGCCAGCTGCACGGCGCTGATCCAGTCGGGCGACGAGAGCGCGCGCGATCTCGTCAGCGACTTCGTCAACCGCGGCAATGCCCATCTCGACCGCCAGGAGATCGATGCGGCGATTGCCGACTACGACGAGGTGCTCAGCCACGATCCCGGCTACGCCATCGGCTGGTACGACCGCGGCACCGCCTATCGGATGAAGAAGGATTATGACAAGGCGATCGCCGACTACGGCCGCGCGATCGCGCTCGATCCGCGCTACGAGGACGCCTTCGTCAACCGCGGCGTGGCGCATGCCGCGAAGGGCGATCCCGACCCGGCGATCTCGGATTACACCACGGCGCTCATGATCGATGGGTCCGATGTCGCGGCGCTTCGCGCGCGCGGCGACGCCTATGTGGACAAGGGCGACCTTGCGTTGGCGAAGCAAGATTACGACGAGGCGCTCCGCCGCGCGCCGGGCGACATCGATACGTATCGCAGCCGCGGGTACATGAATTTCTACGCGGGCGAGCTCGCGGCGGCCGCCGCCGACCTTGCGCGCGTCGTTCGCGCGGATCCGGACGATCCTTACGCGCCGCTGTGGGCTTATCTTGCGACGGCGCGCGGCGACCCCGCCACAGCCAAGGCCTACCTGGACCTCGCCGTGCGACGCTCGGGTTCCGGGTGGCCAAGCCCGGTGGCGGCGATGCTGCTCGGCACGCGAACGTTTGAGGCAACTTTGGCAGCCGCGGAGAATCCGTCGCAGCGCTGTGAAGCGCAATTCTACGGTGGCGAATCGAGGCTGCTGCAGGGCGAGCGCACAGACGCCACGGCCGCCCTGAAGGCGGCCGTGGAAACCTGTCCGAAGAGCTTCATCGAGTACAAGGGCGCGCAGGCGGAGCTCAAGCGCCTCGGCTGAGCACCTTCCTCACGCGGCTCGGATATTCTCCAGGAACCGTCCCACCTCGGCGCGCAGCGTCTCCGACTGCTTGCCGAGCTCCTCGGCGGATGAGAGCACGTTGGTCGCCGCGGAGCCGGTCTCGTTGGCGGCCTGGTTGACGCCGTGGATGATCGAGGAGACCTGCTCGGTCCCCTTGGCGGCCTGCTGGGTGTTGTTGGCGATCTCCTTGGTCGCCGCGCCCTGCTCCTCGATCGCGCTCGCGATCGCGGTCGATATCTCGCTGATGCGCTCGATGGTGCCACCGATGCCCTGGATCGCGGTCACCGCCTCGCCGGTCACCGACTGGATCGCGCCTATCTGCGCCGCGATGTCCTCGGTCGCCTTGGCGGTCTGCGTCGCGAGCGATTTGACCTCGCTCGCCACCACCGCGAAGCCCTTGCCGGCGTCGCCGGCGCGCGCCGCCTCGATGGTGGCATTGAGGGCGAGCAGGTTGGTCTGGCCGGCGATGTCCTTTATGAGCTGCACCACCTGACCGATCTTCTGCGCCGCTTCGGCGAGCGTGTTCACCGTCGCATTGGTGCGCTGCGCGTCGGTGACCGCCTCGCCGGCGATCCGCGAGGCCTGCGTCACCTGCCGGCTGATCTCGGCGATCGAGCTCGACATCTCCTCGGCCGAGGCGGCGACCGTCTGCACGTTGGCCGAGGTCTGCTCCGAGGCGGCCGCGACGCTGCCTGCCTGGCGCTGCGTCTGCTCGGCGGTCGCCGACATCCCGGTCGCGGTCGCGCGCATCTCGGTTGCGGCCGAGGCGAGCGTCGAGAGCGCCTCGCGCACCGAGCGGTCGAACGCCGCGATGTGGCCGTCCACCGTCTTCTGGCGCGCCTCCTTGCGCGCCTGCTCGGCCTGCTGCTCGGCGGCGAGGGCATCGGCGCGGATCATGTTCTGCTTGAACACGTCGACCGCCTTCGCCATCTCGCCGATCTCGTCCCGGTTCTCCTGCGCCGGGATCGCGACCGCCTTGTCGCCGCCGGCGAGCTTCTTCATCGCGGCGGTCATCGCCGCGACGGGCCGCGCGATGCTGCGGCCGATCAGGAAGGCGAGCGCGCCACCCAGCAGCACCGCGATGCCGGCGAGAATCGCCTGCAGGCTGGACGTGCTCGAGACGGTCTGCTCGGCGCTCTTCTGCGCCGTGTCGAGATCGGCGTCGAGGGTCTTCTGCGCCGCCTCGCCATTCGCCGAGACTTTCTCGAACTTCGGCGCCATGGTCTTCGCGTACAGCGTGCCGCTGCTCAGCACCGCTTCCGAGACGATGGCGAAGTTCGCCGCGTAGGCGTCGAGCGAAGCCTTCACGGGCGCAATCAGATTCGCGAGGCCGCTGGCAGCCGGGTTCTTCTCCAGCATCGTCAAGGCCTCCTGCGCCTTGTCGGCGGCCGCCTTGAAGGTCGCTGGGCCCTTCGCGTCGTGGGTGGCGAGGAACCGCCAGTTGGCGATGCGCACCTTGAGCACCGCGACCTCGAGGTCGATCGCCTGCGCGCGCACGCTGATCTCGCTCTGCGCGCGCGCCGCCGCGACCAGCTTGTCGGTCGCCGCCGTGAGCTCGTCCCCGCCGGTGAAGAGCTTGTCGCGTGCCGCGGTCAGCTTGCCCCCGAACGCCACCAGCTGGTCGAAGTCCTGCTTGACGCTGGTGAGGGTCGCGGACGAATCGCCATAAAGCCTGCGGCGCTCGTCGGATAAAGTTACCCTGGCGGCGGCGGCGAGAAGCTCGATCGCCCGGGCGTCGTCGTCGGCGAATTGTTTGACCACGGCCTGATCCTGGCTCGTCTCATATTGGAGCGCCAGCCGACGCATGCGCGAGCTGATGCGCTGCACCGTCAGGTTTCGCGCCGTGTTGCCGGAGACGCCGACGAATTTCTTCAACTGGCTCTCGATCGAGCCGAGCTCGATCATCCCGAATGCCGCGAGGGCGGCTGCAATGACGATGAGGCTGCCGAAGCCGACGTAGATTCGTGTATTGATTCGAAAGTCACTCAGCCGCATGTTTGCGCGCTCCGTTGGGGCTCGATGCCAGGGACGCGCCGCGGCCAGCCGGCACAATGGCCGAGTGTCGCGATCGTGTAGTTGCCCTAAGGTTCAGCAGTCGGGGGAGCCGCTGGTCCGAAGGTCGACAGGCAGCTACGTCGCCCTTTCGACTCGCATGGTGCGGTCGACAGCTTAAATTTTCGCAAACCTTACAGCACGCTTTCGACTGCGATCAGGTTCGCGTCCCACCTGGAAGTAACGTGGAACTCCGATCGCGCCTTTGAGTTGTAGGCGAGCGAATACTTGTGCCGGGCTGGCGCGTTGATCCACTCTACTGATCGAAGCAGGGTGGCTCCGGACCGGTCCCGGCCAGCGAGCATTCAGTCGCGGGCGTGGCGGCCGCGGACGGCGCCGCCTTCTGCACCACGAACGTCTTGCCATTCGAGCACAGCACCACCGTTTCGTGGTCGTTGCGCGGCAGGTCGGCCTTGCCGTGACATTGCCTGCCGACGAGTGCGCCGAGGCGCGCCGCGTCCTGGGCGGCGGCACCGCGCGGGGGGCGGAATCTCGTCCGGCGCTCGACGCGGGCGGACGAGCGATGTGATGCGACGTGTTGCGGCCCCAGCTGCATCGGCGAAGTGGGCGCGGCGGCGAGACCCGGATCGGTGAGTCCGATGCCGAGCACCATGAAAACCGCTACTCTAATTTTCGCCCGCATTGCCGGTGATTCGCCTCGTGAGGTCGCCCGGCCACTCTATGGCGCGGGCTGCACCGCAAGACCAGCCGGCAATTGCGAAATATCCGCGATATTGTCGAGGCGCCAGAGCGCCGGCAGGATGGCAACGATGCGCTCCGCCGGCCAGCGGTCGCGCAGATTGCCGCGGAATTTGCCCTCCACGTCGGCGCGCCCCATCGGCACGCGGGTAGAGCCCGGCGCCCTGTCGATCTCGCGCGTCACCCGGCGGCTCTCCTTGCCCTGCCACAGGCGGTCCGCTAGGCCACCGCGAAGATCGCCAGCCGCGAGGGTCGCTCATGAGCCATCAGCACATCGTCGTCGAGACAAAGGGCAAGGTCGGCGTGATCCGGCTCAACCGCCCGGCTGCGCTCAATGCGCTCAACGCGGCGCTCATCGGCGAGCTCACGGCGGCGATCGACGCGTTCGAGGCCGATGAGAGCATCGGCTGCATGGTCGTCACCGGCTCCGACAAGGCCTTCGCGGCCGGCGCCGACATCAAGGAGATGGCGAGCAAATCGTTCCGCGAGGCTTTCATGGGCGACTTCTGCGCCGACTGGGATCGCATCGCCCATGCGCGCAAGCCGGTGATCGCCGCGGTCGCCGGCTTCGCGCTCGGCGGCGGCTGCGAGCTCGCGATGCAATGCGATCTCATCATCGCAGCTGACAATGCGAAATTCGGCCAGCCCGAGATCAAGCTCGGCGTCATTCCGGGCATCGGCGGCACGCAGCGCCTGACCCGCGCGGTCGGCAAGGCCAAGGCGATGGATCTCTGTCTCACCGGCCGCATGATGGATGCGGCCGAGGCCGAGCGCGCCGGGCTCGTCGCCCGGATCGTGCCGCTCGCGAGCCTGATGGACGAGGCGCTGAAAACCGCCGAGACGATCGCGTCGATGTCGCTACCCGCCGTGATGATCGCCAAAGAAGCCGTCAATCGCGCCTTCGAGACGACGCTAGCCGAAGGCGTGCGCTTCGAGCGGCGCGTCTTCCATTCGCTGTTCGCCACCTCCGACCAGAAGGAAGGCATGGCGGCGTTTGTCGAGAAAAGGCCGGCGAAGTTCAAGAACGAGTAGGGTGGAGTAGGACCTCCATCGGCGATTTTGCTCACGCGGCGATGGCGAGGATGGCGCCTTTGCCAACCCTACTGCCTACTTGCTCGTCACCATCGCCTTGCTCCCGGCGCGCACGCACATCACGCGAACGACCGACGCCTTGATGTCGGTTCCGGCGACGCTCGCCGGCGGAACCTTTTGCGCGGCGAGAAATGTGCGGATCGCTTCGCTCGTTACCACTGTTGCCTGAGGACCGGCGCCGGACGCGGATTGCGCATCGACGATCCCGATGAGCTTGTCGTCGCCGTCGATCGCGGCCGCTCCCGCAAAGCCGGCGGCCGGCGCGGCGTCGAGCGGCCGCTCGGCCCCGTTTGCCGCCTGTAGATGCGCCTTGATGGTCGAGACCGCGTCGCCGCCGCTCTGCGCCTGCGGATCCGCGATGCCGACCAGCATCACATCGCTGCCGCCGCCGGGATCGCCGAGCGTCGCCGGCACCAGGCCGCGCGCGCCGAACAAGCGCAGCAGCGCGAGGCCCACAGCCTTGTCCTCGCCGATCCGCACCGCGTTGCCGTGGCCGGCGATGACGATGAACTGGCAGTCGGCGACCGCCGCGCGATCGGTGATGATGTCGCCGGCGTCGCTGATGACGACGCCGGTCGCATATCCGACCGGCCCCTGCGCTGCCGGCTGGTCTGCGGGCGTGGCCGGCGGAAAGCCCACGAACGCGTTCGACATGGCGACCACGATGCGATCGAAAAGGCCCTCCATCGCCTTGTCGTACAGGATGGTGACGCCGCGCACCTCGTTGTTTCTGATCTCGCCGCGCACGTAAAACTTCTTCACGCCGCCCTGCATGCCCGACACGACGAAGAAGTCGGGCTTGATGACGTGATAGTCGACCTCGCGGTTCGCCGGCTGCTTCTTCGCCTTCTCGAACGCCGCCTCGAGGGTCGTGCCAGTGACGTGGAATGTCTCGACCTGCACCTCGCCGCGCGATGATTGCCAGTGGGTGCCGCTCGCGGCGGCCGAGCTGTGCGGCGCGAACTTGGTCGGGACCCCGAGCCGCGCGCCGCTGGCGCGGTCGTCGACCACGCGCCAGCCCGCGTTTTGTCGCTTCGTCCGCGCCGACTCGGCGAGCTTCGCCCGCTCGTCGAGATTGAGGATACCGGTCTCCTTGCCGCCGTTGCGCTTCTGGAAAGCCTTGACGGCGGCGACCGAATTGTCGCCGAAGTCGGCCTCGATCAGCCCGTTGTAATCGCCGGTCCAGATCAGGTCCGCCTGGATCGCCCTGCGCTCGGCCTCGGGCATCGCCGCGTAGACGGCGCGCGGCGACCCCGGTGCCGGCGGCCCCGGCTTCGTCGGTGCAGCCTTGGGGGCCGTAACCGGCCTCTTCTTCGCGGCCTCGCCGCCAGCTGGCCAGATCGCCGCAAGCGAGACCAGTGTGGTGACGATGATACGCATGACCGAGCCCAGCCGCGCCTCCGAGGGCCGAACCCTACCCTACTGGCGAGTCGGCGCAAGCCGCACGATATCGCAGGACGAAACGAGGCTTGACCGCGCGCGTCGCCGCGGGCGTGATGCGACCGAGGAAAAGATGCTGACCGCCGACGAGCTCGAACGCTATGCCCGCCACATCGTGATGCGCGAGGTGGGCGGCCCCGGACAGGCCGCGCTCAAGCGCGCGCGTGTGCTGGTGGTCGGCGCGGGCGGGCTCGGCGCGCCGGCGCTGCTCTACCTCGCGGCCGCCGGCGTCGGCACGCTCGGCGTGGTCGACGACGACACCGTCTCGCTCTCGAACCTGCAGCGCCAGGTGATTCACGCGACTCCCGACCTCGGCCTGCCCAAGGTCGAAAGCGCCGCCACCGCCATCGGCCGCCTCAACCCGCACGTCGCCGTCGAGACGCACGCGGTGCGGCTCGACGCGAGCAATGCGCTCGACATCATCTCGCGCTACGACCTCGTCGCCGACGGCTCGGACAATTTCGCCACCCGCTATCTCGTCTCCGATACGTGTTACGCAGCGAAGAAACCGCTGGTCACCGCGGCGGTCGGCATCTTCGACGGCACGCTGACGACGATCCGCGCGCATGAGCGCGATAAGGACGGCCGTCCCAACCCGACCTACCGGTGCCTCTTTCCCGAGCCGCCGCCGGCCGGCACGGTGCCGGCGTGCGCGGAGGCCGGCATTCTCGGCGCGCTCACCGGCGTCATCGGCTCGCTCCTCGCGCTCGAGGTGATCCGCGAGATCGTCGGTTTCGGCGAGGGCCTGGTCGGCCGTCTGCTGATGATAGACGCCCGCGCGATGCGCTTCGAGACGCTGAGCTACGGATGGGATCCCGACAATTGCTTGTCGGGATCCCAGGGATCAGGAATCGGAAATCAGGGATCAGGTGGACGAATTACTTCCATCTGATCCCTGAATCCTGATCGCTGATCTCTGTCGTCAGCACGGGCCGATGCAGAACTCGACACCGTCGCTGTTGCGGTAGCGGTTGTTGCCGAGTCGCTCGTAGTCGACGCAGTGGCGCTGCGCCGGCGGATCGAGCGCATCGCGGCGGCAGATGCGCTTGCCGTCGGTGTCCCAGAAGCCGCGCGCCAGCACGCCGGAGCCGGCGACGATCGCGGTGCCGTCGGCGAGATGCACGGTGCAGATCGCCTTGCCGGCGAGCTCGCCGGTCGAGGCCTTGCCGCACAGCGGCATGCCGAGCAATTCGCGGCGGAAATCGTCGACGCTCATCGGCTGCGGCGTGACCCTGGGCGCCTCGTTGCCGCACGCCGCGAGGCAGGCGGCGAGCAGGACGATCTCGAACAGATTTGCGATTTTCATTTCCGTATCAACAATCCGAATCAGTCGCGCAAGCCGCCACCATAGCGGAACGGCGCGTACGGATGTGGCCAAGGAATAAACGGTCGTCAGGTCAAAGATCGTTCGTCACAGCATCGACGGCAGCACCCGGTCGGGCGGGCGATGGCCGTCCATGAAAGCCTGGATGTTGATGATCACCTTGGTGCCCATGTCGACGCGGCCCTCGATGGTGGCCGAGCCCATATGCGGCAGCAGCACCACCTTGCCGGCCTTGGCGAGCCGGGTGAGCTTCGGATTGACCGCCGGCTCCTGCTCGAAGACGTCGAGCCCGGCGCCGGCGAGGTCGCCCGCCTCGAGCATGCGGATCAGCGCGTTCTCGTCGATCACCTCGCCGCGCGCCGTGTTGACGATGTAGGCGTCGCGCCGCATCAGCTTGAGGTGGCGCGCCGAGAGCAGGTGGAAGGTCGCGGGCGTGTGCGGGCAGTTGACCGAGATGATATCCATCCGGGCGAGCATCTGGTCGAGGCTCTCCCAATAGGTCGCCTCGAGCTCCTCCTCGGTCTTGGCGCCGACGCGTCGGCGGTTGTGATAGTGGATCTGCAGGCCGAACGCGCGGGCGCGCCGCGCCACCGCCTGGCCGATCCGTCCCATGCCGACGATGCCGAGCCGCTTGCCGTAGATGCGATGGCCGACCATCCAGGTCGGGCTCCAGCCCGCCCATTCCTTGCCGACGGTGAGCACGGAGGAGCCTTCGACCAGCCGGCGCGGGACCGCGAGGATCAGCGCCATGGTCATGTCGGCGGTGTCCTCGGTCAGCACGCCCGGCGTGTTGGTGACCGTGATGCCGCGCTGGAGCGCGCTCGCCACGTCGATGTGGTCGACGCCGTTGGAGAAGCTCGCGATCAGCTTGAGCTTCTCGCCAGCGTGGCTGAGCAGCGATGAATCGATGCGGTCGGTGACGGTCGGCACCAGCACGTCGGCAGCTTGCACCGCCTCGACCAGCGCGGCTTGGCTCATCGGCTTGTCGTCGAGGTTGATGCGCGCGTCGAACAATTCGCGCATTCGCGTCTCGACGCTGTCGGGCAGCTTGCGGGTCACGACGACGAGCGGTCTCTTGCGGTTCGCCATCTGCCTCTCTCGCCCGGTCTTGTTCTAAGTCGAAGTAGTGTTCCGCTGCGCCAGTTCATTCCTCGTTAACCCGCTTGATCGACACTGTGGCGGTCGACTTCAGGGGCAGGCGCGGGCGGGTTTTCGGTCCTCTCTACCAGATGGTCCGGACAAGACAAAGAGCCTGATCCGTTCGCGGGAGTGTCGTCGCAAGACTTCGGATCGCGACCGGGCGGGCTCGCCTCGCCGGGTGTGCCGATAATTTGCAGTGTGAGTGCCGATGCCGACGGGACGGGGAACCTTGGGCCTTAAGCTTTTCGGTTTGCTGATCGCGCTGGCCGCAGGTTCGGCCGTCGCGGCGCAGGCCGAGGGACCGACAAAGCCGAACGGCCTGCCGTTACCGCGCTTCGTGAGCCTCAAGTCGGAGCGCGTCAATGTGCGGTCCGGCCCGGCCAAGGACAACCAAGTCAACTGGATCTATACCCGGACCGGGCTGCCGGTCGAGATCATCGCCGAATACGACAACTGGAGCCGCATCCGCGACTGGGAAGGCGCGGAGGGCTGGGTGCTGCATTCGCTCCTGTCCGGCAGGCGCACCGCGCTGGTCTCGGCGGCGGCCAAGAAGGTCGACGACTTCGTGCCGATCCATGCCTCTGCCGACCTCACCAGCGCGGTGACGGCGCGGCTGCAGTCGGGCGTCCTCGCCACGGTCAAGCGCTGCGATGGCCACTGGTGCCGCATCTCCGGCGAAGGCTTCGATGGCTGGATCGAGCAGGATCGCCTCTGGGGCGTTTATCCGGGCGAGAAGGTGGATTAGACACATGGCATTGATCGGTCACGATCGATGCCATGAGAACGCGACGCATCCACATCACCGGCGCTTCCGGCTCGGGCGTGACCACGCTCGGGCGCGCGCTCGCTGACGCGCTGGCGCTGCCGCATCACGACACCGACGATTACCTCTGGCGGCCGACCACGCCGCCCTATCGCGAGCTGCGCTCGGTCGAGGAGCGCCTGCGGCTGATGGGTGAGATGTTTCTGCCGCGCGGCGACTGGGTGCTGAGCGGCGGCCTCGACGGCTGGGGCGATGCGCTCCTTCCGCTGTTCGATCTCGTCGTGTTTCTGCTCGTGCCGAACGAGGTACGGATCGCGCGATTGCGCGACCGCGAGGCGCGGCATTTCGGCGCCGGCGTCGTCGCGCCCGGCGGATGGCGGCACGCCGAGACCGAGAGCTTCATCGAATGGGCGTCGCACTACGAGGACGGCACCCGCGAGGGCCGCAACCTCGCGCGGCACGAGGTATGGCTCGCAGCGCTGCCGTGCCCGCTGCTGCGGCTCGACGGGACGCGCCCGCTCCCCGATCTCGTGCGGGAAATCGCCGCGTCGCTCGACGTGTGAGGGTGAGCACGCTGCCCGCGTTCCCTCTCCCCGCATTTGCGCGGCGAGAGGGTCGGGGTCAGGGACTCTCTTCGCGAGTGCCAACTGCGAGTTCGTAACAAGCGGCGCCCTCGCCCCCCATAAGAAATGCGGGTAGGGAGCGCGCGTAGCGTCCTCACCTCCCCACTTGGCGATTGCGCTTGCGGGCAATCCGAACGCGGTGCATAGTCGGGATGGTACCGATTGGTACCGTCCCACCGAGGAGCGACGATGAACTTGAACCCGCCCTACGTGTCAGCGCTGACGGCCGGCGTCCTCATGGTGATGCAAATGGCTCTCTTGTATGCCGTCACAGTCGTGCGTCGGCGCGACCGGCAATCGCTCGGCGATGGTGGCCATCACGATCTACTGATGGCGGTCCGGAGGCACGGCAATCTCGCCGAGAATGCAGGGCTGTTCGTTGCCGGGTTTGCGCTGCTCGAGCTGGTCGGCGGCGGTGGCCTTGGCCACGCGGTCCTATGCGCCGCCTTCGTGCTCGCTCGCATCGCTCACGCGATCGGCCTGTCGATGAAAAATACGGTCAACCCGCTGCGGATCGGCGGGACCGTCGTGACCGTGTTCGTCGGCACTACCCTCGGCGCGCGCCTGATGCTGGCGGCGGTCGCTCACCTGCCGGTGTAGATCGAGAAGGAGGCCCGAGGCTCACCGCTTGCGCTTGAGCCGGACCACCACGTCGACGCGGGCGACCTCGAAGCCGTCCGGCGCCTCGGGCATCTTGCCGACGATCGCCTCGGCGCCCGGGATGTCGACGAGCGCGTTGTCGCCTTCGATGAAGAAGTGGTGGTGCTCGGTGATGTTGGTGTCGAAATAGGTTTTCGAGCCGTCGACCGCGACCTGGCGCAGCAGGCCGACCTCGGTGAACTGGTGCAGGGTGTTGTAGACGGTAGCGAGCGACACCGGCACCTTGGCCTTGGTCGCCTCCTCGTAGAGCATCTCGGCGGTGAGGTGACGGTCGCCCTTGGCAAACAGGATCCAGCCGAGCGCCATGCGCTGGCGGGTCGGACGCAAGCCGACGTCACGCAGCATGGTCTTCACGTCGTGCCACGGGCACCCGTTGCGATCGGCCTGGGCCGACGACGTCACCAACTCGGTCGGCGCCATATCGGTTGGCGCGATGGGCGATCGTCTTGTGATCGGGAGACGCGGTTGCATCACGAATTACGCCTTCATTGTCCGCCGTCCGGGAACGCCCCAAACGACGCTGGAGTCAGATTGTTTCAGATGCAATCATATGCCCTGAAGGGTCAAATTGCAACCAGTCCCCAAGATGGCCCCTGACAGAGCCACAAGGGGGCCACGACGAGAGCTCCGAAGAGGCATCAAGTCGCCGTCGCGTTGCACTGCGGTCGCGGCAACATACTTCGGGGACAGGTCTCGACCGGTGCGCAACCGGCGCCCAATCGCGCTCCCGGCTTTGCTCCCCGCCGGCCCGGTGTGTTAGGGAATCCAACGCGATCACGGGGGCAAGCTGCCAGCGCGGCGAGGACGGAACAGGAATGAACAGTCGGCCTTCGAGCTTCGACTACCAACAGCTACTGGCGTGCGGCCGCGGCGAAATGTTCAGCGAAGGGCCGCAGCTGCCGCTGCCGCCGATGCTGATGTTCGACCGCATCTCGGAAATCTCCGAGGAAGGCGGCGAGCACGGCAAGGGCATGGCGCGCGCCGAGCTCGACGTGAAGCCGGACCTTTGGTTCTTCGCCTGCCATTTCAAGGGCGATCCGGTCATGCCGGGCTGCCTCGGGCTCGATGCGCTGTGGCAGCTGCTCGGCTTCTTCCTCGGCTGGCTCGGCTCGAGCGGCAATGGTCGCGCGCTGGGCATGGGCGAGGTGAAGTTCTCCGGTCAGGTCCTGCCGACGATGAAGAAGCTCGTATACGGCATCGACATCAAGCGGGTGATGCGCTCGAAGCTCGTGCTCGGCATCGCCGACGGCTGGCTCGCGGCGGACGGCTCGATCATCTACAAGGCGCTCGATCTCAAGGTCGGATTGTTCCGCCAGGACGCCGCGCTGGCGCCGAGCGGGGGCTGAGCGCGCCGCGCCTCGCGTTCCGAACCAACGGAACGCGCTTTGGAGGGCGCGGATTTTGGAGATGCGGAAGAGGCAGGCATGAGGCGCGTCGTCGTCACCGGGATGGGCATCGTCTCGTCCATCGGCAACTCCACGCAGGAGGTGCTGGCGAGCCTGCGCGAGGCGAAATCGGGCATCTCGCGCGCCGACAAGTACGCGGAGCTCGGCTTCCGCAGCCAGGTGCAGGGCGCGCCCACCCTCGACCCGACCGAGTCGGTCGACCGCCGCGCCATGCGCTTTCTCGGCGGCGGCGCCGCCTGGAACCACGTCGCCATGGAGCAGGCGATCCGCGACGCCGGGCTCGAGCAGCCTGACATCGTCAATCCGCGCACCGGCATCATCATGGGCTCGGGGGGCCCCTCGACCCGGACCATCGTCGAGGCGGCCGACACGGCGCGCAGCAAGGGTCCGAAACGCGTCGGCCCGTTCGCGGTGCCGAAGGCGATGTCGTCGACCGCCTCGGCGACGCTCGCGACCTGGTTCAAGATCAAGGGCGTCAACTATTCGATCTCGTCCGCCTGCGCGACGTCCAACCACTGCATCGGCAATGCCTCCGAGATCATCCAGCTCGGCAAGCAGGACATCATCTTCGCCGGCGGCTGCGAGGAGCTCGACTGGACGCTGTCGGTGCTGTTCGACGCCATGGGGGCGATGTCGTCCAAGTACAACGACACGCCCGCGACCGCCTCGCGCGCCTTCGACGCCGATCGCGACGGCTTCGTCATCGCCGGCGGTGCCGGCGTGCTCGTGCTGGAAGAGCTCGAGCACGCAAAAGCCCGTGGTGCGCGCATCTACGCCGAGGTCGCAGGCTACGGCGCCACGTCCGATGGCGAGGACATGGTCGCGCCGTCGGGCGAGGGCGCCGTGCGCTGCATGAAGATGGCGCTTGCGAGCGTCAAGCCGCCGGTCGACTACATCAATCCGCACGCGACCTCGACCCCGATCGGCGACCTCAAGGAGATCGAGGCCATCCGCGAGGTGTTCGGCGCCAAGGTGCCGCCGATCTCGGCGACCAAGTCGCTCACCGGCCACTCGCTCGGCGCCGCCGGCGCGCAGGAGGCGATCTACTCGCTGCTGATGATGAACAACGGCTTCATCTGCGAGAGCGCGCATATCCAGAATATCGATCCCGCCATGGCCGACATGCCGATCGTGCGCGAGCGGCGCGACGACGTCGCGCTCGGCTGCGTGCTGTCGAACTCGTTCGGCTTCGGCGGGACGAATGCGTCGGTGGTGTTCAAGCGGTTGGATGCGTGAGCGGCGGCGGTGGGGCGACTGCCGGAAGACGTGAGCAAGGTGCGTCGAGCGAAACGGGTGCGTTGATGCAGGGGCTGATGCAGGGGAAACGCGGGCTGATCATGGGCGTCGCCAACGACCATTCGATCGCCTGGGGCATTGCGAAAACGCTTCACGCGCACGGGGCCGAGCTCGCCTTCACGTATCAGGGCGACGCGCTCGGCAAGCGCGTCAAGCCGCTCGCGGCTTCGCTCGATGCCAAGTTGGTGATGCCGTGCGACGTCGAGAACATCGCCTCGGTCGATGCGCTGTTCGCGGCGGTGAAGAAGGAGTGGGGCAAGCTCGACTTCCTCGTCCACGCCATCGCGTTTTCGGACAAGAACGAGCTCAAGGGCCGCTACGCCGACACGACGCGCGAGAACTTCACCCGCACCATGATCATCTCGTGCTTCGCCTTCACCGAAGCGGCGAAGCGCGCCGCCGAGCTGATGCCGGACGGCGGCGCGATGATCACGCTCACCTACAACGGCGGCGCCCGCGCGATGCCGAACTACAACGTGATGGGCGTGGCGAAAGCGGCGCTCGAGGCCTCGGTGCGCTACCTCGCGGTCGACTTCGGTGCCCGCGGCATCCGCGTCAACGCCATCTCGGCCGGCCCGATCCGAACGCTCGCCGGCGCCGGCATCAACGACGCGCGCTACATGTTCGCCTACCAGCAGCAGCACTCGCCGCTCAAGCGCGGCGTGACATTGGATGAGCTCGGTGGGGCGGGGGTATATCTGCTCTCCGACCTCTCCACCGGAGTCACCGGTGAAGTGCACTTCGTCGACTCTGGCTACAACATCATCGCCATGCCGCAGCCGGACGAGCTGCGCGCCGAGGATGCGGCGCAGAAGGACGCGGCGCAGTAGGCTTCTCGGCCCTCCTCCAAAAGCGCCAGCTTCAGCTCCGCCCACATCCGAGAACCTCGCGCGTCTTCGCGCGAGGCGTCGCGAAGGACGAGGGCGGCCCGTGTGGTGCCGCTTGCATCCGCGGCCCATGGTTCGAGACGCGCGGCCGCACGCGCGGCCGCGCTCCTAATACGAAACCTAGGTGGTTCGGGCAGCGATTGGTTTGATATCTACGGCATATCCGAGGTTCTCGAGGCGCCGGACGAGGCGCTGGGTATGGGTGATCTTAG
>Ga0209062_1000967_pt1 | contig 61393 bp, 49 predicted proteins | sample Coa_R2_2_FD_187158 | JGI IMG/M metagenome (GOLD analysis project Ga0209062, IMG submission 187158) | Surface soil microbial communities from Centralia Pennsylvania, which are recovering from an underground coalmine fire - Coalmine... | ecosystem: Environmental > Terrestrial > Soil > Unclassified... | reverse complement strand
TACGCCAAAAAGAAGGCAAACGCCATCCCAAACGGGTGACGCGATTTTGAGCCGTTCTTTCAGCTCACGCTCGACTCTGCGCTGGACCGCGCAAGCAGCGCCGCAGCAGCGCGGTCACTGTCCATGCGTGGCCGCGGATTGCGGTAATACGTCCGGCTGACGCGGTTTGCGCCAGATGAAGTAGACCGGGATTCCCGTCGCGATGAACGCTAGGCCTGCCAAGGCGGGGAGCGGGCGCGTGATCAGAGTATTGCCGATGAACCATACCGCGACGGCCAGAAAGAGCAGAGGCGTGACCGGGTAGCCCCACATGCGGTACGGCCGCTCGAGGTTAGGGCGCGTGCGGCGGAGGATCATTAGCCCGAGCACCATGAGGCCATAAGACAGCCAAACGGCGAACATTGCGTAATCCGTTAGCGATTCGTACGTGCCGCTGAGCAGCAGAACGATCGACCAGATCGCTTGGGCGGCGATCGAGAAGCCCGGCGTTCGGAAGCGCGGATGAACCTCGCCGAAGCGGTGAAAGAACAGGCGGTCCCGCGCTTGTGCGAAATAGATACGAGGGCTGGTGAGAAAGGCGCCGTTGAGAGTCCCGGCGATGGAGATCAGGATAATGAGCGAAACCAGGGTGCCCCCCGCCGGTCCTAAGACTCGCTCGGCGGCGGAGGCTCCTACGTGATCGCTGGCGGCGATTTCCGGAATCGACAGGATGCGGAGATAGGCGACGTTCGCCAGTGTGTAAATAGCCGTGCAGATCGCAAGGCCGAGAATGAGCGCCAGCACGATATTGCGCTGCGGGTTCTTGATTTCGCCGGCGACGAAACTGACAGAAATCCAACTGTCGTAAGCGAGCAGGCAGGCAATGGCCGCAACACCGAACTGGCCGAGTGAGAAGGTTGTGGACGGCGCCTGGGCGGCCGCGGCGTGGCCTCTATAAAAAAGCCCGCTGCCGATGATGATGAGCAGGCCGGCAATCTTGGCGAACGTGAAGCTTTTCTGCACCAGCGCGCCGGCAGAGACTCCGCGGTGGTTGACTGCCGCTAACGCAAGAATGACCGCGATGCCCAGGAGCTTGGACTGCCAGGGCGAGAGCGGGATGAAGTAAGAGACGTAGAACGCCAGTGTTACGGCGAGCCAGGAGACCTGTGCGGTGCGGGCGACGACGAACATGGTCCAGCCATACAGAAATCCTCCGGCCGGTCCGTACATTTCGCGCAAGTAGACGTATTGGCCGCCGGTCGCCGGAATCGCGGCGCCCAGTTCAGCGCAGGCGAGTGCGCCGAAGAACGAAACCACGCCCGCGAGGATCCAAAGCGACAAGATTGCCGGGGCGGAGCTGAGGCTGCGGGCCACCAGATTGGGGACCACGAAGATTCCACCGCCGATCATCATGCCGACGACGATGGCGAGCGCGTCGATCAAACCGAGTTTTCGCTGGAGTTCAGCGCTCATTCGCGGCAAACGCCTCGCTTGCTGGATCGAATGAATCGGACCAAGTGGCGCGTGTGTTCGGTATCCAGCTCGGTTTCGATGCGCCGCAGCGCTTCCTCGAGTTTGAGGGAAGACCGGTACAAAATTCGGTAGGCCTGCTTGAGAACTGCGATCTGATCGGATGTGAACCCGGCACGGAGCAGTCCGACGAGATTGAGGCCTTTTGGCGCGGCGCGGTAATCCGAATAAAGGAAAAACGGTGGGAGATCGGTGTTTACGCCGGCGTTGCCGGCCACCATGGCAAGGCGGCCGATTTTCGAGTATTGATGGATGCCGACGCCGCCCGAGATGAAGGCCTGATCTTCAATCTCAACGTAGCCCGCCACCAGGGCGCAGCTTGCGATTACGCACTGACTGCCTATTTTGCAGTTGTGCGCGATGTGGCCCGAGGTCATGATGTAGTTGTCATCGCCAATCTCGGTGACGCTCTCCGGCTGGGTTCCCCGCGAAATCGTATAGTGCTCGCGAATGATGTTGCCGTTCCCAATCTTAAGATAACTACGCTGGTCTTTGAAGTTCTTGTCGAGCGGTTCGGTGCCGAGAACCGTGCCGGCCGAGATCTCGTTACGCTCTCCGATCGACGTCCAGCGTTTAACGAAGACGTACGGTTCGAGCCGGGTAAATGCGCCGATGATGACGTCTGGTTCGATCACCGCGTATTCGGAGATGGTCACTTGAGGGCCGATGCAGGCACTGGGATGTACGCGCGCCGTAGGTGCGATTGTGGCCGACGGATCGATTGGCACTAAGCTTGTATGATACAGGGGTGATGAGCGGCGGGGGGCGGGAGGCGGCGGTTGCGAGTTAGGGAAATTGCTGAATTTCTCAAGGCGGCTTGGGAAGGCGAGGGCGATCGGGAAATCGGGGCGGCTGCTCCGCTGGAGTCGGCCGGCGAGGCGGATCTGGCGTTTGTAGGGAATCGCAAGGCGGCGGCTGCGGCGAGCGAGTCGCGTGCGGGATGTTTGCTGGTCGCACAAGACTTTCCCACGGGCCGCACGCTGATACGTGTTCGCGATCCGCGGGCGGCGTTCGCCGCTGCAATCAAACTCCTATATCCGGCCGCCGCGCCGCCTGCGGGCATTCACCCCAGCGCGGTGGTGGATCCGACGGCGGAGGTGGCTGCGTCATCCTTCATTGGTCCCCAGTGCGTCATCGGAGCTGCAAGCCGCGTCGGCAAGCGCACGCAAATGGGGCCGGGCTGCGTGATTGGCGATCAAGTGTCGATCGGGGCGGACTGCGTTTTGCACGCGAACGTCACTGTATATTCGAATGTCGCTGTGGGCGACCGAACGGTGCTGCATTCAGGATGCGTGCTGGGCGCCGACGGCTTCGGATTCGTCCGGGCCGGCGACCATTACGAGAAATTTCCGCAGATCGGACGGGTGCAGATCGGCAACGACGTCGAGATCGGGGCCAATTCATGCGTGGACCGCGCGGCGCTGGGCGTGACGGAGATCGGGAATGGAACCAAGCTGGACAACATTGTCCACATTGGGCACAACTGCCGGATCGGTCGACACGTGGTGATTGCAGCGCAGACGGGTCTCTCCGGCGGAGTGGTGGTGGAAGATTACGCGGTGATTGGCGGACAGGTTGGCATTGGCGACAAGGCCCGGATCGAGTCGGAGGCGGTCCTCGGGTCGGGCAGCGGAATTCTTACTTCCAAGATTGTCAGGAAGGGCCAAGTGGTTTGGGGAACTCCGGCGCGCCCCTTAAAGGAACACTTGCAACAGTTGGCGAATCTCGGCCGGCTGGCGGAGCTTCGGGATCAGGTACAAGAACTGAGGCGACGGATCGAAGCCCGGGACAAAGAGGAAATTTAAGATGCGCCCGCGCCACCCGTAGCGGCCGAAGCGGGTGGTTTTCGAATCGCGGTGGTCGTGTTCTCCAGCACGGATTCTGCCTGGCTGACGAGTTCCTGAAGACGGCGCATATGTTGACGGGCTTGCAGTAGCTCGGGCGGAAGGGTCATCTCGACGTAGTAGGCGATTGCTTCGATCGAGCTGAGCGGCTGGCGCAATTCGTGCACCAGCTCCTGAATGGCTTGGTTGTTGTCTTGGCCGGCTGAAGGTACCTCGAAGTATGCGGGCGTTTCAATACTGGTTACAACAACAGCAGACATTCTCTTGGGAAATCCCTTTCCGAGGACTGTCTCAAGCCTGCGTCAACGGCGCAGAATGAGAGGCGAAGAAAATTTATACCGCCAAAGCCGGGTGCGCGTCAAGCGAATCACGGTAAATTTTCTCAGCGCCGTCAGAAACTCGGGCAAGCGTGATTTGGACAACGCGTCGACGATGTGCCGCGCGGGCGACCGGCGCCACCCGCGCGCGTCGGTATTATCGGCCAGCGACGGCGCCGTCCGGTTTGGCCGCGTTATCGAATAACAGCTTCAGCGTCGTGCCTCCGAGGCGAAGATCGCGGAGCTGATTGTTGGAAGAATCTTCGTAGCCGACTGTAGTCAGCGCAAACTTCTGTTCGGCGTTTTGGACGGTGACCTTGGTTTCAACAGTGGTTTTGCCCTGCTTCAGGATGACTTTGTCAGCCTGCAATTCCAGCTTGCAATCGCCGGGCTTGAGCTCGGTTCCATTGACGGTGGTTGGCTTATAGAGATTTACGTGGTAGGAAGATGCGGCGTTGGCGATGCTGGCTGCCACGGTAAACAGGACGGCGAGGGTCTTTCTCATGAGATATTTCTCCTTTTCGAGTCAGATTCGAAAAACACCCTCATGCTAACGGCTGAAAGAACGAAAAACAATAGCAAATTCAATGACTTAGAAAGATTTAAACCGTTCCTCAACGGTTGCTGTGGTGGGATTGCGGCTGGCAAAAGTTTTCGAAACAACGGTTGTTCATGGAATCGATTCAAGCAGTTCCACCGAATGCGCGTTGCGATTAGACGAACGGTTGTTTTGTACCGTCTAAGACTGATATGGACTGGTGCGGCACGCTACAATGTCATTAATGCTTGCGGCGCCGGTGGCGCTTTCCAGATTGAGCGAACTGGAAGGGGCGCTGAATTGTGCGATTCGTGGGAAGGCGGACGTAGTGCGTCTGTCGATGGTGTGCCTGCTGGCCCGGGGGCATCTGCTGATAGAAGACGTGCCGGGTGTCGGGAAGACTACGCTGGCGCAGGCCATGGCGCGCTCTGTCCAATGCCGGTTTCACCGCTTGCAGTTCACCAGCGACATGCTGCCGAGCGACGTGCTGGGCGTCACGATCTACAATGCGGCCACGCAGGAGTTTGAGTTCAAGCCGGGGCCCGTGTTCACAAATTTTCTTCTGGCCGACGAGATCAATCGCGCCACGCCGAAAACGCAGTCGGCATTGCTGGAGGCGATGAACGAGCTGCAGGTGAGCATGGACGGTCGCTCGTATCCTCTGGAGCAGCCGTTCATGGTGCTGGCGACACAAAATCCGGTAGAGCATCACGGGACCTATCCGCTGCCCGAGAGCCAACTGGACCGTTTTTTGATGCGCATCCGCATCGGCTATCCAGATCGCGGCGCTGAGCGCGAGATTGTGCGCAGCAAGGACGGCGTGCATGCGGAAACGGTTCATGCGATCGTATCCACCGAAGAGCTGATGCAACTGCAAGAGCAGGTGGGGCGCGTGACGGTGGATGAAGCGCTGGTGGACTACATGCTTGCGATCGTGGACAAGACGCGCCAGCATGAATCGCTCGCCTTGGGGGTAAGTCCTCGCGGCGCGCAGGCGCTGTATCGGGCGGCGCAGGCTCTGGCCATGGTGGAAGGGCGCGATTATGTAATTCCCGACGATGTCAAGCGCCTGGCAATTCCGGTATTCGCGCACCGGGTTGCCATCAATGCTCGCGCATCGTTAGCCCAGCGCAGCACTGAGCTGAGCGAACGCATTCTGCAAGAAATCCTCACGCTGGTTGAAGTACCTTTGTAGTTCGAAGCGGGCTGGCGCGCGAACTTACTCATCTTATGAAAACCGCAATTATTGGACTGCCCATGGTGGGCAAAACGTCGTTGTTCACGATTCTCACGGGCGTGCACGAAGCTACGCGCGTCGGCATGATGGAGGCGCGCGTGGGGGTCACGAAGGTTCCGGACGCGCGGCTGGACGCGTTAGCGAATATTTTCCAGCCTGAGAAGATCACGCACGCCACGGTGGAGTATCTGGATTTCCCCGCGATTTCGAAAGAAGCGTTGCGCGATCCCAGTTATTTGGCCAGCATGCGCGTGGCCGATGCCTTGGCGCACGTGCTGCGGTTGTTCCAGAGCGATACGGTGCCGCACGAGAAAGGTTCGGTGGACCCGATTCGGGACCTGGAAGACGTGGAGATGGAGCTGATCCTGAGCGATCTGGTGGTGGTGGAGAAGCGCCTCGAGCGGCTGGACAAGGATCGCAAGAAGATCAAGAGTCCAGAGCTCGACCGCGAGTATGCGCTGCTGGAGCGCTGCAAGGCGACCCTGGAGGCGAACACCGCGCTGCGAACGCTGGAACTGAGCCCCGACGAAGAGAAGACGATTCGCGGGTTCCAGTTCCTATCGCAAAAGCCGATGCTGTTCGTTTTGAACATCGGCGAACAGGACGCTGGCCGGATGCACGAGATTGAGGAGGAATACCGCCAGGGTCCGCTGGCGGGGAGGACGCACACGGCGGTGACGGCGATTTGCGGAAAGATCGAGGCGGAACTGGCGGAGCTTTCTACCCAGGAGGCGCGCGAGTATCTGGCGAGTTATGGGCTGAAGGAATCCGGGTTGGAGCGCCTGATTGCCGCGACGTACTCGCTGCTGGGCTTGATGTCGTTCCTGACGGCGGGCGAGACCGAGGTGCGCGCCTGGACGATCCCGATGCACAGCACGGCGGTGAAAGCCGCGGGCGCGATTCACAGCGATTTCGAGAAAAAGTTCATTCGGGCGGAGACCGTGAACTGGCAGGCGCTGGTCAACCACGGCGGATATCCCGGTGTGCGCGAGAAAGGGCTGCTGCGGCTGGAAGGCAAGGATTACATCGTTAAAGACGGCGACGTGCTGGTGATCCGGCACGGGTAGGCTGAGCCGGCCGGGTGTAGTGCGGAATTTGCGAGAAGAACAGCGCGACCCCCGCGCCGATAAGACAACCCCACGCGAACCAATCTCCCGCGGAAGTGTAGAAGGTCAGACTGTCTTCATAGCGATACCTGACGCGGCCAGAGGTGAGCTCGTACATCGGGAACCGGGCTGTAATGCGGCCGGCGGGATCGATGGCGGCGGTGATGCCGTCGTTGGTGGCGCGTAATAGCCAGCGGCGATTCTCGACCGCCCGCATACGCGCAATCTCGAGATGCTGCTCGCGCGCGGAGCTGTGTCCGAAGTAACCGTCGTTGGAGATGTTCACCAGCAGTTGGGCGCCGCCTTTGACGAATTGGCGAACCTCGTGGGGGAAGACGGATTCATAGCAGATGAAGGCGCCGAAACGGTGGTCGTCCATCGGGAACACGACGATGCGGCTGCCGGGAACGAAATCGCTGATCTCCTGTGTGATTCGATTGACCCACCCGAAGAATTGGGGCGTGTACTCGCCGAACGGGACGAGATTGATTTTGTCGTAGCGATCGACTAGTAGGCCGTCCGGCTTCAGCAGCACGCCGGAGTTGAGCGGGTTATGTTGGGGAGTCCAGGCGACGGTACCGAATAGGAAATACGCATGGGCCTGACGGGCGATGAGAGAAGTTTCGTCGCGGAAGACCGGATCGTCGTAGTAATAGAGGGGGCCCGGAACTTCTGGCCAGATGACGAGCTGAGCACCGGAATTGCGCGCAGCGTCTTGGGTGAAAGAGACGAGAGTATCGCGGGTTTGGGCCGCCTCAACCGGAGTCCATGTGTCCTTCTCCGGCATGTTGGGTTGAACCAGTAGAGCGGTTTGAGTGCCGTTCTCGGGTGCGGGGATGTCGGGCAGAAGCAGTAGGCCGGGAACCATGGCGAGCCAATAGACAGGGCGGCCGCCGCGGCGCAAAAGGATGACGGCAACGGTCGCAGCGGTGAGCGCAAACAGAAAAGAGATGCCGTAGACGCCGGTGAACGGCGCGAGGCGCAACGGCAGCGGCATGTCGATGGCGGCGTTCCCCAGCGCGAGCCATGCAAATCCAAACGTGGAGTGGGTGCGCTCGATGCCGGTCCATAGCGCCGCAATGGCGGGTACGGCAAGGCGCGTGTTGAGCAAGACGGCGGCGAACAGGCTGAAGACGCCGAGATGGATCGCCTTGGCCACGGCGAAAAGGAGGAACGTGCCCCAGCCTCCCCACTTGCCCATGTTGCCGTGCACTTCCAGGACGAATTGAATCCAGTAGCAGATGCCAAACCAGTACACGATGCCCGCGAATTCGCCCAGCAAGAAGCGCCAGAGCGGCCGCGGTTCACGAGCCAAGGCGATGAGCAGCGGCGTCAGCGCGATGGGGGCGAGCCATGGCAGGCCTTGGCGGGGCCGCATCCAGTTCGGGAACAGCAAAACCAGGAGCGCGGCTGTCAGCAGCGCCAGCGCAAAATTAAGCGGAGACCTGGGAAGCTTGTTCATTCACCTGGTCCGCCATGTAGGAACTGCGGACCAGCGGGCCGCTGAAGACCATCTTGAAGCCGATCGAAAGGCCGTAATCGCGATAGGCGTCGAATTGGGCGGGCGTGACGAATTCGGCGACGCGTAAATTCCGGCGGGTGGGCTGAAGGTATTGGCCGATGGTGGCGACATCGACGTGGGCGCCGCGGAGGTCGCGCAGGAGCTGCTCGACTTCAGAGGGTGTTTCGCCCAGGCCTACCATGAGTCCGGATTTGGTCAGAATTTCCGGGCGGTATCGTTTCGCGAATCGGAGCACCTCGAGGGATTGCTGGTAGTTGGCTTGGGGCCGGACTCGCGCATAAAGGCGCGCAATCGTTTCCATGTTGTGGTTGAACACATCGGGCCGCGCTTCGAGAACGCGGGCGACTGCGTCGAAATTGCCGCAAAAATCCGGTGTCAGGACTTCGATGCGTGCGTGGGGCAGTTTGCGCTGCACCGCGCGAACGGTTTCGGCGAAGTGGAAGGATCCGCCATCGGCGAGATCGTCGCGGTTCACGGAGGTGATCACAACGTATCGGAGGTTTAGGCCGGCGGCCATGCGCGCGACGTTGGCGGGCTCGTGCGGGTCGAGCGAAAATTCCCGCTTGTGCGGAGATCCCTTGGGAACCGAGCAGAATCCGCACCCGCGCGTGCAGAGATTGCCCAAGATCATGAACGTGGCGGCGCCGCGGTGGAAGCACTCATGCATATTGGGACAGCGCGCCGATTCGCAGACGGTGTGCAGGTTCAGGCCGCGGAGTTGGAGCTTGAGGCCGTGGACGGATTGAAAATGCGTTCTGCCTTTGCGCAGCCACTCGGGCAATCGCGGCCCTGCGGGCGGCCGCGGCGAGAGCTGGACCAAAGCGTCGGAGGACAACTCAATATTTTCGCACGATCGGATTTTTGAATCCGGCCGCTTCGAGCGAAGTTCGCGTTTGCGCCTGGGTGGCGGCGTCTTTCAGAGGGCCGACGAGCACGCGGAAAACGCCATCTCTGGGGGCGGGCGCGAGAATGGCATGGAAGCCTTTCTTGGTGAGCGCCTCGCTGATGATCTCGGCGTCCGGTCGAGCGGTGGCGACGACCTGCCAGTATAGACCGGGGACGGGATCGCCGTTTGCAGGAGCGGCAGCCGGAGCGACAGGCGCTGGTGCGGGAAGCGGCGACGCCTTGGGCTTCTGTACAGGAGCGGGCTGGCTGGGCCGTGCAGCGGGCCGTTCGTCGGACGCGCTCTCTTTCACCGGATGAGTGCCGGATTGCTCACGGGCTTCGGAGGTGGGCTCGGCGGCCGGCGGCGGCGGTTCAGAAGTTTTTGCTGCATCGCTATTGGAAGGCGCGGAATCCGAGGATTGCGGCGAGCGCGCCGCCGTAGCTTTGCTCGGCACGCTTTCCGAGGCGGCCGGCGCGGAATTGCGCCCGACAATGTATCCCATCGAAAAGAATACGCCGAGCAGAATCACCACGATGAGAAATACGCTGATGAGCTGACGGTTCCCGAGGATTAATTCAAATTCGCCGTCTTCGTTCTTGGCCAAAAATGCAACCTTCCTATTTCTTGCCGGCCAAATTGTCGAGGGCGCGGCTTAAAGAAGAGAATATATCGACGGGCAGCGGAAACACAACTGTTGTGTTCTTTTCCGAACCGATCTCGACCAAGGTTTGCAAATAGCGAAGCTGAATCGCGGCGGGCTGCTTTTGGATTAACTCGGCTGCCAGGCTGAGTTTTTCGGCAGCAAGATATTCGCCTTCGGCGTGGATGATCTTGGCACGGCGCTCGCGTTCGGCTTCAGCTTGACGGCCAATGGCGCGGATCATTTGCTCGGGCAGATCGACCTGCTTCACTTCCACAACAGTGACCTTCACCCCCCAAGGCCCGGTGTGTTGATCGAGCACGGATTGTAGGCGCAGGTTTAGTTTTTCGCGCTGGCTGAGCAGTTCATCGAGTTCCACCTCGCCGAGCGAGCTGCGAAGCGTGGTCTGGGCCACCTGCGACGTGGCATATAAAAAGTTGCTTACCTCGAGAACTGCTTTGGTAGGGTCGAGCACCCGGAAGTAAACCACGGCGTTCACCTTGACGGTGACGTTGTCCCGCGTGACGACGTCCTGCGGAGGCACCTCCATGGCCTCGATGCGCAGCGACATGCGCACCATGCGATCGATGGGCGCGAAAACCAGGATCACGCCTGGTCCTTTGGGTTTGGGCAGGACACGGCCCAGCCTGAAGATAACGCCGCGTTCGTATTCGGCCAGGATCTTGATCGAGGAGAACAGATAGATCGCGACGATCAGAACAGGGATCAGGATGATGAGGTCAGGCACAAAGCCTCCGGAGTGTTTTAACTATAGCGCGTTCCGGAATCGATGCTGCCTTTGACTCAAGCTCTCGCTTCGATCAAATGGTCAGTGGCCCGTAGCGTGCTTAAGCATTGAATCGACCGCTAGGGGCGGGCATTACTGTGGTACTGTAGTTTTTGTGGTCCGATGAGAGACTACGTCGCGTTAACTAAGCCGCGAATAACTTGGCTCATTCTTATGAGCACCGGCATCGGGTTCTATTTCGGGGCCAAACCCGCATGGAACTGGCTGACGCTGCTTCACACCATTTTGGGTACGGGCCTGCTTGCCTCGGGCACCGCAGCGTTGAATCAATGGTTCGAGCGCGAAGGCGACGCCAAGATGCGGCGCACGCAAGCGCGTCCGCTGCCCTCCGGCAGATTAGGCGAAGAGAAAGCATTTCTTTTCGGCGTGACGATCTCCATTGCGGGATTTTTCGAGCTGCAACTGTTTGTGAATCCGCTGGCGGCGCTGATTGGCGCGCTAACGCTGGTCAGTTATTTATTTCTCTACACTCCGCTGAAGCGGCGCTCGCCGCACTCTACGACCATTGGGGCCATTCCGGGCGCGATGCCGCCGCTGATCGGATACGCGGCCGCTAGCGGAACGCTTACCTGGCAGGCGTGGATTCTGTTTGCGATTTTGTTCCTGTGGCAGTTCCCCCATTTTTACGCGATCGCCTGGATGTATCGTGAAGATTATGAGCGCGCCGGGATTCGAATGCTTCCCGTCGTGGAGCCGAATGGACAATCCACTGCGCGACGGATTTTGCTGTTCTCGTTGGCGCTGATTCCGATCAGCCTACTTCCGAAGTACCTATTGATGGCGGGAAATATCTATCTGTTCGGAGCGCTCGCGCTGGGGCTGTTGTTTCTGTACGCCGGCGTGCGCGTGAGCTTCGATCGCACGCGTCAACGGGCGCGGCGGGTATTGCTGGCATCGGTGGTGTATCTGCCGGTTTTGTACGGTTTGCTGCTTTTCGATCACGCGGCATGAAGTTTGCGGTTGTTGCCGTTTTTTGCGCGACGTTCTGCGCGTGTGTGCACCGGACCAGCGCTCTGCCGGTTTTCTCCGATGTTCCTGAATTTCACCTGACCTCCCAAGACGGGCAGCCCTTCGACAGCAAGGTGCTTGCCGGCAATGTTTGGCTGGCGGATTTTATCTACACCACGTGTCCGGGGCCATGCCCCCGCATGACGTCGCAGATGCACGAAGTGCAGAGCGCGGTGGAGAACATTCCGGACGTGAAACTGGTGTCCTTCACCGTGGATCCGCAGAACGATACGCCCCTGGTTCTGACTCAGTACGCCAAGGCACATGCCGCGGCGGCGGGACGTTGGTATTTCCTGACGGGCGCACCGAGCGAACTGCAACGAATGGATCGGGACGTGTTCAAGTTGGGCGATTTGAACGCGGGGATGGAACACAGCACGCGCTTTGTCCTGGTCGACCGCGAATCGCGCATACGGGGCTATTACGACACCTCAGAGGCGGGGTCCATTGCGAGAGTGATTCAGGACATCAACACGCTGGCGCGGGAACGCTCTTGATCGATATTCACAGTCTTCCCGCGCTCAACGCTTCGCTGAATGCGACGGTGGCGGTGTTGCTGCTGATTGGGTATCGTTTCATCCGGACCGGTCGAATTCAGGCTCACAAGCGCACGATGTTGACGGCGTTTGGCGTCTCGATCGCATTCCTGATCAGCTATGTCGTTTATCATTCGCAGGTTGGGTCTGTGCATTACCCCAAAGCAGGGCCGATTCGACTGGTCTACTTCAGCATTTTGACGACCCACACGATCTTGGCTGCTGCGGTGCCGGTGCTGGCGATCATCACGCTTCGGCGAGCGCTCCGGGGCGATTTTAAGCGGCACTATCGGATTGCGCGCTGGACCTTTCCGATTTGGCTGTACGTCAGCGTTACGGGCGTGATAGTGTACCTGATGCTGTACCAGTTCTGATGGCGAGGGCCGCACACTGGAAACGCTAATACTGGCGCGCGATGCCGAAATTCCGGGCTTGGCGACGATCACGCTGAACCGTCCGGAGAAATTGAACGCGATCAGTCCCCGCATGCACGGCGAGATCCAGGAGGTTTGCGCGGAATTGCGCAACGACGCGGCCACGCGTGTCGTGATTTTTACCGGCTCGGGGCGCGCGTTTTCAGCCGGCGCCGACCTGATCGTGTGTTGTGGGGCGAGGTTCCTGCCGACCCGCTCGAAGCGCGCCTGCTGGCTGGAACCGGCAATCGAACGGCTGCGGCGATCGAAAGCTTGGATCAGGTGACGATCGGCGCTGTCAATGGTTTGGCGATCGGGGGCGCAGTAGTGTTCCTGGCGTGCATGGATCTGCGGATCGCGGCGGAAACGGCCTGGTTTTCGATTCCTGAAATCGACATCGACATTCCGCTCACTTGGAATGGGTTGCCGAAGCTGATGCGCGAGCTGGGCCCGGCGCGGACCAAGGAACTGGTGATGACCGGCGATCGATTTTCGGCGCGCGACGCCCTGGCCTGGGGATTTTTGAATCGACTCAGCGCCGAAAACGAAGTCCTGGCGACGGCTAGGAGCCTGGCGGCGAGGCTGCTGGCTAAGGACCGCATGTCGCTGGCGCTGACCAAATCGACAACGCGCGCGCTGGCGAATATGATGGTTCCAAGCGAGGTAACGCACAGCGATCGCGAGTACCTAATGCTGGCGACGATGCTGGCCGCCCAAAAGAAAGCTAAATCAGGAGAAATTGCATGACCGTGAAAGACGCCCCGAGCGCCGCCGCGCCTCGAAAGACGCCGGCTCCTTACCAGTCGTCGTGGATGAACGAAGAGTTACAGATGTTCCGCAAGACAGCGTCGCGGTTCATTCGCGAGGAGTTCGTGCCGCATGAGCCGCGCTGGCGCGAACAGCACCGGCCCGATGCCGCCGCGTGGACCAAGGCCGGAGAGACCGGGCTGTTGCTCACAGACGTTCCTGAGGAATATGGCGGAGGCGGGGGAACGTTCGCGCATGAGGCGGTGATGCTGGAGGAATTGGCCTACGCAGGCGTGAGTTTCGGCTCGGGCGTGCATAGCATTGTGGCGCATTACGTTCTGTCGTACGGGACCGAGGAGCAGAAGCGGCGCTGGCTTCCGAGGATGGCCAAGGGGGAACTGGTGGGTGCCATCGCGATGAGCGAACCGGTGGCCGGATCGGACCTGCAGGGCATTAAGACCACGGCGCGGCGCGATGGCGATACGTATGTCATCAACGGATCGAAGACGTTTATCACGAACGGGTATCATGCCAGCCTGATTTGCGTGGCGGTGAAGACCGACACTGCGCAAGCCGCGAAGAAGGGGATTTCGCTGATCATGGTTGAGGCGAAGAACCTGCCTGGGTATCGCGTGGGGCGGATTCTGGAAAAGGTAGGAACGCACGGCCAGGATACCTGTGAGCTGTTCTTCGACGATGTGCGCGTGCCCGCGGATAACCTGCTGGGGTTGGAAGAAGGCCGCGGCTTCTATCAGATGATGGAGCAGCTTCCCTACGAGCGGCTGACGGTGGGCGTAGGGGCTGTCGCGGTAATGGAACAGGCGGTTGCGGTAACCACCCAGCACGTGAAGGAGCGCCGTGCGTTCGGCAAATCGCTGATCGAGTTTCAGAACACCCGATTCAAGCTGGCCGAATGCAAAACCGTGACGCGTGTCGCGAGAGTTTTTCTGGACGACTGCATTGAGCGCCTGATCGCGGGCGAACTCGATACGTCGACCGCCGCCATGGCCAAGTATTGGCTGACGGACCAGCAATGCCAGGTGGTGGACGAATGTCTCCAACTCCATGGTGGCTATGGGTACATGATGGAATACCCGATCGCACGCATGTGGGCCGACAGCCGGGTGCAGCGCATCTATGCGGGCACGAACGAGATCATGAAAGAGCTGATCGCACGATCGCTGTAGGCGAACCGCGCGGGCACGCTATCCTAGGAGCGTGCCAATAACCGATAAGGCCAAACTGACGGCTCATACGTCGGCCGCGGGTTGAGCGTCCAAGCTTAGTCCAAAGGTTTTGGACCAGGTCTTGGCCCGCATCCCAAGGTGGGCGAATGAGAACGTGCTGGTGGGCTTTGACACGGCCGACGATGCTGGCGTGTACAAGCTTACGCCGGAGTGTGCCTTGGTGCAGACGGTGGATTTTTTCACACCAATAGTCGACGATCCTTACACTTTCGGAGCGATTGCGGCTGCCAACGCAGTGAGCGATGTTTATGCCATGGGTGGTAAGCCGATCTCCGCGCTCTCGATTTTGGCTTGGGATTCCAAAAGCGACTTGGACGTGCTCTCTGAGATCCTCAAAGGCGGCGCCGAGAAGCTGCATGAGGCGGATTGCGCCGTGATTGGTGGGCACAGCGTACAAGACGACGAGGTGAAGTTCGGGTATGCGGTGACAGGAACGATTCATCCGGACCAGATCAAGGCTAACGCAGGCGCGCGGCCCGGGGACGTGCTGCTGTTGACTAAACGTATCGGAACGGGCGTAATATCGACTGCGCTGAAGCGGGGAATCGCCAAGGATGCGGATGTTCAGGCCGCCATCGCCTCCATGCTCACGCTGAACCGCCGCGCGTGCGAAGCGATGCTGATGGTAGAGACGCACGGCTGCACCGACGTGACCGGCTTCGGCCTGATCGGACACGCACGGGAGATGGCGCTTGCCAGCAAGGTAACACTCGAAATCGACCCTCGGGCGGTCCAATTTCTGCCGGGTGCCGTCGAATACGCTAAGCAGGGCGCGATCCCCGGCGGATTGAAGAACAATCGGGAGTTCGCGGCCGCTTGTGTAGACGGGCGGTCCGAATTTGACGATTTGCTGTACGATCCGCAGACCTCGGGCGGGTTATTGATCACGATGCCGGAGCGAGACGCGGTGGAGATGCAACGGAGATTCCCTGTGGTTTACCGCATTGGCCGAGTCTTGGAACCGGCTGGCAAGCCGATCGCGCTCATCTAAAAAGCAGAACGGCGCGTGAGGCGTTAGCCCACGCGCCGTCCAGTGCAGTCTGAAACGGTTTTACTTCTGGCCCTCGGCGATGATGCCGGTGTTGCCTTTGGCCGCTTCCTTGGCAGCCTTCATCTTCTTGGTGTCGAGCGCCTTCTGGACCCAGCCGTCGGCCGTGTCCACGTCCTTCTTGTATTGCTCGGGCGAGTCGTCCAAGTCTGCGCGCTGGCGGATGAACAGGTTCATGTACGCCATCGCGTCGTCGTAGTTGGGATCGATATCGAGAGCCTTTTGGAGGTTCTTGATGCCGTCGTCGATGGTGGCGGTGTACTGGTCCTTAAGCGCGTCCTTGGCTTTTTTGTCTTTCAGTGGGCCAGGCTCTTCAGGTTTCATGCCCAGATCGGCGCGAGACTTCATCCAGGCCGGATACCATTTCTGCCAGTCGATCACGCCTAAGCTGTAGTAGGCTTCTTTGTTCTGTGGATCGGCCGCGATGAGTTTCAGGTACCATTCCTTGGACTCTTCGAGCTTCTTGAACTTGGCGTCGAGGTCGGGCTCGCCCTGCGCCTGCTGGTAGCTGAGGGAGGCGAGTGAAGCCAGAGCGGTCTTCTCGTTGGGATCTCTGTCCAGCACCTTCATGAACTCGTCTTTGGCCTGTTTGGCGACCTGGAGGTTCTCGGGCGAGCCGGCTCCCGGGATGTACTGGCTCATGTAGGCGGTGGCGAGATACAGGCGTCCATTTAGATTGGCGGGATCGAGCGCGACGGCTTCTTTAAAATAATCTACGGCGTCCGTGTACTTGGCGCTCTTATACGCCTGGACGCCGCGGTTGAGCCGGTCGCGGGACTTGAGTTTGTCGCATGCCGACCCGCAAATAACCAGAGCCGCTACGGCCAGCACGAGAAATGTACGCTTCATGTTAGTTGCCCGCCTCCACTTTGGGCGTCATCAAACCGATCTTGTCGATGGCGGCGCCTTTGGCGATGTCAATCGCCTGAGCTACCGTTTGGTAATCCAGATCGGGATCGCCCTTGACGAACACCACACGTTCGGCGCGCGTCTTGAAGATGGCTTCCAAGCGAGGTCCGAGCTTATCCATATCGGTGTCCTCGTTGTTGATGTGCATCTTCTTATCTTTGTCGATGACGATGACGACAGTGCGCTGGTCGTTCTCCTGCTGCGGCTTGTTCTTGTCGGGGGGCTGGGGCGCCAGCGCATCCAATCCGTGCGGGGTCAGGGGCGTGATGACCATGAAGATGATCAGCAGCACCAGCAGCACGTCGATAAGCGGCGTCATGTTGATATCGGCTTTTGGCCCTCCGCCGGGGCCACCCACTGCCATTGCCATATTGAATTCCTCGCTTTTTCTAAATTCCTGATATCGCCTGCTTGATGCCGGGGCGAAAGGGCTTATGCAGGCCCAAAACTCACTTCACCTGCTGCTGTTGCTGCTGCTCCTGCTGCAGTTGGGCCTGCCGCTTTGCGTCCGGAATGGCTTCGGTGATCAAGCCAATCTGGTCGACTCCTGCGGCGCGGATGTTATCGATAACATCTTCGACCACCGAGTACTTGGCGCGCATGTCCGCCTTGACATAGACCATACGGTCGGTCTTATTGGTGAGCAGGTCGCGAACTTTTTCGGGGAGCTGATCGGAGGTCATTTTGATATTGCCGGGGCTCAGGAAGATAGATCCATTGCGCGTGACGGCGATCAGAACCGCGTCTTCTTTGTCAGCCGCCTGCATGGCGGTATCATGATGCGTCCTCACCAGGTCAACGCTGGTGCCCTTGGTGAGCATGGGCGTGATGACCATGAAGATGATGAGCAGCACTAACATGACGTCGACCATGGGGGTGACGTTAATGTCGGCTACCGGTGGTGGCGCTTTTTTCTTTTCCATGTTGAACTCCTAATTGGGTAGCGGGCGCCGGCTGAAGCGATCAGCCGGCGCCCGGCCCTTAATTCAACTCGCAATCCTTTTCGTAGCTGAAACTACTTTGCCGCTCCGGCGCGTTGGGTGCGCTTGAGGAAGTAGTCGATCAGCTCCGAGCTTGAGTTGCCCATCTCGACGTCGAACGCTTCAATCCGGTTGGTGAAGTAGTTGAACATCCAGACGGCGGGAATAGCCACGAACAGACCGACGGCGGTGGTGACCAGGGCTTCGGAAATACCGCCCGCGACCGCACCGAGGCCGGTGGACTTCTGTGTAGAAATTCCCTTGAACGCATTGATGATGCCGACGACGGTTCCGAACAGACCGACGAACGGGGAGGTGGAACCGATGGTCGCCAGGCTGCTGACGCCGCGCTTCAATTCGGCGTGCACGATGGCTTCGGCGCGTTCCAGAGCGCGGCGCGAGGCCTCGATCTCTTCACCCGGAATTTCGGAGCTCAATTGATGAGCGCGGAACTCCTGCAAACCGGCCACGACAACCTTAGCCAGATGGCTCTTGTTGTAACGATCGGCGATCTTGATAGCCTCGTCGAGCTTGCCTTCGCGGAGCGCGCCTGCGACCGCGGGAGCGAACTGGCGGGACTGCTTGCGGGCGCCATTGTAGGCGATCAAGCGATCGATCATCACGCCGATAGACCATGCCGACATGAGGAACAGCACAATGACCACGATACGGGCCGGCCACCCCATGGCTTCCCACATACTGCGTGGGTCAAAACTTACGGTGCCCTCTTGCAAGAGGAGCATCGCCCAGACTTGCGTTTGTAAAAACATCCTTATTCTCCTGCGAGTTGAATTTAAACTTCCCTACTGACTTAAAGTGAAATTGACATCGATCTGCGTCACGACTTCCACTGGTTCTCCATTAAGGAGTGTTGGCTTATACTGCCACTGCGAAACCGCCTGGCGGGCGGCTTCCACCAGCAGCGGGTGGCCGCTGATGAGTGTCAGATTCTGAATAGTGCCGTCTTTCCCGATGATCGCGGTAAAGTGGACCACGCCTTGAATGCGGGCCTGCTTGGCGAGCGGCGGATAGATGGGCTGTACTTTTCGGATCAGGTTAGCTTGTTGCACGTTGCCGCCGACGCGAATTCGCTGCGGCGTGGCGGCCTTGGGAGCTTCTTTGACCGGCGGGGGCGGGGGTGGCGCCGCGGTGGGCACGCTGCCGATAATACCGATTCCACCGAGAGCTCCACCTGGAACGCCGCCCACCACGCCGCCGACTACCCCGGCGCTGGAGGGTGGAGGCAGCTCCTCTTCCTTAATCATGGCGATTTCTTTCGGGATCGCTTTCGGCGCCATGAGCTTGCCGGCGTCGAATTGACGCGGGATCACCTTGACGACCTTGGGCGGCGCCGGAGGCGGTGGAGGAGGTGGCGGCGGCGGAGGAGGTGGAGCCACCAGGAAGCTGGTCAGCTGGGCGCGCGGCAAACTATCGGTGTAAATCAGTGGGATCAAAATCAGAATGATCACCACGAAGACCTGGCCCATGAACCCAAAAATCACCGCCGAGGTCTTGCGCGTTTTCGCGGTAGCCTCTACAAACGTCTGCGAAAACATTTTATCCGGCATTGAGTACCCTCCTCAAAATTCCAGGCGTGCAACAAGGCAGAAATCATCATACCGCCTCGGTCCGCCCCGCACAACGTGGGAGTGCGATTACGAACGCGAGAGGCTGTTGCCTGCGCCGCTCCGGCGGCCGAGTTATTTTACCTTGGCCGCACCTCCACGAACGTTTTGCTTGGAAGCCTTGGGCGCCGCTACGGCCGGCGTCTTGGGCGCGCCGGATCTTGGCGCGCTGGAAACGCTTGCCGATGGATGCTTGCGGCCCTCCATGAAATTGTTAAAGAAAACCAGAATCGGACTGGCGATGTAAACCGACGAGTATGTTCCAACAATGATGCCGCACACCAGCGCGAAGGCGAAGCCGTTCAGCACCTGGCCGCCGAACAAGAACAGGGCCAGCGCCGTGAGCAGCGTCAGGCCTGAGGTCAAAACTGTTCGGCTCAGCGTCTGGTTTACGCTCAGATTGATCAGCGGCTCGAGTTTCTCCCGCCGCAAGAGCTTTAGATTTTCGCGGATTCGATCGAACGTGACGATGGTGTCGTTCATCGAGTAGCCGACCAGGGTCAGCAGCGCCGCTACGACGGTGAGCGAAATCTCTTTGTTGAAGATCGAGAACAGGCCAATGGTAATGATGGTATCGTGGAAAACCGCGATCACCGCGGCCGCGCCGTAGATCCATTCGAAGCGGAATGCGATGTACACCAGCATTCCACCCAGCGCATACAGCACCGCCAGGATCGCTTTGTGCTGAAGTTCGGCGCCGATTTTCGGTCCAACTTGGTCCACGCCGATTACAGCCAGGCTGTCTGGGTACAGCTGCTGTTTTAGTACGTTCAGAACCTGCGGCGTCACGCCCGGTACCGATCGCAAGTCGTCCAGGTTCCGGACCAAACCGGAATGCTGGGTCCGATAGCCGATGATATTGGCCGCCAGTTCGTTCACTTGCTGGTCATTCATCGATACACCAGCAGTCTGCAGCGGAAGGCGAAGCTGATTCGCTAGCGCATCGGCTCCGCCTGCATTGACGTTGTATTTTCCGTTGGCTGGCTGGCCAAATGCCGCGGTCAGAGTGTTGACGATGTTCTGCCGGGCGGTTTGTAGCGCCTTATCCTCGCGAACATCGATGCCGATAATGTCTTCTTGCTTGCCCTGCACCTCTTGAACGTCGGCATTCAAGCCTTTGGCATCGAGCACGGCGCGCACCTTATCCACGGGCGGACGCTGGGTGAACGTGACGCGAATCAGCGCTCCTCCCTTAAAGTCGATGCCGTAACGCGGGCCGCCTTTGAGCGCAAGACTGACCAGGCCGGCCGCGGTGAGGATGAGCGAGAGAATGATGAATGGCCATTTCTTGCCCAGAAAATCGAAGTTTGTGTTCCTAAATAATTCCATGCACCTAGTTGTAGTGCCGGCATCCTAATTAGCTTAGACACCAGCTGGCGGGAACGAGTTCCCACCGTCAATCAGATACTCAAAGCCGTCACCTGCCGTTTCCCGGAGAGCTCCCAATCGAAGATGGTCTTGGAAACGAAGACGGCTGTGAAGACGTTGGCAACCAAACCGATCACCAGGGTGACGGCAAAGCCCTTCACGGGTCCAGTGCCAAAAATGAACAAAAACAGACAAGATACCACCGTGGTCACGTGCGTGTCGACGATGGTGGCGAAAGCTTTGCTAAAACCGGCGTCCACCGCGGCCACTACCGCCTTGCCGGCGCGCAGTTCCTCGCGGATGCGCTCGAAAATCAGTACGTTGCTATCCACCGCCATACCGATGGTCAAGATGACTCCGGCAATGCCTGGCAGCGTTAGGGTGGCGTCGAAGTACGCCAGGGCGGCGATCAGGATGACCGCGTTGAGGACCAATGCGAGTGTGGCATTGATGCCCGAGCGCCGGTAGTAAACCAACATGAAGATCACAACCGCGATCAGCCCGGCCAGACCGGCCCGGAAGCCCTCGCGAATCGAGTCGGCGCCCAGCGACGGGCCGACAGTACGTTCTTCTTCAGGTACGATCGAGGCGGGCAGGGAACCGGCGCGTAGGTTCAATGCCAGATCGGATGCTTCTTCCTGACTGGTTGCGCCCGTGATCATGCCGCTGTCGGAAATCCGGCTCTGAATCGTTGGGGCGCTGATTACCTGGCCATCCACGACGATTGCCGCACGGTTGCCGATGTTGTTTGAGGTGTAGTTTTCGAACTTCTTCGCCGCTTGCTGATCCAAGACGAAATTTGTCACCCACCGGCCATTGGTGCTGTCCTGAGAGGCTCGTGCATCGCGAATGTCCGTACCGCGAACAATGGCGCTGCGGGATACCAGATACCAGCTCTGTTGGCCGCCTCGTATCAGCGTCGGTACCAGCTTGGTGCCCAGCGGCAGAATACCGCCATGCTTGGCTAAGCCTTCTTCGCGGGTATTATAGGGACCGTCCTTGACTTCATCCCATTCCAGGACGGCCTGTGTTTGCAAGATCTGCTTTACGTGAGCCGGATCGTCAACGCCGGGAAGTTGTATCAGAAGTTCCGCTTCCGCATCGCTCCGGCCCGTGGGTTGAACCGAGGATTCCGCCAAGCCCAAGGCGTTGATCTTACGTTCGATGGTCGCCGTGGTTTGCGACATCGTGTCCTGCTTCAGCTTGAGCGCCTCGGTCGGCTTCATGGTCAGCTTATAGTCGGTGGAGTTTATCGGTGTAAGAAGCCAGTCTGAATACTGATCGCTCACCGTGCTGCGGAACTGACCGGTCTTGGCAACGGGGACACCCTTGACGTCGATTTCAATTTTGTCGGCGGTCTCTAGACTGTTGGGGTCGTTGCGATCGATGGTGGTGAACGGAATGCCGTCTTTTTGCAGTTCTTCCTTCATGCGCTCGATCACGGTGTCGGCCGTGGCTTTGAAGGCATCCTGCAGCTGAACTTGCATAACCAACTGGGTTCCACCGCTCAAGTCTAAGCCAAGATGGATGTTGTGCTTCCAGTTCGCCACCAGTTCCGCCTTCGACTTCGGCAACCCGATCACTCCGTAAATGCACACCAGAATCACCGCTACGATGATCACTGCTTTGATTTTTATGTTACGTTGCATCTGACCCCATCTGTGTTCGGTTTCTTTGACGCAATTGCGCTGCTAGCTCTTGGCCGCCGCTGCTTCACCCACCAGGCTCGTCACAGAACTGCGCGCTACTTGAATTTTCACGTTGTCGGGCTTGACCCGTAGTATCAGAGTATCATCATTGTTGATCGTTACTATCGTGCCTACAATGCCGCCGGTAGTCACCACTACGTTGCCGTTTTGAAGCCCTTTGAGCATCTGTGCAGTCTGTTTTTTCTGCCGTTGCATGGGCATGAAAACCAGCACGTAAAAGATGCCCACGATGACGAGCAAGGGCAGAAAACCGAGGATAGGATTGGACGACGGCTGCTGCAGCAGAACGGCGAGAAGCATCATGTTCACTGATTCTTAAGGTACCACCGGGACTGCTCGAAATTCCGAGGGATTGCGAGTGAGTACAACCGAGGACGGACAACCTTATTCTACCGCAGCCCTCCGAACACCGTCCAGGTAGGCTCGAAATCTCCCAAGCAGTATAGACTGCCTGATTTGGCGCATTCTGTCAAGGTAGTACTTTAAGTTATGGAGCGTCGCAAGCGTGGCGAAAAGGATTTCGCTGGCCTGGAAGAGGTGACGGAGGTACGCGCGGGAGTACGTTCGGCAGGTATAGCACTCGCAGGCCGCATCGAGGGGGTTGGGATCTTCGCGATAACGGGCCTGCTTGATGACGACGCGGCCGGCCGAAGTAAACAGGTAGCCATTGCGGGCGTTGCGCGATGGCAGTACGCAGTCCATCATATCGATGCCGCGCGCGACGTACTCCGGAAGCTCTTCGGGCATGCCAACGCCCATGACGTAGCGGGGCCGGTCCTGAGGGAGTAGAGGCGCCGTCACCTCGGTTACTTCCATGCTGAGGGAGCGCGGCTCGCCCACGGACAGGCCGCCGATTGCATAGCCGGGTGCGTCCAGCTCGAGGAGATCGTGCGCGCAGGCCCGGCGCAGGTCAGCAAACATAGATCCCTGGACGATGGGGAACAGCGCTCCTTGCGCGCCGGTCTCCTCCCGGCGGCGTCTGTAATGGCAGAATGCCTTGCGCGCCCAATCGACTGTGCGGCGCATGGCCTGATTGGCGGCTTCGTGGCTGACGGGGTAATGCAGGCACTCATCGAGCGCCATCAGAATATCGCTTCCGAGAGCGAGCTGAACATCCACGGTAGATTCGGGAGTAAACAGATGCGCGTCGCCGTTCAAATGGGAACGGAACAGGACGCCTTCGTCGCTGACCTTGCGGAGGTCGCTTAGACTGAACACCTGAAATCCACCCGAGTCGGTGAGGATAGGGCGCGGCCAGGCCATGAACTGGTGCAGTCCGCCGAGCGAGCGGATCAGTTCGTGGCCGGGACGCAGGAACAGGTGATACGTATTGGCGAGGATGATCTGGGCATTGAGGTCGTCTGCCAGATCGCGCTGCGTGACGCCCTTTACCGTAGCCTGCGTGCCAACTGGCATAAAGACCGGCGTCTCGATCACGCCGTGATCCGTGTGGATCAGTCCGGCGCGCGCGCCGGTATCCGGGCAGACTGCCAGCAGTTCAAAGCGCACGTTTTCAATGTATCGGTTCGAGGCGCCTCGAGGTGGCTCTGTGAATTATTCGAGGCCGAGGCGCTTGGCGAATTCGCGATAAGCGGGCAGCGCCGGATACGGTTCAATCGGGGATCGAAGCGCAACGATTGCGCGGAAAGGGAGCGTTCGCTATAGCGCCCTCCTGCTCGTATACGAGCCCAAGCAGTTCGTGAGCGGGCGAGCTCGCCCGGCGCGGCTATATTGCCGCGTCAAGAAGCGAAACTCAGTGAGTTTCCCAAGCACGGTTCGACTTCAAAGGGCGGGTCCTTACTTTGTTCCCGTGAAGGCTTTGCTGCCCTGGAACGCCTTGCTCCCCAATGAAGGGCCCGACGAAGGCGGAAGGGGTTTCGCTGAGGGCGCGGTCCGGAAACCGTCAGGCTGCCAGAGGGAAAAAGGAAGGGCGGACGCGCGCTGCTTGGCTGCGAACGGCTAGCCCGCGTGTAGATCTGTCACAGCTGAGTGTCAAAATGTTTCTCTTGCTCGGGTTTCGGGGAAGAGGAAAGCATTGACAGAAACAGTCCCAAGATCAACAATCCGCTAATAATTGCGCCGACCAGCATTTGGAAGCACCCACCTTCTTGATTAAAGTGGATGCAATCCAAATGCCGCGATGATAGCTATGAAGCTCGCTCTGCCACTATCCAGCGAGCGTGACGTAGCGGAAGCCGTAACGGGAGAGCCGGCCGCGATCGAGGGCATTGCGGCCGTCCAAGACGATACGGGATTTCATTTTGTGGGCGAGCGCATCCCAGTCCAGTTCCCGGTACTCTTGCCATTCGGTGACCAGGACCAAGGCGTCAGCCTCTTCGGCAACCTCCTCGGCGCTGGCGCAACAGACTGCGCCCATATCGCCGTGCAGTTCCTGGAAGCGCTCCATGGCGACTGGATCGTGTATGCGAACCTTGCAGCCGCGGTCGATCAGCTTGCGGGCGATATCGATGGCGGGCGCCTCGCGCAGGTCATCTGTATTGGGCTTAAAGGCCAAGCCCAGCAGACCGACGGTGCGACCCTTGAGGATTTTCAGTTCGCCGAGCAGCTTGTCGACCACGCGGTCGCGCTGTCGGCGATTGATCTCCCGCGCCGCTGCGACGATGGGCATGCTGAGGTTGTATTCGTTGGCGGTGGAAACCAGCGCCGAGGTGTCTTTGCCGAAGCAGGAACCGCCCCATCCGATACCGGCTTGTAGAAATCGCGTGCCGATACGGGCATCCAGACCAATTCCTTTGGCCACCTGCGTAATGTCGGCGCCGACCTTTTCGGCCAGCTGTCCGATCTCGTTGATGTAGCTGATTTTTAGAGCTAAAAATGCATTGGCGGCGTACTTGATCAGCTCGGCCGAAGCCAAGTCGGTGGAAATGAGCGGGACGGCGCCGACCTCTTCTGGACGGGGGAGATAGGGTGGCGGCGCGAAGGTTTGATCCAGAATCGGACGGTACAGGCTGTAGAGGACTTCCAGCGAGCGTTCGTTGTCCGAGCCGATTACGACGCGATCCGGGTACAAGCTATCCGCCAGCGCCGTTCCTTCGCGCAAAAATTCGGGATTCGAGGCAACGGAAAAATGGCCGTTTGCTTTCCGGCCGTGATGCCCTTCATACGATTCCCGGACGATTGCATCTACCCAGTTACCGCTTCCGATCGGCACAGTAGACTTATTCACCACCACCGTGAAGTCGCCGGCATAGTGCTGGCCGATGCCGTGCGCGGCCTGTTTCAGATACTTGAGGTCCGGGCTGCCGTCTGCCGTCGGGGGCGTACCGACCGCAATGAAAATCACATCCGCGTCCTGTACTGCACCGGCGTACTGGGTGCAGAACCGCAAATTCGGCTTCGCGTCGGCCAGCAACTCGGTCAAGAACGGCTCATAAATGGGCGTCTTTCCGGCGCACAGCAGCGCGATCTTTTTCTCGTCCGAATCTATACATGTGACTTTATGCCCTAGATATGCAAGACAAGCTCCGGTGGTCAGACCGACATAGCCAGTACCAATAATCGATACATTCATGTTGTTGTGTATGTCCCTTAAACACACTAACACTGGCCGAACAGAGCGCCCAACGATCCATAGTACTGATACTGGGTGTTTTGGTACCAGTGCATTGGTTTACCCTTGCGAGTCCGCTGTCCCTGGACGCCACTTGCAGCAATTATGTAACACTGAAAGGCAGTATGGCTTGGTTCACCCGGGACAAACCCGCGCTCAAACCAGAGGAAGGAGAGCGGCGGGTCCGTACCGAGGGGTTATGGCTTAAGTGCCAGCATTGCGGACAGATCATCTGGCGCAAGGCATTAGAGGAGAACCTGCAAGTGTGCCCTAAGTGTGGGCATCATGACCGTATCAGAGCGCGCACACGGCTGACTCTGCTGTTCGATGATGGCCAGTTTGAGCAATTCGACCAGCATCTTTCGTCGACGGATCCTCTTGGATTTTCCGATTCCAAACCGTATCCGGAGCGGCTCCGCGCAGGGCGCCAAATCACCGAACTTCGCGACGCGATCATCTCGGCGGCCGGGAACCTGAACGGACGCCGGGTGCACATTTGCGCGCTGGAGCTACAGTTCATCCAGGGAAGCATGGGTGCTGTAGTGGGTGAAGTGATTACGCGCGCAATTGAACGGTCTCTCGAACGGCGGATTCCCCTAATCATTGTCTCTGCCTCCGGCGGCGCGCGCATGCAGGAAGGCGCGGTCAGCCTGATGCAGTTAGCGAAAATCTCGGCAGCCTTGATGCGGCTTGACGAGGCCGGGGTGCCCTATATCAGCGTAATGACAGATCCGACGACTGGCGGAGTTACGGCAAGCTTCGCCATGCTGGGAGATCTGAACATTGCGGAACCGGGCGCGCTGATCGCATTTGCCGGGCCACGGGTCATTGAACAGACCATCCGGCAGAAGCTACCGGAAGGGTTTCAAACCAGCGAGTTTCTCTTGCAGCACGGCTTTCTCGATGCGGTGGTTCCGCGCGCCGATATCAAGCAGTATCTCGCCGCAGCGTTGGAGTTTTTTCTTACTTAAAGATCTTAGCCACAGATACACACAGTTCGGAATATCCGTCTGAATCGGGGTGGCTTGCCGTATTACGGCTTTTTGAAAAGGCTATCGAAGGCGGCGCGGGCGTCGTTGGGGGAACGAGGGGCCTGAACCGCGGGGGCGGCATGATTATTGTTGGCCGGGGCGGCATCGCGCGCGACGGTCACGCGCGGGCTGAATAGTTCGCACTCGTTGGCTTGATCCTTTCCCGCGATGCGCTGCGGAACCGGCTTAAGGCACTGAAAGCGGGTGGACGGCTCAAAATGCGCGCACTGCTTGCAGCAATGCAACGCGACGCTGCACTTGGGACACTTACCTTTCCAATCTACGTCGGCAGGCAGCGCTGTGGCGCAGTTGAAGCAGCGAGCCGCCACCACCGTCTGTAAGAGCCGGGGAAGTCGCGGGCCCGTTACGTCGATGGGCGGGCGGGGACCGGACGGTTTCGGACGGTCGGCCGGCCGACGGTCGCGCCCGTCGCGGTCGCGGTCAGAGTCCATATACCCGCGCTGTCTGTACTTACGATCGTCGTCCATGGTTTCATTTCTTTCCCAGGAGTTATGCTCTACGCGTTACACCTGTTTGAGCTGAATCGGTACAGGTCACGTGGCTGTCCAAGGAATCGGATCAATTGGAGGATGGCGGCGGAACCGGCTGGGGCTGGTGACGCATTCCGCTTCTGCCTACCTACTATGTACCACGAAACCGTCCCGGACGCTACCCCTATTTGGTACTAAGACCGAGACATTGCTCTCCCACAAACTTACCCAACGAGACTTACTTCTGCGAACCAACGGTCCACTTCAATAACGCGTTGCAAGGCCGGGTCAAAGGATCTTCGTAGTGGTTTGGACTGATCCGCAAAGAATAACCTAGGCGCCCGGTCTGGTGCGGCACAAACTCCTTTTCGAAGACATAGCACTCGCCGTGCTGTTGTACTGGCGGCAAGCTCATGACCTGAGTCTCTTCCAGATTCCCGTTTACGCCCACACGTCCGATCACGGCTTCCACGCGCACATCCTTGGGCGAGAGGCCCGCCAGATTTACGCACACGCGCATGGGAACCGGGCGGCCGGTGAGCACGGACATATCCGGACCGGGGCCGACATCCAGGAAACCTACGCTGCCCCAGACGCGATCGACCTCTTCGTTCCAGCGGGCACGATCCTTAGCGGGCTGGAAGCCTTCCCGCGAGATTTCCAGGAAGGCCTGATGGGCCGGTTCATAGAGCTGCGCCATGTACTCGCCGATCATGCGCTGGCAGTTGAACTGGGGACTGATGTGCATAAGCGACTGCTTGACGCGCCGGATCCAATCCACAGGAACGCCCTCATCGCGATCGATGTAATACATGGGCACGATTTCGTTTTCCAGCAAGGAGTAGATGGCGCGCGCATGCATTTCGTCCTGGTCCTCGGAATAGGCCTCACGGTCGCCGATAGCCCAGCCTCCCGAAACCTCGTAGGCTTCATCGAACCAGCCATCCAAAATGCTCAAGTTTAGTACGCCGTTGATGCCTGCCTTCATGCCACTGGTCCCGCAGGCTTCCTCGCCGCGGCGCGGGGTATTCAGCCAGAGATCAACACCCTGCACCAGCTCTCGAGCCACGCCGATGCTGTAATCTTCCACGAAGACGATGTGGTTGGCAATCTCGGGTGCGCGCGACAGCTGCACAATTTCGCGAATCAGCGTTTTGCCGGGAAGATCGCGCGGATGCGCTTTGCCGGCGATAACAATTTGAACCGGACAATCCTTGTTGGACAGCAACCGCTTCAGCCGTTCGATGTCGCGGAACAACAGGGTGGCGCGCTTATATGTGGCGAAGCGGCGCGCGAACCCGATGGTCAACGTGTCCGGCTCGAGGACATCGGCCAGGCGGCGCTGCTCGGCCGGTGAAGCCTTGCGCGCAATGGCGGACGCCAGCACCCGTTCGCGCACGAAGGTGACCAGATAACGCTTGCGGCGCCGATGCGCCTCCCACAACTCCTGATTGGGGATGTCCTCAATCATCTCCCAGAGCTTGGGATCCGGATAGCGCTCGCGCCAGTCTGGTTGCAAATATTGATCGTAGAGCTGGGCCAGATCGCCGTTGAGCCAGGTGGGCAGATGGACGCCGTTCGTGATCGAAGTGACCGGCACTTCCCAGACGGGAAGCCGCGGCCACAGATCCTGCCACATTTCTTGCGACACTAGCCGGTGCAGGCTGCTCACCGCATTGCGGTAGGCAGAGGTCTTAATGGCCGTTATGGCCATCGAAAACGGCTCCTGATGGTTGTCGGCGTGGAAACGGCCCAGGCTTAGAAATTTTTCAAATGGTATGCCCGCGCTGCGGCAATATTCGCCGAAATATTCATAGAGCAGCCCGGGGTCGAACAGATCGATGCCGGCCGGAACCGAAGTGTGGGTGGTGAAGACGTTATTGGAGCGGCAGGCCTCAAATGCTTCTTCGAAGGTCAGCTTTTGCTTGTCAATCAGGAGGCGCATGCGCTCGATCGCCAGGAAAGCCGAGTGCCCTTCGTTCATGTGCCAAACGGTCGGCTTGAGGTTCAAGGCATCGAGTGCCCGCAACCCTCCGATGCCGAGGACGATCTCTTGCCGGATCCGCACCACCGTATCGCCGGCATAGAGCTGGTCGGTGATTTCGCGATGCTCGGGCCGGTCATTCTCCGGGATGTTAGTGTCCAGCAGATGCAGCTTGACGCGCCCGACATCGATCCGCCATACCTTGATGAACACTCGGCCCGTGGGCAGGTCCACCGAAACCATCAGATCGCTACCGTTTGCATCGCGCTCGGGACGTACCGGCAGCGTATAGAAGTCGTTGACGGGATTGCGCTCCTGCTGCCAGCCATCCGGGTTGAGGTACTGCTGCAGGAATCCTTTTTGATAAAGGAGGCCGACGCCCACCAGCGGGATTTCTCCATCGCTGGAAGACTTCAGGTGGTCGCCCGAGAGGACGCCCAGGCCGCCGGAGTAGATGGGCATGCACTCCACCAGGCCATATTCCATGGAAAAATACGCGATCAGGCGATCCTGCGGCGGCTCCCATTTCTCAAGGTACGTGATGTAGCGGTCGCACGCGCGCCGGTAGGCAGCCAAGAATCGCGGATCGGAAGCTGCACGCTCCAGAGTGGCCTGGGGTACTCTACCGAGCATCAAAACGGGATTGTGGCCGCAAGTCTTCCAAAGCTGCGGGTCAAGGCGCCGGAACAGCGAGCGGATAGTATGATCCCAGCTCCACAAAAGATTGTAGGCCAGATCCGTCATCCGGGAGAGAGTTGGCGGCAGAGCCGGCCTTACGAGAAATTCCTTAACCGGTTGAATCTGAAAGGGCATGTTGCCGTACGGGTGACTTCCAACTATAACACTGGCACTGCGGCGGGCCTACCTCTTTGGACGTACACGCTACAGACGCGGCTTCTATACCAGCAAGATAGAGCGCATTAATTTCTCTTTACCGCGCTTCACCCGCGATTCGACTCCCTGATAGGCTCCCGACCCTTAGATCGGCAGCCGAGCCTTGAATCTAGATATGGCATCCGGAATTCATCCGGGCTGTGGCGATCAGTGTATGCTGAGCCACGAACTCATGGTCTTCGAAACTAAGTCGGAGGCGTCGGACTGGACCCAGTGACCGGCATTGGGGACCGTGACCAGCGTCAAGTCCTGAGCCACCCAATCCCACGTGTTGTTCAGGGCGCCTGATAGCAGCGCCGTGTCCTTCAGGCCATGAAACATCAGAACCGGTGCCTGTACCTTGACCACTGGCGAAGTGTCTTCCACGTACGGCTCGCGCGGGTAGTTTGCCTTGTAATAGTTCAGCATGGCCTCGATATCGGAGCGCTGAAATGCCTCTAAATATTTTGCGTGCGCATCGGGATCGGTGATACGGCGCGCCAGGCCTTCGGCAGTGACTTTGGATGCCGCATCGGGCTGCTGGAAATTACGCGCGTACTGGCTGTTCTTTTGCTGCTCGGGATTGTGGGCGAGTTCGCGCGAGAGGCCGCGCGGGTGGGGCAGATTTAAGATGATCAGCTTGTCGGTCATCTCCGGATGCATGAGAGCGAAATTCCAGGCCACCATCCCGCCCCAGTCGTGGCCGACGATGATCGCCTTGTCGCGCCCCACCGACTTGATGACCGCGGCAACATCGCCGACTAGGAGCGGGAGCCGGTAGTTCTCGACGCCTTTCGGCTTGTCGCTCAGGTTATAGCCGCGCTGGTCGATGGCTACGCACTGATAACGGTCGGAAAGAGCAGCCATCTGATCGCGCCAGCTGTACCAGAAATCCGGGAAGCCGTGGATCATTACTATGAGCGGGCCGCTGCCGATGCTCGCGTAGTGGATCTTGACGCCATTCGAGTCGGCGTAGCCATCTTTGACTTTACTGTCGATGGCCGCGGCCTGCAGCGATACAGCCAGTGTTACGGCCAACAATGTAGTGCGCATGAGCGCAAGTATAGCCGAAGCGGAGCACCTGTGCCGTAAGAGCGGGCGAGTGTCCGAGCGGGCGAGACGCGACTCAGCGGAGCTATTGCGACTCGGCATAGACGCGCCGCACCGCGTTGGGAATCGCGGTAAGGCTTCCCCAATCGGGGTATTTTGCTTTGAACTCGGTCTCAACGCGCTGACCGGCCTCTTCCACCGGCACGCCCTGGCGCTTCAGATTCTGGGCGCGGGTTTGCAGGTTTTCAAGAAATGCGCGTTCTTGCGCGATCAGCGAGCCATCGCCTAACCCACCGTGATCCGGCACGATATACCGTGGATCCAAAGGGGCGATTTTGTCCAAAACGGCCAGCCAGCCTCTCGCGCTGGCGTCGGCGTTCGGCATGCTTGGAACGAGCTTATTCTCGACGATGTCACCCGCGAGGAGCGTGCGATCCGGTTCGACGAAGATCAACTCGTCACCCTGGGTATGAGCTGGTCCAAGCCAAATCAGCCGGGCCGTCACGCCACCCAGGTCGAGCTTGACCTCGCGGTCGAAGACGACATCGGGTGGCCGGTCATGAACGTCTTTGAGTTGCTCACGGAAGAGAGCCGACCGGGAGCGAAACATCTCGATAAACTCGGCACCGTGTTTTTCCAGTTCCTCCTGTTGGACTGCCGGACGGATCAGCACCGTTCGCGGAGGGAAAGCTTGGGCGCCTGCCGCATGCTCGGGATGAAAATGCGTCGTGGTCAGGTATAAATTGGGACTCTTGGCGAGCTTCTCGGCCTGACGCAGCACGATCGTTCCGTTGGGCGGTCCCATCCCGGTGTCCACCACCAGTGTGGCCCGTTCGCCAACGATGATGCCGATATTCGGGAAACCGAGAATCGCGTAGACGTGATCGGAGACGCGAGTCAGCGAGTTGTCTGGCACGCCTTGCGGCGCCGGCTGCTGCCCGAGACCAGAGGCGGCTGTGAGCAGCGTACCTGCGGCCGCCCAGAACATTCGAGTGAGACAAAGATGCTGCGGCATCGGAAGCCTCCAAACGCGGATTGCGGGGTTGCAGAATCCAGAATACCAGCGTCCTCGCGCGTACTTGCGATGCGATTTTCGTCAGAGCCGGCCCACTCATTCGGCATGAAAACAACTCTCTCTTGTATCCTGGCATTGTCCTTACTGTCGGGAGCCGCGGCATTCGCCGGTTCCAAGAATGGCTCAGACCGAAAACAGCATTCCACTTCCTCGAAGAAGAGTAGTACTGGTGGTAAACACCGCAGCTCTACGAACCGCACCGGAACGCGGAGGACGCACAGCAACGTACCTAGCAACTAGGCCGGGGGCGCTAAACCTGCGGGTGCAAGGCGGGCAGCAGCAGCGCGGTCGGATGCTGCGAGTAAGCTAGACTCGCGGTATGTTCTCTTCGCGCCTGAATTGGGGCGCACCCGAAAATCCTCTCGCCAAGCTGCTGCAGCGCAAGCGGAGTCTCGGCGACCCGATTTTGGACCTGACCGAGTCGAACCCGACAGCGGCGGGTTTCACCTATCCCGCTTCCTTGCTCGCGGCGCTTGCTGATCCGCGCTCTTTACGCTACGAACCGCATCCGGCCGGCTTGGCCTCTGCACGCGCCGCTGTTGCGAACTACTACGGAACGGTGTCGCCAGCCCGCGTTCTGCTCACGGCGAGTACCAGCGAAGGCTACGCATATCTGTTCAAACTATTGGCGGACCCAGGCGACGAAGTATTGGTGCCGCGCCCGTCGTACCCACTGTTTGAGTTTCTGGCCGAGCTTGACTCCGTCCGCGCTGTCCAGTATCCATTGACGTACGAGGGCCGGTGGTGGATTGATTTTGATGCGCTCCGGAACAGCATCACGCCGCGAACGCGAGCCCTCGTGCTGGTCAATCCGAACAATCCCACCGGTTCTTTTCTTAAACGATCCGAGCTGAACCAATTAATCGCGGTGTGCGCCGAACATCGGCTCGCGATCATCTCAGACGAGGTTTTCTCCGACTATGTGTTGAGCGGCGGCCAGTGCGTCAGGTCGCTATCCGAGATTCAGGACGTTTTGAGCTTTGTGCTGAGCGGCTTCTCGAAGGTTTTGGGTTTGCCGCAGTTGAAATTCGGGTGGATTCTCTGCGGCGGGCCGGATGCTGCTCGAAAACAGGCGCTGGAGCGGTTGGAACTGATCGCAGATACCTATCTGTCGGTGGGGACGCCAGTGCAGTGGGCAGCCGACCGGCTGCTGGGCTGGCGGAAGGATATCCAGAAGCACATTTTGGATCGTGTTCACGCAAATCGCGAGGTGTTGTCTCGAAAAATTGGATCGGCCTCACCTTGGCGGCTGCTCGAAACCGAGGGCGGTTGGTACGCAGTACTAGAAGCGCCCAAGATTCAGTCGGAGGAGGAATGGGCCCTCGGATTACTGCGTGACGATAACGTGCTGGTGCAGCCGGGTTTCTTTTTCGATTTTGAGAAGGAGGCCTATCTGGTTGTGAGCCTCCTTACCCGGCCTGAAGTGTTTTGCCACGGTGTGGAGCGCATACTCGCTCGAGCCGGTTGATTATTTTCGAACAGACTGAACGAACTGCGCGTACTTTCGCTCGGCGCCTATCCGCTCCGGCTGATCCTCCGAGAAACTGCGGCGGAAAATGGTCAACGCCTGGCGATAGTAGGTCTCGGCATCGGCCGTTCGATGGCAGCTTGCCTCAACGTTTGCGGCTACAATCAGCTGGCGGGCGTATTCGGAATGTTGATCGCCGAGAGCTTCGCGCTCGATGGTTAATGCATCGTGGATTAAAGTCCTGGCCTGCTCGACGTTGCGTTCTCCCAAGAAGGCTTCGGCCAGTGCGGCCTTCACCCGCCCGGCTAACAACCGGGTGCTGCCGGCGATTTTCTGATAAACGTCCAGGCTGCGATTTAGATACTGCTTGGCGACAGCAAACTTTTGCTCATCCAGCGCGAGCAGCCCTAGCTCGTTGAGCGCTCCGGCTTGATGTGGGTCATTACCGTTCTCGTAGATATCCAGAGCCTTTTTGAGCAGCGGTTCACCACGAGCGCAGTTGTGTTCAAGACGGTACAGCCGTCCCAGATCGATCAGAGTGTCGGCCAGAATGGGGCCAGAAATCCGATTGCTCGAGAGCAAATCCATAGACTCGCGCAGCAGAGGTTCGGCCGTCTCGAAGCGTGCTTCTGAAATCTGAAGGGTCGCAAAACTCGCCAGTGAGCTGGCTAGGAATTCGGCGGGCGGAGCAGGCATCTGACGCAGCGTGCGGATAAGGTCCTCGAAAACGCTTTCGGCATCAGCGAAAGAACCTCGCTCGATCATCAATTCGCCCAGGTGACGTTGGGCAGTAAGAGTACAGATATGATTCTTGCCATGAGTTTCAGTGCATATCGTAATCGCCTGCTGCTGCAATTTCTCAGATTCATTCCAGCTGCCTTGGTCGAAACGCAGTTCACCGAGGCTTTCCAAAACGAATCCGAGCAGAGGGCGGCCGCTATCTCCCATTGCCTCAACGGCGGCCTTGGCTTCGACATAGAGCGGCTCCGCCATTGTGGGCTGGCCGTGAAGTTGGTATACCAGGGCAAGCGTATACGCGCTTTGCACCAATGTAAAACCGGTTCGCGAAGTGGCGTGGGCCTTCTCTAACGCTGCCTTCAGTGGCGGGATTGCTTGGGTGTATTTGCCGGCATCGAACGCGGCGCGTCCGCGCTGATAGCTCGCGTCTCCGTTTGAATCGTCCGATGCCGTTAAGAGTGGCGTCAGCAGCAACACGAGAGCGGCAAAACTCCGGCTCGCGCTCATTTTAGGGCACATAACATCTCCTTGGTGGTGTTTCCTCATGGGCGGGAATTCTTCCGCCGCCTGCGAGGATCAATTTTGGAGAGGTTGTTCCGGTTTAGTACCGGAGCGGTAGGGCTAGCAGCGCCTTAACGCGACTGTCCCCAACGGGAACGTCGCTGCCGACCTTGTGAGCACTTCAGATGCCAACCGTTCCGGGGCGCAGCTACGCCCGCTGCGCATTCGAGCTAGCGCTAGCGGCTGAGGCGGACGGAGCTTGTGGAGCTGCGATGCGTGCGTTGGCGATTTCCATCAGTTTCGTGCAACAACCGCTCAGCGAGATGCTGATCTGTTGGAGCGAGCTGCCATTGAAGCGGAGCCGCGGGGGCCGGTGGTGATCCGGGCAGCGGACGTCGCGCAGTTTCGCTTGGGTGGCTTTCTTAAACCGGTCGACGCTCAACTTGTCGAAGTCGGTGAGCACCGAAAACATTTTAGCATGATTGTGTTACAAACAATAACGCAGCGGCTGGTTATTCGCGGGTTCATCAATCAAGGCAGTGAGCCGCGCCTGGGCGCGTGTGCTACCAGGCTCGCTCGTCGATCAGAATTTTTTTGCTGAGCGCCGCAAAGTTGAACTCTGTCGCGACCCGGTGCTGCAGGTAGCGTGAGACCTCGCGGCGTTTTCTGGCATTCGAGAGATAGTCATCCACCTGGGAGTTGAGTTGGTCCAGGCTGCGATACATCACCTGATTTCCCAGTTCGCCCATGTTCTCGTGGAAGTCACGTTTATAGTCGAACAGGACCAGGCCGCCGCAAGCGAAGCATCCCATGATTTTCGGCGAAACCCCGGTGTTGTAGCCCAAATTGACCACGTCTACGATCACGTCGCTGTTCATGAACAGCAGCGGAAGTTCGGTGAAGTACTCCAGGCACTTGCGAAACCGCATGCGATATTGGTCGCGCAGCGTGGACACTGCGTCCGGTTCGACGAAATTGCCGAAAAAGTCGAACTCGCGCTTAAGCGCCGTCAAAACGCCCAGACGCGCTTCGGTATTGCCGACCGTTTCGATTTCCTCGTGCAGGAATTGCCAGAAAAAGCTGAAGTTCGGCTCCAGCTTAAGGCGTTTGCGCGTGTGCCGGTCGAGCAAGTTGATTTCCGCGGTGATGAGATCCCAAAGACAATCGGTGAGCCTGGTTTTTTTGGCGGTAAGCGCGCGCGCCTCAATCTCGGCGAGTCCGGGTTCGTTGCGAAAAGGGAGGTTCTTGGCGCCTTTCACATAGACGTTTCCGGCGAACGCAATTCTGGTGCGATATGCGTTGGCGGGGGGCGTTCGATAGCCGTACCGGACGAAGTTGGGATAGGCGGGTTGAAGGAAAAAGCGAACCTTGCTGCGATCGATGACGCCCAGCCGATCGAACGCGTCGATGTGGCCGTGATCCGGAGAATAGTGGATCAATAAGGGGTGATTCAACGCGCGCTTGAGACGGCGGATGCAGCCGCCGGCCGCTTCAGCGGGACTGTTGGGTAGCGGCCCCAGGATCTGCTGGGGCAGTTGCAGCAGCCCATGGTCCCATAGCATGATGCTCGGAATCTGAAGAATATCCTTGAAAACGTTTTGCTGGTTCTTGTCCCGGCACAACAGCGCGTAAAGCGCATTGGGCAGCGCAAAAGAGACATCCGGCCGGAACGATTTCAGCGCCTGAATGGCGTTGCCGATGTAGATGTCATTGTTGGTGATGAAACTGCCGATATGGAGGTCAAACACGTCCGCGCCGAGCAGCCGCAATTCTTCGCTCATCTCGATGGCGAAGTTGTAATCGATTCCGCCAAACCAGGAGTGCGGGGGAATAGTGGTGACGATGCGCAGACCCTTGAGCGGGGTGGTCATCGCTCGTACCACCACTTCAATAGGCGGGCGGCGTGGTATCGCGCGAAGGCGGGCAGCCCGAGCGCCCGCTCGAACACGCGCCGAATGATATAGCCGCGCCGCCCGAAAGCCGGCATGGGGACCTCCGCGCTTCCGATCGAGATGAGAGCGAGGCGAAGCCCGAGCGGACGAGAATCGCCGCTCCAGCCCAGCGATTGCGGAGATCGTGGCGTGGGGATCTCGAACGTCAGTAGCAATTCGGTGCGCCCAGCGATGGCTTCGGCGGGAATGGCCAGGATTCGGCGATGCACACCCCGGCTCGAGTCCAGGCTCCATTGGCCGATCAGGACTCCATTTGCCTTCACCACGACGGGCAACGCCGGCGATTCCTTGGAAGCCACCCAGTCGGAAACGATAAACGAAACGGGGACCGGGCCCGGCGCGGCATCTTCCAACTCGATCTTGAGCACGGCTTCACGCCCCAAGGTCCAGGATCCGAATCGATCCGGCTGAGCCCATTGCGTACCCAAAGCATCGCCGACGAAGCCAGCGGAATTGCCTTGATCCGTCAAGTCAATAACATTCCCCAGCTTGTATTTCTGCGCTCCGACCCGTTCCAGCCTGAACCTCGTGAGGCGAAATCCGAGCGGGCGCAGGTCCCAACTCGACCAATTCAGCTCCTTCGGGGTGCGCGGTGCCCCGATACGGAACGATACCAGCACCGCGCCGGCGGAGGGAATGCCATCGGCCAAAAACACCCTGCGTTCATCCGTGATCCGATTCGGCCCAAGGGCCCATTCGGCCACCTTGTCGCCGTTGATCTCTACGTCCACGCCAAGCTTTGGATGTTCCGTGTTGACGGCTGCATCCGTGATGGTAAAGACGGCCCACAGCGGTTCCGGGAGCGGCTCGTTAACCAGCAGCACTAGATTCGGATCGGGGCCTAGTGTCCACTGCCCGTAATTATCCGGTTGGCTCCAGCATTCGTTGCAATGCGCCGCTCCGGTCCCGCCGTCCGTGAAATCGAGAACGCGTCCGATGGAATAGGCAAGCACATCCGTGGTGGTGAATCGCACGCTTTGCACTTTTACGCCGAGTTCACGAGGATCGCTGTTAACGATACGATCGCCGCGCGCCAGGGCCACCTGCTCGGGCGAGTGCGGGTTCTCGATGTGGAACTCCAGCCGACAGATATCTTTTCCAGCCATGAGCTCCGCCGGAAGCAGCGCCTTGCAATCGATCACTTCAAACCGCGAGTAGACATCCCAATGCGCTATAACTTGGCGCTCGAAAGATGCTCGGATGCGAATGCGATCGTCGTCCAAGCCGAGGAACGCTTCATTGATACGCACTTGCGCGATAAGGTCGCGTTGGAGCGATGCCGGCGGCGCGAACAGAAGGGCGGCGGTGTGGCCATCCGTCCAACTCCCCGTGTAATCCATGGCGCCCCAGTGTCCATCCTTGTGCCGCGCCGAACGTCCCTCGGTAGTGAAGTCGATTGCGCTATCGGCGGCGATCGCGGGAATCGAATGGTCCGTCTCGTCGTAAGCGATAAACGAGCACAGCAGGTCCCGTGTGTACTTCCAGTCAGCGCCACGATAATTCACCTCGTCGCCTACGCGCGGGCGGCCCTTCCGGACGTGTAGTGGGTAAGGGGTTTCGGTGGAGAGCAGGAGCTGATCGCTGAAACGCTGGAACAAATAATGGTTCGCGTTCAACACCAGGAAATCCGGAATACGCCCGCCCGTCTTTGGCGTGCGGCCGGCGGCCAGAGCGCTCGCCTCCATACATCGCGTTACCGCGCCCAGGCTGTAACGAAGATCCCGCGGCCAGTCCGTTACACGCGCGATACGGCTCAAGTCCACTCCGTTGCCATCCAGGCCGAAATCGAAGATGAAGCAATCGTAGCCGCCCGCAATCGCCTGCTCCGGACCTACCGCAACGGCTGGTTCCGGCGCGTCTCCTGCTGACAGCAAGTCCGACACGTAGTTCAGCGGCTCGCCGAAACCCATGTCGTTCAATGTTTGGGTAGTCAGTTCGAGCATGCGCGGACTATTTCCCGCATACAGAAAACGAGTCGAAGGCGGATACACGGTGAAATTCGCCGCCAAATACGGCAGAGCGCGTTCGGGAGGATAGTGGACGAAATTGCGGGCATCGTTGCAATCAGTGCAATACAATGTTTGCTGCGGAATACCTATGCTGCGCTCCACGGCCCAGGCGTAGCGCGCCGCAGCCCCATTGGCGAAGTCCACCTCCTCGATGTCTTCGTGCGGCGCGCCCCACGTCTCGGCCTGGTGGCGAGCCACGGGATCGGTAACATCCCAAACGAACTGCTGCAGGTTATTGTCGAGCTTCAGATCGGCCCGGTGCGCCAGCGTGGCGACTCGCGTATGGTCGCAGTGGTATCCGCGCACACGGTCGGCTAGGCTCTCTGTCCGGCCGCCGAAAAACAGATACAGGCGCTTGCACATATTGGAATCGACGTGCCAGCCGTGCGTCATCCGTTCGTCGAAACCGCATATGTCGAACAAAGCGTGACGCGGAGCGAGCTGAAAGTCGCCAGGCGAATCGAATCGCATGTACGGGACACGCGCGGGCACCTCGTAAAGGTGCAGCTTGGGTCCGAGCGACTCGCACAGCCGCATGGCGTCTCGCGGTTCGCTGCGCGGAAAGGACTCCCAGAGCGGCTCCGGAAGCTCAAAGCGGGGTGTTACGTAGAACCCGTCGGGAAGATCGCGAACCGCATCGGACAAGCTGGACCACCCGGTGTTCGGGACGAAAATCATATCGGTGTTGGTCGATAGCACCCAGCGGTTGCTCGGATTTGAGCGGCGCAGCGCGATATTCCGTGTGTGCGGCTCGGTTGCGAACAGGTGCGTCTGGCCGACGAGACGCGAGTACAGTTCGGGCCGGAGCCGGAAAACCCGCAGTATGCGCCGCGCTTTCTCCGTCAGCGTGTCGTAGATCGCTTCAATAAAGGTCGGAAGATCGTTCGACGTGTTGCAGTCCAGAAACAGGATCTCGTCGCCGGGATCGCTAAGGACTTCGCCAATACAATTCAGGCTGATGGCCGCGCGTTTGTGCAGATTATAGCCGTGCGAATCGTTCCGGCCATAGAGAATTACCGAGATCATTGTGCCTTAGCCGTGTGCTCGCTGTGACGGTCCGAAATGACGGTTTCCTTCAGTTCGTACTCTGCCAGGCCCCAGTTTTCGTGGTTGAAGATCATCGGCGCGTTGAGCCGGTTCATCTGCGAAGCCCAGACCAGCACTTCCTCGTTATCGACGAAGGACAGGCCGCGTGCGCGTATGCGGTCGAACAGCTTGGCTTGGCCTTCGGGGGTCCAGCCGGAACCGGTGGCGTGCTCGATGTGATAAATCCGCATCGGGTCGGGCAGAACTTCCTCTCGCGCGCCTCCATGGTGCGCGGCGATGCAAAAAATGGAATCCAGGTTCATGGAGAACAGATCGAACTCAGGATAGCCGCGCAGGTCAAACCAGTGTTCGCGCGCCAGCAGGGTGAAATCGCCGCATGCGTTGGTATGAATGAAGCTGGAACGGGCCCCCGGTGACTCGTTCCAATCGCATCCGTACGAGCGGACTGGCCCGGAAGCGGCAAATTCCAGTACGTGGGTGCGGCTCGGCTGCAGATTCACATCCAAGCTGTGCACGGCGCGGTGAGCGGCGCGCCCGCTGCAGAAGGTCTTTCCGTCTCGATCCCGAACTTGGAAATCCGCCGGCGGGCTGGCCTCGACGTCGATATAAAGGGTGGGCTGCGAACTGGAAGCAGGGCGGAGCACAAGCTCCGCCGAGCCCGAAGTCCTCATGGCATTGCTCTCGGGATCCCACTGCCAACCCGCGCCCCAGGGCTGCGCAAGAGTGAGCGCCGGCCCTGCGCTCTTAGTCTTTACCGGGCATCCGCACCAGAAGACCTTCAGTTCGCCACCTCCAGACACTGGGGCTGGGTTGGCCTGCGATAGCCGGAAGACTTGGGTTTTTCCGCTGACACTCTCGATCGGGAAGCGCACAAACGCCAGACCCTGAGCGCGCCCGGTACCGAGTGTCTTTCCGGCGGCATCCAGGAGACACAAATCGAACACCACGTTTTTCTCCAGCGGCTCGACTTGCAGCGCCAGTTCCCGTATTGGACTTGCAGAAGGTGCGACGATAAGTTCAGCGCCATCGCGCGCGCGCCGGAAAGTTTCGCCTCGATAATCCTCCAGCACCTCCCAGCCGGCGCCCGGAGACACGCCCGATCCGGGTTGAAAGATGTCCTCGCCGGGGTGGGCCGCGGCCTGGAATTTCATGCGCCGCTTCAGGTGCGAAACAGAATGACGGGCCATGCCGACGAAGCCCCGATAATCTACATACATTTTGAGGCGCCGCTGCATCCGGGGTGAGACTGGGACCGTAATGCGAACCAGGCGCCCGCCCTTAGCCAGGCGGTCGATGAGATGTTGCAACGCAAACCACGCGGCTGCGATGAAATTTCTGCCGCCAATCGGGCGGACGCTCGCCGCATCGCGGGTTGCGGTGTTCCACTCCACACGGAACGCCCGGAAATTCAGGATTCGAGGATCATGCTCGGCTGGCAATCCGCCCTGGTGGACGCGGAACCAGATTCGCGCAGGCAAGGGCGTGGGCAGAGGCAGGTGCAGCCTGCTCCGCCGGCCGACCTGGATGTGGGCCAGCACGCGTTGGTCTTCGGCGGTCACTTCCAGGTCGAGCGATGCGCTGCCCGTCCCCGGTCCCGGTTCCAACTCAATCGTCAGCCCGGCGGCGTTTTGCGGCGGGGCTTGCAGTAACAATTCCGCGTATTGTCCTGCCCAGCGAAACGGCTCGTTGGCGATATAGCGCTCCACCGGGAGCCACCCTTTTCCGAACAGCAGGCCAGAATCGACGCGCGCGATATCGTCACTGCTGAGGATCGGCTTTCCTTCCGGCGACACGCTGTATGTGCCCTCGCGCACATTGACGCGGATCAAGTGCGTCCTGCAATATTCGAGCTGCTGATCGATCGGCGCATCAACGGGGACGCCGTTCATGGCATCGTGCCGGTCGATACGATACATGCGCCCCTGTTGGAGGCGGCGAGCGGCGAAGTGGCACGCCAGCTCGTTGGAAAACAGAATATCGATGTTCGTGGCCAGAACATATGCGCCGCGCGCGCGCCGGATGCCGACGTTCTTGGCAATCATTTGGTATAGCGGGAGGGCGTCAGCGTGCGCGAAGCGGCGATGCAATTCCAGCGGCACTTCGATTAGGCGCACTTCGCATGGGCCGAGTTCCTGGGGCCAATGCAGCGCGTCTGCCAAACGTGGCCGGTCCGCCGGCGGATTCCATTCCACAATGATCAGCTCGGAAGCAATCGAATAGCGCTTGGCTTGGCTGATCCAACCGCTGACGAATGCTTGCATGCGTTGCAGCAGATTACCGCCGTGATCGTCGTTGCGCGCGGTTACGACTAGGGAAAGATAAGGAGCCTCTTGCGCGGCCATTACTTCGGTGTTGCCGTGAGGCACAGATGCCATCCGAAGGCGCGTTCCAGCGCCCGAAACAGCGGTTTCGGCATCCAGCGGAAATACCAGACCTTGCGATAGCGATATTCCTTGTACTCGGGAATGCAGTAGGGGAAGATGTGATCCACGCGTGCGTCGACCACCCGGAACCCGTGATCTTCCAGCCAGCGGCGGCCCGCGGCCCGCGAATAGCTATACGTTACGGGGCAGCCGGTCTGGGCCTCGGAGTAATCCGCGATCAACCGGTTTAGCTTCCAGAATTGACCTTTGCCGTAAACGAACAGAATCCAGAACACCTTCCAGGACCAGCGGTTGTAGACCATGATCTTGACGGTGCTCTCGGGCGTAACATACTTACGGATTTGTTCGAGCACGCGGTCCGGGTGCGGCGTGTGGTGAATGACGCCGAACGAGTACACCAGATCGTATCGCTCGACGGGGACGTAATCGGTCAACTGCTCGGCATTGGCTTGTAGGAAAGTGATGCGATCCTCCAGCCCGAATACCCGTGCTCTCTGGCGCGCCACTTCAAGTGATTTTTCGGTGAGGTCGACAGCGGTGACCTGTGCGCCGTGGCGGGCGAAATTGATGGTGTCGGTTCCGATGCCGCAGCCAATTTCAAGAACCCGCTTTCCGTTCCAGCGTTCGAAATCGGCGAACTCCGGGATATGGTATTCGACGAAATACTTGCGGGCCTCCACCTCGTCAAAATACTCGCGCGTGCCGACAGGTTTAGGGGAATGGCGGATATTGCACGGACGCGCGTTCCAGTACTCGCGAACCTTGGCGAGAGGGGTGTCGTCAAACGAGGCGGCGGTCTTCATGCTTGGTGCAATCGTTTTGGAGCTGAAGAAAATTAATTATACCCGGCGGAGGCATTGTGTCGTTTGCCTATCCAAGTCTGGTGGGCGGTCGGGACGAACGGGCGCGGTTGCTCAATGCGACCGTACGTGGGCACGCCAGACGTCCTCAACGGATGAGAATCGGTATGCACTTGCAACGCATAGTGCGGTTGGGTAGTGTCCTAGTTTTAGGACACTCCTGCGGTTGATTGGTTGGAATGTTTCGTGAGATATTGGGGAAAACGCGTGAAATTTTTCAGTGTTCGGCTTGCCCCAAGCACCCTCCCATGTTGAATGCCGCGCAACCGCACCAGGCACGAAAGCAAGCGACCGCCGGCTAGGGCCGGCGCCGCCGTGTCCGGGCGAGCGGAATGCCTGCCTGCCCAGTCCGATGAATCGTATCATTTCGAACGTCTTCGAAAAGCTGGTTGGTACGGTACCTCGCTATTGATTTTTGTCTTTTTCCTCTGGACAGCGACATCCAGTAACCGCGCATTTCACCCACGCGACACTGCGCGCGATTTTTATAATCAGCTCACAGTCAGCCTTCTACAGGGTCATCTTTACTTACCCGAGAAGCCATCGCGCCAAATGCTGGCGCTGCAGGACCCTTACGATCCTGACACGAACGAAAAGCTACGGTTGCACGATGCATCGTTATATCACGGTAAATACTATCTGTACTTCGGAATTGGACCAGCAGTTACACTGTATCTGCCGTGGCACGTTCTTACCGGTTGGAGCGTCTCCGATGATGTCGCCGTGACGATTTTCACGATGGCCGGTTACGTCTTCTCGTGCCTTATGCTGTTTCTGCTGCTGGAGGGGGCGCGTCTACGGCCACCCTGGTTCCTCCAAGCCGCTGCCGTGCTCGTTCTGGGCATCGGGCAAAGCGCTCCGATGGTCCTCCGGCGGCCGCGAGTGTACGAAGTAGCCGTATCGGCGGGGTATTGCTTCCTGCTGGGCGGTTTGTACTTTTTTGCGCGTCGTATCGTGAGGCCGCAAACGGACCGATGGTCGTTTGTATTAGGGGGTGTTTGCTTGGGATTGGCTGTCGCGTCGCGTCCGCACAGCGTTCTTGTCGTCCTGGTGGTTCTCGTTTTTTACGTTTTTCACGTATGGCGGTCAGGTGGAATCGGGGGCAAGGCTGCGGTCAAGGATTTTGCCGCTTTATTAACTCCGCTCGCGATTGCCGGCGTGTTGATTGCCTGGTACAACTACGCCCGTTTCGAAAATCCGTTTGAGTTCGGAGCCCATTATCAAGTGGGGGTGACTAATTATTTGAAAGAGTATAAACTCGGCACACCACTCGCACTCCGACTGCACGACACACTGGCAACTCTGTACTATTTCATGATTTGCGCGCCAGATTTCATTCGGCGGTTCCCGTTCTTTGAAATGAGTGCGGCGGCGCAACCGTTCGGCGACCCAAATCTTGTCCCGAAAAATTATTTCCAAGAGCCGGTGGCGAGCGTGTTTATTGTTTCGCCGCTCTGTGTTGCTGCTCTATTGCTTCCATTTCTCTCATCAAAACAGAAGCCCTGCGTGCGCACGGTTTTGCACATTGTCCTGTTGTGTGGATTCGTGATGTTCGCGGGAGTGTGTGTCTGGCCTTCCGCATCATCGCGATACGAATTGGATTTTGTTCCAGCGATCTTAATAGTGGGGCTCTACTGCTGCCTCTGGTTGTACACGCATTTGCAGACACGGCCAACGCGCATAGCCGCTTCGGCGATTACGGTGGCAGGTTGCGTCTGGGCCGTGTTGCTCAATATGGCTCTCAGCGTGAACAGCTACGGATATCCTCTTGAACAACCGCGTTCCGCCACGTTCGCATCGCTGGCCAGCTTATTTGGCGCTGGGCCTGAAGCCCTCATGAATGACGTGAAAACGCTTCACTTCAAGGCAAACCTGGTATTTTCACGCGCCAAACCAGGCGTACGCGAGACGCTTCTGTCCACCGGCATATACGAACGGTGGGATTTACTATTCGTGCAGTACCAATCGGACAATAGCGCCATATTCTGTTATGTACACAGTGGCGTGAGCTACACGCTAAGCCAGGATGTGCCGATCCAGTTCGGCGTGCCGCAGCACCTGCAAGTGGACTATTCGGTGACCTCCGGGAGCATCGTTGTACGGTTGAACGAACGCACGGTCATCGATTTTCCCACCACGTGGTATCCCACCTCGCGCGATCGGCTGAGCATCGGCAAGATGCGCGCCGGCAAATTCTCGCTGCGCGACTTTTCTGGAGAGATTCACGTAACTCCCGGAGGGCTCGCGTTGGACTTGGGGCATGCGGTGCGGCCAAGAATATTGACCTCGTCCCCAGTGCCGGACAGCATTATGCCTGGTGCCGAACTGATGCACTACGATTTCCCCGCGCTTCTTTCCCATACCCAGCACAGCTTTTACGGTAAGCCGCCCAGAACCGCACCCGTCCTTCCCTCCGGAATTTTTCTAGCGACTACGAATCGAGATCATTTCGCGACGGCTTTCGAATCCACGGCGATTGAGGGGACTTCTTCTGCAGCGGCAGTCGAGGTTGCGGTTCTTGCGCAGACGAACGATCAGCGGTTCGGCAGCATCAACATGACTCTTCAGGATCAAGATTACAGGACCCTGTACTCGTCGGGAACATTGCCCGCGGGTGAGGACCACGCGGTGTTGACCTTACCGCCTGGAACACGCGCTGTTCGCCTGGCATTGCTCGCCAATGAAGAGGGGTACATCGTCTTCCCAAAGACCGTACAGGTTCGGGCATTCACAAATAAGAAGCAGCCCTAGTTCGTGGGCGCCAGAAACGCCATCGTAGCTTCAATGGTGAACAATGACGGCCGATCATACCAGTTATCGTTCGCAACGCGAAGGATGATTGTATCGCCTTGGCGCAGGTTCAGCGAGAATACCATGTCGGCGTGTCTGGCGAGGTTGGCACGTGATTTAACGACGGCCAGCCAGCGGGACTCGTCAGCGGGGAATCCGCCGAAGGCCAGGTGGCCCGCTTGCAACGAATAACGCACCACAAAATAATAACGGCCCGTGACTGGCACATTCAGTGCCGGATATGCCATGGCGTAGGCATATTTGTATGCTGGGGTGCGCACATCTAGGCCCACTGTCGTGGGGGATTGAACGGTGCCCGGCGCGGCCTTCCAAAGTTCTAGCGGGAGCCAGCGGTCCTGCTCCGCTACTTGCAGCGCTCCCTTTCCCGGCGAGCCTGAGAAAGTGGCGCTCAAGGGGCGCAGCCAGGAATAGTCGGACCTCACATTCAATAGGCTGACGGTATACCTGGTGGGACCATCACGCACCGGAAAAACGTCCCCTACATCTACCTTGAGCCCCAGGGTACACCGGCTCAGGGCAGATCGCGCGGTGCTGGCCGCATCAGTACGAGCGGAGATGACGGCGATCATAGTGCCTGCATCCCAGTGCTCCGGACAACCTGCTGGAAAATGGTCACTGACGCGCGCCATCTCGGCCATATACGTCGAGTTCAGGGCAAAATACTCATGAAACGCAGGTTCTTGCTTGTCGTACCAGAACAGAATCGGTGTGCCGTTGCGGCGTTGTTCAATATGCTGCCGCGCGCCCATAACTCGCAAATATTGGTCGGCGGTGGCATGCAACCGGTCGGACTGATCGCGTCCATCATAGGTTCCGTACGTCAGAATTGCGAATCCCGTAGCAGCGATGAAGACGCTCGCCGATTGTTTACGCAGCGCCACGGATGCAGCGATGATTACGAAGGCAGCGATCAGCCAGTCTGTTCCTCCGGGGAGCGGGTGTTGATATGGGTCGTACCAAAGCGCCGCCGCCAGAATCAGGGAACCAGCGCAAGCGATGAGATACGCAACACGGCCGAGTTGTTCTGCTGCCTGGAAAAAGCTGTGGCCATACACTAAGAAAGCGAACGGAAATAAATAACAGGCGTAGTAGCTATGCCCCAGCCAGGTAAATCCCAGCGCCTGCATAACAGCCATAAACGCGAAGAGCAGAACGAAGGTTAGCGACGTGAGCAACCTGCTAAGGTCGCGCCGCCGTACCGCATCGGACCATCGAAAGAGAGAGAGCAGGCCCAAGGCCGCTGCCAGGAGGAAAAACCAAAGCCAGGGAGTCAGCCTGCCGCGCGCCCATATGCTTTCCACCCACGTGTAATTCTGTATCACCCGGCCGGCAGTTTTAAATGACGGCGACCAAAACCAAAAATTACCGTCGATTAGTAGCCCATTGATAAGGCACAGCGGTACAGTGGCCGCTAAAGCACCTACCGTGAGGCTGGCGGCTGCGTGCGGTAATATTGTCCGAAGTGGGTATTTTCGCGCCCAAGCTATGCCGACGTAGTAGAGAACACCCATGGCCAAAAAAATCCCCATGAAGAGTTGCGCAAACATCGAGGCTGCCAGGAAGGCGCCGGCGAAGATTAGCCGGCTTCGATAGTGGGACGTCTCCGTCGCCGATGTAAGGCATGCAATGCCCAGCAGCAAATAAGCGATGGCGCCGCCAGCGGGATAGTCCCAACCGCTCGCGGTCCAAACCCATGGATTGACGGAGTAAAACAGCGTAGTCAGGAAGGCTGCGCGAGGACCAGTACTGGAAACGAGGATCCGAAAGAGTGATACCGAGGCGGCTACATGCGCCGCAAGGTGCAAAATAATATTAGCGATCAATGGTCGAAATAACCAATGAATCAGGTACCCAGGCAAAATCCAGGAGAGTCGGCTTCCGTAGTAAAAATCGGGGTACAACGCTCGTTTGAAATTCACGAGATTGTGGAAATAACCGAGATAAAACCAGCTATCCGCGTACCAGAGCGGGCTGAACAGCGCATCGCTGCGATGCCACAACACGGCGGCCGGCACCAGCAGAATGGCGGCGTAATAAACGACCCTGGACCCAGCGCGGAAAGACATCAAGAAATTAGGAGTATAGCAACGAATCAATTTCGCCTGAACGTGTTCGATGCTAACATATAGGTTCGCTGAATGCAGGACATCACAGGCGAGCGGCGAGGACCGGTGTGCTTATCTCTGGTAGTGCCCCTTTTCAACGAAGAAGAGACCGTCCCGTATCTTCGCCGCCGGCTCACCGAGGTGATTGTTCGTATCCCTGCCGCCGTGGAGATTGTTCTCGTCAATGACGGAAGCCGAGACGGAACTGGCACCGAATTGTTGCACTGGGCGGCCGAGGACAGCAGGGTCAGGGTAGTTTCGCTCTCCAGGAATTTCGGACACCAAGCCGCGGCTACAGCCGGCCTGGACTACGCGATAGGCGAGGCGGTAGTCTTGATGGACGGAGATCTGCAGGACCCACCCGAACTGATCCTCGAGATGATCTCTGAATATCGCCGCGGGTTCGATGTCGTATACGCGCAACGCGATAGGCGGCTGAACGAGAACTGGTTCAAACGTTTCACGGCTTGGGCGTTCTACCGTTTGATGAAGTTCGCGATTTATCGCGATTTGCCTCCCGATACAGGTGACTTTCGCCTCATTTCCAGGCCGTGTTTAGATGCTCTTCGTGCAATGCGAGAGACGCACCGCTTCTTAAGAGGAATGGTGGCGTGGGTCGGCTTTCCGCAAACCGCAGTGCGTTTCACACGCCCTCCGCGTGTCGCCGGCCAAACCAAGTATCCGGTGCGAAAAATGATGCGCTTCGCCTGGGACGCTATTATCTCCTTTTCTCCTCTGCCACTGCGCCTAAGTTTTGCTTCGGCATTGGTGGTAGCGGCCGTTGGATTTGGCGCTGGCATTTATGCTTTGAGCGCGAAAGAGTTTGGATTCTTCGTCGTTCCAGGCTGGACATCGATTATGCTGACGCTCTGCCTGATCGGTAGCTTTATTCTTATCGGACTAGGCGTGGTCAGCGAGTACTTAGCTAAGATTTACGAGGAAGTAAAGTCGCGTCCATTGTACATCGTCGATACGTGCCGCAGCCACGGCCTGGATGTAGTGCCAAACGAGTTGCGGCAGATGTCCGGCAACAAATTAGGCTGACGAGAAAAGGATCGCTAAATGTCGGAAATACGCGATACAGCAGGCGTACGCGTGTGAACAGCGCATTGCGTGCCGGCAAAAAAAGTAGTACGAGACACCATCGCGCCGGCTTAGGCTCGTCGATCGCTTGGTTGATCGTCCCCTTCATGCACACCGGCCTTACCATTCCGGATGCACACATCACAAAGATGAAGGACGGACGCACGCACCTGGCGCACGAGCGTGCAATTGACGTGTCTAGTGGCGCGCTGCTGGCGATAACGCTGCAGCGGGCCAGCGGCGGCGAAAAAGGTTTAACGGCGATGACTTCAAGCGGTCGTCTGGCTCCGACTCGCTGTCTTCAAAAAGATTTACTACTGCCGCGCGCTGATAGATCAAGGTTAAGTGGGACCGCTGTGATAAGTTAGGTCTAAGCGCTTCGAAATAGCGCGTCGCTGCGTGCCGGTCAAGAGAATCACCAAACAGCCCCCAACCGCTCCCCGGCCCACCGTCGCAACCCCTCCGGTTTTTCGGCAGACGAAAGATAGCGATTCAAGAGACGCCGTGACTGCGCTGGCTTATTGTCTGCTGGTTCTACTTATGTGGGGCGTATATAATTTTTTCAGCGGTTTGCCCTACGAAACCGCGTTCCCGTATTTGAGTGAAACGCACAGCTGGCGAGAGGTTTTTTTACGTCGCCGATCGTCTCAGGAAGCAAGAAAACGTCTTCTATCACCTATCTTATTTGCTGGGCGAAGTGCTGCACATTGCCGGAAGTTATGTCCCTTACCAGGTGGTGTATGCATTTTTGTGGTGGGCGCGAGGGTTCCTGACCTTCTTGTTGGTACGCAGGTTCTTGCCAAAGAACTTGCTTATCGCCTATACAGCCGGCGCTCTGGTACTGGTCCACTCCGCCGATGGTGCGACCCAGTGGGTTGGGCAAATGAATCAATACGGCGTCATCTTTTGGATGCTTATGGCGTTCCTGTTTTTGACGATCGCCTTGGACACGCGCTGGTATTTTTCAATTCCGCTCGCTGCACTCGCCGCAGGATTTGAATACATGTCCCTATGGAGTTATGAGAGCGAGATTCTGTTGATTGTGGTCTTTCCACTGATACTTGTGCTCCACCCTGGGCGGAGATGGCGGAAACTGATTCCGTTATCCATCGCGTGGTTCGTGGTCCCGTATATCTACATTCGCCTTACGATCGAGCGGTATTCCGCTTCAGGCCAGCACACATACCAGCAGACCGTCGCACGAAAGACCTGGGACGTCGCCAGCATTCTAAGCGATTGGGTTTTTAATGTCAGCTTTAGTCTCGAATTTTGGAAATGGATTCGCGGGCCTTGGCGCTATTCGGTCTTTGCTGCCGTTGCTCTCGCAGTCCTCGCCGCCGCAGTTTTCGTCGGCGGTGCATTGCGAGTATCGCGCACGCGATCTGTCGTGGCAAAGCTAGCTTCCGCACAGAGCTGGCACCAGGCAGCATGGCTGCTCAGTTGCGGGATGGGGCTGCTAATCCTCAGTTTTCCGGTGTTTCTCGTTTTGGACTCCGCTCGCGGTCTATGGCGTACTCAATTCCTTTCTGGTATCGGAGCGGCTGTGGTATTCGCTGCGCTGATTTGGCTTATTGCGGCAGCAGTGCCACAGCGTTGGAAATCGCCGGTCTTCTTGTTTCTTGGCGCGACGGTCGTTTTTGTGGGAAGCCTCTCGGCGATTCAGAAAGGTGGCGAACATCGTTGGATCTGGGAACGACACAGGGCCGCAATTCGGCAGGTGCTGCACGTCGCTCCTAACGTCGATCCCTACACCGTGATTGTTCTAACCAACGTTCCTGCCGGTCCGAACGATCCTTTTGGTGACGATATGTGGTTCGACATGGCGCTTCGGCTGGTTTATCCCGGCATCCGGGTCTCGGGCATATACTTTCATACAGACGGAAGCCGGCCTCCCGGGGACAATTTCGTCGTAAAGGGCGATCAATGGGTTTCGGATGGAACGGGTTTTCCACCCCTTATTCAGAGCACCCCCATCTCCGACACCGTCGTGATTCGCTACGACCCCTCCGGGCACGGCGTACTTGAAAAAACCATGCCTCATTACGTTTGCGCGCCGGATTGCTCGCGGGCGGAACTGTACCACCCCGAGGAAGTGATTTTTGGGCCGATATCACCGCGGGCGGTGCGCCGTTACAACCTCCCGCCGGAAGACCGCTAAGGTATCGCCGGGCGGGACAGGCATTTTCGATCAAACTTCAACCGGTTTGCCTCGCCGTCTCAACTCGCGCGCTCCCTTGCCGAACCACTCACCGAAAAAGCGCAGCGGCTTGCGCCGGTTGTACCACAACCCCACGGGTAGACTTGCCAGGTATTTCCAAGCCGAGTATTGCATCGGCTGGAAAAACTGATCCCGGTGGTCCATGCGATAGGTAGTATAGCCGACGATCCAGGAAAGCGGCACGTATCCGTAGTGCCGCCTCAACAGCTGCATCGACGCTTGAAACACTTCTTCGCGCTCATAGATCGTCTTGGCGCCGCGATGCATGCGCGAATTGGCCAGATATTCGGGAATCGAATCGAAACGGCAGCCGGCTTTCGCCATGCGAATCCAAAGATCGTAATCGAAGGACCGCTCCACTTTGGGATCGAGCGGCGTGCGGCGGTACGCCGCGGCTCGCACGAATGCCGCGGGTTGGCAAATGAAACAGTCGCGCTCCAGCACCTTGGCATCGAAAGACAGCGTTGGATAGCGGCTGATCACCGCGCCGTCTTCGTCGATCCACCAGCCCTCGCCATATACCACATCCGTTTCCGGATGCGTTCGCAAGTAATCGACGGCTGTTCGAACCGCGCCGGGAAGCAGGCTATCATCCGCGTTCAGCCATGTGAGAATCTCGCCGCGCGCGCGCTGCAAGCCTTGAAACGCGGCGTCGCTCGGGCCGGCGTCCGGACCCGACGTGTATTTCAATCGGTCTTTGTAGCGCTCCAGAATTTCTAGCGTCGCATCGGTCGAGCCACCGTCCACCACGATGTATTCGATTCGTGGATAATCCTGCGAAAGCACGCTCTCGATCGCCTCGGTGAGATACCCGGCCATGTTGTAACACGGCGTGACAATGCTCACCAGCGGCAGATCGTTTGGATTTTCGTTCAAATCTCAATATACAGCGGCGCAGGAATCACTACGGCTGCGCAGAGCCATTGATCTCGGCCGCGATCGCGCTCATCAGCGAAGCTACCAGCTTGGGCGAGCCTTCGAATACGCTCGCGGGCGGCCGGACATGGCTCATCATGTCCCGATACAGTTCCGCTTGAAGCTGCGAATTGATGCCCCAACCCGCCAGATACTGCAGCCGCAGATCTCTGTCGCGATTCAATTGCGCGCCTCGATACCACGGGCCGAGGTCCGATTTCTGCCCCGCATAAGTCGCCAGCAAATCGATCGGCGAGTAGACCCCGATGTCGCGCAGCGACTCGACCACGCGCGCATATTCGGGCCGCGCGAAACGCCGCTGCACATCGTCCAGGTTGATCTTCAAAGGCTCCGCTTGCCCCATGAAAACCATGTCATACCCTTCGCCCATGCGGGTGTTCGCCCACAGCGTGCCATAAGGGAACACTTCCATGAACGTCGCTACCTCGCTTTTGATGGTTGGCAGGTCCGTCTCATAGAGCGGAACGTAGAGCGTGAACATGCCACCGGGGTTCAGGTGTTGTTTGACGGCCTCGAAATACTCCTTCGAATACAGCGCGGCGGTTCCCTTGACGAACACGTCCAGCGGATCGGAAGCAATAATGTCGAATTTTTCTGTGGTCGTGCGGACGAAGTGACGGGCGTCGTCGTAAACGATCCGCGTGCGGGGATCGAGCATGACTTCGTAGTTCTCTTTCCCAAAGTACTTAGTGGTTGTAGGCGGTATCGCGGGCTCGATTTCGCAAACCGTGATCTTCTCAATTCCCGGATAGCGCGTGAACGTGCCCGCCGAAACGCCCGCCCCGAACCCGATGCCGAGTACCGATTTGGGATCCGGATGCAGCAGCCCCGGAAGATGCCCTACCATACGCTGCAATTTCATGTCGAAGGGCTCGTTGGTGGCTTCGACATGTCCATTAACGTCGATTTCAAGCGAACCGTCTTGATCGATGGAAACCGCGAGCGAAGAGTTGCGCCCCTCCGCGGTGTAGATGATATTCGACAGTCCGAACGTGGTCGCTACCCGGCGGCCGTAGGCGATCACTTCTCCGGGAATCCTGGGCACACGCCAGGAGAGCACGCCCGCGATCACCAGTGAGACAGCGAGGCCCAGAGCGACCAGTTTCGATCGGTAGCGCATCGCATAGGGAGCGAGCACTACCGCAGCGCCAGCACAGGAGAGCAGGATCAGCACACGCTGCGTTTGCTGCGTCCCGATGGATGGGATGAGCGCTAGGCTCACGATCAGCGCGCCGCAAATCGCCCCCAGCGTATTCGCCGCGTAAACGCCACCCACCAGGCGTCCGGGTTCCCGGCCGGCCGGCGCGGCCGCGGCGAAGGCGAACGGAAAACTAGCGCCCCACAAAAGCGTCGGCGGCAAAATCGCGTACAGACAGCGGACCATGTCGAACGCCATCGTCTTCCACGGCCCGGTGTCGAGCAACGCTGGCCAGTGAGGCAATGAGCGCGCCACCGCGTAAGCAGTCCAGGCCATGGCGAACGCCAGCAACACCTGGCACCAGCCCAAAGCCAGGCGAGGGCGCAACCAGCGCAAGAGCACCGATCCCGCCGCGCTGCCCAGCGCGAGCCCAATCAGAAAAACCGCCAGGATGACGGAAAAGACGTACACCGTGGCGCCCAGCAGCATGCCCATTAGCCGAGTCCAAACCACCTCGGCACCCAGCGCGCACATTCCTGAGATCGCGATGGCGGCATAGATGGACCACTGAGAGTCCGAGGACTCGGGTGCGCCGGCAGATGCTGTTTCCTCTTGCGCCACCGCCGTTTCGGCTGGTTGTCGTCCTAGCCCGTAACTGATGGCGGCCACCACGAAATTGATTCCGGCGGCGACAAAGGTGGCTACCGCGACATTGTAGAGCCGCAGCAAATAAAATCCTGCCGCCAGGCATCCAATCACCGCCCCCACGGTGTTTCCGCCGTATAGCAAGCCCCACCATGCAATCCCGCGCGGTGTTCGTTCCACCCACCGCACGATCGCCGGCAGCGATGCGCCCATTAAGATCGTCGCGGGCAGCATGCAAACGGCGGCGATCAGCGCGCGCAGAAGCATACCCGGCAACCCATAGCCCACCGCCGTGACGTACACGCGGTCTATCAGCGGGAACACCAGCAGAACGAGCAGTCCGAAGCCGCCAATTCCCAGTTCGAGCGCGGCATACACTCGCAGTGGATGCTTGCTAGCCAGCCGCAGGCGAGGGAGCGCAATGCTTCCCAGGAACAAACCGCCCATGAAGGTCGCCAGCAACACTCCCAGCGACACCGCCGTCGAGCCGATGGCTAGCTGCAGCAGGTGATACCAGACAATCTCGTACATCAGGGCGGAGCAGCCGCTGGCCGAGAACAGCAATAAGACCAAGGCGAGATAACGCGAACTCTTCATGACGTGGAACCGTAACCCGGTTCAATCATACTCGCACATTTTTGATTTTCGAGCGTCAGCCCGCGGACCTACTTCGCGGGCTTTTCCCGTTGTTCCTGAGCGCGCGCGCCTTTCAGAATGTCCGCCAGAGCGTAGTTCCCCTCGTGGCAAGCATATTCATAGATCGGGCCGGACGTAGCTACGAACGGAAGCTCCGCGGTCCAGGGCCGGGTGAAGGTAGTCGGATCGTCGATCGTAAAGCGGTAATCGATGGTGTCTGGGCCAACGCGAGTTAAACGCTCGATAATATGCAAATTCTCGTCTGACCCGCGGAAGCGTGTTTTTTCGTTGAAATTGGTTGTGTCGATCACGAGCGTATCGCCGTCCCAGTGGCCCACTGAGTCGCCGGTCCACTTTCGCACGTTAGCCGGCAGATGCCCGCGTCCATCCAGCGGAATAATGCGCGATTCGTGAATCATCTCGCTGAAGATTGTGACGTATCCGGGTGTTTGATAGATCTGATAGGTGTTGTTGTAGGGACCCGGCAGCATCGGCGGCCCGGTGGTTGCCCAAAACAGACAGCGTTCTGCCAAGGAACGGTCCTCCGGCCCATCCGCCGGATGCTGGCGTGCTTGCTGTCGCGCCGTCTCCAGACGCCTCTGCGCCTCTGGAGTAAGCGCCGGCACGCGCCCGTCGGGAGGGTCGACGATCATCGAAGTGCGAATGCTCCCATCCAGGCGAGCAAGTTTGTCGCCGTGTTCGAAGAACAGCTCGTTGTAAGCGCGCCCGACGTCTGCCTCCGCGCCTCCATCGCGCCGGTCGCGGTTGCCTTGCACGAGGGTTTCCCTCTCGTAAGCGGTCGCCTCTGCCTCGGATAATACCGACTTGTTCGCAAACAGGGAAGGACGTTCCAGCGGCGTAAGAGTGGAGTTCGTCCAGATCCCTTGTAAATCGGGATGCCCGTCCTGAGTCCGGGGGACCTTCCAGCCCTGTCCCGATGCTGTTTTGGATGCGGCCGTTTGGCCAAGAAGGCGCGCCTGCGGCATGAGCGGCGCTACGACGCAAACGACAAATTGTGCGATGAGCCGGCGATTGCTCATGAAAACCAGGCCTCCCCAGACCCGTAGTCGTCGAACACGATCCTACAAACAAGGTACACCAGTGTCAATCCCGCGATGCAGCTTTTCGAGTAGGCGACGCTTGACAACTCGCGGTCGGCCCCGAAAGGGCGAGCTCATTTCGATGTTTCACCGGTAAGAGATCCTCTACTCCAGACAATCGGCGGTCTGAGTTTGTTGTGTTTCAGCGGCTGCTGGCAATGATTTTAAGAAAATCCTGAAATCTGGGATCGCTCCGCAGCCCGTCCACCGAAGGTTCGGTGCGCAGATAGATCATATAATCCGATCGCTCCTCGAAAGCTTTCTCGATCCACCGGATACTCGGATCACTTTCGCCGAGAGCGGCATAAACTGCCGCGACATACATCGCCGGAACGTATTGTTGCCGAGCGGACCGCTCGAGATCGCGTAGGACCTTTCTGGCCTCCGCGGGTTTGCCGGAGAGAGCATACGTGCGTGCGATGTTTGCCAGCGCGAATGAGTGGCTTCCTGGGAGAGCCAAAGCCTTGTTGAATTCTGCTAGAGCTTCATCATATGAATGCTTCTGCACGAGCGCCATGCCCAGCGTGGCATGGGCCAGCGAGAAGTTTGGATCTATCGCGAGCGTCGAACGGTATTGTTGGATGGCCTCGTCGTAGCGATGTGCATGATAGAGACACCAGCCCAAACCAACGTTGATGCTCAATGAAAGTGGGTCTAAGACCTGGGCGCGCCGTATTTCCGCCAACGCCCGTTCCGGTTGCGCGGTGGCTAGAAAATAATGCGCGTACCAATGGTGAGCGGTGGCGTAGCCAGGGTTAAGATCGATTGCGCGTTTGAAATCACGTTCAGCGCCCGCAAGGTCCCAGTCATAGGAAAGCTTCACGTAAGCCAGTGACGTGTGGCCCTCGGCTAAGTTGTCATCTAGCTTCACAGCTTGGAGCGCCGCGTTCCTTGCTTTCGGCATGACCTCGCTGGGCGGCAGAACATCTGAACCAATCGAACCCAACAGTGAATACGCGTCAGCCAAGCCGGCGTATGCTGGGGCATAGCTCGGATCCTTCGCGATCGCGTTGTGAAAATACTCGATGCCTTTTTGCAGCTCTTCCGGCGTGCGTTTGTTCCACCAATAGCGGCCATACGAGTAAGCCAGATACGCTTCTGGATCGACCTGGCGCGATCGAGCGAGGCGCTGTTTCTCCTGGGGCGTAAGCTGCACGCGTATTTCGCGGGCGATTGCGCTAGCTACCTGGCTTTGCAGCGCGAGCACGTCGCGAAGATCCTCTTCATAGCTCTGAGCCCATAGCTGTTTCTCCGACTTACCTTCGAAAACCTGGACCGTGATTCGTACTCGTTTTCCCGATTGAAGGACCGATCCTTCAACAATGGCATCGACGTTCAGCTCGCGGGCGATCTGCGGAAGCGGCTTATTTTTTACTCCCTTATACGTGAAGGCCGAAGTTCGTGAAATTACTTTCAACGCCTCGATTTTCGCCAGCGAGTTGATCACTTCTTCGGTCATGCCATCGGCGAAGTATTCCTGCGTGGGATCGTGCGAGGGATTGTCTAAGGGCAGGACCGCCAGCGACCGGATCACCGGCCGGGCATGAGACTGGCGCCAGAGAAACGTCGCGATAACTGCCAAACTGACCAAGGCTGCGCCAACAATCCAAGCGGCCCGCCACGTTCGCCGCCGTGGCGGAGTTTCCTCAACAGACGGCGTCAGCTTTTCCGGGAGATCCTTGGGAGATTCCGGAAGCGCTGCCAGGTCCTTTACCGGGGCTACAAATCGGTAGCCACGCTTGGGAATGGTCTCGATATAGCGGAAATCCTCCATCCCATCCCCAAGCGCCTTGCGCAGCGTGGAGATGTTTCGAGCCAGCGCGCCTTCCTCAACAAACGTATCCGGCCATACGCTCTTAATGATTTCGTCCTTTTCTAGTACTCTTCCTGAATTAGCTACAAGCACTAGAAGTGTATCTGCTGCCTTCGGCGTAAGTGGAATTTTCTCCGAGCCACAGAGCAATAGGCGCTCAACAGTATCTATACGGAACGGCCCGAATTCGTATAAGTGCTTTTCCGAGTTGCCCATACGGGCCAGGAGAGTTCTTTCAGAACTTTGTCAGAACTTTCGAAGCTCCTCCTCGCTCAGGATCTTACTATTATCCAACTGCACGGCCATCATGAGAAACCAACAAAAGGTTGAACGCCTCCTCGTTCTACAAACTGTAGGCTGGCTTATAGCTCGCAATTCACCGAAAAAAGGAAAAACGAAATGGCGTGCTCCAACCGTTTATCTCCTTAAAGCGCACTTGCAGGCTGCATTGACTCCGCTCGTTAGGGCGGCCGCCGAATCTGGCATTACGGCGAACGAAGTGACTCTCATGGCTAGCGCCCTCTCGGTCATATTCGGAGCAATTCTGGCCTGGCTGGGCACACCGGGTCCATTGCTTCTTTTGTTGCCACTCGTCCTCTTCCTCCGAATGGCGCTCAATGCGATGGACGGAATGTTGGCGAGGGATCACGGCCAAGCGTCTCGACCGGGCGTCTACTTCAATGAACTCGGCGACGTAGTCTCCGATGTCTTCCTCTACTCCCCGTTCGCGTTGCTACCGGCCCTCAACGCCCGGTGGATGGCCGGCTCAATCCTCTTAGCCGTGATTTCCGAGATGGCCGGGGTCATGGCGCCGATTGTCGGCGCGAGCCGGCGCTATGACGGTCCCATGGGTAAGAGCGACAGGGCGCTGGTCTTTGGAGCTTTGGGGCTCTGGTTGGGACTGGGAGGGCATCTTGCACCCTGGTTCGCGTACTGGTTTCCGCCGTTCCTGTGCGTGCTGCTGATTGCGACGGTGGTGAATCGAGTCACGAATGGACTGGATCAGAAGGAGATCGTTCATGATTGACGTAGATATTGCAACCCGGGCTGCCGAAGAACACTTCTTCAGCCGAGCGGATGGAACCCAGTTGTTCTATCGCTATTGGCCCTCTTGCGAAAGGCATCCAAAAAAGGCCCTGATTCTGTTTCATCGCGGGCATGAACATTCCGGCCGGCTACAGCAGATCGTCGATGAACTGGACCTACCTGATGTTGCCATGTTCGCGTGGGATGCTCGTGGCCACGGACGATCATTAGAAGCGGCGGATACAGACACGACGCTCGGAACGCTGGTAAAGGATGTGGATTCGTTTGTTCGGCACGTATCGACTACTCACGGGCTCCGCACGCAGGATATAGCTGTTCTCGGCCAAAGCGTTGGGGCTGTTCTGCTCGCGACCTGGGTCCACGATTACGCGCCCAAAATCCGATGCATGATTCTCGCTACGCCGGCGTTTGAAGTGAAGTTGCACGTGCCCTTTGCGCTCACCGCGCTGAGGCTTACACATCGGGTGGTAGGGAACTTCCATGTGAACTCTTACGTGAAACCGAGCGCCCTGACACACGATCCCGAGCGGACCGCCTCTTATGAATCGGACCCCTTGATTCGGCGGCCGATCTCAGCAAAAATTCTTCTGGCACTGTACTCCACTGCGGACCGCGTCGTCGGCGACGCGCAGGCAATCCGCGTACCGACTCAGCTGCTGATTTCGGGTTCTGACTTTGTGGTGCGGCGCGAGCCACAAGAGGAGTTCTTCCAGCGGCTCGGCTCACCAGTGAAAGAAAAGCACACATTTCCTGGTTTTTATCACGACACGCTAGGAGAAAAGGATCGACACTTGGCGCTGGAACGCGTTCGACGATTCGTTCTTCAACGGTTCGCGCAGCCGTCCGACGATTACTCGCTCCTCGATGCGGACAAGACCGGCTGCACCAAAAATGAATTCGATGCGCTTAGCCGGCCTTTGCCACGCCTATCGCCAAAGGCTGCTGGCTTGGCCATTACAAGATGCGGAATGCGAACCGGAGGGCGGCTTTCTGACGGAATCAGGCTGGGTCTTAATGCTGGCTTCGATTCGGGAAGCAGCTTGGAATACATTTACAGGAACAAGCCGTCAGGCATCACTCCGCTCGGAAAACTAATCGACTGGTTTTATCTCAACTCGATCGGGTGGCGTGGCGTCCGGACCCGCAAGCGGAATATCGAGCGGCTTCTTCTTCAGGCCATCGAGTCGCTTCGGGAACAGGGGCATCCCGTGAGGATTCTAGACGTCGCAGCCGGCCAGGCACGGTACATTTTCGACGCGCTAGAAGGCTCCGGCGCGAAAGCAGATCACATTCTGTTGCGCGATTACAGCGAACCGAACGTCCAGCGCGGTGAAATGCTGATCCGGCAGAAGGGAATGGAAGAATTCGCGCGTTTTGAAAAAGGCGACGCTTTCGATCGCGAATCTATCGCAAGCCTTCAGCCGAGTCCGACGCTCGGCGTTGTCTCCGGCCTTTACGAACTCTACCCGGAAAATGGACCGGTCCAGGTATCGCTCGCCGGACTCGCTACCGCGATCGACACTGGCGGATACCTCGTCTACACGGGCCAACCCTGGCATCCACAACTGGAGCTGATTGCGCGCACACTGTCGAGCCATCGTGGCGGCAAGCCGTGGATCATGCGTCGTCGAACGCAGGCGGAACTGGACCAGTTGGTCCACCGAGCCGGTTTTCGCAAGATAGACCAACTGACTGACGAGTGGGGCATCTTCACTGTGGCTTTAGCACAAAGAGTCCACTGATGGCCGCCTCTGTTGCAGCAGGAACTGAAGACTTGATCGAGCAGCCCTCCTGGCCGCTCGCGGCACTCTGGCTGGCGGGCCTTGCGCCGTTCTTTTTCCTTACCTATGGACTCGCAAACTGGGTAACCAGTCTGCGCCCCGAGGTTCCTTCGCTTGTCTTCGGTTGGGAGCATCACGTTCCATTTGTGCCATGGACGATTGTTCCTTATTGGTCCCTGGATCTTTTCTACGCCGCTTCGTTGTTCATCTGCCGCACTCGAACTGAGCTGAATATACATGCCAAGCGCCTGTTAACCGCTCAGATCGTTTCAGTTGCGGTCTTCTTTGCGTTTCCGTTGCGATTCACGTTCGAGCGACCACATCCAGCAGGGTTATTGGGTTGGATGTTCGACGCGCTGACGAGCTTCGATCAGCCGTTCAACCAGGCTCCGTCGCTGCACGTAAGCGTCGCAACAATCCTTTGGGCACGCTACTCGCACTATCTACGGGACTGGCCGCTTTGGCTTGTGCGGTTTTGGTTGATACTGGCCGCCGTGTCAACGATGACAACATACCAGCACCATTTCATCGACGTCGCGACCGGGCTATGGCTCGGAATGTTCTGTATCGCCTTCATCTCGGATCATCATCCAATCGCGCAGCGACCGACATTTCGTGATGCCAGCCGGAAGAAAACAGCCCTGATCTATTTGGCGGGCTTCGTCGCCCTTGTTGCATTGGCGATTGCAATCGGCGGTTGGGCGTCGTGGCTGCTTTGGCCGGCCGGATCACTGGTGATCGTGGCAGGCATTTATTTCGCCGGTCAGCCCGAGCTGTTTCAAAAAAGAGATGGCGCCATCGCCCCTTCAATGACCTGTCTTTTGGCACCCTACCTGGCCGCAGCTTGGCTGAACTCTCGATTGTGGACGAGGCTGGATCGCGAGGCGGACGAAATCGCTGACGGCGTCTGGATCGGCCGGCTGCCCCGAAGCAGCGAACGCGATGCTTTCGCCTCGATCGTCGACCTTGCGGCCGAACTGCCAGTCGATGCTGTGGGCGTGTCTTATCGGATCGTCCCCATGCTGGATTTGGTCGCACCCACATTTGTC